>Ga0272441_10000134_pt1 | contig 163233 bp, 156 predicted proteins | sample SSMProp6N_FD_193582 | JGI IMG/M metagenome (GOLD analysis project Ga0272441, IMG submission 193582) | Marine sediment archaeal communities from Little Sippewissett salt marsh, Falmouth, MA, United States - SSM-Prop-6N | ecosystem: Environmental > Aquatic > Marine > Wetlands > Sediment ...
ATACGTTTCATCCATCAATGTGTCTTAACAGGCGACCGCCGTGCAATAAGGCGGTCGCCTCATTTTAACAGACTATGTCTGTTTCTGTTTTAATGCATTCCCCGGCACCTGTGCGGGAATCCGTGACGCTACGTCATGAGTTCGATGAATACATCGAGATAATCCTCAAGGAGACGAGTAATGAGGAATTTCTTTCTGATGAATTCTTTTGCCTCTTTCCCGATCCGTTCCGCCGTCACTCGGTCTTCGAGGAGCATAACGATGCGATCGGCGAATGCACCGTTATCCTGAGGCGAATCTATGAGGAACCCGTTTTGACCGTCCATGATCTGTGTGGGAATGCCACCGACACGTGATGCGATAACGGGTTTTGATTTCCATAGTGCCTCCGTGACGACGAGTCCGAATCCTTCCTTCTGAGATTTCTGTACAATGACTGACGACGCACGCTGCAGGGCGTTGATAAAAATGTAATTCGATGCGGCGGGATCGGTTATCATCACCACATCCCCCTTACGAATGAGGTCGCGTGCCTTCCGCTCAGTCCGTGCGTATATCTTCAGACCTTCGGGGTCGTCGGTGGCGATATTGCCGCAGAGTACGAGGCGGCAATCGACTTTCTTTTTGACCTGGCGGAATACCTCGATGACACCGCAGGGATCTTTCCATTTATCATACCGTGATATTTGCGTCACGAGCGGCTTGTCCGTGCTGATGCCGAATTTTCTCATGTACTTGTCAATATCCCGGTCACTCAGGTCCATGTTCTTGGTGGACAGGGGGTCGATCGCCGGGAAGATGATGCGTTGTTTAATCGGCAGATTTTCTTTTAGATAATCCTCATTCGAAAGAATAACCCTGTCGTAGCGCAGGATATACTGAGTGAGAAAATGCCAGAGATTTTCATCGGGATGGGACAGATCGACATGACAGCGCCAGATCCAGGGTTGGCACTTCTTGTAGTTGGCGATAAGGGCAAGAGGTTGAGGATCATGGATCACCACGAAATCATGGTCAATATGGGTGTAGAGAGAAAAGGTTCTGTTTGTATCACGGTAAAGTTGCTTTTTCCTCTCAGTAAAGTGTATCTTCTGGCCCTGAAGAGCGTTGTGAAATTTCTTCGTAACTTCAAAAAAGTCTGGGTGCGCGTGGAGTGTCCGCCACCCGGTGAGGACACCCACATCGTTCATGAGGGGGACGAGACGGTGAAGAATTTCGGCCACTCCACCGCCCTGAGAGGTGGAGTTGATGTGAAGAATATGCTTCCCGTAGAATTGACGCGCTTTCTCGAAAATGGCGCCCAGTGTTTTGTCTCCCACCAGGGATCGATAATGGACAAGTGACATCATTGATGAAAACCTCCTTCATACAATTTCTCCAAAAGGTGACGAACCTCACGATATGACGATATGGAATACAGCGCCGAGGATGATTCGAATCCGACTTTCAGGGAATATGCTTGCGCCGGAAGCACACGAAACATATCTTCATCGGTTCTATCGTCTCCGATGGCAAGGATAAAATCCCATTTCCTGTCGGTGATCCACTGCAGTGCGGCACGACCCTTGTTGATGCCGCTGTTTCGGATTTCCACGACTTTGTTTCCTTCGAGAACCTGCAAATCCATATTGGCGGTCAAACCAATAAGATCGGTCGTCAGTTCCCGCACCCGCGTGGTGATGAATTCGGAGTTGACCTTGCGATAGTGCCAGGCAAGAGAGAATTCCTTTTCTTCGATGAATGACTTCGGTGTTCTGTCCACATACATTTCCAGTACGGGCCGAATTGCATCTGTCCATTCACTGTCAAGGGGTTCGATAAGCTTCCATGTGGAACCATGAAAAAACCACACCCCGTGTTCGGCCACGATTTTCACGGGAAGCGTCCCGAACCACCCCTCCAGGATATCCTTATCACGTCCGCTCAGGATAACCACAGTATTGCCCGGTGAGACGCCAAGCTTGTGGAGCAGTGAGAGCAACGCGTCATCCGGACGGGCATCGACGGGTCGCGTCGCGAAGGGTACGAGGGTGCCGTCGTAGTCGAGCAGAATGAGACGCTCTCTCGCAGAGGCGTAGTTCTCATACAGAACGCCTTCCTGATCTGCGGTCAGGCTGTCGGCCTTTCGTGCATCCTGTCTCTTCTTCATTGACTGCAGGCCATTGATGAATTCTTCCGCCCACCGAATAACATTGTATCGGCATATGCGTTTTCGCATAAACCGGTTTCGCTCAACGCGTTCCTCGACGGACATTTCGATGGCTTCCTTCAAGGCTGATACGAGGGCTTGCCGGTCGCTCGGATTAACGATAATTGCCTCGCCCAGCTCTTTCGCTGCTCCGGCCATCTCGCTCAGAATGAGAACACCGCAGTCGTCAGTTCGGGCGGCAATGTATTCCTTGGCTATGAGATTCATCCCGTCACGAAAGGGTGTCACGAAACAGATGTCCGCACAGTTATAGAAGGCAACCATGGATTCAAAGGGCACCGACCGGTACAGGTACCATATGGGTATCCAGTTAATCGTGCCGAAAGCCCCGTTGATCTGGCCGACCATTTCATCGATGGTGCGTTTCAGCGCACCATAGTCGTCGACCTGTGTGCGCGAGGGGGCGGCTATGACAACAAAGATGATTTTTTCGTGATATTCGGGGTATGATTCAAGAAATCTCCTGAACGTTTCCAGGCGGCGGGGGATGCCTTTTGTATAATCAAGGCGATCGACCGAGAGGACAACTGTATGGGAGGATACCTTCCGGCGAACCTTCTCGATGTTTTTCTGGATGCCGGGCTCTGACGATGCGCCGGCATAGAGCTCATAATCGATACCCATGGGATAAGCGTCGACGCGAACCATACGGTCGTCGACGGTGAGTATACCCATTTCCGATTCATAACCGAGGAGACGGTGTGTGCTGTGAAGAAAGTGAAGAACGTAATCGTCCGTGTGAAACCCGATGATGTCGGCGCCCAAAAGACCGGTGAGAAGCGCATCGCGCTGAGGGAGATTACGGAACAGTTCAAAACAGGGGAAGGGGATATGGTGAAAATAGCCGATCGTCGTATGGGGAAGACGTTCCCGTATCAGCGCGGGCAGCAGCATGAGATGGTAGTCTTGTATCCAGATTATGTCGTCCTTACCGGCTAATTCGCAGACAACATCGCAAAACCGTTGATTGACCCGCTGGTAACTTGTCCAGTATTTCTCGTCATGTGTCACGAATTGGGGGAAGTAGTGGAAAAGGGGCCATATGGTTTTGTTGCTGAATCCACCGTAATAGCGATCGAAATCACTGTGGGGTATGTAAACGGGAAGACACTGAAAATCTGACTTCATCCTGAGTTCGCAGTCCTTTTTCTCTCGTTCGGACATTTTCTCCGCGCTGATACCAGGCCATCCGATCCACGTGCTGTCGAAACGCTTATAAAATGAGGAAAGGCCCGTCGCCACACCGCCCGTACTGAAACGGAAGCGCAGTTCTTTTCTTCTGCGCTCGACGGTGACGGGAAGACGGTTTGATACAATAACGAGTTTTTGCATGGCGGGTCCTTTCCCGGTAATTGATGCCGGTGTTCCATTCCACGAACGGCGATAATGAGTCCCGTGACGTCCTGTCGGGTGACAGAGAAGCAGCGACCAATACGCCGTAATGGCCTCATATCAGGACTGCTTTCCGAAAACCATGATTGATGGACACACTGTCATCCGTCAGAAGGAAAAGGGGAACAAAATGAGTGCGATGAATGCCGTCTTGGTGAATGGTGATATTCTCATATCACCGTGTCATGATCAGTCAGGTGGTGACAGAACAGAGGCATTTTTTTCAAGATCTCTCATGGCCATGTCCACCATGGCTTTCATGTTTTTCCACTCGTCCCCTTTTGCGGCGCGGAGACCGTAGAGCTGCGTTGTCGCCAGATCGACGCTCTTCCGAAACGCCCTGATGTCCTCCGTCGCTTTTTCCGCTTCAACGCCGGTGGAATGTTCCGCTTCTTTCTCGATCGTGGCGATTATTTCCTCGTAGCGTGTGAGTTGTGATTGAATTTCCTGTTCGTAAGCGCGACGGTCTTCATCCTTCTTCTGGACCGTATTTTCGACGGCGGCCGGAGATACGGTCTCACCCGTCGACTTTTTTTCTTCAGTATCGCTATTGCCGCTACAGGCGATGATCATGCAGGCGATGAAAACAACGCACACAATTCGACAGGTCATGAGAACCATCCTTTCTTTCGTGTGTTTCTCGTTGTTCTTCCCGCCGGGAACACACCGTGATATACCGTTTCTGCCCATGGTCACCGGTGTGTCCCCTGAACGAAATTTCGGTCTGGTCCATTGTCTAGAACGACCATTTTCTCATGAAATAACTTCATGTTGATTTATTGTGGCAGTTTTTGACCATGATGTCAATGACGTGGGCCGGGAAAGGCCGGTTCCTTCCACTGTGGTTCCGTAACGGACGAAAGAAGAAACATTCCTATCATCCTGAAAAATAGTCGATAATACGTATTGGTGTAAGAATTATTAAAACCAGAGAAAAGAAACGAAATAGCCGCAGGGCAACCAGGAGGGCGTTACTGCGTTTCGGTCACGGCGGCTATTTAAAGAGCATGTGAAAATTATTATCCTGGTGGTCCATCTTGTCGCCGACTGAGGTGCCGCAGATGCTGCAGACGTAATCGTATTTGTCCCCGTCGGCGAGGACGAGAAGGAGCCGCTTTCGGACGGGGACGGCGCGCTTGCATTTTGGACAGTAGATCTCCGTGGCGTCGAAGCTGCCGTAGCTGCTGCTGTCCGGTTGTCGTTGGTGATAATAGGGCATTGTTATTCAACCTCGCCGGGTATTTTTTGAACGTTTTGCAACCACGGGGCGGCCGACCCGTCGCTCGGCGCGCGGTAATCACCCCGCGGGGACAGGGAACCGCCGGAGCCCACCTTAGGCCCGTTGGGGACGCAGGTCCGTTTGAACTGGCTTGTGTGAAAGAAACGGTGGATAAAGACTGTAAGCCAGTGTTTGATTTCTCCCAAAGTATAGGCGCGGCGTTTTGATTCCGGCACATCAGGCCAGGCGCCGGAGGCGGTGTCATGCCAGGCGCAGTAGGCCATGAAGGCGATCTTCGTCGGGAGATATCCGTACCGCGTGACGTAGTAGGTATTGAAATCCTGAAGTTCATATGGTCCGACGGTTTCCTCGGATTTTTGAGAGGGGGCGTCGTCGGTACCGCCCGGCACGAGTTCGGGACTGATCTCCGTATCCAGGACATCGGTCAAAACATCGGTGGTGGCGGAGTCGAACTGTGACGATGAAACCGTCCAGCGGATAAGGTATTGAATCAATGTTTTCGGCACACTGCCGTTGATATTATAATGGGACATATGGTCTCCCACACCGTAGGTGCACCATCCGAGCGCAAGTTCACTGAGATCACCAGTGCCCAGGACCATGGCGTTTCGGAGATTGGCGATGCGGAAGAGGTGTGATGTTCTTTCTCCGGCCTGGACATTTTCAAAGGTGATATCGAAGGTATTTTCTCCCCGGGCATAGGGATGACCGATATCACGGAACATCTGCATGCAGCTCTCCCGTATGTCCGTTTCGTTGCACTCGACGCCGAGGGCCGTCATGAGTCGCACGGCGTTGTCCCGCGTTTTCCGGGAAGTGGCGAAACCCGGCATGCTATAGGCGAATATGTGGGAACGATCACGGCCCATACGGTCCATGGCGCGGGCGGCGACGATGAGGGCATGGGCCGAATCGAGACCGCCGGAGACGCCGATGACGATATTTTCGATATCCGCCGCTGACAATCTCTGAATCAGGCTGTTGACCTGAATGTTGAATATTTCGTAGCAGCGACGATGGCGGTCTTCCGTTCCGGACGGTACGTACGGGAAACGGGGTATGTCGCGTTCAAGGAGAAAGGGTGCCGCGGGTGGATCGGCGGCGACGGGAATGGTCCGGAATTCGCCTCTTTTGTTGTGTTGTCCCGCCGTATCTGAAAAAACAGTCATTCTCATCCTGTCCTGAGCCAGGCGATCAAGGTCGATATCTGCCGTGATAACCTGTGGCTTGAGTGAAAATCGTTCAGACTCCGCCAGGAGTGTGCCGTTTTCATAGATAATACCGTGTCCGTCCCAGGCGAGATCGTTCGTTGATTCACCAAATCCGGCACCGGTATAGAGATAGGCGGAAATGGTTCGGGCCGACTGGTTGGAAATGAGGTTATGACGGTAATAGGCTTTTCCCACGGTGATGTTGGATGCCGATATGTTAGCGATTACCGTGGCGCCGGCAAGCGCGGCGTAACTGGACGGAGGAATCGGCGACCAGACATCCTCGCAGATTTCAATAAAGAAGCGGAAATTGGGTATCTTGTCGACGGAGAATATCAGGTTTGCTCCGAAGGGCACGCCGTCGTGTCCCGCGAGAGAGATTTCCGTGCTGACGGCATCCGTCGCCGGTCGGAACTGTCGCATCTCGTAGAATTCACGATAGTTGGGGAGGTATGATTTGACGGCGACACCTAGGATACGTCCGTGATGCAAGGCAATACCGCAATTAAAAAGTCGCGTATCCACGACGAGTGGCGCACCGATGACGCATAACATATCCAGCGGTTTCGTCTGTTCGACAACGGTGACGATTGCCTCCCTGACAGCGGTGAGCAGGGCGTCCTGATGAAAGAGGTCGTCACCGGAATAGGCGGACAGTCCCAACTCGGGGAAAACGGCAAAGAGGGCTCCCTTTTGAGCCGCTTCCTTGGCGCACTCTATGGTCGTGCGGGCATTGAACTCCGGGTCGGCGATACGGACGGAGGGAATACAGAGAGCCGTTCTGATAAAGCCGTGACGATAAAGATTTAAAAAAGAGTCATTTTTCATATCAGTCATCCCGAGTGACGGTGCGCTGGACAGGATACCGTCCCTTTTCTTATCATCATACGCGGTCATTTTTCAATTGGTGCGGACGCCATTCGACGGCGGATCTAATCTTTCGATACCGCGCCGACGATCCGGTCAACCAGCGATCCGTGATTGAAGATCAGCATCGTCGGAATACTGCGGACATCAAAACGCCGCGCTGTAACGGGGTTCTCGTCGACATTGAGCTTCGCAAAACGGGCCCGGCCGTACATTTCCGCGGCAAGGGCGTCAATATGAGGAGCGACCATGTGACACGGTCCGCACCATGGTGCCCAGCAGTCAACCAGCACGGGCAGGGTGGACTGTGCAACGTCCCCTTCAAAGGAGATGTCGGTCACTGTCAGGGGTTTCCCCGTATCAGTTGCTCTCTGAAGAGACGCCCCGCACACACCGCATCGCGCCGCATCACGAATACGTGCCCCGGGAACGCGGTTTTTTGTTCCGCAATGCTGACAGGAAACGACAATGGAATCTCCGGACATATCATGTTTCTCCTTGATCGATTGCCACGGTAATCAGGATCGGTGCGAGTACGTCGATGATCGCGGCCGGTGTCATCTCCAAGAGCAGTCCCCGTTTGCCGCCGTTGATATAAATCGTGCTCAGGTCGGCAATGCTCTTTTCCATATAGACGGGTATCCGCCTTTTGGTCCCGAAAGGCGACGTGCCGCCGATCATGTATCCCGTATGTCTTTGTGCGTCTTTTGGTGGACAGGGGGTGACAGAACGGGTATCGATGATGCGGGCCAGATTCTTTGTCGACACCTTCTTGTCGCCGTGCATGAGTACGATCAGGGGTTTTTTGTCCGCCGTCTCCATGACCAGCGTTTTGATGACAGCATGTTCGTCGACGGCCAGCTCGCGGGCGGCCGTCTGCGTCCCGCCATGGTCCTCGTATGTATAGGGGCGGGGAATAAAATCGACGTGAGCCGTCTTCAGCATGCGTATCGCCGGTGTTCCCGGCACGTTGTTCTTCGCCACGGTGCTGTCACCTCACTGTCGCAACCATATCTGCTGAGCTGCGCGAAACGGGAGTCAGATCAACCGCCCATTTCACGTTATTACGCCGTTAATATCTCCATAAAATAATATAATCTGAGACAGTTACATTGGCAAATAAATTTTTCATCGGCTGTTCATCTTTTTCGACGGTTGTGAGGGCACAGGTCACGGTACAAAGAGACACCCCGCCCGCGGGCGGGGTGTCTGAGCCCCTTGCGAAAAGAATATAATACGGGACTGATTCCTGAACGATTATTCGGCATTCATATTTTCCAGCATTTCTTCTTCATAGCCGGAAACCATGGAGTAAATAATACGGTCGAAAAACAGGTTGATATAGTAGCTCATCTCGATGAGCTGGTTGACTTCATAACTTGAGTCGTACAGGCGGTTCTCGCGGAGATATTTAAAGAGATGCCGCTTGATGATCATGAGCATCAGTACGCTTTCATGAAGGGGAATACCTTCCTGAAAGCGTGCTCTTCCCAGTTCCCGGTAGTTGGCGAAAATTACATTCTTTGATTTACTTTCATCAAGCCACGCGGCAAGCCGGGCATAGACGTTGTAAATTACCTGGTGAATCCGTTCGAACAATTCATCCTTCGGCAGGGTGTGGTAGTGTGTGAGTTCATCTGTCTCATGAATTTTTTCGATCAGGTAGTTTGTCAATTCGTTTTGATGATCTTCGATCAGATCAAAAAGCTTCTGATATATCATGGTTGTTTCCTCCTGTGATCCACTGCTGCGTAATATGAGCGCGCCGTCTCTCAGAAGCGGAGAAGACAAGTGAAAACCGCTCAACCCGGGGTTTTCTCCTCACCTGCTTGGTGATGAGAAGGTGCGGTGATAGCGTAATTGCCGGTGACGAACCGTGATAAAAACGGATCGTGAATCCTGTCGCCGCTATCTTTTTCTTAATAGTATAACAGTTGAACGAATGTCAATACGTTATATGGGGTGCATAAAACAGGGAAGCGGAAACGGGACGGGTATTGACGGCAAGACGATCTGTGACCGGCATCACCACATGGAATGCGGGACGAAACGCGATGAACCTCTTCACAGGCAATGTCACGTGACGGTTTCTCCATAACGGATGAAGGTGTATGATACGGAACAAGGAAAAGAGATGGGCGTAGAGTGTGCAAATATGATAAAATGAGTCAGTTTTTACACACGGCATATGTCAGCAGCACTGCTGCTTCTGTCATGGCCCGGTGCGACAGTACCGGTGGGGAGAGGTGTTCCCGATGAAGGTTATTTGTTCGTCCTGCGGACAGGTGGGGGAAATCAAAAAAATCGATCGCACAAAGCCGACGGTGACCTATGTGTGCAAGAACTGCGGGACCGTCAGAGAACTGGCCGTCGGTGTCAGTGATCACCGTCAAGCATTAACCCTCGGGGGCGAGGGTATGATGCAGGGGACGAAGTTCACAAAGGATAAAACGACGACATCACAGCCGCGGATGTCCGGAGATGTGGCAGAGAGCAGCAGGCCCAGCAATGTAAGACGCTTTATTATCGTTACTATTGCCGTAATCACCGTGATTTTCCTCGTCGTGGCCGTGGGCATGTTCTTTCTGATCACGCATTCCGACGCGTACCGTGTCGCGTCGGATTTCCTGCGTTCCAGCGACGAAATCAGGAAAATGATCGGCGACAATGTAAAACTGGGCGGCATTCCAACTGGTTATGTGGAAACATCAAACGGTGATGGTCGGGCGGAAATCGTTGTTACGGTAAAAGGCGATACGGGTTCGACTCATGTCAGGCTGTATCTTGCCAGAGAAACGGGGGACTGGCGTGTTGTCGGCGGCACGTACGAAGATGAAACGGGTACGGAGCGGATTTTTTATCGTAATCCATAGCCATTTTATCACGTGACCGGACTGGCGCCGTATGGAAGTATATCCAAAGGATGGATCACCCGCTAAGGATCATAAGTAGGGGAAAACTCGGTCAATAACGAGGTCAAAATTGGATCGGACCTCATCGTGGCCGTGAATGAAATTCATGTGACCCGGCAGAAGATACTCCGTGCCGAGTGTCGCCAGACGACGAATGCTTTCCTTGAGAAGTGTGCTGTCACCTCCGGGAAAATCCGTCCGGCCCACATTCTGATAAAAAATGACATCTCCCGAAAAAAGCGCTTTTTGCGCCGGCCAGTATAGAGCGATGGAGCCGGGTGAATGCCCCGGTACATGAAGAATAGAGAAATCCTCGGTGCCGAGACGGATGTCTCCTTCATTAAGTACCAGATCAACAGTAACGGACGGTACGGAAAGTCCGAAGAGGCGGTACATGTCACGACCGACAGTATCAAGGAAGGCCTTTTCCGCCTCATGAAGGGCGATGGTGACCGAAGAAGAAGATGAGAAGCGGCAGACGCTTTCGAAATGATCGGGATGGGAATGGGTGGCGAGGACGGTGCTGATTTCGTCAGGATCGATGCCATCATTTCTCATGCGCTGGAAGAGTGCGTCAAGATGCAAAGAAAGGCCGGGATCGATCAGAACACGGGCTGTACCGCCGATATAATAGCTGTTGCAGTTGTTCTCAAAGGGGTTTGTCCACTCGTAGCAGTATAAGTCTTCGGCCAATTGCATTATATCCTCCTTCAGTGCGCGGCTCATTTTACGCACCATATCAGTGTCGCTAGTTTCGGGTTGGGAGATAGCGAAGCGGGTCCTTTGCCCTGTTATGATAGCGGATTTCGAAGTGAAGACACGATTTCCCCGTTTTTTCTTCCTGCCCGACGACGGCAATCTTTTCCCCTTTTTTAACGACTTGTCCCTGTTTGACCAATGAATCGCGCAGATGGGCGTAGACGGTCATGTACCCGTTGCCGTGATTGATAATAACGGTGTTGCCGTAGAATTTCACCGGCCAGCACCGGTCCACGATACCGCTTTCCGCGGCTGACACGGCTGTCCCCGCCGGTGCATCGATTTTAATGCCGTTGTTGTAGCGCACGGTTTTTACCGTCGTTCCGTCGCCAAGGCGCATTGTATCGTTCTGTTTGCCGAAATGCGAGGAGACTGCACCTGTGATGGGCCATGCAAATCGGAGCGAATCCGCCTGTGCCGGTTTCCAGTCCCGGTTGTTTTTAGGCGTGTCTTTTTCGTCGGCAGGCGGCGCCGTTTTTTCTTGTCTCGTTTCCGGCATCGGGACCGGTGATGGACTGTCCGTCTTAGAAACATGTTCGGGTGATGGGGGAACGGAAGGTGGTGAGGGAGTCTTTTTTACAACCACGTTCCGGACTGCCGTAGCGTGGGGGATGAAGATAACCTTTCCTTCTTTGATGGCGTCGGGAGTATCGATATTGTTGATCCGCGACAGATAGGCCATGTCGGTTTCGTAGGTGTCCGCAATGGACCACAGCGTTTCATCTTTTTTGACGACGTGATACACCCCCATCGGTCCGTGAGCGCAGCAAGTGAGTACGAAAGCAATACCAATACAGAGACAGCAAAGTGACATGAAACGGTATCTCGCCTTAGAAGAAGTATCTGACACAGAAAAAACCTCCGATGAGCAGGATTGTGAAAATCACGGTGAGAAGATTGAAGTAACGGTCGATAAAGTGGCGAATGCTGTCACCAAAGAGATAGATCATGCCACCGACAAGAAAGAAACGTGCGCTTCTACTCACCAGCGAAGCGATAACGAAAATTGAAAAGTTGATGTGAAAAGCACCGGCGGCGATGGTGAACACCTTATAGGGAATCGGAGTGAATCCGGCGATTCCCACCGCCCATGCGTTGTAGTGATTATAGAGACGCCCGATGTATGCGAATTTATCGGTCAGTCCGTAAAAATGCAAGATGGCAAATCCCACAAGTTCCATGAGTTGATGTCCTATCACGTAACCCACGATACCGCCCAGGACGGACCCCGCTGCGCAGACACCAGCGTATCGGAACGATTTGCCGGGAATGGAGAGTGCCAGTGCGATCAAGAGCACGTCTGGAGGAATAGGGAAAAAACTCGATTCCGCGACGGCCAGCACAAAGAGCGCCCATGCCCCGTAGGGTGTTTCCGCCCAATGAAGTACCCAGTTGTACAGACGTCGGAGGACGGGCTTTTTCACTCCTTTTTCCACCCGTACACTCCTATCAGCTTGACGAAACGGCATCCGCCCAGGTCCTCTTCGATGAGATCATCCGGATCGTCGGATTGGCGCGTATATTTCATGAGTGTCTGAGAATAAACGCTGCCGATGGGGATAACGCATCGTCCACCTACGGCAAGTTGCTTTTTCAATGTCGTCGGGAGACGGGGTGCGCCCGCCGTGACGATGATGGCGTCAAAGGGTGCCTCCTCACTCCATCCATAGGTGCCGTCACCCACGCGGAGAAGTATATTCGTATATCCCAGGACATCAATAATTTTTCTTGCCTTCTGGGACAGTGAGGCGACGCGTTCCACGGAATAGACGGTGTCCGAAAGTTCCGCCAGGATGGCCGTTTGATATCCGCATCCTGTTCCGATCTCGAGGACCTTTGAGGAAGGTGTGAGTTCCAGTGCTTCCGTCATGAGGGCCACGATGTAGGGCTGGGAAATGGTCTGACGTTCTCCGATGGGAAGGGGGCTGTCGGCGTAGGCCTGATTGATCAGTACTTCTTCAACGAAAAGATGACGGGGAACCGTAGACATCGCCGCCAGGACGCGATTGTCCGTGATGCCGCGCATGCAAAGCTGTGTCTCAACCATATTTTGCCGTTGCTTTAAATACTTATTCACTGGCGTTTTCAACCGGTTTCTTCCGAGCAGGTACCGGATAAAATTTTTCCACCCAGTCATGTCTCAGGAATCCTATGGATTCACGTGTCACGATTAAATAATAATAACGCAATTTCGCCTCGTCACGCAGTTTGTTGTATTCGTCGATGAGTGTGTTGATATGATCCAGTCCGCGATGGGTTGGATAATGTATGCCCTGCCTTGTGAGCTCTTTCTGTGCAGAGTGTATTGCTTCGTCGACGCGGGTCATGCGCGACAAGATACGGGACACAGATTGGCCTGCGCGGAAAAGAACCTCTGCCCGTTCCTGATATAGTTCTTCAAATGTTTTATCCAGTGGGTGTTCCGCGGTATTCATCGTCACATCCGATAACCTGCTTTGTGAGTGTTTATACGCAACTATCATCAAAAAGTCCAGTTTTCAACAGAAAAGCCGGTGGTGACTGTATGAGAATGTTTGACAGTACAGGGCAAACATACTAGAAATGCCGGGACAACGACAACGCAAAGGAGCTTCTATGAACCACATGGCCAGAGCGGTACGGGACGCATATCACCAGGGTGTTGATGATGAAATGCTGGGACCGATCGTCAGGGTGGACAAAAGCGGACGTCCCTGTGGGAGAATCAATCGAAACGATGCAGTCATTTTTTACAATATTCGAGGCGAGAGAGAAATCGAATTGACACGAAGTCTGACGGAAGGGGATTTTGAGGCATTCCCCGTCCGTAAAGACCTCGATCTTTCCTTTGTCACCATGATCGAGTACCGGAAGGACTTGTCCGTGGACGTGGCTTTTCCACCGGCCGCCGGTGTTGACGATACGTTCGGCGACGTGATCGCCCGGAGCGGTCGGCGTCAGGTGAAGATCACGGAAGCGGAGAAGGCGGTGCACGTGGGATACTTCCTGAACGGGAAGAGAGAAGCACCTTTTCCCGGTGAAGAACGCGTTGTCGTTCCGACGCGGAGTGATGTGCGGCTGTTTGACGAAGCCCCCGAAATGTCCATCGACGACATTACGGAAGCGGCGATTGATGCCGTGGAAGATGACACAATCGACGTTATCACCGTCAATCTGCCCAATGTCGATGTCGTCGGACACATAGAAAACAGGGAAGCGGTCATCAGGGCCGTTGAAGCCGTGGACCGCCACGCCGGAATCATTGTTGATAAGGCCCGTGAACGGGACATGGCGGTCATCGTCACGGCAGACCACGGAACGGTAGAAAAATGGATGTATCCTGACGGTGCCGTCGATACGGGACATACCGATTCTCCCGTGCCCTTTGTCCTGATGACAGGTGATGAAAACCTGTTATTACACAATACGGGGAGTTTGATCGATATCGCCCCCACCGCCCTCGAACTCCTGGGCGTGGACAAGCCCGCCGCCATGACGGGCCGGTCGCTCTTAAATGAACCGGTTTCATCACCCTGCCGGCGTCTTCTTCTGCTTATCCTCGACGGGTGGGGGTATAACGAAAAAACGGAAGGAAATCTCATCGCGGCGGCCGAGACCCCCGTTATGGATCGGATCGTGAAAGATAACCCTCATGCCTATATTGACGCCTCGGGAACCGCCGTCGGTCTGCCTGCGGGGACGGTGGGAAATTCGGAAGCGGGTCATCTCCATATCGGCGCGGGACGGATTATTTACTCGGACCGCATGAGAATCAATCAGGCTATTGATGACGGAACGTTTTACCAAAACGAGGCATTTATCGGTGCGATGAACGCCGCGCGGGAAAAGGGCTCGATTCTTCATCTCATGGGCATCGTTTCCTTCTTCAGTTCTCACGGATCGGTGGACTATCTCTTTGCGCTCATGGAGATGGCGAAACGTCACGGCATCACCGACGTGTCTATTCATGCCATGCTGGGACGGCGGGGAGAAAAACCGGAGAGCGGCGCCATCTATATCCAGAAAATCGCTGAGAAGTGTCACGAACTCGGTGTCGGGACCGTTCAATCGGTTATCGGGAGATACTGGTCCATGGACAGGGAAGAGAACTGGGACCGTATCGAGAAAACCTACCGCATGCTCGTGGATGGAATCGGTTTTCCTGTCACGGATTAAAAGGTCGGACGGCATGCGGGAAATAGTATGTCATCGGCAAGCGGTTTGGGAAAGGAGGCAACACAATCATGTCCATTATGATCAACAATACCGAAGTCAGCCTCGTCCTGGGCGATATTACCAGGACTGACACAGAAGCAATCGTCAACGCGGCGAACTCGGGATTGCGCGGCGGGGGCGGTGTGGACGGGGCGATTCATCGTGCCGGCGGACCGGCAATCATGGAGGAGTGCCGGAAAATCGGTTCGTGCCCGACGGGGAGCGCCGTCGTCACCACGGCGGGAAGCCTCCCGGCGAGATACATCATTCATGCCGTCGGACCTATCTACCGCGGTGGAAACCAGGGTGAGCCGGAAGCCTTGAAGAGCGCCTATAAAGAGAGCATGAAACGCGCCACGGAAAAGAATTTGAAAAGTGTTTCTTTTCCCGCCATCAGTGCCGGTGTCTACGGATACCCGCTCGACGAGGCGGCGCGTATCGCCCTGGAAACGGTGAGTGATTATCTGAAATCATATAGCGGTATCGAACGCGTGCAGTTCGTGCTTTTCGATCAGCGCACCTTTGATGCCTTTGACAGGGCGCTGAAATCTCTTGACGCGTGATGATAAGGGAGTTTTCCACAGGATGAAGAAGAGTGGCGGAGAATTATGTCCTGTTATATCCGTCTCCTCTGTCGGTGTATGAGGAATGGGCATTGTCATTTGAGTCGTAATTCATTATCTTAATGATGCCGGTGAAAAAAGTCGTCTGAATGAGAGATTGTGCTGAATAAGGACAGCGAGGTAATGTGTCATGGCCGTACGAGTGATTATTGAAAGAAACGTGCCCCCGGAAAAGCGGGTTGCTGCAATTGCGCTGATGACGAAACTGCGTGCAGCCGCATCGATACAGCCGGGTTATATATCGGGCGAAACATTGCGCGACATTGACAGCGATGAGGATTATATTGTTATCAGTACGTGGCACAATGCGACGGACTGGGATGCCTGGAGGGCATCACCGGAGAGGGTAAGGCTCCAGGGTGAAATGGATGAACTGCTCGGATCATCCACGGTGTACCGCGTGTTTACGTATCCTGAGAAGAGACCGGTGAACTGGCCGTTTTTCTGGGACACCATTCTCGATAAAACGCAGGGACACGGAAACTGAATAAAGCCGCCGGTGTTGTGTCGTAATGCCACCAGATCGGTATCCGTGACACCGTTCATGGTGTTGTGTGGTATATGGCGGCGGCGTAGTGTAGGGCGTCCGGTGCAGATGTGCTGCGGTGCCCGTATGGCGAATGATGAGCAATCCTTCATCCAAGGAGCGATACCGGCAGAAACGAGGTATTGACTAGTGGATTCTTTCGAACAGGGGCCTATACGGCCGCCCAGCGAGGCGGGAAGTCTCTTGATTCGCGTCACGAAAAACTGTCCGTGGAACCGGTGCGCCTTTTGCCATACCTACCGGGGGACACCATTTGAGATGCGGACGGTGGATGAGGTGAAGGGTGATATAATCGCCATGGAGAATATCGCCGATGATATACAGGCCATGTCTCACCGCGTGGGTGACGGAGGTATGGTGACGGACCGCGTTGCGGCGATATTCTTCGATGACTACACGTCCTACAACGACTGTTACCGCAGTGTCGCGCAATGGCTCTATTTCGGCGGTGAGACCGTTTTTCTCCAGGACGCGGATTCCCTGGTCATGAAGACGGACAGGCTGGCGGAAATAATCAGGTATATATATGAAACCTTTCCTACCGTAACGCGGGTGACATCATACTGCCGGTCCAAAACGGCCGGCAAGAAATCCCCCGACGAGTTTCGGGAACTCAAGGAAGCGGGTCTGTCACGCATCCATATCGGGTTGGAAAGCGGCAGCGATGCCGTGCTGTCTTTCATCCGCAAGGGTGTAACGGCGAAGGAGCATATCGCGGGCGGACAGAAGATCATGCAGTCGGGCATCTCACTGTCGGAGTATGTCATCCCCGGTTTGGGCGGTGAGACGTGGTCACGGGAGCACGCCGTTGAAACGGCGCGAACTCTCAACGCGATTGATCCCGATTTTATCCGTCTGCGCTCCCTGCAGGTGCGTCGCAACACCGATTTGTATGACATGATGAAAGATGGGGACTTCATTCCCCTGAGGGATGAGTCAATAGTCGATGAGATCAGGCTGTTCATCGAGCACCTCGAGGGCATTCACAGTCACGTGGTCAGTGATCATATTCTCAATCTCCTCGAGGAAATCGAAGGATCGATGCCCGATGACAAAGAGGCGATGATTGGCGTTATCGACCGGTATTATGCCCTGTCAGAAGAGGACCGGCTGATTTACCGGTTGGGACGACGGAAGGGATTCTATCGAAGGCTTGATGACTTGCAGAACGGCCGGGTGTACCGTTTGCTCCGCGGCATCGTGGAGGAATACCGTTTGGCGGGAATCGAAAAACTGGACGCCGATCTCTACCGCACCATGCACCACTATATATGAGGTCATGGTTAAGGAAATCGGATTATGTAACACATCGTTTCCCTTGACACTTAGACCATCAAGTCGGGGTTCTCGGATATGCCGCTTTCGCAGGCTTTCATCTAATTCACTCTTGACATTTCAGACGGGTATGGTAGCTTTATCGCTGTTTCGCGACAAGGTCAACAGAGAACGTGAAAGGACGACGGCATGGGGAAGAATTACTACACGTTTCTTGTCATCCCGCAGAAGGAAAGTGCCACAAAAAAGTTCAGAGTATCAAGTACTTTTATTAAATTTATATCCATTGTCGCTGTTGTGGGTGTCCTTTCCATCAGTTATTTTTCCTATGATCACATTATCATAAAGGGCAAGGTCGAAGAACTGAGCCGCTTGGAAGAGTTGACACAGACGCAGAAAACTCAGATCGATCTCCTCGCCGGGAAAGTGATGGATTTTGAAAAAAAGATGTCCGATCTCCGGCAGTTTGACAAAAAGATACGCATCATGACAAACCTCGATATAAACAGGGAAGGTGATCAGGTGCTCGGCGTCGGAGGGTCTGTACCCGGAGACATCGGTATCGGCTATCAGTCGGCGGAGATGGAACGGACACTGATTGACAAGATCCATGAAAGCATGGATGAACTTCTGAACGAGGCGAACTATCAGGAAGACAGCTTCCAGGAATTAATTGACTTCTTAAAAAAGCAGAAATCGATACTCGCGTCGACGCCCTCCATATGGCCCGTTATGGGATGGGTAACGTCGGAATTCGGATACCGGGTATCACCCTTTACCGGCAAACGTGAATTTCATAAAGGCATTGATATCGCTACAAAAATAGGGAAAGAAATCGTCACACCGGCGAACGGTGTTGCCGTCGAGGTGACGAAACAACCCGGTATGGGAAACATGGTCAAGGTCGATCATGGTAATGACATTCAAACGATCTACGGTCATCTCCTTGCCGTCAAGGTGAAAAAAGGTGAGAAAATTAAACGTGGTGATGTTATCGGTACCGTCGGAAACTCGGGCCGCAGTACGGGACCTCACCTGCACTACGGTATTGCCGTGGATGGTGTTTATGTCAATCCGCGGAGATACCTCTTTTAATAGGGGTAACGTTATTTGAAACTGGATCATATACGATAAATCCCGGTAATCGGTGTTACCGGGATTTTTTATGGAGCATCAATGTTTAATTACGTCGTAAAAAAGGTGATCGGCAGCAAGAACGATCGAGAGATACGGAGACTTTCAGCGATCCTTGAGAGGATTAACGCCTGGGAACCGTCAATTCAATCGCTCAGTGACGATGAGTTGAGGCGGAAGACGTTGGATTTTCAGGAGAAAATAGCCCGGGGCGCCGATATCGACGATTTGATTGATGAGAGTTTTGCCGTTGTGCGGGAAGCGGCACGGCGTACGGTGGATATGAGGCCCTTTGACGTGCAGATCATCGGGGGTCTCGTCCTGCATGAGGGCAAGATCGCCGAAATGAAAACAGGTGAGGGGAAGACTCTCGCTGCGACGATGCCCGTGTATCTGAATGCGTTGATGGGGAAGGGGGCTCACATAGTCACCGTCAATGATTACCTGGCAAAGAGAGACGCGGAGTGGATGGGACCGGTGTATAGCTTTCTCGGTCTGTCCGTCGGCGTGATCGTTCACGGCATGAGTGACGAGGAGCGGAAACAGGCATATCAGGCGAACATCACCTACGGAACGAACAATGAATTCGGCTTCGATTATCTTCGTGACAACATGAAGTTCCAACTGGAGGATTACGTACAGCGTGAATTTCACTATGCCATCGTGGACGAGGTGGACAGCATCCTTATCGATGAGGCACGGACCCCCCTCATTATATCGGGTCCCTCGGAGGAGTCGACGGATAAGTACTACCGCATCAACCAGATTATCCCCCGGTTGCGGAGGGATGCGGACTATACTATCGATGAAAAGAGTCGGTCAGTCGTGTTGACGGAAGACGGTGTGGCGAAGGCGGAAAAGTATCTCAAGGTGGAGAATCTCTACGAGCCGCGTAATATGGAATTGCTTCACCATATCAACCAGGCGCTCAAGGCGCACACGCTGTTTAAGAGGGACGCGGATTATCTGGTCCGTGACGGGCAGGTGATTATCGTCGATGAGTTCACGGGACGTGTCATGCCGGGACGGCGTTACAGCGACGGGCTCCATCAGGCGCTTGAAGCCAAGGAGCATGTGAAGATAGAACGGGAGAATCAGACCCTCGCCTCGATCACCTTTCAGAATTATTTCCGGATGTATGGAAAGCTTGCGGGAATGACGGGAACGGCGGATACCGAGGCCGTGGAATTCAAAAAGATTTACGATCTTGATGTGGTAGTCGTCCCCACCAATATGCCCATGATCCGCGAGGATTATCCCGATGTGATTTATAAGACGGAGAAAGAGAAGATCGGGGCGGTCATCGAGGAAATCAGGGAACTTCACGAACAGGACCGTCCCGTGCTCGTGGGCACGATCACCGTGGAGAAATCCGAATTGCTGAGCAGACAGCTTGCGAAGTTCGGCATCAAGCACAACGTGCTGAACGCCAAGAACCACGAAAAAGAAGCGGAAATCGTCGCCCAGGCGGGACAGACAGGCATGGTCACAATTTCCACGAACATGGCTGGCCGGGGTACGGATATCAAATTGGGTGAAAGTGTTGCGGACAAGGGGGGGCTGCATATTCTGGGCACGGAACGTCACGAGAGCCGACGCATCGATAACCAGCTCCGGGGGCGTTCGGGACGTCAGGGCGACAATGGCTCGTCGCGTTTTTACCTGTCTCTTGAAGACGATCTCCTGCGCATTTTCGGAGCGGAACGCATATCTTCCATCATGGATAAAATCGGCCTGGAAGAAGGCGAACCCATTGAGCACAATCTGATATCCAAGGCCATCGAAAACGCGCAGCGTCGCGTGGAGGGTCAGAATTTCGAGATACGAAAACATCTGCTCGAGTTCGACGACGTCATGAATACGCAGCGGGAGGTCATTTACAAGCAGCGGCGTGAAGTCCTCGGTGAAAAGGATCTCTGGCCGATCGTCGATGAAATGATCGAGGAAGTAGCAGAAAATATCGCCGATGAATTTTGTAATGAGAAAACGCATCCCGACGAATGGAACATGAAGGGTCTCGATGACGCGCTCTATCGGCAGTTCCTCATGAAACCTCACTATGCGGACACCACCGATCCGTCATCGATCAGGGTTGATGATATCGTCGCCACCGTCATTGATGACGCTCGGGCATTCTTGCGCGAAAAGGAACGTCGCTATGGAAAGGAGATAATGGCCTATGTGATGAAGATGATCATGCTCCAGGCCATTGATACGCACTGGAAGGATCATCTGCTGGCGATGGACCACCTGAAGGAAGGGATCAGTCTCAGGGGATACGGACAGAAGGATCCGATCCGTGAGTACCAGAGGGAAGGGTACGAGATATTCATGGACATGGTTTACCGCATCAAGGAGGATACCCTGGAAAAACTGTCCGTGGTACAGATACAGACGGAAGACGATGTCTCGAGGATGAGGGCGCAGCAGGAACGGGAGTATCAGATGAGTCGGGGCGAAGACGAGAAGAAGCCCGAAACGATGAAGCGTGAAGGGAAAAAGGTGGGACGAAACGATCCCTGTCCCTGCGGAAGCGGGAAGAAATACAAAAAATGCTGCGGCAGGTGACGCAGGAGATAAGAAGGGAGCAAACATTCGTGGCGGAAAGGAAACCGTGTATTCCCGGCTATCGTGCCAACGGCATTGCCGTTGGCATCAAAGACGGTGTGAAAAAGGATTGTGCCCTTATCGTATCCGACGTACCCGCGCAGGTGTCCGCCGTCTTTACGACAAACAGTTTCAAGGCGGCACCCGTGATTATCGATGAGCAGCGGGTGGCCGACGGGACGGCACGGGCCATCATCATCAACAGCGGCAACGCCAATGCGGCCACGGGAGCGCAGGGGCGAGAGGATGCCTGCGCCATCACCGCCGCAGTGGCGGTCCGTCTCGGTATTGATGAAGACGAAGTGTTGATTGCGTCGACGGGCGTCATCGGGCAGCGTCTTCCTGTCAGCCGCATTATCGACGGTATCGACCCTCTTGTGGCTGGCCTCTGCGAGGACGGTATTGCCGATGCCGAAGAAGCCATCATGACGACGGACCGTTTTCCGAAAATCGAGGTGCGTGAAGTAACCGTCGGAGCGGTGCCAGTGACTGTCTGCGGTATCGTCAAGGGAGCGGGCATGATCGAACCGAATATGGCGACGATGCTGTCATTTATTCTCACGGATGCGTGTATCGAAAAGTCCTGCATGGACAGGATATTCAGAAAGACCGTGGATGTGAGCTTCAATGCCATCAGTGTTGATGGTTGTATGAGCACGAACGATACGGTGATCATGATGGCCAACGGCGTCGCCGGGAATGAGGAAATCAATGATGACTCACCGTTTCTTTCCGTCTTTGAGGAGGTGCTTTGTGATGTGATGATGAAATTGGCCAAGGCGATCGTGCGCGATGGCGAGGGGGCGACGAAGGTAATCGCCATCGAGGTGTGCGATGCAGCCACGGAGGAGGAGGCACGGAGCATTGCCTATGCCGTTGCCCGCTCGAACCTCATTAAAACGGCCTTTTTCGGAAATGATGCCAACTGGGGCCGCATCATCGCGGCCGTCGGTGCCGCCGGATATGACATCGATCCCGACAGGGTCTCGGTTATCGTCGATGATACGGTGTTATTCCGGCAGGGGAGCGGTGTTCCCGGATCTGATGAGGTTCTCGAAGCATCGATGAAGAAAGACGAGATCGCGGTGCGTATCTTACTGATGAGGGGGAATAATTCCTTTCGCATGTACGCGTCGGACCTGTCACTGGATTATGTCACGGTGAATGCCCATTATCGCACATAGACCGTATTTTACCTTGCGTATTTCCTGTTCCTGTGGTATCAGCCAAACGCTTATGGTCGTGACATTACCAGGGGAAACCGTTATAGGCGGTTTCACCTCAGGTGCATCTCTGAGTTCTGGTGCGTATAAAACCTGAGAATGTGATGAATAACGGTACAATGAAAGGAGCCGGTGATAATACCACGACTTTCATAGTGCCACCGTATAACGATAACACACACTTTCCGATTGACGGCGATGTTGTTCCCGGAAAGGAATTCGCCGTCAAGGTGACGAGAGTGGTGGAATAAACACAGCAAGGAGAAAACAATGGCACGAATTACCATGAAAATGCTGCTCGAATCGGGAGTGCATTTCGGGCATCAGACAAACCGGTGGAATCCGAAAATGAAGCCCTATATCTTTGGGGCGCGCAACGGTATTTACATTGTCGATCTGCAGCAGACCGTCGGACTTTTTGACGTGGCCTGCGATTTTGTTGTCGATACCGTCGTCGACGGTGGAGAGATTCTCTTCGTCGGTACGAAAAAACAGGCACAGGAGTCGATCAAGAGTGAATCGGAACGGTGCGGTATGCCATATGTGAACCAGAGATGGCTGGGTGGCATGTTGACGAATTTTGTGACCATCAAGAAGAGTATTGACAGACTGAAGACACTTGACGAGATGTTTGAAGACGAAAGTATCAATGCTTTTCCGAAAAAAGAAATCCTCGGGTTCAGGCGTGAACGGGACAAACTGCAGAAGGTGCTGGGTGGTATCCGTGAGATGGAGAGGGTGCCGAAAGGCGTCTTCATCGTTGACCCCAAACGGGAGGCTATTGCCGTCAAAGAGGCGCAGAAACTTGGTATCCCTATTGTGGCCATCGTGGACACGAACTGTGATCCTGACGATATTGATTATGTAATCCCGGGGAATGATGACGCCATCCGCGCGATAAAACTCTTCGCATCGAAGATCGCCGATGCCGTCGAGGAAGGAAAGGAGCGGTTCAGAGAAAGGATCCAAGCGGAAACGGACAAGGAAGAAGGCGAAGAATCGGTAGCCGGTGAAGCGGATGAAGCAGATATTCCGGAGAGCGTGGAGACCAAGAAAATAGACGAGACGGCGAATGACATCGCGCCGAATGAAGAAATTGAGGAAATGGAAGAGGGGGATGCGAGGTGAGTATTTCAGCAGCACAGGTTAAAGAATTAAGGGATAAAACAAATGCGGGCATGATGGATTGCAAGGAAGCCCTTACAGAATCGAACGGCAATTTTGACAAGGCTATTGAATATTTGAGAAAAAAGGGATTGTCGGCGGCGACGAAGCGTTCGTCTCGCGCGGTGAAAGAAGGGACCATCGAGTCCTATATCCATTTGGAAGGCAAGATCGGGGTGCTTCTCGAACTGAATTGTGAGACCGATTTCGTGGCACGTACCGATGGCTTTAAACAACTTGCCCACGATATCGCCATGCATATTGCGGCAATGAATCCCGCATACGTCAAACCGGAGGACGTGCCCGACGCCATCCTTGAACAGGAAAAGGATATTTATCGGACCCAGGCACTACAGGAGGGAAAACCGGAGAAGATCCTTGATAGGATTATCGAGGGGAAGCTCAATAAATATTATGAAGATGTCTGCCTGTTGAACCAGAAATTCGTGAAGGATACGGATATTACCATCGAGACCCTGATCAACAATTTTATTGCTAATACCGGGGAGAATGTACTCGTTCGGCGCTTTATCCGTTATCAGTTGGGAGTGGATCAAGACTAATAACGATCGTTTTTTGAAAATAACAGTCGCAGGGTGACGTATGGAACGACCGGCGTATAAGAGGGTCCTTCTCAAATTGAGCGGTGAGGCTCTTCTTGGAAAAGGGTCTTTTGGTATCGATATCGATACACTCCGGTTCGTCGCGGCTGAGATCGCGGAGATCAAAAAACTCGGCATAGACCTCGGTATCGTTGTCGGTGGCGGGAACATTTTTCGCGGCGTCGAGGCAAGCACGCGCGGTATCGAGAGGGCGTCCGCCGATTATATCGGGATGCTTGCAACCATCATGAACAGCCTGGCTCTTCAAAACGCCCTGGAAAAGGAAGGGGTGGAAACGCGTGTTCAGACCTCGATAGAAATGCGCTCCGTTGCCGAACCGTTCATCAAGCGTCGGGCCGTGCGCCACCTGGAAAAGGGGCGCGTCGTCGTATTCGCCGGGGGAACGGGAAATCCCTTCTTTACGACGGATACGGCCGCAACGTTGAGGGCGATGGAGATACAGGCCGATGTGATTTTAAAGGGGACAAAGGTGGACGGTGTATACGATAAAGACCCCGTTCTTTTCCCCGAGGCACAAATATTTGAGACGATCTCTTATGCGGAGGTGTTGGCCCGCGATCTCAAGGTGATGGATGGAACGGCCATATCCATGTGCCGGGAGAACAACATGCCCGTAATTGTCTTCAATTTGGAGAAAAAGGGGAATATCAAGAGTATTATTTGCGGGAAGAAAATCGGAACCTATGTAGGAGTCGGAAATGGTTGACATGCTTTTGGAAGAACTCAAGGAGACAATGGAGAAACATACATCGTTCCTTCACAAGTCCTTCAGCAAGGTGCGAACGGGAAGGGCGTCGACCGCCCTGGTGGACGGTATTCGTGTTGATTATTACGGGACCCCTACGCCCTTGAACCAGCTGGCCTCTCTTTCTGTTCCCGAAAGTCAGTTGATCGTAATTTCTCCCTGGGACAGGGGGGCCGTCGGCGAGATAGAGAAGGCGATACAGAAATCGGAGCTCGGTCTCGTGCCCTCGAATGACGGGAAGGTTATCCGAATTGCAATCCCGCCGCTGACGGAGGAACGGCGCAAGGAGCTTGTCAAACTCGTTAAAAAGATGGCTGAAGAATGCAAGATCAAACTGAGAAACTCGCGAAGAGATGCGAACACCGAGCTGAAGAAATTGAAGAACGACTCGGAAATTTCGGAAGACGATCTTTTCAAATACCAGAATGACGTTCAGGAAATCACCAACGGTTTCATCGAGAAGACTGACGAGATCCTTGCCGAAAAAGAGAAGGAAATCATGGAAATCTAGTGCTATTTGCATGGTCTCAGGAAAGAAGAAAAGGGAACCTGACGGTTCCCTTTTTTGTCGGGCGAAAGTCGGTGAGGTGCTAACAATACCTTGATAATGTCAGTGATCTGTGCTACTTGTGACTAACTATCGGTACGCTGTTGACGGTTTATGGAACACATCAAAACTGATAAATTACCGCGTCATATCGCCATTATAATGGACGGGAACGGAAGATGGGCGCGGGAAAATGCTTTGAAGCGCGTGCTGGGTCACAAAAAAGGTGCCCAGGCGGTCCGCACGACGGTCAGGACGTGCCGCGAACTCGGCATCGACTACCTGACCCTGTTCGCCTTTTCCGTCGAGAACTGGAGCCGTCCCGGTGATGAGGTCAGCGCCCTCATGGCCCTTCTTGACGAGTATCTGAAAAACGAACTGGCCGAGATGCTGAAAAATGACATCCGTTTAATTACAATCGGTCGTATCGGCAGGCTGACGGAAACGGTCAGGATCCGTCTCGAGCAGACAATCGCGGAGACGGCGCACTGTTCCGGCATGGTGTTGAATCTTGCCCTGAGTTACGGCGGACGGGATGAAATCGTGGACGCGGCACGCCGTATAGCCGCGGATGTCAAAAATGGTATCATCCGTGAAGACGATATTGACAAAGACCGCTTTCGGCGGTATCTCTTCACCCGTGACATGCCCGATCCCGATCTTCTCATCCGGACAAGCGGAGAATACCGCATCAGTAATTTCCTCCTGTGGCAGATCGCGTACACGGAACTCTTCTTTACGCCCGTCCTGTGGCCTGACTTCTCCCGGGAGCATCTTATCGAGGCCATTCACAGTTACGGGCGGCGTGAAAGACGATTCGGATTAACCAGCGAACAGGTGACGGGGACATAGCATGGTGAGCGCTCACATAAAGAGATGGGTAACGGGCGTTATCGCGGTGCCTCTCATTCTTGTACTCGTCATCTGGGGAACGAAGGACCTCTTTGCACTCGTTATCGCATGCATAATCGCTGTCGCCGTGTGGGAATATAACGGGATGGTCTTCGCCGGAACAGAATGGTGTGAAAAGGCTGAAGGCATAATGGGTGCAATCGTTCTGCCCGCGGCGGCACTTCTCGGCGATGCTTCGCTCATGACGGCCACCATGTCCTTGCTTATCATGATTTTCTTCATGGTTTTTCTGTACCGTTTTCGCATTAAGACAGTGCCCCTCGATTCACTCATGAAGGTGGTTTTCGGATTTGTCTACATCACCTTTCTTTTTTCACATATCATTCTCGTCAGAAACGGACCCCGGGGTGTCTACTGGATATTCTTCATCATCGTGATAACCTTTTCGTCTGATATCGCCGCATTCTACGCGGGCCGTTTTGCGGGAAAGCGTAAATTGATACCATCCATCAGCGCGGGGAAAACACAGGAAGGAGCGCTCGGTGCGGTTGCCGGGGCGGTCGTCGCCTCCGTGGTGTACGCCGTGCTGTTTATTCCCTCCTTGACCCTTGCCCACGCAATTATCATCGGTGCGCTGGGAAGTATACTCGGTCAAATGGGAGATCTCTGCGAATCAGTAATCAAGCGTGTTTCGCGGGTGAAAGACTCGGGCGCCATTCTTCCCGGACATGGCGGCATTTTGGACCGCCTCGATTCACTGTTGTTTGTAATCCCCTTTATCTATTATTATAAAGAAATGATTGTTCCATGAAAACCATCTCTCTTCTCGGATCAACGGGTTCGATCGGTGTCAATACGCTCGATATCGTCCGCCGTTCAGGCGGGACCATCGGCGTGGCGGGGCTCGCCGCCGGCAGGAACATCGCTCTTCTCTCGGAGCAGATCGATGAATTTCGTCCCCGTATCGTCGCCGTCATCGATGAAAATCACGCCCGTTCTCTGGAAGAGTTATGCGGGGTGGGGCACCGGCCGTCCATTGTGTGGGGCGACGACGGGTATTGTGAGGTGGCGTCATTGGCCGGGACGGATATGGTCGTTTCGGCGATCGTCGGTGCGGCGGGTTTGATTCCCACGGTGGCGGCCATTGATGCAGGCAAGGATATCGCGCTGGCGAACAAGGAAACCATGGTCACCGGGGGCGAACTCGTCGTACGGCGGGCCGAAGAACGGGACGTGATGATCATCCCCGTCGACAGTGAGCACAGCGCCATCTTTCAATGCCTCCGCGGTCACGGGAAGGAACACGTCAAACGCATCATCCTGACGGCTTCAGGCGGTCCCTTCGTGCACTATACCACTGAAGACCTGATGCACGTTCGTCCCGCCGATGCGCTGAAACATCCGAACTGGAGCATGGGGAGAAAAATAACCGTCGATTCGGCCTCCATGATGAATAAAGGTCTCGAAGTCATCGAGGCGCAGTGGCTTTTCGGCATCGACACTGATAGGATAGATATTGTGATACATCCGCAGAGTGTCGTTCATTCCATGGTTGAGTATATCGACGGGTCCGTCATTGCTCAGATCGGTGCCCCCGACATGAGGGGCCCCATCTCGTATGCCCTGTCTTTTCCGGCACGATTTCTCGCACCGCATGAAGCGCTGGATATGACCGTCGCCCGAAAACTGGATTTCCTAGAACCTGACCGCGAGACCTTTCGTTCCATTCCACTTGCCTATCGGGCCGCCCGTGCCGGCGGATCGATGCCGGCGGTTATGAGCGCCGCGAATGAAATCGCCGTTGAGGCGTTTCTGGGAGAACGTATCGGCTTTCTCGATATTTTCTCCATCATTGAGCGGACCATGAACAGGCACGTACCCGTCACGTGTCCATCCGTCGATGATGTGCTGAAGGCTGATCGATGGGGGCGTGAAACGGCCCGAGACATTGTTGAGAAGGAGTTTACAAAAACCACATGAGTGTCAATATCATATCGGTCATTATCCTTCTGGGTGTCCTGATATTCGTCCATGAATTCGGTCACTTCATCGTGGCAAAAGCGTGCGGCGTCAGTGTCTTGAAGTTTTCTCTCGGATTTGGTCCGCGCCTCGTGGGAAAGACCGTGGGAGAAACGGATTACCGGGTTTCGCTCATTCCCCTGGGCGGATACGTCAAGATGCTCGGCGAGGACAGCAACGATGGTGTCGACGAGGCGGATGAAGCCCGTTCTTTCAGTCGGCAACCGGTGTGGAAGCGAATATTGATTGTCGGGGCCGGTCCCTTTTCTAATTTTCTCTTCGCCATTGTTGCGTTTACGTTGATCTACAGTTTCGGTGTAACGACGCTGACGGCCCGTGTGGGGGACGTACAAAAACCATCGGCGGCCTTCGAAGCGGGCATCCAGAAAGACGATATCATCCGTTCCATCGACGGTACGGAAATAGACGACTGGTCTGCCCTGGCGGAAACGATCAGCACCTGCGGGGGAAAACAACTGAAACTGACGGTGGAGAGAAATAGCCGGTTGCTCGAGTTATTTGTGACACCCCGTGCGGTGACAACGAAAAATCTCTTTGGGGAAGAGATAACCACATATCGCATCGGCATTACAGCATCCTCTGAGGTGACGGTGGTGCATGTCAGTCCATTCCGGGCATTTATTATCAGTTGTGAGGAGACATGGTTTATCTTCAAAATTACCATACTCAGTATCGTCAAAATGATTCAGGGGGTTGTATCACCGAAAACGGTGGGTGGGCCCATATTGATTGCGCAAATGGCGGGTTCTCAGGTAAAGCAGGGTCTCGTACCCTTTATTTTCTTTATGTCCGTATTGAGCATCAATCTCGGTGTCCTCAATCTTCTGCCCATACCCGTTCTCGACGGCGGCCATCTCCTCTTCTGCTTTATCGAACTTGTGACGCGCCGGCAAATCAACGTCAAGTGGAGGGAAATCGCCCAGCAGGTGGGTTTCTATATATTGATCGCGATTATGCTCTTCGTATTTTATAATGATATTATTAAGATAGTATCGGAGTAAGATGATAATATTCGCCATTGATACCGCGACGGTATCAGCAAGTGTCGCCGTTCTGAATGATGATGTCGTGCTGTATGAAACGATCAGTACCGTTCGGAAACATCACGGTGAGGGTCTCATGCCGATGATCGATCATGTGGTCGCGGCGGCGGGCATAAGGTTCCCTGACGTCGGACTCTTTGCTGTCACCGTCGGTCCCGGTTCCTTTACCGGTTTGCGCGTGGGAGTGAGTACAGTTAAGGGGCTGGCTCTCATGAATAACACGCCTGTTGCCGCCGTTTCAACGCTGGATGCCCTGGCCGCCGGTGTTATGCCGCACTCAGGGACGATGTGCGCACTGCTGGACGCGGGGCGAGGAGATGTCTATGCGGCTCTCTATAAAGGGATGGGTAACGGCGAGGCCGTAAAAATGCGTGACGATGTGCTGGTCCGCCCGGAGCCGTTTCTGAGATCATTGACGGATGGCACTGTTCTCTTTGTGGGAGGCGGGACGATCGCATATGACGATACCATTCGATCCATCATGGGTGCGCGATGTACCATTGCACCGCCGCGATGTCATGTTATTCGCGGTTCCTCAGTTGGTGCGATGGGATTGAAAATGTTCCATGAAGGTGATATTCTGAAAAATGAGGATTTGATTCCCCGGTATTTCAGGAAATCCTATGCAGAGGAAAACAGATGCTGATGATTTCATTGACAGGACGACACGAATTGCATATATGTCCGGCATGTGTGGAAAGGAAATGCTATGCAAAACAGTACCGATGAGACGACATGACGAAGAAGGCAAATGAATGAATTATAAAAATAGTCCCATTATGCGAGACGGGTGTTTTATTGCCGCTCCTTTCGTGATTGGTGCCGTGATACTTTTCTGGCTTGGCTATGTGGTGACGGGTATCGTGGTTTTTTTGCCGGGATTGTTTACTCTCTGGTTTTTCAGAAACCCCGAGAGGACACCGCCGGATGGGGAAGATAGTGTCGTATCACCAGCAGACGGCAGGGTGCTGAGTGTGGAAAAAGTGACGGAGAATGACCTTGTTTCGGGATCTTTTTACAAGATCAGCATTTTTATGAGTGTTTTCAACGTTCACGTAAACCGGGCTCCCTGTTCGGGGACCATACGGGGGATTCGCTATCGGGAAGGTAAGTTTTTCTCAGCCAACCTCGATAAGGCGTCTGTTTATAACGAGAGGAATTCCGTGCTCATCGAGACGCCCCAGGGCGTTCCGGTGTTGACCATTCAGATCGCGGGCATTATTGCACGGCGCATCGTGTGTTGGAACAGGGAAGGCGACAAGATTTCACGGGGTAACCGGTTCGGTATGATACGCTTCGGTTCACGTCTCGAGGTATTTCTCCCGGAATCCTCGGGGGTAACGGTGGGGAAAGGCGATATCGTGCGGGCCGGTGAAACGGTGATAGGGAGAATACAATGAACAACATGAAAGAACGACAGGATCACGCCATGAGGAGGGGGATATATATCCTGCCCAACCTCTTTACCACGGCAAGCCTTTTTTCGGGATTCTATTCCCTGGTGGCCTCGATGCGGGGTGATTTCGTGCATGCAGCCGTTGCCATCGTTGTTTCGTTTGTTCTGGACGGTCTCGACGGGCGGATCGCGCGGATTACCCATTCCACATCACGCTTCGGCGTCGAATACGATTCCCTGTCCGACCTGGTGGCCTTCGGTGTCGCACCGGCTATTCTTGCATACCAGTGGTCTCTCGTTCCCTTCGGGCGGAGCGGCTGGATCGTTGCCTTTCTCTTTGTGGCCTGCGGCGCCTTGAGATTGGCCCGCTTCAATGTCCAGGTGGGCGATATCGACAAGAAGGTGTTCAACGGTCTGCCGATTCCCGCGGCGGCCGGTGTTGTCGCTACGTGCGTTCTGCTCTGGGACTACATGGGCGGAACGGGAACATTTACCAGCATATCCATTCTCGTCAGTATGGTATTTTTGTCATATTGCATGGTAAGCAATGTCAAATATTACAGCTTTAAGGACCTCGATTTCTTTACCAGCAAGCCTTTTATGACGCTTGTTATGATCGTTTTCCTTTTTGTCGTCGTTTTGCTTGAACCTCAGATCATGCTCTTTTCATTCGCCGTTTCATACAGCATCTCTGGTCCCGTGTGGAAGATCGTGAAGATGGTAAAACACAAAAAGGGCGATGAAGGGGACGATCCGGATATGGAAGAGCGTCATGGAAATATTTAGCGGATAAGCACAGACAGGAACGGGAAAGACGGCGCGAGCGTCGCCGTTCCACGGGTTTCCCTGTTTACTATGAGGAGTGAACTGTATGAAGAGCTATAATGTTGCTGTTGTCGGCGCGACCGGTCTCGTTGGTGGGGAAATGATTCGCATTCTTGAAGAGAGGCGGTTTCCCGTAAAGGAATTGAAGCTTTTGGCATCAGAACGGTCAATCGGAAAAACGCTCACCTACAAGGGACGGGAATATCCGGTGGACGTTCTGGACGAGAACTCATTTGACGGTATCGACGTGGGGCTCTTTTCGGCGGGGGGAAGTATCAGTGAGCGTTTTGCACCCATTGCCGGAGAGGCCGGCTGTGTCGTTATCGATAACACGAGTGCCTTCCGCATGGATCCAGACGTTCCTCTTGTTGTGCCGGAAGTCAACCCTCACGCCATCGCGGGGTATACCACCAAGAATATCATTGCCAATCCCAATTGCTCGACGATACAGATGGTGGTGGCGCTGAAGCCGATTCATGACGTTGCCCGCATCCGGAGAATTGTCGTGTCCACGTATCAGGCCGTATCGGGCACCGGCAAGGAGGCGGTGGAAGAACTCTCCCTGCAGACGCGGCGGCTTCTCAGCGGGCAGGATTCGGAGTGCAGTGTATACCCGCATCAGATCGCCTTTAACTGTCTTCCTCACATTGATATATTTCTGGAAAACGGGTATACGAAAGAAGAAATGAAGATGGTAAATGAAACAAGGAAAATCATGGAAGATGACACCATCCGCGTTACGGCGACAACGGTCCGTGTCCCCGTCTTCCATTCACATTCCGAGTCCGTCAATATTGAAACGGAAAAGAAATTACGGGTTCAGGACATTAAGGAGATACTGTCACAGGCTCCCGGTGTTATCGTGGCCGACGATCCATCATCCAATCTGTACCCCCTCGCCGTCAACGCGGCGGGAAAGGATGAGACTTACGTGGGAAGGATCAGAGAGGACGAGTCAATCGATAACGGTATCAACATGTGGATCGTTTCCGACAACCTCAGGAAGGGTGCTGCATTGAACGCCGTTCAGATTGCGGAAATTTTCATCCGTGATTATTGTGCGTAACCATGAGGATCTGTGGGGGTACGTCGCGGGGACGGCGTCTTTTCACGCCGCGCGGACATTCGCTGAGAATCACGGCGGATCGCGTCAAAGAATCGTTGTTTGACATCGTGGCGGATTGTGATGGTGCCGACGTCCTGGATCTCTTTGCAGGGACGGGCAATGTTGGTATTGAGGCTGCGAGCCGCGGTGCCCGTTTCATTGTTTTTGTCGAAAAAAACCCGCGGCACATCGACATCATCAAAAAAAACCTTGATCTCTGTGGTATGACGGAAAAGTCTGACGTTATTCAGGCGACGGTACACGATGGCATCAAAGCCTGTGCGCGAGGGAATGCGGTTTTCGATATCATTTTCGCGGACCCCCCTTATGGAGCCGGTGCCGTCACTGACACGCTCCGGTGTCTCGCAGATCATTCCGTTCTTGCGCCAGGTTGTATTATTGTTATCGAGCATTCCCGGAAGGAGGTGTTCGAGAGTCCGAAGGAATTTCATATCGTTGATCAACGACACTACGGAGATACGGTCCTGACCTTCCTCAGAGAAAAAGAACATGAAGGAGACAATGCATGAAAACTGCAGTATATCCCGGTTCATTTGATCCCATCACCAACGGTCACGTGGATATCATCACGCGGGGGCTGAGGATATTCGACAAAATCATCGTTCTCATTGCATCAAACCCCCAGAAAAAAAGGCTTTTCACGGTTGATGAGCGTATCGCAATAATTACCGGGGTGTTGGGTGATAACCCGCGTATCGCCGTAGATGCCCACGACGGACTCCTCGTTGATTACATACATAAGAAAGGTGCCCAGGCCATACTCCGTGGACTGCGAGCAATGTCGGATTTTGAATATGAATTTCAGATGGCGCTTATTAACCGGCGCCTAAACAGGACCATTGAAACGGTTTTTCTGATGACCGGCTTTAAATGGTTTTATACGAATTCCAGCATCATCAAGGAAGCGGCAAGCTTCGGCGGTTCCGTCCGCGGACTTGTTCCAGATTTGGTACTCCAGAAATTAAAAGAAAAATATCCGAAAATTCAGGAAAAAGATGAATTGAGATATAAGGAGAAAATCGAGGACTATATCTTGTAGAGAGGATGACAAACTATGAAACTGGCAAAACGCATAGGAACAATTAAACCGTCGCCGACACTGGCCATCACCGCAAAGGCAAAGGCACTCCGCGCCGCGGGTCAGGATGTGATCGGTTTTGGCGCCGGTGAACCTGATTTTGATACCCCCCGGCACATCAAAGACGCCGCCATCAAAGCCATTGAAGAAGGATTTACAAAATATACAGCTGCGGCGGGGACGGACGAATTGAAAGACGCCATTATACGGAAACTGGAAAGGGACAATCACCTCTCCTATGGGCGGTCTGAGATCGTGGTGTCCTGCGGAGCAAAACATACTCTTTATAATATCGCCCAGGTCCTTTTCGACGAGGGTGATGAAGTAATCATCCTGTCACCCTATTGGGTATCGTATCCGGCGTTCGTGCTTCTCGCCGGCGCGACACCGGTGATCGTGGAAACTGCGGAAAAAGACGGTTTTAAGCTGACACCTGACGCGCTGAGAAACGCTGTGACGGAAAGGACAAAGGCAATTATTTTGAACAGCCCCTCGAATCCGACGGGAGCATCCTACACCGCCGATGAGTTGACGGCGCTTGCCGATGTGATTGTTGACAAAGACATTATCGCTATCTCAGACGACATCTACGAAAAAATCATCTACGACGATTTTGAATTTTCAAATATCGCCAACGCGGGAGATGCCATCAAGGCGAGAACCATCGTCGTCAACGGTGTTTCCAAATCCTATGCGATGACGGGGTGGCGTATCGGATACGGCGCCGGGCCCGAGGAGATCATGTCCCAGGTTTCCAAGATTCAGAGCCAGAACACGTCGAACCCCACATCAATCGCGCAGCGGGCAGCGGAAGCGGCACTGTCGGGGCCCCAAGAATGCGTTGGCGTCATGGTGGAGGAATTCGCCGCACGCCGTGACGTGATCGTGAAGGCGCTGCGGGACATTCCCGGCATCACCTGTATGAATCCCACGGGTGCTTTCTATGTTTTCCCCGACATATCATCATTTTTCGGCGCCAGGGTGGAGGGAAGGACGATCTCGGGATCGGAGGATTTTGCGGAATTTCTCCTGGATAAGGCCAAGGTTGCCGTTGTCCCCGGTTCCGCCTTTGGTGATGACCGATATATGAGACTGTCTTACGCAACATCGATGGAGGCCATTGAAAAGGGAACAGCACGTATCAAGGACGCTCTCACCTTACTGTCATAGGGAAGATGAGAAGCCGATAAGGAGGAAGGTATGACGATCGGCATACTGCTCATTTTCGCGGGGATCCTCATCGCCGTTTATCCGCCGTTGCTTTCCATCATCGTGGCGGCCGTCTTGATTGTCACAGGCATCGTCCTTGTGTCCATCAGCTACCGTTTCAAGAAAATGGCGCGGAGATCGGATGATCCCTTCGTAGACCTTTTCTTCCGTTATTGACACAGGGAGGGAATGAAACGATTCATTGGGGTCGATGAAGATGACGAGGTGACGCGCATGTTAGTTACTGAACGCCGGTCACTATACCCTATTCATCGATCCATGATTGATTCTCAGGGGTAACGTCGTTGTGGGTCGAAGCTGACGTAACCCTGACATCGATTCGCCTTGACATGGTCTTCCTGTCTTATTATAAGGATGGGACTTTCAATACAATAACCGATCAAGGGGGTGTCTATGCGTACATTACGTTCTCAGCGGTGGGCGAAAATCATCATCGTTCTTATTCTGTGTCTGTCTTTTGGTATGTTTTTATATTCCTGCGCCGAGGAAGAAAAGCCCGCGGAGAAAGAAGCGGTGAAGAAGGAATTGCCACCGATTAAGCTCGGAGTGGCAGGGGCCCACAGCGGTGACCTTGCATCCTATGGTCTGCCGTCGGTGAAAGCGGCGGAACTCGCGGTCAAACATCGCAATTCCGTCAACGGAATCAACGGCCGTAAAATCGAACTGCTCGTTGAAGACGATGTGTGCAAACCGGAGGTGGCGACGAACACGGCCACGAAGCTGGTATCGCAGGGTGTCGATGTCGTTATGGGACACATCTGCAGCGGCGCCACAAAGGCGGCACTGAATATATACAAGGATGCCAATATTATCTGCATGTCGCCCTCGGCAACGAATCCTCCTTTGACACAGAGCGAAGATTATCCGAATTTTTATCGTACCATTGCATCAGACGATGCACAGGCGCGCCTGGAAGTTGACTTCGCATTAAACGAGCTGGGGAAGAAAAAAATCGCCGTTATTCACGACAAGGGTGACTATGGTAAAGGCCTCGCCGAGTTTGCGAAAGGATTCGTCACGGAGGCCGAAGGCGCAGAAGTGGTGCTCTTCGAAGGTGTAACGCCCGGCGCCGTCGATTATTCCGCTGTTGTCCAGAAGATCAAACAGTCGGGAGCGGAAGCGGTCATCTTCGGCGGATACCATCCCGAGGCATCGAAAATTGTCATGCAGATGAGAAAGAAGAGAATGGATATTCCCTTTATCTCAGATGACGGTGTGAAAGACGACACCTTCATCAAGGTGGCCGGCGAATATGCGGAAGGTGTGTATGCCACGGGGCCGAAGGATACGTCGAAGAACCCCATGGCCATTTACGCTGTCGAGGCGCACCGTGCTGAATATGGTGAAGATCCCGGGGCCTTCTTTCTCAACGCCTATGCGGCTGTTGAGGCTCTCTTGAATGCTATTGAAAAGGCAGGGACAACGGATTACGAAGCACTGACGAAGGCGCTCCGCGCGGAGTTTGTGGCGACACCGCTCGGCATTCTGCGTTTTGATGAGAAGGGAGATGCCATCGGTGTTGGCTTCTCCATGTATCAGGTCCAGGGTGGTACGTACGTCCAGGTTATGTAATGACCGACAATGCTGAAGAGAGCGGGGGCGATTCGTCCCCGCTCAATTGTATCACAGCACGGCTGTCCGGGTTTGAGTGTTTTTCTATGTGCATAGAGGAGGATCAGTAGCGGATGGAATATTTTCTCGATATTTTCCTGGGTGGTTTGACCAGAGGGAGCATTTATGCCTTAATCGCTCTCGGGTATACCATGGTCTACGGGATTATCGAGCTGATAAATTTCGCCCACGGCGAAATTTATATGATCGGTGCATTTACCGCCTTGATCGTTGCCAGCGTTTTGACACTTCTGGGCTTTAACACTGTTGCCGTTTTCCTGCTGGCAATCGTGATCGCCGTTATTTATTCATGCTGTTACGGGTTTACCATTGAAAAGATCGCCTATAAACCGCTCCGCACGGCACCGCGTCTTTCGGCACTGATCAGCGCCATCGGTATGTCTCTTTTTCTTCAGAACTATGTGCTCCTGGCTCAGACATCGGATTTTCTGCGTTTTCCCAAGTTAATACCGGATTTCGCTTTCTGGGAACCCTATGCGCATATCATCACCTTCCAGGAGGTCGTGATTTTCGTTACCACTGCAATCGTCATGGTTTTTCTCACGTTCCTGATAAAATTCACGCGCGTGGGGAAGGCGATGCGGGCGACGTCACAGGACAAGGTCATGGCGGCCCTTTCCGGCATCAATGTCAATCGCGTCATATCTGTTACCTTCATCGTCGGGTCGGGAACGGCGGCCATCGGCGGCGTGCTGATTGCGTCGCATATCGGCATGATCAACTTCTATATGGGATTCATTGCGGGTATTAAGGCATTCGTCGCCGCCGTTCTGGGCGGGATCGGGAGTATCCCCGGAGCTGTCCTGGGAAGCTTCGTCCTCGGTTGGACGGAGAGTTTCGCAACGGGGTACGTCTCCAGTGATTATGAGGATGTTTTTGCGTTCCTGTTTCTCGTCTTCATTCTGATATTCAGACCGGCGGGCATCCTGGGTAAAAAGGAACGGTCGAAGGTATAAGGTAGAACGGTTATAAAAACAATGGGGCGAATGTATTTACGTCCCCCAGTTACTGTGATCTAATGGATATTGTGACAGAGACAAAAAAATCACTGATAACGGCCTTCTGGTTTATTTTTTTGACGTTTCCCATTATCGTCATTCGCGTCAACACGATAGAGAACATCATTGAGTGGCGCTGGCAAAACATGATCTTTATCGGTGTGGGAAGTTTTATCCTATCGTGGCTCTGGCGCTACGCCCATAAGCGGCAAGAATACGGCGCGAAGAAGAAGCGGGACGACGCGGTAGAACAGGTTTCCCTCCAGCAACGGATCATCGCGGACCGGCGCTTTTCAATTCCCGCTGTTGCTTGTTTATGTGCATTTGTTGCCGCCTTTCCCTTTATTTTTTCCACCTATCAGACGAACATCATGATCACGGCCCTCATATACGTGATGTTGGGCTTGGGTCTCAATATCGTTATCGGGTTGGCGGGGCTGCTGGACCTGGGTTATGTGGCTTTCTATGCCGTCGGTGCCTATGCTTATGCGCTTCTCAACCATCATTTCGGTGTCAGTTTCTGGCTTGCCCTGCCCATCGGTGCGGCCCTTGGTGCTCTTTTCGGTATTCTCCTGGGATTTCCCGTTCTCCGTCTCAGGGGCGACTACCTGGCAATCGTTACCCTGGGGTTCGGTGAAATCATTCGTCTCATTCTGGAAAACTGGAACGAGTTTTCCTTTGGGCCGAGCGGCATTGCGAATATACCCCGTCCGCCCCTCTTCGGCATGCATCTGTCCATTCACTGGGCATCGATTTATCTCTATTTCATTATGATCGGGCTCTGTATTTTTACCATTATTGTCGTCAGGCGTCTTCAGGATTCCCGTATCGGCAGGGCATGGATGGCTCTGAGGGAGGACGAAATAGCCTGCCAGGCGATGGGCATCGACAAGGCAAAGACAAAGCTCACCGCCTTCGCTCTCGGGGCCACGTGGGCAGGCATGGCGGGGGTCATTTTCGCGGCGAAAACAACCTTTGTCAACCCGGCGAGTTTCACCATATGGGAATCAGTGATTATTCTCTGTATCGTCGTCCTCGGCGGTATGGGTTCCATCGTCGGCGTCATTATGGGTGCGCTCGTTCTTATCCTTCTCCCCGAATACCTGCGAGCAGTGTCAGAATACCGTATGCTCGTCTTCGGGTTGCTGCTCGTTGTCATGATGGTCTTCCGTCCCGGGGGGATTATCAGCAATGTCCGCCGCGTCTATCATTTTGATGAAAAGACGGATGGCACGGGGATATAAACCGATGAACACGATTCTCGAAGTAAAAAATCTCTCCATGGATTTCGGCGGTCTCCGAGCCCTGAACGCGCTTGATCTCGATATAAAAGAGGGAGAAATTGTTGCCCTTATTGGTCCAAACGGGGCGGGAAAGACGACATTTTTCAATTGCGTAACGGGTATATACGAACCGACGGAAGGTAATATCATTATCACGCCGCCGGGCAAGAAAAGCATGCGCCTGAAGAACCTGAAGCCGAACAAGGTGACGGAAAAGGGCCTGGCCCGCACATTCCAGAATATCCGTCTTTTTCAGAACATGACCGTTCTGGAGAACGTGATGATCGGGCGTCATTGCCGGTCACGATCGGGTATTGCCGGTGCGGTTTTCCGATTCACCAGCCAAAGGCGGGAAGAAAAGGAAATCGTGCTCGATAGTTACCGCATCCTGGAAAAAATCGGACTGACGCGCTACGTTAACGAATTTGCGAAGAATCTTCCCTACGGTGAACAGCGGAGGCTGGAAATTGCCCGGGCCATGGCCACGAACCCTTTCCTTTTGCTGCTTGATGAGCCGGCGGCGGGCATGAATCCCAACGAAACGAAAGAACTGGACAGCCTGATAAAGAAAATTCGCGATGAGGAAGGGATATCAATACTGCTTATAGAACACGACATGAAACTGGTCATGAGCCTTTCGGAAAGGATCTACGTTCTGGATTACGGGGAGAAAATAGCGCAGGGAACACCTCGGGAAATCAACCAAAACAAGGACGTGATCAAGGCGTATCTGGGGGAGGATGTCGATGCTTGAGCTTCGGAACGTATCAACTTATTACGGCAATATTCAGGCGCTCAAGGGAGTGGACATCTCCGTATCCGAGGGGGAAATCATCACGATGATCGGTGCGAACGGCGCTGGCAAGACGACGACGCTCATGTCGGTATCCGGTATCGTTCCGCCGCGGAGCGGGTCCATCCTCTTCATGGGTGAGGATATCACCGATTTCACTCCGGACAGGATCGTCGGCCTGGGGATTTCACAGGTACCGGAAGGGCGACGCATATTTCCTCATCTGACGGTGGCGGAAAATCTTGATATGGGTGCGTTCCTGCGAAATGACCGTTCCGGGGTGAAGAACGACCTTGATTATGTCTATGAACTTTTTCCCATACTCGCCGAACGGCGTCACCAGGCGGGAGGCACCCTGAGCGGTGGTGAACAGCAGATGCTCGCCATATCACGGGCCCTCATGGCAAAGCCGCGATTGCTCCTGCTCGATGAACCGTCGCTGGGACTGGCGCCGTTGATCGTCCGGCGCATTTTCGACATCATCGGCAAGATAAACGCCGAAAGCAAAACGACCATATTCCTCGTGGAGCAGAACGCGAATCTTGCACTGAAGGTGGCCCATCGCGGCTACGTGATGGAAAACGGCCGCATCACCATGACCGATACATCGCAAAAACTGCTAGCCAACGAGGACGTCAAAAAGGCCTATCTGGGATTGTAAACGGAATATCCCCGTATTATTTTTTATCACGCTTCTTTCTCCTAAAAATCAAACGGATCGGAACAGAATCGAAGGGCAGGTTTTCCCGTATCCTATTTGCCAGGTACCGTTCATAGGAAAAGTGGATCGCCTGCGGTTCCTTGACAAAAAACACGAAGGTCGGAGGCGCAATGCCGACCTGAGTGGAAAAGACAATAGAATGCGGCCGGTTGCGATAGCGGGGCGGGGGATGAGCGGAGGTGATCTCATGCATAACTGCGTTCAGTTGCGATGTTGGCACACGTGTCGTTGACTGACGATGCAGTTCCGTCACAAAATCGAATATCTTGGTAACCCGCTGTCCCGTCAGTGCGGATATGGAGATGATGGGTGCAAAATCGAAGAACTTGAGTTTGTCTTTTAACTGCCGGACATACTCGCCAATGGTCATGGTATCCTTCGTTATGAGGTCCCACTTGTTGAGCACGAAAAGAGACGGGACACCCCGTTCGTAGGCAAGTCCGGCGATCTTTGTATCCTGTTCCGTGACACCGTCCACAGCGTCGATCATGATCAGTGCGATATCACAGCGGGTGAGGACCGTGATGGCCTCCAGGACGCAGTATTTTTCCAGTGTGAGGCTGACCCTGCTTTTCCTCCGTATACCCGCCGTGTCAATCAGAACATAGCTCTGATTCTCATAGGAAAAGGGCGTATCGATGGCATCACGGGTCGTTCCCGGCGTGTCGTTCACAATGGTGCGTTCATAACCAAGAATGCGGTTGACAAGGGATGATTTCCCCGTATTGGGACGGCCGATCAACGCGATCCTGATTGCGGAATCATCGTGTTCGGGCACGTCGATGACGGGAAGGGCGTCGACGGCGCTGTCGAGCAGGTCTCCGATTCCGCGACCGTGCTGGGCGGAAATGGGGAAGATGACATCGGCTCCGAGGCGGTAAAAATCATAGACCTGTGCCTCGTGCCGGGGACCGTCGATCTTGTTCACCGCATAAAAGACCGATTTGCGCGTGCGACGGAGGATGGCGGCGATATCTTCGTCCGAGGGTGTCAGTCCTTCATGTCCGTCGAGAAGAAAAACAATGACATCGGCCTCTTCGATGGCCAGTGTCGTCTGTTCTCTCATCTGGATGAGCATGCGCTCGCGGGACACGGGTTCGAATCCCCCGGTATCGATGACGGTAAAGGTGCGTCCGTTCCATTCCGCCTCGCCGTAATTGCGGTCCCGTGTGGCGCCGGGTTCATCGATAACGATGGCTTTCTTCACGCGTGACAGACGATTGAATAACGTCGATTTTCCCACGTTGGGCCGTCCCACGATAGCCATGACGGGCAGTATATGTTTTTTTTGTGTGTTCATAGGTTTTTCTTTCGGTTGAATTCGTTCCCGCGTCGCATTGTTCATTTGTCTGTATAACCGAACTCTTCGAGCCACGTCGTTTTTTCCGACCATTTGTCCGTGTGACGGACAAACAGTTTCAGAAAAATCTTCGTCTTAAAGAACGTTTCCATGTCGCGGCGTGATTGTGTTCCGATCTTCTTGAGCATCGCACCGCCTTTTCCGATGACGATCCCCTTTTGCGCTTTTTTTTCCACATTGATCGTGGCATGTATGGAAAGGAGAGTGCGGTCCGGGTCCTCGTGAAAGCTGTCGATCGTTACCGCCGTGGCATAGGGAATTTCCTGATGAGTAAGGAGGATGATTTTTTCGCGGATCATTTCCGCGGCAAGAAACCGTTCCGATGATTCCGTAAAAATGTCATCGGGGAAAAGCGGCGGTCCTAACGGCAACTTCGTTACCAGAGTATCAACCAGATCGTCGACATTGACGTTTTTCAACGCCGAGAGTGGAACAATGTCATCAAAGGGATAGACATGTTGGAGTCTGTCGATCATGGGAAGAAGCTGTTCTTTATTGATGAGATCGATTTTATTGATGACCAGGACCACCGGCGTTGTACTGTTCTCGAGATTCCGGAGAATGATGTCATCGTCGGCGGTGAGGTTCTTCACGGCACCGAGGACGTAGACACAACAATCGGCGTCGTTGATGGCCGCTAGGGCCGTTTCCACCATGCGTTTATTCAGGCGTGATTGAGCCTGATGGATGCCCGGCGTGTCGATGAAAATAATCTGGCCCTTCGTGAGGTTTTTGATGCCTGTTATGCGTGTTCTCGTCGTCTGCGGTTTGTGTGTTGTAATGGCAACTTTTTCACCGACGATGGTGTTCAGGAGCGTCGATTTGCCCACATTCGGTGCGCCGACAATACAGACGAATCCGGAATGAAATGTATTCACGGTCATGTCCTTTCCGTCATATGATAAGCGAAGATATTTGATTCAATGCCGCCGTCGGCTCCGATCAGGGCGACGGTGTGTCTCTTCTGGGTGAGGTTTTCGCGCACCGTGATACGGGACAGGGGAAAACGCTCTTTCAAAGCGCTGATATTCCCGTTTCTCAGGCCGCGGAAAGCGGATACATCCCGCGCGTGCAGTGAAAACAGGGCCTCCGTCTTCCCCGCACTGCCGAGTGATAGAAGGGCCGCCGCCGTTTCACGGAAGAGCGTCGACATGACGATGAAGCCGAAAGAGGGGTGAAAAGGGCCGGCGACGATGTTTCCCTCCCGTTCCATTTCGCCCGTTATCTGAAGACCCAGGCGTATAACGGGGATATAAGCGCGGTGGAAACGGCGAAGCGCCTCCATGCAAAGTGTGGTGGCCTGCTCCATAGTCAGAGGTGTGTACATGCCGCGCTGATAAAGGTCTGCCAACGGCGTATCGCGCAGGATAATAGTGGGATGAATCCGTACCGTGTCAGGTGCCAGCCTGATAACCGCGTCGACGGACGCGTAAAATCCCTCTTCCGTGTCGCCGGGAAGGCCCGCCATCAGGTGGATACCCGTTATGAGCGAGTATTTTTTGAGAAGATTCACCGCTGCCGTCGTGTCACGGGCGCTGTGACCGCGCCGCGCCTTTGAGAGGACGGCGTCGTCCATTGACTGGGCGCCCAGTTCCACCGTGGACACGCCGAAACGGACAAGACGCTCAACCGTCTTTTCGTCGATATAATCGGGGCGGGTGGATATCCTGATGGTATTGATGATGCCCCATCCCATATAATCGGCAGCATAACAAAGCAGTTCTTCCTGCCGGTGCGGGGGGATTCCTGTAAAGTTGCCCCCGTAGAAGGCGATTTCAACGGGACGCGGATCATCGGGACGGGGGAGTAGGGCGTCGACCCGTTTCCGGAAAGTGTCCCGAGTAATATCACCGGAATAATCACCGGCGGTGATGCGCTCATTGCAGAAGACACACCGGTTGGGACAGCCTTCGTTGTTGATAAAGATGGGAATGATATACGGTTTCACTTTACGCGTTCCTTTTCTTTCAGGTCCGTGATGATTTGAAGCGCCTGGAGGGCGGCATTTTGTTCCGCCTCTTTTTTGTTTTTTCCAAAGCCCGTGGCCGTCACACTTTCCTTCATATTGACTCGGACCTGAAAGGTCTTGTCGTGATCGGGGCCGGATTCGGCGATAAGGTGATACCGCGGTATCGTCTTGAACGGTCCCTGGCAGAATTCCTGGAGAAGTGATTTGGCGTCTTTGTCGGGAATCATTTGCTCCGGTGAGTCAAGAATCGGCTGAAAGAGATCGTGTACGAAAGAACGTGTTGCTTCGTAGCCGCGGTCGAGATACAGAGCGGCGAGAAAGGCCTCGAAGGTGTCGGCAAGTATCGAGCTTTTGTAACGGCCGCCGGTGGAGACTTCGCCCTTCCCGAGCCGCAGATGCTGTCCCAGCAGACAGCTTTCCCCCATTGCGGCAAGAGTCTTTTCCCGGACGAGGGATGCCCGCAATTTCGACAGCACGCCTTCAGATGCGGTGGTGTATTTCCGGACGAGGAGATCACTGACGCAGAGCTGGAGGACGGCGTCACCGAGGTATTCCAGACGTTCGTTGTCCTGAATATTTTGTCCAGGGTTCTCGTTAGCGAATGAACTGTGGGTGAGCGCCGTATCGAGGAGGGAAAAATTCCGGAAAGAAAGGGTCAGTGATTCCTGCAAGCGGTCAAGATCATTTTTTCGTCTGTTATCCATGGTGACAGACACCTCCGATAAGCGATTCCTCCCGGGCTTCGACGGCATGTACAGTGACGATACGGTTCACGAGTTCCGGGCACCCATTCGTTACGTGGATGGGAATATAATTTTCCGAGAAACCCTGATAACAACCTGTTATCCGGTCTTTCTTGTCTTCCACGAGAACGCGGAGCGAACGGTCGAGGAAGCGGGAGTTGAAAAGCCGTCGCTTGCGTTTTCCGATCTTCCGCAGAATCTGCGCCCGCTCCTTTTTGATACGGTCATCGACCCGGCCGGTCATGCGCTCGGCCTCTGTTCCTTGTCGCAGCGAGAAGGGGAAAACGTGGCAATAGGCAACGGGCAGGTCTTCGATGAGACGGCGGGTCATTTCAAAATGATGATCCGTCTCGCCGGGGAACCCCGTCATAATATCGATTCCAATGCCCATGTCGGGCATGACAGTGGTTAGACGATCCAGGAGGGCGTGAAATTGACCGGGGGAATAGTGCCGGTTCATCAGGGCGAGTATCTCGTCACTGCCGCTTTGAAGAGGGATATGGAGATGATGGCAGACAATGGACGAGTCTTTCATGAATGCAATCAGGTCTTCCGTTACCTCGAGCGGTTCAATGGAACTGATGCGGAGACGTTCAACGGGCTGTTCGCGTTCGACTGTTTGAAGCAAAGCAAGGAGATCGGTCGAGGGTGTCAGATCATGGCCGTACCGACCGAGGTGAATCCCCGTGAGGACAACTTCCCGGTGCCCTGATCGCGACAGGGCGGCGAGGGCCGTTAGGACGTCGGCGGGCGGAAGGCTCCGGCTGCGGCCGCGGGCGTAGGGAATGATGCAGTACGAACAGAAGGCGTCGCATCCGTCCTGTATCTTGAGAAAACCGCGTGTATGGCCGCTGAAGGAGCAGGCGGGAATCGGCGCAAATTTTCTTTCGTTGCCGATATCGGCGATGCGGACATCAATGCCGTCTGCGGTGATTTCATTCAGGATATGGGGAATCGCCGCTTTTTCCGTCATGCCCGCGAGACACGATACACCGGCGATGTCTTTCAGGTCCGCGGGATTTGTCTGCGCGTAACAGCCGGTGACGACGATTTTCGCCTTTGGATTGTGGCGGTGCGCCCGCCTGATAAGTTGGCGGGACTGGTAGTCCGTCTTGTGTGTGACCGTGCAGGTGTTGATGATATAGATGTCTGCCGTCTCCGTGAAGGGCACCACGGTGTAATCTCTGCGTTGCAGTGCTTCCGCAAGGCCCGCCGATTCGCATTGATTGACCTTGCAGCCGAGAGTGGCGATGGCGACCCTAGGTTGCATGACGCACTCCGTGCGTGATCCATCCGCCGCCGATGACGGTATCGCCCCGGTAAAAGACGGCGGCCTGACCCGGTGCGACGGCCTTCTGGGGGGTATCGAAGGTGACCATGCGTGACGATGTATCAGCGGGGTAACGGGTCACGACGGCACCGACGCCCCGATGACGGTACCGGATGTACGCGCGTGCCTGGAAAGTATTTTCCTCTTCGTAGCAGTCAATCGTCCACGACAGATTGGTGACGACGCAGCCGGCACAGTATTGTTCTTCAGTGCGGCCGACGATGACCTCGTTTCGCGTACCGTCGATGCCGATAACGTAATAGGGTCGTTCCGACGCGATGTTCAAGCCCCGCCGCTGTCCGATGGTGACGGAATGGATGCCGCGGTGTGTACCGACACGTGTGCCTCTGTCGGTGACGATGGGGCCCGGTGAGAAAAACCCCGGTGGCATCCTCTCTTCAACAAAGGCCCGGTAGTCGTTGTCGGTGACGAAGCAGATTTCCTGACTTTCTCTGTCTATCCCCGCGCTCAGTCCTTTGTCACGACCGATGGCCTGCACGTCGTTTTTGAGACGGTTACCGTTGGGAAAAATGACTCGGGAGAGTTCCGCCTGGCCGAGCTGGTAGAGGAAATAGGACTGATCTTTTCCCCTGTCGAGGCCGCGCCGCAGTTGATATCCTGCATATGTTTCGTTCACGCGCGCATAATGTCCCGTGGCGAGATAGTCGATACCCCGTGAGCGTGCCTCCGCCATCAGGTATCTGAATTTGATCCGCTTGTTGCACACGATACAGGGATTCGGCGTTTCACCGGCCCCGTAAGCGGCAATGAAGTAATCGATGATGTCATGTTCAAATTCCGGCCGCACGTCTTTGACAGAGAAGGGGATACGTAATTTCCGGGCCACGCGGGAGGCGTGATCCTCCGTATGCGCAGGAAAACCGCTTTGAAGGTAGAGACCTTCAACGGTATATCCTTCTTCCGCAAGCAGTAATGCCGCAACAGAACTGTCGATACCGCCGCTCATGCCTATCAGGACCTTCTCCCTCATTTTTTCCCTGTTACTCCCTGTATAAAGAAAGGAAATCTAAAATGGATAACATCCTGTGTCAACATAAAAGGATAACAATGTATGCGGAAACAGCGGAACGACGAGATGTTATACTATGTACGACCGGGATTCACGCAATCTGCCGTATAATAATTGTCGCCGTGCACGGTATTCTCCGTACCTGAATAAATAACGGTCTCTTCTGCCGAGTGATGAGTGCGTCATATGCGGGACATCACTCATATCATAATTGGTACAGACCGACATTTATTCGTTGACGCATGGCCATTGACATGCTAACTTTCCTGCTTTTAAATTCGAAGGCATCTGGGCTTAATGACAATTAAAAATGAACGTCAGGTGCTACGCTGACAGACGACATGCTATCGCGGATTAATCGTGTCCAGATGTGATTCCCCCGCTTGCACAATACCGTGTCAGTAGGACGATATGCATGCCCTCGTCATCGGTGTCGCATTCGATGCGGTGTTCATAAAATACGATGATAATCCCGAGGAGGACTATAATGAGCGGTAATCACAATTCGTTGCAGGATCCCAAGCCGGTTGCGATTCAGGACAACACGCTGAGGGACGGGCATCAATCGCTTATCGCAACACGGATGAGAACGGAAGACATGATTCCCATCGCGGAACAGATGGATGAGGTGGGATTCTGGGCGATGGAGGTATGGGGAGGCGCAACATTTGATTCCATGCATCGTTTCCTTGACGAGAACCCCTGGGACCGGCCACGCATTCTCAAAAAATATATAACGAAGACCCCTTTTTCCATGCTGTTACGGGGACAGAATCTCGTTGGTTACCGGAACTATCCCGACGATGTTGTCAGGGCCTTCGTAGACAAGGCCTGTGAGGTGGGGATCGATATATTCAGGGTGTTTGACGCCCTGAACGATCTGCGGAATTTCGAAACCGCCGTTGAGAGAATCATCGCCAATGGAAAACGTTTTGAAGGGTCCGTGTGCTATTCACTGACGGAGCGCCATCTCGGCGGTGATGTTTTTCATCTGGACTATTACATTGAGAAATGCAAGGACCTTGAGTCAATGGGTGCCGATACGATCTGTATCAAGGATATGGCGGGTCTTTTGTCACCCTATGATGCTCATACCCTTGTAACCGCCCTGAAGAAAGAGATTACCGTTCCCCTCCATCTTCACACGCATTTTACCAGCGGCATGGGGCCGCTTACGTATCTCAAGGCTGTTGAAGCCGGTGTGGATATCATTGACACGTGCCTCGCGCCCCTGGGGAACCGCACATCCCAGCCCGCGCTAGAGCCCATAGTGGTGGCACTCATGGGGACGCCGTGGGATACGGGCATCGACATTGCCCGTCTTTTGAAGATCGACGAACACCTCGAATCGGTACTGCCGAAGTACCGGGACTTTCTCGCCTCGGACCGCTTTGCCAGCATCGACGGCGGTGTGCTTGTCCATCAGGTGCCCGGCGGCATGCTCTCCAATTTGAACAACCAGTTGCGGGAAGCGAACGCACTTGACCGCATCGATGAGGTGTACGCGGAGATACCCCGCGTGAGAAAAGAGCTGGGAACACCTCCCCTGGTAACACCGACGTCGCAGATCGTGGGTGTGCAGGCGGTCATGAATGTGCTTATGGGGCGATATAAAATGATCACACAGCAGGTGAAGGATCTCGTCTTCGGTCTTTACGGCAAAACACCGACAGAGATCAACCCGGACATTCAGGCCATGGTCCTGAAGGGATACAAAAAAGGACAGACACCCGTAACGGGCCGTGCTGCCGATTACATTGAGCCGGAACTGGAAAAGAACCGCCAGAAAATCGGCGACCTTGCCCGGAACGAAGAAGACCTTATCACCTATTCACTCTATCCCAAGACGGGGAAGATATTCCTCGAAAAGAAATACGGTGAGAAGGCGGAGTAAGCACATCCGTTAAAGCCGGCGTCTTTCGGGGTGCCGGCTTTTTTTATGGGGAAATAAAAACGTTGCGGGAAGCGGGTTCGATGTGACGGAAGTATTGCCTTTTAGCCGGCGATGACGCATAATGCGCCTGCATGTATTCAAGAGGAGTACCATGACATACTATCAAGAATGCGAGCGACTGATAGACAAAATTCTGCCGCGGCTCCTATCAATCAGGCACGGGATACATGAAAAACCCGAACTGGCTCTGAAGGAGTTCGAAACAAGCCGCTTCGTGAGAAACATCCTCTCGGAAACGGACGTTGTCCTTTTGGATCCCGTGCTTGAGACAGATGTCGTCGGACTCCTTACGGGAGATAAACCCGGTGGAAACATGACACTCCGCGCGGACATGGATGCACTGCCCCTGTATGAGAAGACCGGTCTTCCCTATGCCTCGAAGAACGATGGTGTGATGCACGCCTGCGGTCACGACGGTCATACGGCCATGCTCATCGGTGCGGCCCTCGTCCTGAGTGACATGCGGGCATACCTTCCCGGCTCTGTTCGTTTCGTTTTTCAGCCGGGAGAAGAGGTGCGGGCGGCGGGTCGCGACCTGGTGGCGCGTGGTATCCTGGACACCCCACGGCCCGACGGCATTGTTGCGCTCCATGCCTGGGCGGGTATGACGGCGGGATGTATCGCATCCCGGCCCGGTCCCATGATGGCGGCGGGAGACTTCTTCCGTGTGACGGTAACGGGACGGGGCGGTCACGGTTCCAAACCGAACCAGGCCATTAACCCCATTACCACGGCGGCCCGTATCGTGGAGGCCTTCAGTGACATCGCCGCCACGGTGGCGAGTCCCTTTGAGCCGGTTGTCGTCACGGTCTGCCGGTTCGAGGCGGGTCGGAATGCGAACGTTATTCCGGAAACGGCCGAAATCGAAGGCACCGTCAGGTATTTTTCGCCGGGGGTTAAAGAACCGATCGTCGACGCGATGAAACGGGCGGCCACGGGTCTGTGTGAGGCGACGGGCGCCCAGTGTGATTTTGATTACGAGAGTCCCTATATGCCGACGGTGAATGATGAAGGGGTCGTTTCCGAGGGCCGGCGTGTGACGCGGGACCTGTTCGGGGAGTCATACTGGATTGACGTGAAGCATCCGTCCATGGGGGCGGAGGATTTTTCATATTATGTGGACCGGTATCCCGGTGCCATGTTCTGGATCGGTATGGGCGGCGATTCCGCCCCGCTCCATAATCCCGCCTTCAACTTCAACGATGACGCTATGAAGAACGGTGTCCTTTTCCTCTGCGCCATGGTCATGAACATGCTGAAAAAGGTACGGAAGTGAAACCATTATGCCGGACGTGCTGACCGAAGAACAACGATTTCAGCTTTCTGGATATCAACGGAACGAGATTACGGAACATCACATTTATCTCAACCTCGCAAAACGCGTACACTCGCGGGAAGATCGAGACGTCCTGGAACGCATCGCCGCCGATGAACTCCGTCATTATCACGAATGGAAAAGCCACACGGGCCGGGATATCGCACCGGTGCGCTGGAAAGTGATACTTTACGGTATCATGGCATTGATATTCGGATATACCTTCGCCATCAAGCTGATGGAGCGGGGCGAAGACAGCGCACAGGAAAACTACCGTTCGCTGATAACCATCGTGCCGGAGGCGGAACGGATCGCCCATGAAGAGCAATCCCACGAAAACGCCCTGATCGATCTCCTTGACGAACAGCGTCTCCGGTACACGGGATCGATGGTGCTCGGTCTCAACGATGCCCTCGTCGAACTGACGGGCGCGCTGGCCGGTTTCACACTGGCACTGCGGGATACGGATCTCATCGCGCTGACGGGACTCATCACGGGTATCGCCGCCGCACTGTCCATGGCAGCGTCGGAATACCTCTCGACAAAAGCGGACGAAGGGTCTCATAAAAATCCCGTTACCGCCGCCGTTTACACGGGCGGTGCCTATATCATCACCGTCGTTGCCCTTGTCGTTCCCTATCTTGTCTTTGAGAACTATTATTTCTGTCTCGCCTTTACATTGACGGCCGCGGTGCTTATTATTGCTTTCTTTAACTATTACATTTCGGTGGCGAAGGATCTACCCTTCCGGGAGCGCTTTCTCGAGATGGCGGGACTGAGTCTCGGCGTGGCGGCACTGAGCTTCGGCATCGGGTATCTGGTGCGCATTGTACTGGGCGTCGATGTCTGAAAGAGGGAAGAGTGAAATGGTGTGACTGCAAAGGTAAGAAGAGAGCGGTGGAATAAGGAAAGAGATAGTGATGATACGGGCGGTGCGTCGAGCACCGTTTGCATGGAAAACAAAACAACCGAAAAACCATACGGAGAGGAGTAAGAACGTGTCCTACGAATCAGTGATTATCGACAAGAAGGAGAAGATAGGTATTATTTCGTTGAACCGGCCGAAACAGTTCAATACATTCAGCACACAGATGGCGGGGGAACTGAACCAGGCCCTGTTTGATATGGATATGGACGACGACGTGCGTGTTGTCGTTGTCAAAGGTGAAGGCAAGGCCTTTTCCACCGGCATCGATGTCAATGAGTACTTCGATAAGACGCCGCTCGAATACGCAAAGTGGATTTCTCTGATGGATGCGATGCACCAGACCATTGCGGGCATGACGAAGCCTGTCATCGCCATGGTCCATGGCTTTGCCGTGGCCAACGGTGCGGGTCTTCTCGCCGCCGCCGATTTTGCCATAATCGCCGAGGGGACGAAGATCGGGACAACGGCGATCAATGTGGGCTTGCTCTGCACGGGTCCCATCATCCCCCTGAGTTACTCCCTCAGCAAGAAGAAGGCCCTGGAGATGCTCCTCAGCGGGGACATGATCAGCGCCGAGGAGGCGCTTCACTTCGGGCTGGTGAACCGTGTCGTTCCCGCCGATATATTGGAAGAGGAAACATTCGCCTTCGCGGAAAAGATTATCAATAAAAGCCCTATCGCCGTAGAACTGGGAAAGACGTTTTATTACCGGATGATCGACATGCCCTTCCGTCAGCGTTTCGATCACAGCAAGGAAGTATTTACGCGGCTGTGCACGACGGACGACGCTCGGGAAGGCATCACGGCGTTTATCGAAAAGAGAATCCCTCGGTGGACAGGGAAATAGGACTCCCCGGCGCCCTCAGATCCGCTTTTGACCGTGCCGCCCTTATCCTGTCCGATGCCCAGGCCGTTTTGATAACGGCGGGTGCTGGTATGGGAGTCGACTCCGGTCTCCCCGATTTTCGCGGGCGGCACGGTTTCTGGAATGCCTATCCGGCGATAGCACGGCTCGGGAAGAGCTTTGTGGATATGGCGAATCCCGTCTGGTTTGAGACGGAACCGCGCATGGCGTGGGGGTTTTACGGACACCGCCTGAACATGTATCGCGCAACAGAACCCCATGAGGGGTTTTATGAACTGCGCGAGATAACCGAGTCAAAGGAGGGCGGGCATTTTATTTACACCTCGAACGTGGACAATCAATTCCACCGGGCGGGCTATGACCCGTTGCATATTGACGAATGCCACGGATCGATCCATGTACTTCAATGTTCGATACCCTGCTCGGAGCGGGTCTGGGGTGCCTGTGAAATTGACCTCGAGATCGATGAGAAGACACTGGAAGTGACAAGCGAATTGCCGGAATGTGATTATTGCGGCGCCGTGGCCCGACCGAACGTTCTCATGTTCGGTGACACGGCGTGGATTGGATCGGCAACGACGGCGCAGGAGCGGCGGTACCGGACATGGCTTCAGAAAAACGAGGCGCATCGCCGACGCCTCGTTGTCGTTGAAATCGGGGCGGGCAAGGCGGTTCCGACGGTGAGACGACAGTCCGAATACGCCGCAGAACGATACGGCGGTATGCTGATCCGCATAAATCCTCGGGACGCCGATGTGCCATCAGGCGGTCATATTTCTCTTCCCATAGCGGGACGACAGGGAATCCACGAATTATACCGGAGGATAAGGTAGCGGTTGTTTAATATATCATACTAGGAATATTGAATATTAGCCCCTTATATATATTTTGACATTTTTTCTTAAATCCCATATACTTAGGATAAGTACAATACTACCGAGGCAGTACGTCGTTTGGGCAGTATGTACACCATCAAGCGACAAACGGGGTGCGCAGTATGGCACTGACAGACAAACAGAGCGGTAGGGTCACGATCATTTCCCGGATATATGAACTTCTTACGAAACTGACCGAGGAACAGCAAATCCTGCTTGTGCGGCAACTCTTTCGGGAGGATTTGCCGCACTATCTCTTGAAGGTCATCCTCGAGATGACAGAAACCCAGCAAGTGACGATTCTGAATGAACTTGAAGAAATAGTCATGGAAGCGCAGTCACCGAATGGCGACAGGGTTTCGATCGTAGATTTAGATGAGCGGATTGCGCCGCGCAAGCCCTGTATCGTCTTTGTCGATTGTCAGACGGAGGAAAAATCCTTCCAGGAATTCATTCGCAATATCAGTACAAGCGGTGCATACATTAAAACGAATCAACCGATAGAGAAGGGCCAGACCTTATCCCTCTCATTCTCCATCCCCCATACAGATGAAACCATCGAACTTTCGGGTAATGTTGTCCGGTGCGACAAAGAGGGCATCGGCGTGAAGTTTCAGGCGATAACGGAGGGACAGCGAGACACCATCCGTACCTTTATCGAGGCACGCGACGGGGAATAGTGCGGACATCGCATCGCTGAGGCTTGAGGACGCCAGGCGTGTGCTGTGTCTGAAACTTGCTTGGATGATTCGTGTGTGACGGAGATGCCGATACCCGGGCATGAACGGTGGTAAAAAGAGTGCGGATCGTCGGCCGATGCCCCGTGCGATGACGGGATAAAACTCCGGACGAGTCACCAGAAACCCGCCCGGAGGCGCGTTTACGTCGCGCTTTCAACGTGAAAAACATGTGCTGCCGATTAACCGCTTGAGCGGTATTTGCTGAATATTCCCGGCCAATTCGGTGCGAATAATGTGTTGTATTACGAAGGTTTCACGTTCGAGGCGGCGGGCCCTCTATCACCTTCAAGGATATCGAAATTCACCCGCTGTCCTTCATAGAGTGTCTTAAAACCGTCCATCTCGATTGAACTGTAGTGGACAAAGACATCGCGTCCTTCTTCAATCTGAATAAAACCGAATCCCTTCTTTTCGTTAAACCATTTTACAACTCCCTCAGCCATTTGCAATTCTCCTTTGCCACTGAATGCGGTCCGAATACGCCGTACAGTCGCCTGTTGTGCCGATAATAAAGTAGAGGCGCATTCACCGTATAAAACGTAAAAAGGGCACCGCATTCACACGGCCCCCTCTCGTTACAAACCTATTCCACCCCCCTCTTCGGGAGACATTGACGTTCTATGCCTACGACACAAACACATCAAAAGATCACAGTCTGAATGCATTACAGCAACCTAGGTATTTTAGCAATTACGGCTATCCTACTTGTTTTAAACGATTAAAAACAAGGGGTATTTATGGGGGTATCGACTGGGTATGGCCAGATACCCAGTAATAGTTGATTTGTGATGTCTGAGCCATCGCCGTACGATGGGTGCTGTCTCTCTGTCGTCCAGAACGAATCGCCGCGATAACGATAATGGTATGGAGTGTTTCGGGCCGTTATGATAATATCCTTGCCGTGCGGTTCCAGACTCATGGTTTTGCGAGGAATGATGGGCCGGAGCCGGTTTGTTGAAAAGGGATATTCCGGATGTTACTGTGCGGTTGGATAAGGAATTCCCCATAACGAGTCAAACGGGAGGAAGGCGTGACGGAGTTTCTATCAAATAATCCATTGATAACAATCGGTATCGTCGTCGTGGCCGTCGCCTTTTTCTTCTTCTTCCTTTTCAGGTTTATCAAATGGATACTGATAATGTCCATTGCCGTGCTCGTCGTGACGGGTTTTTTATACTACGTTGCACCGGACGATTACTCCGGTACCGTGAAGAAAACGATGGAGCAGGTGAAGGACAGCGGTGGAAAGGCGATGGAGCAGGGGAGGGATCTCGTCGGGAACCGTGATGACATCAGAGATGCCATGAAGGGGATCCTGTCCCAGGGACGGGAAGTGACACGGTGCATCAAGGAACTCGTCAGTTCGGAGAAAAAAGACAAAACAAAAAAGGATACTACAGAAGATTAATTTCCATTGCCCGTGCCGGGCATGCGGTGACGCAGATTCCGCAACCGCTGCATTTCTCGGGGTCGAAAACGATTTTCATCGTTTCTCTATCGAGTGAAAGGGCATTCGTCGAACAGAAAGCGAGACACGCGCCACAGTGGACGCATCGTTCCGTATTTTGTGTAACGCTCTTGGACAGCGGTTCGACTCTGAGACCTTGATCCTTCAGGTAGTTGATTCCCTTTTCAAAATTCTTCTTGGAACCGACGAGATCAAGGACCAGCAGTCCTTCGCGACGCGGCAGGATCTGTGCCTTGAGTATATTGAAGGTGAGGTTGTAATCCTTCGCAAGGCTGCAGACGATTGGTTTGTCGGAATTTTCCGGTGTATAGTGGACGACAATTTTTCGAGAATACATATTCTTACATTCTCCCGCGAGTGACCCGTATGCTAGATGATTATCACCGTCATGTCAAGGATTTACTTATCAACAAGGAGCAGGGCTTCCCAGTCTAAGCGGGAGAACGTGCGGTGAAGTGAGTGGTCATCATCCACCCGGTGATAGTCGAGGTTCGTACAGAGTCTCTCGGCGATGGAGCGAACGGCGTCGGGGGGGACCACATCATCATGATCGCCGTGGTAGAGTATGACGGGGCAATTGATTGTCTGGTCCGGGGACGGATCGAGTTCGGGTAGTGTGAGGGCCGGTGCGAGAAGGATGAGCCTGTTGATTATCAGGGGATGTTCCAGTGCGTAAACCGTTGCCATGAGGCCGCCGTAGCTCGAACCGACGAGAATGCACGATGCACTGTCTGCCAACAGGCTTTTGAGTTTTGTCATGCGTTCGGTGAAACCGCCGGGAAAGTCATCGACGATCATGCCGGGGATATGCCGTGTAAAATATGTCCCTTTTGTCCCACGGCGGCTGCTCTCGAGTCCGTGAATGAAGATGCGCGTATATGACATTGGTGGTATCTCCTCTGTGGGGAGTGATGGTCACCGACTGCAAACCGTATCCATGGCAACTCCTGATGATGCTCATACTATTGATAATGAATTATTGCAAGACCGTACCGGAAAAGGATATTGAAGGATGGAGCGTTTTCTGATACGAAGGCCCGGCATAACTGAGAGGAGATACTATGGCCATAATCGTTCCCTTTGAAGCGGTTCGCCCTACAAAGAATGTTGTTGATAGAGTTGCGTCGTATCCCTATGATGTCGTCGATTTTCAGGAAGCCCGGGTGCTGACCCGCGACAACCCGTTGAGTTTTCTGCATATCGTGAGAGCGGAAGTCGATCTGCCGATTGATATGGACTGCCATGACGACCGCGTCTATCAAAAGGCGCGAGACAACTTCAAAACGTTTAAAGAACAGGGTGTCCTTGTCCGTGATCGGAAGAAATGTTTCTATCTCTACCGCCTGACCATGAATAAGCATGTACAGGATGGTATTGTTGCCTGTGTTCCCGCCGCCGATTATGAACGGGGAATGATAAAAAAGCACGAACTGACGCGGTCCGACAAATTAACGGACAGGATTCGCCATTTTGACGCGGTGAACGCCCAGACCGGTCCCGTGTTTATCACATATCGAGCCCGTCAATCCATCAACAGACGCGTCGATGACATCGTTTCTCAGCCTCCTGAATATCATTTCACCGCCGATGACGGTGTCGTGCATACCGTATGGACCATTGATGACGACGCCACCATAGAAGAGTTGCGGACAGAGTTTGCCGCCGTCGACAGTTTTTATATCGCCGATGGTCACCACAGGACGGCATCTGCGGCTGCGGTGGCGAAAAAGAGACGTGAAGAAAATCCTTGCGGAACGGGAAGAGAGGCTTACAATTATTTTATGGCTGTTCTTTTTCCGCACGATCAGCTGACCATACTCGCCTATAATCGCGTCGTAAAGGATTTAATGGGTTATACGATTCCGGAATTCATTCGACAGATAGCGGACAGTTTTACCGTCACGCAATCGCCTGAGCCGGTGAACCCCCGTGAGGCCCGCGAATTCGGCATGTACGTCGGCGGTACGTGGTATCGTCTTGAGGTAAAAGATTGGGACGATGATAACAGTGACAGCGTGGTTTCCTCTCTGGATGTGGCGATCCTGGAACGGAAGCTTCTCCGTCCGGTCCTGGGGATAGAAGATCTTCGTACCGATGAGCGTATTGACTTCGTCGGCGGCATCAAAGGCACGGGAGATTTGATGCGGCGCGTTGACTCGGGGGCATATGCCGTTGCCTTCAGCCTCTATCCCATTACAACGGTGCAATTGATGGCTGTTTCCGATGCGGGTGCCGTACTTCCCCCAAAATCCACCTGGTTTGAGCCGAAGCTCAGAAGCGGGCTCTTTGTCCATGAGCTTGAATAATGATAGGTGGACAGAGCGGAGATCCAGAGCGTGACCGGTCAGATACGGTTCACGGCGATGTGAGGCAGCGGAACTCCCTTCTGGTCCAATATACGATGATAAAGAGGGAGAGGGCGTTGGATATCGGTTGCGCCATCCACACACCGGTGAGACCGAAGTACAGCGGGAGCAGGGAAAGAAGAGGAATGACAAAGATCATCTGTCTCATGAGCAGGAGGGTCATCGACGTTGTGCCCTTTCCGATGCCATTGAACATATTGATAAATATAATAAATGGACCGATGAGGAACTGGGTCGATACATAGATCCTGAGAGCGGGGATGGATATGCCGAGCAGTGCGGGATCGCGGGTAAACACCATGATGAGCGGCCGCGAAAAGACTTCAATAAAGAGGGTGCTGGCCACGCCGATGACGAGGGCGTACCGTGCCGAGGTTGTGACGATGTCGACGAGGCGCTGGTAATTGAAGGCGCCGAAATTGAAACCAACCATGGGCATCACTCCGTGTCCCATGCCGAACAGGACCATCATGAAGACACCATTGATGCGAAACAGAAGACCCATCGTGGCAATGGCGTTCGGGCCGTAGGAACCGAGGGTGTGATTGTAGACAGTCAGGACGAGACTCATGGCGACGTTGGTGATCATGGCCGGGAAGCCGACGCGGTAAATGGATGACAGGACGGTTACATCGGGAACGAATGAAAGCCACGTCACGTGATAGCGGGACCCGCTATCCGTGAGAAAAAAGCAAGACAGCGACAAGGCCGCACACTGGGCGATGATCGTCGCGACGGCAGCGCCCCGTATGCCCATCGCGGGGCACGGTCCCCATCCGAAAATGAGAAGGGGATCAAGGGTGGCGTTGATCACTGCCGAGGTGATCATGACGTACATGGCCAGACCGGGTTTCCCCTCGGCGCGGAAAAGATTTCCCGACATCATCATGAAGAAAAGTCCCGGGGTTCCGAAGACAATGAGTGAGAAGTATTGCCGGGCGAGGGGCAGGATGTCCGGCGTGGCGCCGAAAAATCTCAGAATAGGCGCGGGACAGAATGTTCCCACCATCATCATGACGATACCGAAAGCAAAAGAAAGAAACGCGATTTGTCCCGCCGTTCGCGAGGCCATTTCGTTTTCGCCGGCACCGAACATGCGTGATGCAAAAGAGCCGGCACCGATACCCGTCCCGACGCCGATGGCGCCGAATATCATCTGTATGGGGAAGCAGATCGTGAGCCCCGCAATGGCCTCCGGGCTGATTTGAGCGATCCAGAATGTATCGACGATATTGTACAATGACATGACGAGCATCGCCACGATGGAAGGGAGGCTCATCTTGATCAGGAGGGGAACTATCGGGTCGTTTCCGAGGTCATATTGCTGAGAGGTTGGATATAGTTTCATTCAGTCGTATCGCTGACGAGGCTTTTCGTTTATGAACGTGTTCAGTCATATACCTTTCAACGGTATATTTCAAATGGTATTATGTCGACTGGGGCGAAGAATCGGTCGATGAGTACCCCGATGGGTTGTGAGTCGGAAAGCTCACAGTCTTTCGAACAAATGCTACGCTGTGCTTCTTTCCCGCTTCGGCCGGGCACATAAGGGGGAATACAGAGAAACGGTCATGGAAGGAAAGAATCCATACTGTATCATAATCACGGGACCGACGGCCACGGGGAAAACGCGGACGGCCGCGCGTCTGGCCTATGACATAAAGGGTGAGATCATTTCAGCCGATTCCCGCCAGGTCTATCGCGGCATGGACATCGGGACGGGCAAGGATTTACGGGACTATCATGTGGCGGAAAAAAAGATTGCCGCTCATCTGATCGACATCGTAGCACCTGGCGAGACCTTCAGTGTCTTCGAGTTTCAAAGGAGATTCGACGAGTGTTTCGTCACCATTACCGAAAGGGGAAACGTCCCGATCCTTGCGGGCGGAACGGGGCTCTATATCGATGCCGTCGTCCGAGGCTACCGCATGGCGAAGGTGCCCGAAGACCCGGAGCTGAGACGGGAGCTGAAATCGTGGCGGCGGGAGGACCTGGAAAAGCGCCTCAGGGCGGTCGCCGCATCGCTCCATAATACGACGGATCTCACACAGAGGGACCGTCTGATTCGCGCCATCGAAATCGCCGAATATACCCGGAATCACGATGTGCTCGATAAAACGGTGCGGCCTGCGATACGTTCCTTTGTCATTGGGCTTTACGACGACCGGTGGAACATAAGACGGCGTATCAGGAAAAGGCTGCTGGCCCGCCTCGACGAGGGTATGGTGGAAGAGGTAAAACGACTTCATGCGCAAGGTCTGAGCTGGGAGACACTCGATTCATTCGGTCTTGAATACCGGTATGTCAGCAGATATCTTCAGGGTGTTCTTCCGTACGATGAGATGGTGGATACCCTCAATACGCGTATCAACCAGTACGCAAAGCGCCAGATGACATGGTTCAGGCGCATGGAGCGCCTGGGCGTAACCATTCACTGGGTGAAAGCGGGTGAATATCAGCAGGTGAAAGACCTCGTCGACGAACACGGTATTCTTCTGGAAACGACACAGGGATCGTAATCGGGGCGTTGTTCCTGCGGAATCAGCATGGAAAAAGCGAGACTGACAAAATACTGTGATCGCCACTCTGTGGCCGGCCGGTGGGTGCTTGTCGCCCCGTCCGTCAAGAATATCAGAAACGTGATCGTTATTCCCGCACTTGCCGAATCGGAGTATCTCTTTCAGACACTGTCATCGCTTGCCGGGATCGACGGAAATGATGCGGCTGAGTCCCTGGTGATCTGTGTGATCAACAATACGGAGGGACACACGGGTGATAAACGAATAATACGGGACAACGCCGACACTCTTTCAATCCTCAGGATGTTGGTGGACGGACGGAAGAAGGCATGCGTGACGTCTCCCTGCGTGCCGAAACGCCACCGCCGCGCACGGGAGATTATTATGGACAGCGGACTCACCGTGGGTTATGTCGATGCCGCCACCGCCGGCAATGAACTGCCTGCCAGAAGCGGCGGTGTGGGGCTTGCCAGGAAGATCGGTTTCGACAATGCCCTGGCATTCGTGGCGGGAGCGTCGCTCGATGATGCTGTGTTTTTTTCCCTCGATGCGGATACAGTGGTTGAAGCAAACTATATATCCGCCGTGAGAAGCCACTATGATGCCCGCAAACCCGCGGCGGTCCTGATCTCGTTCGGCCATGTTGCGGCGGACCCCGCCGAGGATGAAACGCCCATTGTCTCGTACGAGACCTTCCTCAGATACTACGTGCTGGGTCTTTTTTACGCGGGTTCACCCTATGCCTATCATGCAATCGGGTCGACCGTGACCGTTCCGGCGACGGGGTATCTTTCCGTCGGCGGGATGAATCGGAGAAAGGCGGGGGAGGACTTTTACTTCTTGAATAAGGTAAGGAAGCAAGGCCCCATCGACACCGTCACGCGGACACGGGTCTATCCCTCGGCACGCGTCTCGGAACGCGTGCCTTTTGGAACGGGACGACGTATGAAGACATACGAAAATGGCGAGAGGCGGGACCGTTACGTCTATGATCCCGCCGTTTTCACCGTTCTCAAGGAGTGGCTCAGCACCGTGACGGATGAAACCAGTGTCGGAGGCACGTTGCTTTTATCGCGGGCGCGGTCGATTCACCCTCGTCTCGCCGATTTCCTGGAAGAGAGCGGGTTCATGCCTCTGTGGAAACGCCTTGAAAACAACAGTGGAGGAAACGAGCAACAATTGAGACGCCACTTCCATGGGTGGTTCGATGCTTTCAGGACCCTGAAGCTCGTTCATTATTTGACGGAAAGAACATTTCCAAAACGGCCGCTTTTCGAATCGGTAGCGGCGTTGCTGAATCGCATGGAATCGGATATATCCGTGACGGGCGTTCCGTTACCGGCAGCGCATGACGGTAGAGGCATTCTGAACGCAGTAAAGGCCTTTGAAGAGAAAATTTATGAGCCGCGACAAGTGCCGCCGGCCGCGGGATAGAGAGAATAAAAGGGTTCACGGCGGCACTGACGGGTGTAATTAGAGAAATCGACATGAAGAGCGCGGGAAAGCGGAAATATCTCGTTGATTGCATTTCCGCCTTCATGTTATAGGGATAAAAGAAGCAAATCGGGAGCATACAGTACGTGGAGGAAACACCGGGAATTACACGGAATAAAACCAGGACCATTCGCGTCGGTTCCGTCGCTATCGGGGGTGACGCGCCGGTCGTCGTTCAATCAATGACGTGTACGGACACACGTGATGTCGCTGCAACGGTGGATCAAATCCGGCGGCTCGAAGAAGCCGGATGTGAAATCGCCCGAGTGGCCGTTCCCGACAGAGAAGCGGCTGCGGTTCTGCCCCGTATCAAGGAATCCATATCGATACCGCTCATCGCCGATATACATTTTGATCCGGAACTTGCCGTACTGTCGGTGGAAAACGGCGTTGATGCCCTGAGAATCAATCCCGGCAATATTCCGCGTGAAAGGCTTGTGCACATCATTGAGAAGGCGAAGGAGCGGGACATCGCTATACGGATCGGCATCAATGCGGGTTCCCTGGAAAAGGATATCCTCGCGACGTATGGTCATCCCACACCGGCGGCGCTTGTGGACAGCGCTCTTCGGAACATCCGTTTCTTCGAGGACCACGGATTCGAACAGATAAAAGTATCCCTCAAGTCGTCGCATGTGCCCACAATGATCGAGGCATACCGGGTCATATCGACGCGCATTGATTACCCCCTTCACCTGGGTGTGACGGAGGCGGGAAGCCTCCTGAACGCGGCGGTGAAGTCGTCCATCGGCATGGGTATCCTCCTTTACGAGGGTGTCGGTGATACCATTCGTGTCTCCGTCTCGGGCGACCCCGTCAGTGAAATACCGATTGCATTCGGCATCCTCCGGGCCTTGGGAATCAGAAAGGTCGGGCCGGACATTATCGCCTGTCCCACCTGCGGGCGCTGCGAGATCGATCTTTTCACCATCGTCGAGGAGGTGGAAAAGAGACTTGCCGGTGTGCGGGAACCGCTGAAGATCGCCATTATGGGGTGTGTGGTCAACGGCCCGGGAGAAGCGGCGGAGGCCGATGTGGGCATCGCCGGGGGACGGAAAGTAGGTCTTCTCTTCAAGAAAGGAAAGCCCGTGCGAAAAGTGAAGGAAGAGGAACTGGTCGATGCGCTGATCGCGGAGATAAACGGCATGAGAAATGCCGAATAACTCGGGATACAGAATAAAAGGGAAAAACCATAAAACAGTGCGGAGGCGCCGGACGGTGATGGACCGGCGGATCGAGCGAGACAGGAAACAGGAGGTATAATGCGATATTCTGACATGTTTTTGCCCACGACACGGGAGGTGCCTGCGGACGCGGAGATCGTCAGCCATCAACTCATGATTCGCAGCGGCATGATACGAAAGCTCACCAGCGGCATCTACGCCTATCTGCCCCTGGGATATCGCGTCATTCGAAAGGTGGAGCAGATTATCCGCGAGGAGATGAACGCGGCGGGGGCTCAGGAAGTCTTTATGCCCGCCGTTCAGCCGGCGGAACTCTGGCAGGAGTCGGGTCGGTGGTACTATTACGGGAAGGAACTCCTTCGGTTGAAGGATCGCCATAACAGGGAGTGCTGTATCGGCCCCACGCATGAAGAGGTGATTACCAGTCTCGTGAGAGACGAAATCCAGACTTACCGGCAGCTTCCCAAGAACCTCTACCAGATTCAGACGAAATTTCGCGATGAGATACGGCCGAGATTCGGTGTCATGCGGGCCCGAGAATTCGGGATGAAGGACGCCTACAGCTTTGACGCCGACGAAGAGGGCGCGAACGAGAGTTATGGGAAAATGTTCGCCGCCTATCAGCGTATTTTCTCCCGATGCGGTCTCACCTTCAGGGCGGTTGAGGCGGACAGCGGTAATATCGGCGGCAGTTATTCCCATGAATTTCTCGTCACGGCGGAGAGTGGCGAAGATGCCATGGTCTACTGCAGTGCCTGCGACTACGCCGCCAACCGTGAAAAGGCGGAGATTCCGAAACCGGTTGAAGCGGAAACTCCGGAAGAAGAACGGGATGCGGAAGAGATTTATACACCGGACGTACGGACGATCGAAGAGGTCAGCGATTTCCTCAAGGTCACGCCCGACAGGATCGTGAAGACGCTGATCTTTGTTGCCGACGACACGCCGGTGGCTGCACTGGTGCGCGGCGATCACGACATCAATGAGATCAAACTGAAGAATTGTCTCAGAGCCGACACACTGGAACTGGCTTCCGACGCGGTCATCCAGGACGTGACAAATTCTCCCCGGGGTTTTGCGGGACCTCGGGGTATCACGGCGAGAGTCATCGCCGACTATTCGATCATGAATATGAGAAACTGTGTCATCGGCGCCAATAAGGAAAACTACCACATGGTGAATTGCAACAACGGCCGTGATTTTACCATTGCGGAGTTTGCGGATGTCAGATTTGTCACGGAAGGCGATGTGTGTCCCCGGTGCGGCGGGCCGATCAGTTTTGCCCGCGGTATTGAAGTGGGGCATGTTTTCAAGCTGGGCACAAAATACAGTCAAACGATGAATGCCACGTATCTCGATAGGAATGGAACGGAAAAACACATGATTATGGGTTGTTATGGTATCGGCGTGGGACGGACCGTCGCCGCCTGTATCGAACAGAGCTTCGACGATGACGGCATCATCTGGCCCATGGCGCTGGCGCCTTTCCAGGTGATCATAACCCCGGTGAACATGAACGAAGAGTCGCTGGCGGAGGCGGCCGAAGATATCTACGGAAAGCTGACCGCCGCAGGCGTCGAAGTCCTCATGGATGATCGCGACGAGCGTGCCGGTGTGAAGTTCAAGGACGCCGATTTGATCGGTATTCCGTTGCGGATTACCATCGGCAAAAAGTCCCTTGCCGCGGGTGCCGTTGAGTTGAGGAACAGAAAGACCCAGGCGACGGAGAACATACAGCTGACGGATGTCGTTTCAACAGTACAGGACGTGATTCACCGCGAGATAGCGGCCGGATGACAAAGGAAAGGCGAAGCGAAAAACGTTCATGATTCGCATTACGGACATACTTGACAGGGCGCAGGCCTATCTTTCCGCCGATGATCTGGCGATGATCGAAAAGGCCTATATCTTTTCCGCGTCCGTTCATCAAGGTCAGGTGCGTCTGTCGGGCGAGCCCTATCTCATACATCCGCTGGAAGTGACGGGCATTCTCGTCGATATGCGCCTCGATGCGCCCACACTCATCACGGGCCTACTCCACGATACGGTAGAAGACACGCTTGCCACGCTCGATCAGATAGAAGAGGCCTTTGGCAAGGAGGTTGTTTTCCTTGTCGACGGTCTCACAAAGCTGAGCAAGATCACCTTCGGCAGTAAACTGGAGCGGCAGGCGGAGAACTTCAGAAAAATGATACTCGCCATGTCCGATGATATTCGCATTCTCATGGTCAGGCTGGCGGACCGCATACACAACATGAGGACACTCGAGTATCACGGTGAAGACAACAGGCATTTTATCGCAACGGAGACGCTGGAACTCTATGCGCCGCTGGCGAACCGTCTCGGCATCAACTGGATGAAGACGGAACTGGAGGACCTGTCTTTCAAATACGTCAATTCCGAAGAATATTGGAACCTCGTGGAGAAAGTCGCGCAGAAGAAAGAGGAACGTGAGGGCTACACGGAAGAGGTCAAAAGCACCATAAAAAAGGAGATTTCATCATATCACCTGGAAGCCGATGTGGAGGGACGGGCGAAGCACCTGTACAGTATCTTCAAGAAGATGCAGGATCAGGGCATCAATTTTGACGAGGTCTATGACTTGATCGCCTTCCGCGTCATTCTGGACAGCAACAAGGTGAAGGAATGCTATGAGGTGTTGAGCATCATTCACGCGCTGTGGAAACCCGTGCCGGGCCGTTTCAAGGATTATATCGCCATGCCCAAGGCGAACAGCTATCAGTCTCTTCACACGACGGTGATCGGTCCCTACGGCGAGCGTCTGGAGGTGCAGATCCGGACACGGAAGATGCACGAGTGGGCGGAGAAAGGCATCGCATCACACTGGCGCTACAAGGAAGGCCGCATTATCGACGATAAGGACGAGAGACAGATACAGCGTCTCCGGGAGCTGCTCGATTTTCAGTCCGAGCAGATGGATCCCAGAGAATTTATGCGCAATCTCAAGCTAGCACTCTACGCCGACGAGGTGTACGTCTTTACACCCACCGGCGACGTCAAATCGTTCCCCAAAGGCGCCACTCCCATCGATTTTGCCTACGCCATTCATACCGATGTGGGGAATCAGTGCGTGGGGGCGAAGGTCAACAGAAACATTGTCCCGTTGAAGTATGCGCTGCAAAACGGCGATATCGTTGATATCATCACACAGCCCGGTCACAACCCCAGTAAAGACTGGTTAAAATACGCGGTGACCTCTCGGGCGCAAACAAAGATCAAGCAGTGGATCAAAACGCAGGAACGGGAACGAAGTGTTGAATTCGGGCGTTCTCTCCTGGAAAAGGAAGCGAAAAAGAGCCATCTTACCCTGAATAACGTGCTCAAGACGGAGGACGTGGAAAAGTTGATGGAGGAGTATTCGATCGAGACGGTCGACGACCTGATCGCGCTCATCGGATACGGCAAAATTTCGGCGAAACACATCATGAATCGCGTCCTCCACGTGGAAGAAAAGAAAGAAAAGAAAGAAAAAAGGGCGAACTTCATTGCCGAAAAGGTCAGAAAAGGACTTCGTCGCACGGCGGAGGCGGGTATTTCCATTACCGGTGTCGACGATGTCATGGTCCGTTTTGCGCGGTGCTGTAATCCCCTCCCCGGCGACGACATCATCGGATATATCACCCGCGGCAGAGGGGTGACGGTCCATGTGGCGAATTGTCCCCGCGTCGGCGAGATGGATTCGGAGAGAGTCATTGATGTTAAGTGGAACATGGACGCGGCCCAGACATTTCCCGTTAACATACGCCTATCCTGCATCGACAAGAAAGGCCTGCTCACCGAACTGAGCAACGTGATTTCATCATTGGGCATCAATATCACCTATGCGAACGTCGATACTTATCTCGACAGCTACGCGACCTGTGATTTTCAGTTGCAGGTGAGCAGCCTCAAAGAGTTCAACATGGTGGTGAAGGGATTGAAGAAACTAAAAAGTGTTGTGTCCGTTGAAAGAGTACGTGAGTCCTTTATCAAAAAGGACCGGCACACGTCGTGATATCCGCACCCATCGCGGTGACGGGTATTGGGGCCGATACGTTTCTCTTCTCAATTCATTATGGTTGACAGGTGTACCGTACTGCGATACGAAGCGATGTGACGTGAGGGGATAAAAAAGGTGTAATGATGAGGCATGTGATGAAAAAAAGTATAGTGGCACGCATGATAACGATCGTCGGGTGTCTGTTTATCGTCGCCATGGCTGATGTCTCCCCGGCGAAAAATATCGTGGTTATCGACCCGGCGCACGGTGGTGATGAGAATGGTGTCCGTCTCTCCGGCGATGAGTACGAGAAGGATATTGTGCTTGCCATCGCGAAAGGGGTGAGAACAGCTCTCGACAAGAGTGAAAAACTCTCCATTGTCCTGACGAGAACCGATGATGCGACCGTTTCCAGCGAAGAGCGCAAGGACCTGACGAAGAGAGCCGGTGCGGATCTTTTTATCAGTCTCCATATTAACGCCGGTTTCGGGAAACAGGCGGAAGGGTACGAGGTCGGCATATCGGGATTGACGGAAACGAAACCGGTGCCGGATTCACAGGAAGTCGTGCAGGACATGGTACGAAACAAGTACATCAACGACAGCGTGCGTTTCGCACAACTCGCCCAGCGTGCCATGGAAAAGATATTCCCCCGGCAGGGGCGCGGTATCAGAAATGCCGACTTCGCCATTCTTGCAGACGTGGATTGTCCCGCCGTTCTTCTCGAGATGGGATTTGCGACGAACATAGAGAATAAGAAGGTGTTGCGTAAATCGGAGATACAAAAGGAGATCGCCGACGAGATCGCGATCAGTATTCACGAATATTTCCGTGAGTAATGGAGTGCCGTGTGAGAGGTGACGAACGGAAAGACGGAGAACTGCGGCGCGTTCGCATGACAAGGAGTTTCATCGAACATGCGGCGGGTTCCGTGCTGATGGAGCTGGGACAGACGAAGGTGCTCTGTGCCGTTACCTACGATGAGGGTGTGCCGCCCTTTCTCGCGGGCAGGGGCAGGGGATGGCTGACGGGTGAGTATGCCATGCTGCCCGCCTCGACGCCGACACGCAACGCGCGGGAATCAACGCGGGGACGAGTGGGAGGGCGCACCCACGAAATACAGCGCCTCATCGGCCGGTCCCTGCGTGCGGTGACGGACCTTTCACTTCTGGGAGAACAGACGATACACGTCGATTGCGATGTGCTACAAGCCGATGGCGGTACACGGACGGCGGCCATTACGGGTGCCTTTGTCGCCCTCGTCGATGCCTGCCGAAAAATGCAGGACGACGGCATCATCGCCGCCATGCCCGTCCGTGACTACCTTGCAGCCGTCAGCGTCGGCGTCATCGACGGGCGTATTCTCCTCGATCTCGACTACGCGGAGGATTCCCGGGCCGATGTGGACATGAATGTCGTTATGACCAGGGGAGAGACGCTTGTTGAGGTGCAGGGTACGGCCGAGGGAGAACCCTTCGACCGGAAGACGATGGATCAGATGATGGACCGTGCCGCGGAAGGCATCAGGCAGTTGACGGAGAAACAAAGGGAACTTATCGGCTCTCTCACATGAAGAAATGGTCGGTTGTTCACGTCAACGTAAGGTAGAATCGTATTGGTGACTGAAAAGACGAGAAAGAAACTGATATTTGCGACGCGCAACGAGGGCAAAATACGCGAGTTGACGGCGCTGCTGGCGGGTCTCGATATTCAGGTTGAATCACTGGCAGATTACCCGGATGCGCCGGATGTCATTGAAGATGGTGTCACATTCCAGGATAATGCGGTGAAAAAGGCGCGAGCCGCGGCTGCTTTTACAGGCTGCATGGCTGTTGCCGATGACTCGGGCCTTATGGTCGATGCACTGGACGGCAGACCCGGCGTATTTTCCGCCCGGTACGCGGGGGAAGACGCGACGGACGAAAATAATATTGAAAAACTCCTGTCAGCGCTTGACGGTATGCCGCGTGAAAAAAGAGGGGCAGCCTTTCGCTGTGTCCTTGTCCTGTATCGGCCCGACGGGAACTGCGAGGCTTTCGAGGGCGTCTGGAAGGGGAAAATCGCCGATGCGCCGGCGGGAGAGGGCGGCTTCGGGTATGATCCCGTTTTTATAGTTCCCGAGTACGGGAAGACCGTAGCGGAACTGCCCATAGAGCTGAAGAACCGTCTCAGTCATCGCGCAAAGGCCTTCAAAAAGCTGAGAGAACGATTAGCGGACATGACAATGTAACAACGGAGTCGGGGCGTAGCGCAGCCTGGTAGCGCGCCTGCTTTGGGAGCAGGATGTCGCAGGTTCAAATCCTGCCGCCCCGACCATTTTATTGCTCAAAGTACAATACTTCGGCATTCAATTCAGTGTGTGTTCTGTGCCAATCTGATGTCAGTCTCATTACATAGCTGATTCAATTCACCGATTTCCGTGTGACAACCTCCGAAATCGGTCGCTGTATCCTGCAATTGTGGCATGTTCATCAGTCTTCTTCACGTCATTGAAGCATCCTTAAATTGTCTTGACACACAAGAATATCTTCTCCTATATATACATCACGCGATTGAAAGTATTTCCCATCAACCTTTGCAACTACCTGGAAGGAAGAAGCGTCCCATGATGAAGAAAACGTTTGTGATAGCAATCGCCTTTGTGTTTCTTGCCGTGTTGGCAGGATGTGCGGCGAGTGAAAATGCCCTCAAGGCCGTTTCGGTAAAGGCCAAGGAACTTCAGCAGAAGGTGGTAGGTACCTTTAGCGATGAAGAAACGCAGTCTTCTGCTTCAGAGGAAAAATCCGCGGCATCATCTCAAAAGGAGGAAACGAAAACAATTAAGGCGTCAGCCGCAAAGAATTCAATTCCCACAGAATCCTCTGCAAAGAAACCATCATCCACGACACCAGTTGAGACGGTTAAGAAGAAAACCGTCAGTCCCGGCTACACGTGTTGCAAAACACCACGGGATTCGTTTTATCAGGCTTATCTGAGTCCGGAATGGAATAACAGTTCTTTCAAATATGTCTCGATCGACGGGCTTAGGTATTCACGCGGCATCATACTGAACCATGTGAACGATCCGAATAACGATTCGATATTTTTCAAAAAAGAAGGCGGAGGGTTATGCGTGGAACTCAAAGAGCATTTCGATCTTGAAATCGCCTTCTATTCTCCCGATGAAAAGGGACATGAAGTTTTTAAACCGTTTCAGGTAATCGTCGTCAACAGGAAAAACGAAGTGGCTGAATCACAGGAAATCACCAGCAGAATGAAAAAATACACAATTTCACGGTAAAGAGACTGTATGAAGAAAATTCTGATTGTATTGCTATTGGCGGCAATAGTATCGTTCGGTACCGCGAGGGCCGATGACCTGGTAACGATCACTTCCGATGATATATACCTTACCGAACCGGGATTCACCGATTTTGTAAAGCAGAAATATCCCTTCCTGCTCGAAAAGCTCTCCAATCTTGCGAAAGAGACGGAACCCCTTCATCTCAGGGTCGATTTCAATACCTTCGATGAATTCTGGAATTCCGTGAAACAATTCTATGCCCTTCGGAATGATCTATCGAACAATATCCTGGAATATGAGTCGGAAGCCAAAAAGATACGAGGCAAGATCTTTGCCGAACACGACCTGAAATCACCCGCGGCCATTAAACTGATATTGGATTATAAATTTCTCAAGAAGAATTCCGATTACGCGGAGATGAGCATCGAATCCCTCAAGAGGGATTTCAACATGCTTTTTATCGTACTGAAAAACAAACCGTTAAAGGCGGCCGAGGTACACGACGTCAAAGACCTCCGTACCTACGCGGCAGCCATGGTTAACATGGTATCGGACCTGAAAAGCGAGAAGATTACCGCTAAAGAATTTAAAAAAGCCTCACAATCGCTCTTCAAATCCGTTGAAAAGGTTGACAATGCGGAACATCTCCGGCACCATTTTATAGCCGTTGCGGCGGACCAGGCGGAAAAGGGCTGGTTCTCGACAAAAATAAACGAGGCCTTCAAAGGAATCACCGGTACAGCACATAAGATATACACATTCGAGCTGTACGTCATCGAAAACGAAAAGGTAACTCTTGGTAATATTATCAATCTTGTCATACTCATCGGAATTCTGATTGCTTTATATTACCTTCTGCAAAAAACTATTTATCCGAAAGTGAGCACAGATAAGGGCTATTGGCACATTGTCCGTATGTTATCAAAATATGCTCTGGTTCTGGCTGTTTCTCTGATTATCCTTTTCGGTCTCGGCTTGGATCTTGCGAAGGTTACCCTTCTGGTTTCCGCCGTGTCAGTCGGCATCGGTTTCGGCCTTCAGAAGATATTCTCTAATCTCGTGTCGGGCATTATTCTTCTCTTCGACAAATCCATCAAGCTCGGAGATACCCTTCAGGTCGGTGATCTCTACGGGACCGTCACATCGATGAACGCCCGGTTTGTGTCGGTGTTGAGCCGTGACGGGAGAGAACATCTCATTCCCAACGAGAGTCTCATCGTCGAAAATGTGGTCAATCTGACGTACAGCGCTCCTCGATTCCGATTGAGTATCCCCGTGGGAATATCCTACAACAGTGATGTCACCTTTGCCATGCAGTTGATGGAAAAAACCGCCGAGGGGATACCACGGGTGTTGTCTGATCCCGGACCGCAAACGTGCATTATCGAATTCGGAGAAAGCAGTGTGGATCTTGAACTGTGGATATGGATCGCTGATCCCGAGGAAGGGTTACTGAATGTGAAAAGTGACGTTCTCGTCGCCATCTGGAATGCCTTCAAGGAAAATGATATCGTGATTCCCTATCCGCAACAGGATGTGCATGTCAAAAGTTTCCCCGAAGGATTGCATCCAAAACAATAAAGTGGAACAATCAGATAGCCGTAACTATATGATATCCCTTTTTTGTAAAAAAAGTTCAAACCCCGACGCTTCTACAAGTAAATAAGCGTTATATCAGGACGTTAAAAATTATTTGCTTTCCTTAATCATAAATCCCGTCTGGAGGTTGCCGGCTCTTCGTAATTTCAGTGCGTTGGTGGGATAGGGTGTACAGGGTATCGGGGAATCGCCGCACTGGTCACCTTTTTTCGGGACATAAAGCATAAGCGATGGGAGTTGATCGTTATCGATAATAATCTTTGTAACGGGCCGCGACCGGGCCGTTCCGATCATCCACAGCGTCGGGTGGTGATTCCAGGGGATGTAGTAGATGGTCATTGTTATGAGAGCGTAGAAGACCGCGACTGTCGCCAGGACATAGGCGATCACCGGTTTGATGAATGCCCGTGAGAAAAAGAGGGCACCGCCGATCCCCGCCCATATCCAGAAGAACGCCCGTCCGAATCGCATGTCAGGGGCCGAAGTAAACCAGTAAACCAGATTGGCTGAAGCAAGAGTGATGAGCACCAGGTCCCATATCAGCTTCCCTTTATCTTTACGGTGAATCGCGATACTGATCATATAAAGGATAACGAACGTACTACCGACGTACAAACAGAGGGGCTCAATACCTTTCCAGACACGGTTACGCCATTTTGGAAACCAGAAGGAGAATCCCTTCGTCAATGCCATGTGGGATCCGCGCCCCGGCAGCCGTGCCCAGGCACGAATGGTGTTGTATTGCGCCTCAACGGATTGAAGACCCTTCGCATTCTTCGGCATGGACCACTCCGCATGAATATTGCCCATAGGGGCCGGATAGAGAAGCCATCCCGTCAGGATCGTATTGCGGGACACATGACCGACAAGAATCAGTGCGGCAATGGCATAGACGGCAATAGCCGGTTTGATGACCTGTAATCGATTTGCTTTCACGGACACGGCGGATTTCAGGAAAAACAGGGCACCGATGACCAGAACGGCGGCGAGCGATAACGCCCCGATGGGTTTTACGGAGAAACCGAGAACCGCCAGCGTAGTAAGGGACATCAGCCACGGCACGATCCCGTAAGATAACACATCATCTTCACGGTTTCCCATTGCCGATTGCAGAGGATATCTCAAAAGTTCGGAGAAGAGAATCATCTGTATGACAAGTGTGATTTCATCATAATAGAGCGTGGGATGCGTCGTGGTGATCGCTCTAATCACGTAGGGCAGGGTCAGAAGACAATAGAGACGGCGTTTCCGTGGCCAGTCCCCTCCGGGGAAGACGATAATCCACAACCATTGGACACAGGCGACCGTAATAATCAGGGCGTACGTGAGCCATGCGCAGTGTCCGTCCCACCACAGGTTGTCGATCAGGGCTGAAAAGATCAAAAACCCCGAGGTGTGGCCAAGGCGGGAATGCAGATTGCCGAGACCGGGAACGGCTGCGTATTCATTCAACCACCGGATGATATTAAAGTGGTATAAATCGGTGTCGTATGCGCCGCTCCACCACGATGTGGAAACGCCGTTTGCGCCGTAGAGAATTGCGATGACCGCTAGTGTTGCGAAGGCAATTACTGCATAAAGATTACCGTTACCGGTACCGGAAACGATAGGCCTGATACGTCTGACATATCTGAAAAGCTGCGGGAGACCGGCAAACGATAGCAGGAGAAAAGGAACGAGTATAGGGGTGTTCAAGGGCAGGAAGAGACTTAGCAGTTGCGCAATGGCGATGATCGCCGCAAGCCCTGTCCAGAAGAAAGTGAAGAGATCGAATTGGTTGAGAGTGACGGATCGTGTTGAAAGGGACACGCCGTATAGGGCGATCATGCCGATACTGACGGTCATGAGCATTATGATGAACCATGACAGCAGTACAAAAACCATGACATTCCTTACCTTTTCAGGAATCCATACTTAAGAATGCAATAAATTGCCTTGAACCCGTCCTTCCAGTTTATTTTTTTTCCCTCGTCGTAGGTCCTGCCGTAATATGAAATTCCCACTTCGTAGATCTTGATGCCTTTCACCCGTGATATCTTTGCCGTTATCTCCGGTTCGAATCCAAATCTGTCTTCTTGAATCGAAATGCCTTTCAGAACGGAGGCGCGAAAAAGCTTATAGCATGTTTCCATGTCCGTCAAATTGAGGTTGGTGACAACGTTTGAGAGAAATGTCAACAGCCTGTTCCCGATGGTATGCCAGAAAAAAAGTATCCGATGGGGGTTACTGCCGATGAAACGGCTGCCGTAGACCACGTCCGCGTCCGCCTTGATGACGGGTTCCAATAGCAAACCGTACTCGTCGGGATCGTATTCCATATCCGCGTCCTGAATGATGATATAATCTCCCGTGGCATGGCCGATGCCCGTGCGGATGGCAGCCCCTTTGCCGGTGTTTCGGGTATGTTTCACGTAACGGTAGAGGGGGATATCATGCGTATACGAGCGGATGCATTCCTCAGTTCCATCGGTGGAGCAGTCATTGACAATGACGATTTCCTTGTCGAATCCCTCAGGCAGTTGGCACTGGCTGACCTTCTTTATTATTTTTAGTATGGTTCTTTCTTCGTTAAAGACCGGTATGATGATTGACAGTATCATTTTATTCATACATGGTGTTCCGTGGAAGCGTTGCGATTTATCACCGAAAAGAACAGTCACATCACTAAATAAAGGTGATGTCGGTTAAGTCCTCAGGATACTGCTGCTGTTACCTAAACAGATACTAAGCCGAGTTGTAAGTTTCAAGCAGATATTGACTAGCAGATTTGTCCGTATATAACAAGTGTTTCCTGTGTGGCTGGAGGGGTATTTGTCCCACCGTGTCAGTTGGTAACGGTCTGTACGGGTCGTTCGGGTGGTCATGGATCAATGAAGACGGGCGCGTATTCCCTCTTCAGTTCGATGAGGAGTGATTTCCGACATTAAAACCTCCTGCGAATGACGAGCTTTCTTGACTTAGCTCATCCGTTGTGGCACTGAATAATCGGGAGGCCGTGTCGGTTATGATCTCAGGAGAGCGGGGAGTGGATGACCAAAACGATTCACGGGCACGGTCGGGAATTAATCTCGGTATGACATGACTGCGGCCGCTGAAGCGGTGATCGAAGGGGGATCGTCTATGAGCAAGAAAGATAAAAAGATCATACTGATAGCGCAGTGCCTCGTCAATCCGTACTGCAGGGTCCACATCCTCGGTCAGAATTTCCCTTTTTCCCATGAACTGATGGACTACCTGATGCAAAAGAGGGTCGGTGTCATACAGTATCCCTGCCCCGAAACGACGGCAATGGGGTTGAGACGGAATCCGCAGGGACGGGAGCAGTATGACAGCATTTTTTTCAGGCAGCACTGTAAGGACCTTTTGACGGTCCCCATGCTGATGGTCAGGGAGTTCATCAAAAACGGCTACCGGATGACGTGTTTCCTCGGTCTTGAAAACAGTCCCACCTGCGGTATCCACTGGGGGAAACACAAAGTCAACAAATACGGGACCGAATCACCCGTGCCGGTGGACGCACCGGCAGAGGATGAGCCCGTGCTGATGGGTATTATGGCGGAGATACTCTCGGAGGCATTCGCCCAAGAGGGGTTGGAAATTCCTTTCATTGAATTTCCGGCGAAATCGGAAGCGGGATCTGAAAGAAGGAGAGAGTTCTGGCGACAATTAGAGAGGGCCGTTGACCCGCGCATGTTTGATATATCTCAGTAAGACGCAGCCGTTCATCTCATTTACAGTAGTCACAGCAATGATGCTCACAATCGGGATAATTACTTGAAAAACTCGCCCGATTCTGTTTATATTTCGGAGCGTTGACAAACGATAGAATTTATCGCGCATAAATGGGAAAGAGAAGGCGGTGCCCGCACCGTGTTGCGGCAGGTTCCATGAGTGACAGGTCGCAGGGAGAAATAGTGCACATGATCGAGAGAGGTGACGGAGGCGTGATGACGCAATGTATATCGCAAAACACATCCCTTCGGAATGATACACTAAAAGGAACATATGCCCAACGATAATGGTGAGGAGTAAGGTAGTGGTGAACGAAAGAAAGTTTTTGGTGGACGTGGGGATAAAAGATCTTCCCTTTCCTATTCAGGTCGTTTCGAAGGACGATCCCGATGACAAACATACAATTGCAAACGTTTCAATGACGGCCCGCATCCTCAAGGAATTTGAAGCCCGGTGGATCGATAAGTTCATCAGGATTCTGCATCACCACCGGGAACGGCTTGGACCGAAGACACTCAAGGTCATCATGGATGACTGTCTCGCGGAATTTCAGGCTTCGTCCGTTCAGATGGATTTTGAATATCCCATATTTGTCGAGAAGGTGAGCCCCATCTCGGAGGAACGTTGCCTCGTCCAATATATGTGCGCGCACTCGGCGAAGATGCATTCGGGTGGGGAAGAGCCGCTTATTACCTTCCGCATTGAGGTACCCTGTATTACCACCTATCCAGGCGCCATACCGGAGCGGCCTGAGGGGTTGTTCGGGCAATTGAGCACCGTTGCCATCACCGTGAAGACGAAAAAGGAAGTGTACCCGGAGGACCTTGTCCGCATTGTCGACACCTGCGCCCTCGCACCGGTGTATTCGTTCCTGGACGATGAAGACCAGATATACATTATTCAGAAGATCCACTCGGAGAAAAAGTCCAGTGTGGTCATGATTGATGAGATCAAGGACATACTTGCCCTGAATAAGAATATCGAGTGGTATTCCGTCCGGTGCTACAACTACGGGATGCTGCATTCATACAGTACCATCATCGGCACGGAGAAATGTCACCCGCCCAAAACGGGTGCTCAGGATACGCCAACATAAGAAGCATTCGCTGCCACATCTAAGCGTGAATAACGTCCTGGAGTGAGGGATAACCACGGCGACAACCGGCGTGCGTGATCCGTTCTTGAGTCAGATATGAGGGACTGAAGGGCAGGAAGTAAAACATCTTTCCTTCCAGTTGCTGTGTTTTGTTGAAGAGCTGGGCAATTCTCTCCTGGTCTGTGCTCGTTTTTCCGTACCTGGCGGTGAGATATGAAAAGCGCCTCTCCAGTGTTACCACTGTGCTGTGCAGGACGCGTTTGTCGGCGTAGTTAATGATATCCTCTTCCACCGGCGACGTTGTGGCGTCGTAGGTTTTTCTGTAGACGTGTTCTTCGACAATAACGGCCACGGCATCATATCCCCGTGACCTCAGAAGTCTCGCCCCCGTCTCGGCATGTGGTTCCCCCGTTGTCAGGCTGCGGGTTTTTGTAATGTCGTGCAGGAGCGCACCGGCCTCAATAAGGGAACGGTTCAGATTCAGACCCTGCAGGACGAGGTGGTCGGCGAGAAAAAGAGCGAGACGGCTTACGACTACAGAATGTTCCACAATATTGTCGAGCATGCCGTGATCATGCATTAGTCGGAAGCAGTCAACTCGTGTGGGAATCAGCATTGCCATTCCTTTCCAGTTGTCTCCTAACAGAAAAGCTGCCCAAGATCAACGGCACGAAGCGGTATTGGATAAACGGTCGGCCGCGAAGGACGTTTGACGCTTTCGGGACCTAAATGGCACAAAAATTGTATTATCTATTGATGACGTGAAAAATATTTCATACGGGGAGCAACGATTCATGATTCATATTCCACCACACGTTCTCGATGCCGTGCCTCCACGAACAAAGGACACGGTGCCGGCCCGGTCGTCCCGGATCACCGGACGGTATGGTATGTTCAATAACTGCCTGGCGGACGCCATAACGAGAATCGGAAAAGGTGGCGGTGCGTTGCCGGAGAAGAATATTCTTCGACAATTAATCGATATCATTAATAAACAAATCACCAATCACATGATTTGGGTGATGAACGGCGTGACACATGGGCACTGCCCGATGGTAGGGCCAGTCAGTGGTGAGGGACGGATACGGGCGGAGCAGTCGGCCGCCGTGCAAAACATGAAGAACGATGTTTCGGGGTCAGCGGAATCGGTGCCCGATGATATTCAGGCCGCCATAAAAGATGCGTCAAAAAAATATTCCGTCGACGAAAAATTGATCCATGCCGTTGTCAAAGCGGAGAGCGATTACAACGCACGCAGCATCTCGAAAAAAGGTGCAATGGGACTGATGCAATTGATGCCCGAAACGGCGCGTGAACTGGGCGTCAAGAATCCCTTCAGCGTGTCAGAGAATATCATGGGAGGAACGCGCTATCTCAGACAACTTCTTGACCGTTATGAAGGCGACGTCAACGCGGCCCTCGCCGCCTATAACTGGGGTATGGGCAATGTTGAACGAAATCCCGGCAGACTGCCGGAGGAAACCAAAACCTATGTCACCCGCGTCAATAGATATCGGGAAGGTGTGAATGTCTAGGCAATGATAATGACAGCACCGGTACTCCCTTTTTTCTATTCCTTGAGATTGCCCGGCGATTCCTTCTGCAGCTCTTCCACTTTTTTCGTGACGATATAAATTCCACGGTCGAAGATGAGAAGTGTCTTGTTGATGATTTCCAGTAGCTGGTTATGGTCGAGATAGGCGAATGCATTCGATTTCACATTGGCATAAATCCAGATGTTTCTCCTCATCATGATCAACGAATAGACGATTTCATCGAGGGGAATGCCTTTCCGGTAGCGATCCTCCGCATAGGTGTCGAAAAAGGAAAAAACCTCCGAGTAATGCTTTTCCCCGAAGTAGATTTCCCTCATGTTTTTGTAAAAGCTGAGACCGGTGGTCAGGATATCTTCGTCGGGAAGCGATCGGTGGTGAGGTGTTTTTTCGCTTGTTTTCAGTTTCTTCAGCCAGTGAAGAGCCATCTCGTCTGCATGACCTTCAGTGAGAATAATCAGCGAATCCTGGAATCGTTTCATGGTTTCCCGTACCAGACAGGTTTGATTTGCATTGAGTATATCAAATTACTTTTGAAAAAGACACTCCCTGGAACGTAAAAACGTGACCCGTCCGTGATGCGGCGGGAATTGCATCCGGAACACGCTGCCGGCGGTCAGGATACCGGTGCGACTCCGTCCTTCCTTATCGGTCGTCTGGATTCCTTTTTTGGGGTAACACAATACGCTGCTTTGATTTATCGCTGTTACGGCGGAAGAACAGGGCCGTATGACCGCGCATGCCGATGAACTCCGCGTGAGTGGCATCGCTGATCGACTGAACAGCACGTATTTTTTCGGCCTTGTCTTTTGTATCGATAAAGCGGATTTTTATCAATTCATGCCCCTCCAGTGCCTGGTCAAGTTCCGTGAGCACCGTTTCCGATAATCCCTTTCGGCCGATAAGCATATGAGGTGCGAAGGAATGGGCGAGTCCCCGCAGATATTTTTTCTGGTATCCCGTAAGTTTCTCCATCGTATTGAAATTTTGTCCTTTCCGTAGTAATGAAAATAAGTAACAGTATATGTCGGTGCGCCGCGAGAGCGGGGACGATGCCGACGAACATGGTATGCTCATATGTTCCCGTTACTGTGTTGGATGTATCGGGGCATGGATGGTTTGTCAAGTAGACAAACAGTATTCCATGGTGAATAAAAGCGTTGCTGTCTATAATACAACGGCCCCGGGTATTGTCAGACGCGCGATGAGTCGGGCGGACGCATCGTCGATACGGTGCTTGAGGCTGTTTTGCTGAGAAAGAAAGGAACGTAACTCATGAAACCGATTAAGAAAGTGCTTTTTTGTGCCGATTTGTCACCGAATTCCGTTTATGCCTTCCGATATGCCGTTGACTTTGCCTATCGGTATGACGCGGAGTTGACGGTTCTGCATATTGCCGAAGAACTTCCCAGGAGCCTGACCGCCATGCTTCATGGTTTGCCTGACAGCCAATCCAATGTATCATTGATGCGAGAAAATGTGGCACGCACCAAGGATCGCCTGAATATCTTCTGCGAACGTGAACGAAAGCAAAACCCCGCCTGCGAAGGGCTTCCCATTGCTGTTGAGGTGCGGGAAGGATATCCGGCTGATGAAATTCTGAAGGCGATAGACGGCATCGAATGCGATGCAATTGTAATGGGGACGAATTCAAAGGGAGTGATGAGTCACGCCTTTCTCGGAAGTGTGGCGGAACGAGTGCTGCGACGCACGCGGCAACCTGTCTTCGTCGTGCCCATACCGCGTGATATGAAAGAAGAGGATCTGACGTCAGTCTGATTGCCCGGTACGGGGGTTTTTGTTTGGAGTTAGCAGTGGCCGGGTGAAACGGTTCATGGTGAAAATACTATCCAGGAAAGAGTAGCAATATGGTGAAAAAGGGTCTTGACCATCTCAATCTGCTCTGCGACCTGGGGGAGTTGTCCTCCCTGCTCACGGGAAGCGAAAATATTGAGAATTTTCTTCAGAAGACGGCCGTCATGGTTGCGAAACACCTCGATGCGGATGTGTGTTCCATTTATCTCTATGATGACGGTGAAGGCGAACTCGTTCTCAGATCTACAATCGGTCTCAATCCGACCGCCGTCGGGACGATCCGTATGAAACCGGGTGAGGGACTGGTGGGTACGGTGTTCGACACGCGTGAGGCCATTCACGAGGCATCGGCGAGCCGGAACCCGAAGTTCAAGTACTTTGAAGAAGCCAATGAGGACCAGTTTGAGTCCTTTCTCGCCGTACCCATCGTCCGCGGCGTGGAAAAAATCGGCGTCCTCGTCGTAGAACATGTTGAACGTGATTTCTTTGATGACGTGGATGTTCTTGCATTGCGCGCGATTGCGTCTCAACTCGCCGGTGCCGTTGAAAACGCCCGTCTGCTTATTACCATGCAGAGTACGAAAAGAGAAGACCTTCAGAAGGGGCCGCGGGGCATGCAGGGGCTGGCCTTTGTGAAGGGGGAAGGCGTGGTCGTCGGCTGTGCCTACGCACCGGTTGCGCACTACGGAAAGGGAAAGCTCACCCTGCTGTATAATGGTCAGGGCCGGGGCGGCACGGGAAACATCGACGACTTCTTCCGCGCCGTGAAGGCGACGTCCGAAGAATTGCTCCGTCTGCAGGAGAGTTTTTCGGAGCGTCTTGCCGAAAGTGATTCTTTTATTTTCACGGCCCATTTCATGATGCTGAAGGATACCACATTTCAGTCAAAGGTCGTCGAGCGGATTGAAAAGGGGTCATCGCCGGAAGACGCCATACGGGCCGTTGCCATTGAATATATCAAAATACTCTCGGATAGCCCCCATGCGTATATCAGGGAAAAGGTGAGCGACATGGAAGACCTGTCGCTGAGGTTGCTTGCCAATGTGAGGAAAAAGAGCGCAAAAGAATCGTCGGTTCCGAGAGGCCGTATCGTTATCGCCCGGAACATCTATCCATCTGATATCATGAAGCTCGCCTCGGAAGAGGTGAAGGGCATTGTTCTCGTCGGTGGCGGTGTTACGTCCCATGTCACCATCCTTGCCCGGTCATTGCAGATACCGCTGGTCATCGCCGATAAGAGCGAATTGCTGGAGATCGCAGAGGAAACGCCTCTTCTCATCGATGGAGATATGGGGACCATCCATATCCGTCCGACGGCCCGTCTGGTGAAAGAATTTACAAAGCGCTATCAAACAAGTCGCCTGCATATGAAAAAGCCGGAGCAGGCGCATCCGCAGACATGGACGAAGGATGGTGAACGGATTTACATCATGGCGAATATCAATCTGTTGCGTGAGCTGTCCCTTGCCCGCGATGTGAATGCCGAGGGCGTCGGTCTCTATCGGACGGAGTTTCCCTTCATCATACGCTCGGATTTTCCCAGCGAGGAGGAACAGTATCGTCTCTACGGAAAACTCTTTGAGGTGATGGAGGATCGTCCGGTGACCATCAGAACCCTTGATGTGGGCGGGGACAAGGTGCTCGCCTATTCCGATGTGACCCACGAGACAAATCCCGAGCTGGGGTTGCGTTCCATCCGTTTTACGCTTCGTCAACGGGATATTTTCGAGGCTCAGGTTCGGGCGATACTGCGGGCTGCCCATGGGGCACAGGAAGCCCGCATCATGTTTCCCATGATTTCATCCATCGATGAGTTTCAAAAGGCAAAGAAGATCATTGCCGAGGTTCTTCAATCCCTGCGGGAGATCGGAATACCGCATTACGAAAATCCCCTGATCGGTCTTCTTATTGAGGTGCCGTCAGTCATTGAGATACTCGATACGCTTGCCGAGGAAGCCGATTTTTTTTCCATAGGAACAAACGATTTTGTCCAGTACCTCCTGGCGGTGGATCGGTCGAACGAGAAGGTCGCCGAATATTACCAACACGGACATCCGTCGGTATTACGGAGCATCGCCCGCGTCGTCAGTATCGCCAATAGCCACGGCAAGGAAATATCGTTGTGCGGCGAGATGGCGCACATTTCCGATTATGTCGCATTTCTCATCGGCATCGGCCTGAGGCGTTTCAGTGTCGATCCTCAGTTTATTGTTCCTCTCCAGAAGACAATAGAGGAAATTACGGTAGCCGATGCCGAAGCGCACGCGAGAGAGTTGCTCGAACAGACCACGATCCAGGCAGTGCAAAGGGTGCTGAAACGGTCGGTGCCGATAACTAAAGGAGCCGGTGCCGATGAGTCGGCGGCGCTGTCAAGGTAAAAGATAAAACGCGACGCGGCCGGTGATAATACGTGACAGGTATGAGACAGAGACCGATTGCCGGTTTAAAGGAGATACAGTGGATTCTATCGTGTGGAATGTGGAGAGCGGGACGATCATCGTCTTTGCCGCCGGCGTGGTGCTTGGCGCGGCACTGGCATTGTTAATTACGTGGTTGCGCAGGCGTGAAACTACGAAGATCGCGGCGGCACTGGTGGAGCAGGCGGAGGTCAGGAAAACACAGGAGATGGAAGGTGTCATCAGTCATATCAAGGATTCCTTCGGCGCACTTTCAATGGACGCCCTTTCCAGGAACACGCAGGAATTTCTCAAACTCGCCCACGAAACACTCTCTCGACAGACACAAGCGGGTGAAAAGGATCTGGAAAGCAAGAAAGGGATGATCGATCAATCACTCAAGGCCATGAAGACGGACCTCGAGAAAGTGGAGCAACTGGTGACAACCCTTGAAAAAGACCGGGAGAACAAGTTCGGTGAATTGACCTCCCAAATCAAGAACGCGACGGAACAGACATCGCAGTTGCAGGAAACAACGGATCATCTCCGCAGGGCCCTTTCCAGTACGAAGGTGAGGGGACAATGGGGAGAACGAATGGCGGAAGACGTGCTGAGAATGGCCGGTTTTGTCGAGGGGATCAATTACCGGAAGCAAAAGGCCCTGGAATCGGTCCGGTCCCGTCCTGATTATACCTTTCTCCTGCCGCAGGATCTCATCGTGAATATGGATGTCAAATTCCCCCTCGATAATTACCTCAAATATCGCGAGGCGGACAATGAAACGGAACGTGAGCGGTATAAAGCGCAGTTTCTCCGTGACGTGAGAATGCGTATCAAGGAAGTGATGACCCGTGACTACATCAATCCCGAAGACAATACCGTGGACTATGTGCTCATTTTCATTCCCAATGAGCAGGTATACGCCTTTGTCAACGAGCACGACCGGTCTCTGCTCGATGAGGCGTTGAAAAACAAGGTGATCCTCTGCTCGCCGACGACCCTGTATGCAATTCTTGCCGTCATCAGGCAAGCCATCGATAATTTTCATCTTGAGCGCGCGGCCAAGGAGATTATGAATGTCCTCAGTATGTTCAATAAACAGTGGCAGGCGTTCATTGCCTCCTTCGAACGTATGGGAAAGAAGCTTGACGAAGCTCAGAAGGAATATGACCACCTGACGACGACGCGGCGGAATCAGCTTGAAAGACCGTTGCGGCATATTGAGGATCTACGGGTGCGGGAAGTGGAAACGGTTGCCGACGACGGCGACGCGTCGAATCCCGACGGACAGGCAGTGAACGAGGAAAACGGCGAATAGGCGGGAACACATGGAAGCAAAGACGGGAGAAAAGGCGTACAATCCCAATATCGGTCTTGCCCTGGGCAGCGGTTCAGCCAGAGGTTGGGCGCACATCGGAGTGATTCACGCCCTTCTGGAGATCGGCGTAACACCGCATATCGTGTGTGGATGTTCCGCCGGTTCGCTGGTGGGAGGTGCCTACGCGGCCGGATATCTCGACGATCTGGAAGTATGGCTGAGGACGCTGACCAGAAGGAAGGTGGCGTCCTTTTTTGATTTTCAGTTCCGAGGCGGCGGATTGATTGCCGGTGAGCGTCTCGTGAAATTTTTCAGGAACGAGTTCGGCGATGTGCTCATAGAAAACCTGCCCATACCTTACGTCGCCGTGGCCACGGACATTGAGACGGGACGGGAGATATGGTTTCGTTCGGGTTCACTCCTCGATGCGGTACGAGCGTCTATTTCACTTCCGGGCATTTTTGCCCCGGTGAAGCTGGGCAACCGGTGGTTGATAGACGGCGGTGTCGTCAACCCCATCCCCGTTTCCGTCTGCAGGGCGGTGGAAGCCGACATCGTTATCGCCGTCAACTTGAACGGAGGTCTCGTAGGACGGCACAGCGTGCAGAAGAAAAACGATATTGGTGAAAGCATTGAAGAAGGAAACGACCTCACAAGCCGTGTCAAAAAAGGATTCCGCAACGGTGTGGACATGATGCTGTCCCAGGTGTGGAACAACGATGAATCGACGCCGGGACTCTTTGATGTGATGGCCGGATCGGTCAATATCATGCAGGACCGGATCACAAAGAGCAGAATGGCGGGGGATCCGCCGGACATTCTTATCACCCCGTCACTGGATTATCTCGGACTTCTGGAATTTCACCGGGTGGAGGAGGCGATCGAGGAGGGAAAGAAGGCGGTTCATGCTATGAAGGGGCAGATCATGAGCGTCGTCTCCGGCGGGTAGGACTGATAATAATACTATTACTACGTAAGGTCTATGACGTTTATCAGCGCATTGAGTGGCAAGTATATACCCCGCGGCCAGAGCGGATCCCTTACCTTACAGCACCAGATTGAGGATCCCACCGACGGTGAAAGCAGAAAAAATCATGAGGGCCGTCGATTTTATCATGTTCTTCACGCCCAGTTCCCTGAGCAAAACAACGAACGTTGCAATACAGGGGAAAAACATCGTCAGGACAACACTGCCGATGACCAGCTGCTTCGGATCCATCGTGGAGACGGCGAGCATCCCCAGCGCGGCGTCCTTTCTCAGAAAGCCGATGACGATGGCCGTAACGGATTCCTCGGGGAGACCGAGCACCCCCGTGACGAGGGGAGCGCTGATTTTCGCGATGGCCGTGAAAGCCCCTGCGCTGAAAAGAATGTTGATGACAAAAACAGCCGCCAGAATAATGGGAACCGCTTCGATAAGAAATCCCCGGGCGCGCATCCACAGTTTTTGAAAAACCAGTTTCGAGGGGGGGAGTCGATAGGGTGGTATTTCCAGGAGCAACTCCGGGCTGAATCCCTTCATCAGGCGATTGAGTATTGTTCCCAGGAAAATCCAGACAATAAAAAGTGTTCCGTATACGATGGCGATGTAATGACCGCCGAATCGGCCGAGGAGACCGAAAATCATGGCCTGGGCCGATGCGCAGGGTATGGCGATGGCGACGAGTGTCGCAGCGATAAATCGTTCCCGTTCACTTTCCAGTACCCGTGTGGCCAGGATGGCTGGCACATTACAGCCGAGACCCAGAAGTGTGGGGACGATGGCGTAACCGTGGAGTCCCAGATGGTGAAGGGCCGTATCGAGGAGAATGGCCAGCCGGGGCAGATATCCCGTATCTTCGAGCAGTCCCAGGACGAGATAGAAGGCCACTATGTAAGGGAGTACCATAGCAAAGGGAACGTAGAGCCCGCTTGTCAGCATGCCGAAAGACTGGACGAAATCGATCTCTCCGTTGAAGAGCTTTCCCACAAGAACGGCATGAGCGAGGCCGTGACCGCCAAGGGCGGCGCTGAGCTTAATCATCACCGGTTTCCACAGCGTATTGAAGAGGGGGTCCATAACATAGCCGATGAGACTCTCCCCGACAAAACGAATGACGGTGAAACTCACCGCGAGAATAACGGCGGCGAAAATTCCGCCCGGGAGAGGCTTCACGCTGGCGTCTTCGAGATGCTCGAACCAGCGGTGATGCCTGTGGGTGATGGTCTGAACGGAGTCCACGATTTCGCCGATGAGTGCCCACCGTTCGTCGCGGGTCTTTTTGGGGAAATCGAGGTTCCGCGCCTGAGGGATGGATTCCACCAGTTCCTTGATGCCCTGACCGGTGATTGCCGAAGTGGGGATGACGGGAACGCCGAGCCTTTCTTCAAGGGCCGCCAGATCGATGGAAACGCCCCGGTGCCTCGTGTCGTCCCACATGTTCAGGCAGACGATAACAGGTATGTTCCTTTCCAGAAGTTGAAGCGTGAGATAGAGATTCCGTTCGAGATTGACGGCGTTGACGACATTGATGATAACATCGCCGGAACCCATCATTTTCGAGGCGATCTCTTCCGCTTCACAGGTCGGTTCGAGGGTATACGTGCCGGGGACATCGATCACCTCGGCACGCTGGTTGCCGACCTTCATGAATCCGCTTGTGTATGATACCGTTGTGCCGGGATAATTCGATGAGATGATATGGACACCGGTAAGGCGGGAGAACACGGCGCTCTTGCCGACGTTCGGGTTTCCCATGAGAAGAATTTTCATTATGCAGACCTTTGGTTGATGGCAAACGAATCGTCGACACCAAACAGACCGGAACCCTTATGTATTGTCCCGCAAAAAGGTGAAACGGTGCTCACCGGCGGACGATATTCTCTGATTGCTAAGCGTCGAGCTGCACGAGGATCTTCTGCGCCATGCCGAAACCGATGGCGACACGGCTTCTGTCCACTTCAATCGTGACCGGGCCCCTCATGAACATGGAACTGACGTTTTTCACCCTTTTCCGAGGAATGATTCCAAGAGAATTCAAGCGATTGATCAGTCCCGCTCCTCCCGTGATTTCGATGATTGTGCCGCTCTCGCCGGGTTTCGTGTCACTGAGAGGCGTGATTCGTCCTTTGCTGATTGTCATAATCCGCTATATCCATTACGAAATATTGCTCGTTTTCACCGTGTTGCTCTCAAAAGACGCAAACTACTGTGCCCTGTATTTCCTGTCAAGTCCTTTTCATTAAAATTCATCTCGTTATTAATCTAGTCATTGATTGTAAAAGCACAAATGTTTCATGCGACGACGAATTTCACGGCGTATCAGAATGAATGATCATCATCGGGGAAACGCGACGCTTTTACCTCATCGACATAGCGGCCGATAGCCTCTTTCATAACTCCGTTCAAATCGGCGTATTTCTTAACGAATTTCGGGGTAAAACGGTCGAACATGCCCAGCATATCGTTCACGACCAGTACCTGGCCGTCGCAATCCACACCCGCGCCGATACCGATCGTCGGGATAGAGAGGGACTGGGTGATCTCGCGGGCGAGTTCCGCAGGAACGCATTCCAGTACGAGGGAAAAAGCACCCGCTTCCTCGATGATTTTCGCGTTTTCTTTCAGAGCGGCAGCCGCGGCGTCACTTTTCCCCTGGACCTTGTATCCGCCGAAGATATTGACGGATTGAGGTGTCAGGCCGAGGTGGGCCATGACGGGAATGCCCGCCGCCGTCAGACGCCGGACCAGTTCCGCTACCTCCCGACCGCCTTCCAGCTTGACGCCGTGTGCCTGTGCCTCTTTCATCAAACGTCCGGCATTCAAGAGAGCGTCGTCCAGCGACGCCTGGTAGGACATGAAGGGCATGTCCGCGATGACCATGGCGCGGGATGTGGCCCGGGTAACCGTTTTGGTATGGTGGACCATCTCGTCCATGGTAACGGGCAGGGTGCTGTCATATCCAAGGACCACCATGCCCAGTGAGTCGCCGACGAGAATGATATCGATGCCGGAATCATCGACGATGCCGGCAGTTGAATAGTCGTATGCGGTCAACATGGCTATTTTTTCGCCGTTTTCCTTCATTTTGCGCACAGCGGTGACCGTTATCTTGTTTGTTTTTCCTTGTTTACTCATGATCGAATTTTTCTCCTTGCAATATATTATTTATTGTCCGTGCACTCTCTCGGGTGAGAGAGCCGCCGGTGAGGGCGAGATCCACAGTCATCTCGCCCAGCAGTCGATACAGGGGAAGAAGCCGGGATGCATCTCCGGTGAGCGAGGCGAGATGTCGGCGGACTGTCCCGATGTCGCCTCGCGCGATGGGTCCGGTGAGGGCGCGGACCGGGCCATTTTCTTCGATGTTTCTCACTGTTCCCGCGATGAGCGGGCGAATCGCCGTCAGGGCTTCATCTTCGGACATGCCGAGAGATGAATAGAGGTCCACCGCGGCATGAATGAGAGTGACGAGATAGTTCGACGCGAAAACGGCAGCGGCGTGATACAGCGGTTTGTCCCCGTCTGAGATGAAAACGGGATGACCGCCCATGGCACCGGCCATGTCGCCCAACCAGCTTTTGATATCCTCGTCGGCAACGATACCGAAGACACTCCCGGGGACGTTTGTAATGGCGCCGTCGATATCGGAGAAGGTCTGGATGGGATGAAGGCATCCCACTGAGGCGCCTTTTTGCCTCGCGGCGGAGAGAAGATCGAGACTGCCGGCACCGCTCGTATGGATGATTTTCATGCCGGAGGTGATAGCCCCGGCGGCGGCGATGTTGCGTGAGATGTACTCGATGGCGTCGTCGTTCGTGGCGATAATGACCGTATCGGCCGCGGAGGCGGCGGATGCGGGGTCGGGGAAAACGGCGGCGTCAACATACGTCAGAGCACGGTCAGACGCCGCGGCATCAGTATCAAACAGAGCGACGATACCATACCCGGCTTTCTGCAGAAGGTGAGCGAACGTGGTGCCCACTTTGCCGAGACCGATAACGGCGATTTTGTCCATACTCATGACATCTCCTCCGGAGTGCCGGTCTTTGACACACGCTGTATTATATGCTTGTCACAGGGTAATCGGCGGTGGGATGGATGAACTGCACCGGATGAGTGGAAAAGGCGCGGTGGATGTGATATAGTGCGCGCCTTACGCAGGTTGCATTCATCATTCCGTCTCAGTCCGCGATTACCGGATCCAAGCGGTCGGGTCTTATATACAGGATATGACGGAATTGTCAATGAAAAGAATAACAGTCTGTCTGCGGGTCGGTGGGGTTACAGAAACGAAAGGGAAGAAATGCGAGCGATTGATCTGATGGTCTTCGATCTTGACGGGACACTAATAGCGTCAGGAGGCGATCTTGCACGGTCGGTTAATTATACGTTGGAAACGCTGGGGCTGGAGCAGTTGAGGGAAGACGTCGTCATCGGGTATGTCGGGGACGGTGTCAGGAAGCTCATTGAACGGTCCATCGGGCCTGATAACATGGACAGGTACGAAACGGCGCTCGCCACATTCTGGGATTACTACAGGCAGCATCTTCTTGATACGACGGTTCTTTACGACGGGGTGGTCGACGTCCTAAATTACTTCAGAGACAAGCGGAAGGCCGTTATCACGAACAAGATGCATGAATTCACATTGACCATCGTGAAAGGACTCGGAATAGCCCATTATTTCGACAGCATCATTGGTATGAATCACAGTCCCTACCAGAAACCCGATCCCCGCATCATGATGCCGCTGCTTGAGGAATACGGCGTTGCCAGTGACAGGAGCGTCGTCGTCGGTGACGGGGTGAACGACATACTCCTGGCGCAGAACATCAATGCCGTCAGTTGTGTCCATGTGAACGGTTTGGGCGCGCGGGAAAAACTGCTTTCCCTCAGGCCGGACATTATTTATGAAAACATCAAGGAACTCTGTGACTATTTTTCCTGAAATCATTCACGGGGTCCGAACGACCATCGCACGGCACGCCATGCTGACACGGGGGGACCGCGTCGGTGTCGCCGTATCGGGCGGGTCCGATTCCGTGGCCCTGCTGCGTATTCTCGCGCTCCTGCGTGATGAGTACGGCATCGACCTTGTTGTGCTGCACTTCAACCATGGTCTCAGGGCCGCCGCATCGGACGCCGACGAGGCGTTCGTGCGGGAACTCTCCCGGGAAATGGGATTACCCCTTGTCTGCGGCAGGCGGACCTCACAGGAGACATGGAATCGTATCGACGGGTCATCGGAGGATGAACTGCGCGACGCGCGATACAGTTTTTTTGAGGAGACCGTCGTTACCCACGGTCTCACCAGGGTCGCACTGGGCCACACGGCAAACGATCAGGCGGAAACGGTGATTATAAAGTTTCTTCGGGGAAGCGGTGCGGAAGGACTGCGCGGTATTCCTCCCTGTCGGGACGAGTGGTACATCAGGCCGCTTATTGCCGTTGAACGGAATGACCTCATCACCTTTCTCACGGAAAGAGGATGGGATTACCGGACGGACAGCTCGAACGAGGAGACGGTATTTTTAAGGAACCGTATCAGGCATGAACTCCTTCCCGTGCTGAAACGGGACTATAATCAGAAGCTTATCGATTGCCTGGTCAAAACGGCGGATGTCCTTTATGACGAGGATGACTATGTGAAGGTCTCCGTTCGCAAGATTCTCTCGCAGTGGGATGATCCTCACCGGAAGGATGTAACGGTACTTGACGTGGACAACATTCTTCGTCTTCACCGTGCCCTGGCGCGGCGTCTCGTGAAGACTTGCATCGAGGCGCATTGTGTTCGCGGTGTGTTTGTCGAGTACAACCACGTCGCAGCAGTCATGGATCTCATCCGGGGGAACCAGCCGAACGGATGGGTGACCCTGGCGGGAGGGGTTGTCGTGAAGCGCCGGTACGGGTCCGTTTCGATCTTTTCGCGCGAGAGAGAAAAAAACGGGCGGGAAATAAGTGACAAAGAGGCAACGGATGATTATTTTTATTATGATGTTTCCATTCCCGGTACGGTCGATGTCAGAGAGGCGGACAGGAGCATTGTCTTTGACTTTGTCGACAGAAAGGATATCCATATGACCGGGAAGGACCGTATATATTTTCAGACGGATTGCGTGGAATACCCCCTTGCCGTCCGCTCCATACGACCGGGTGATCGTATCGCGCCACTCGGTCTGAACGGGTCGAAAAAGGTGAAGAACATTTTTATCGACATGAAGGTGCCCCGTGACGACCGTCGTCGCGTACCCCTACTGGTTGATGCAAGGGGGGTGCTATGGGTGGCGGGAATGACCGTGGACGAACGGTGCCGTATCGACGAGATGTCGGGATCAATTGTGGTGGCAGAAATCGTTTGATATGGACTGTAAATTATGATTAACACTATGTGGCCTTGACAAGAGGTCATTATAAGTACGTTTTCAGGAGTAGAAAAAGGTGAATCAATTTCAAAAAAACGTTGCTCTCTGGATCGTCATCAGCCTGGTTTTTATCGTTCTCTTTCATATGTTTAATCAGCCGAAGAGCAGCTCGGAGGAAATGATATACAGTGAATTTGTGGGCTATGTCGATGCGGGTGAAGTGGCTGAGGTGACGATCAAGGGTGATGACATCGACGGCCGCCTGATGGACGGTCGCACCTTCAGCACCCACGCTCCCCGCGATTACAACCTCATCGAACTTCTGAAGGAAAACAAGGTGAGGATTACGGCGAAACCCGCCGACGGCAATTCTTGGTACATGACCATCCTGATTTCCTGGCTGCCTATTATACTGCTCATCGGTGTGTGGATATTCTTCATGCGTCAGATGCAGGGCGGTGGAGGAAAGGCCATGTCCTTCGGAAAAAGCCGCGCACGCCTCATGACGGACAAATCGCGGAAAGTCAATTTCGACGATGTGGCGGGCATTGATGAAGCGAAGGCGGAACTGGAAGAAGTGGTGGAGTTCCTGAGCGAACCGAAGAAATTCACCCGCCTCGGCGGTCGTATTCCCAAAGGGGTTCTCCTCGTCGGACCTCCCGGGACCGGAAAAACACTTCTCGCCCGGGCTATCGCGGGTGAGGCGGGTGTTCCCTTCATGAGTATCAGCGGGTCGGATTTCGTGGAGATGTTTGTCGGTGTCGGCGCATCGCGCGTGAGAGACCTCTTCACCCAGGGCAAGAAAAATGCGCCGTGCATCATCTTCATCGATGAGCTGGATGCCGTGGGCAGACATCGCGGCGCCGGGCTGGGGGGCGGTCACGACGAGCGGGAACAGACGCTGAATCAGCTCCTTGTGGAGATGGACGGATTCGAGTCGAATGAAGGTGTCATCATCATGTCGGCCACGAACCGGCCCGATGTCCTCGATCCCGCCCTTTTGAGGCCCGGTCGTTTCGACCGTCAGGTTGTTGTCGCCCTTCCCGATATCAAGGGACGGGAAAAGATCTTTCAGGTGCACGCACGGAAGATTCCCCTGGCAAAGGACGTGGATGCTTCGGTGATAGCCCGGGGAACACCCGGTTTTTCCGGGGCGGATATCGAGAACCTTGCCAACGAGGCGGCGCTCAACGCGGCGCGTCTTAATCGCGACAGCGTGGAGATGGCGGATTTCGAGTTTGCCAAGGACAAGGTGCTCATGGGTACAGAGCGAAAGAGCATGGTCATCGGCGATGAAGAGAAGCGGATCACCGCCTACCATGAAGCCGGCCACGCCCTGGTTGCCAGTTTGCTTCCCGGCACCGATCCCGTACACAAGGTGACCATCATACCGCGGGGACGTGCCTTGGGTCTGACACAGCAGTTGCCTATCGACGAAAAACATACCTATCCCCGTGGGTATCTGCTTAATAACATGAAGGTGCTCCTCGGAGGACGGGCGGCGGAGGAACTGGTCCTTGACGATTTTACCACCGGCGCGGGCAACGACATCGAACGTTCCACGGAGCTGGCGCGAAAGATGGTCTGCGAGTGGGGCATGAGTGAGATTATGGGACCATTGACCTACGGGAAAAAGGAAGAACAGATTTTCCTTGGCAAGGAGATGGCCCGTCACAATGATTACAGTGAAGAGACGGCCCAGAGGATCGACAAGGAAATCTCACGCATCGTGAAGGAGAATTACGAGACCGCCAAGAAATTACTCTCGGACAATATAGATATTCTTCACAATCTTGCCAATGAACTGCGCGTACGGGAAGTGCTCAACACGGCGGAACTCGATGCAATCGTTGGCAGAGGTAAAGAGGGCAAATCGGAAAAGAAAAACGAGCAGGATTCTCGCGAGGCATAAAGAGACAGAGAGAAAACGTCCTTTCCCGTATGTCGACGGGGCGAGGTGCGTAAGGGGGGGATCATCGTCCGGTATCTTACCATAACGTCGGAACGAGAGGCCGTTTCGCTGATGGAGGCCATCGGTGTGGATCCCTACGGTGTAACGGCAATGGTGCCGAAACTGTTTGCACATGTTCTTTACGTCGACGGCCTCGCGTGCAAGGTGGCGAACATTCTCAAACAGGAGATGCTCTCCATCGGCGGCGATGTAGCGGTGGCGCGTGATACCGTTGCCTGTACCGTGGAGAAAACCGACGCCCTCATCATGGGGTCGGAAAAACAGATGTTCCTCCTGGCGGAGAAGCTCGCGCGACAGCCCTTCGGATTAAATGAAATCGGGCGGGATATCGTCGAGAGTATCCGTCACAAAAAAATCACCACATTTTCCCTTGAGACACCACGGCGGACCGTTGAACTGGGTAAACGAACACTCGTTATGGGTATCGTCAACGTGACCCCCGATTCATTTTCAGACGGCGGACGTTTTGAAGGACCCGACGATGCCGTCGAACACGCCTGCGTCCTCGCGGAAGAGGGTGCAGACATCATCGATGTCGGGGGCGAATCGTCGCGGCCGGGGGCAGAGGCGGTGAGCCTCGAGGAAGAACGGGAGCGCGTCATTCCTGTCATCCGCAACCTGATGCGGCGAGTAACGGTACCCATCTCCATAGACACGCGCAAGGCTGTCATCGCGCGTGAAGCAATCGAAGCTGGTGCAGAGATCGTGAATGATATAAGTGCATTGACTCACGATAAGGCCATGGCGGATGTCGTGGCGCGGCATGAAGTTCCCGTCGTGCTCATGCACATGCGCGGGGTGCCAGAGACGATGCAGACGGGTGATCTTGCCTATCGCTGTATTCGCGGTGACATCATCTCTTTCTTCCGGGAACGCATCGAAGCGGCCGTCAGTGCCGGCATCGAACAGAGCAAAATCATACTCGATCCGGGGATCGGGTTCGGCAAGACGGCGGCGGACAATATGCGTCTTTTAAAATATCTCGACGAGTTCGCCGTTCTGGGGTGTCCGATTCTCGTGGGTACGTCACGAAAAAGCTTCATCGGTGCCGTTACAGGACAGAAACCGGAAGACCGGATGGAGGGAACGGCTGCCACGGTGACCGCGGCGATTATGAAAGGTGCCCACATAGTGCGTGTTCACGATGTCCGGGCCATGAAGCGCGTCGTCGAGGTGACGGATGCCCTTGTGAGGTCATGAGATGATCCATGGCATCGGCGTGGACATTGTCGAAATAGAGCGCATCGAACAAGCCATCACGAAAGCACAGGGGCGGTTTCAATACCGGATATTCACCGCCAGTGAGAGAGACTATTGCGAGGGGCGGGTGCGCCCGGCGGAGCATTATGCGGCGCGCTTTGCGGCGAAGGAGGCCTTTCTCAAGTGTCTCGGGTACGGCATTGGGTCAGGGATCGCGCTGGCGGATATCGAGGTGACGAAAGACGCGGCGGGGCAACCAGGAATCGTCCTGTCAGGCCCAGCGAGGGGGATTGTCGAGGATCGGGGCATACACCGTATCCATCTCAGCTTTTCCCATTCGCGGTCCCATGCGACGGCCGTGGTGATCTGTGAAAGTGGGACACAGGAGGGGCAGATTCCGGATGAGAGACAGTCGTGAGAAAGGTGCAGCGAACGAAAAGACGCTGCTGTCATTCACCATAACATCGTCATCCGCCGAAGAGACCGGTGAGATCGGCCGCATCATCGGAGAGACTGTTCCCGCGGGAACATGTATCGCGTTAATGGGGGAACTCGGGGCGGGAAAAACCTGCCTGACGCAGGGGATCGCACGGGGACTGGGCGTGAAAGACTCATACTACGTGACCAGTCCCTCCTTTACACTGCTCAATGAATATCCGGGACGGATTTATCTCTATCATTTTGATTTTTACCGCCTCGGGACGGTGGATGAAATCGATGATCTCGGGTATGAAGAATATGTTTACGGTAACGGTGTCACCGTCATGGAATGGGCGGAGAGGATCGGTGACAGGATCCCGATGCGGGCGATCCGTATCACCATGGACCACCGGGATGAAACGGTGCGGGATATAACGTTCGAGGGCGATGTGGGACAACTAGAACAGATGAAGAGCAAACTGCAGGGAGGAGGATTCGCGTAAATGGCACTTGTGGTTCAGAAATACGGAGGTACGTCCGTTGCCGATATCGACAGAATACGCAATGTGGCGGAACGAGTGGCGCGGGCGAAAGATGACGGGAACGATGTTGTTGTCGTGTTGTCGGCAATGGCCGGCGAGACGGATCGCTTGATATCGCTGGCGAACGCCGCAGCGGGCGAGAACCCAATCGCCCGTGAGTACGATGTCATTGTTTCCACGGGGGAGCAGGTCACCATCGCGTTGCTCGCGATGACACTGACGCATATGGGATACCGGGCAAAATCCTATCTCGGCTTTCAGGCCCCCATCATGACGGACAGCATGCATACCATTGCCCGTATTCAGGAGATAAAGACGGAGAAGATCCTCAAGGATATCGGTGAAGGAAACATCATCGTCGTTGCCGGGTTTCAAGGTGTGGACGCGCAAGGCAATGTGACCACACTCGGACGGGGGGGATCGGATACAAGCGCCGTCGCCGTGGCAGCGGCGCTCAAGGCGGATTGCTGCGAGATATATACGGATGTGGACGGCGTGTATACAACCGATCCGAACGTCTACGACAAGGCCAGGAAGATTGAAAAGATATCATACGAGGAGATGCTCGAACTGGCGAGTGCTGGCGCGAAAGTGTTGCAGCACCGCTCCGTGGAACTGGCAAAGATATTTGATGTTCCCCTGTATGTCAAATCATCATTCAATAACGAGAAAGGAACCCTCGTGACGAAGGAGGATGAGGATATGGAAAAAGAGGTTGTATCGGGCGTTACCTATGACAAGAATCAGGCGAAAATCACCGTGATTCGCGTGCCGGACAAACCGGGCATCGCGGCTCGTATTTTTACACCGCTGTCAGAGCGGGGCATTATCGTGGATATGATCATTCAGAACGCCAGCATAGAGGGGCATACGGATCTGACCTTTACGGTGCACCGGAAGGATGCGGAAGAGGTCCGGGGTATACTGAACGGTATCGCGAAAGAAATCGGTGCGGAACGGGTCGACTGTGATGAGAAGATCGCGAAGATATCCATCATCGGTGTCGGCATGAAAAGCCACGCGGGCGTGGCGACCCAGATGTTCGCCGCTCTGGCGAAAGAAGGTATCAACATCCTCATGATCAGTACGTCGGAAATCAAAATTTCCTGTGTCATCGAAAACAAATACACGGAACTCGCGGTGCGGGTACTCCATGATACTTTCACGCTTGATCAGGGAAGGTGAGAAAAGACGGGAGGGGAAAGGAACCGAATGTGATCGGTGGCGACGGGGCGCGATCCTTCTCGTCGTCATTGTAACGCTTTTTTACGCGGGGCGGGTGCTTGTCCGTTACCGGCCGCCCGGAACGGCATCGGTACCGCCCTTGAGTGTCCAAAAGCCGGGTACGATCGCCGTCGCCGTTTTTGGTGACGGCTGCGACGAGGGTGTCTATTTTCTGCCGAGAGGTGCCGTCACCGCCGAACTACTCGAAGCGGCGGGGTATCATGGCACTGTGCATCCTCGGGACAGGGTGAGGCCCTTGTCGGAGGGAGACCGGGTGACCATTGGCGGGGAACCCCCGTCGCTCACATATGACACCATGAGTGCCGCTACCCGCCTTGCCTTGGGCATACCACTGGATATCAACAGAGCGACGGAGGAAGAACTGCAGCTCATTCCGGGTATCGGACCGGTACGATCGGCGGCCATTGTGGCATACCGCACGTCACACGGAGCATTTAAGTCGGTGGAGGACATAGTGCGGGTACGAGGAATCGGAAATAATACGTTCAACCGCATCGGACGGTATTTGGTTGTCGAAAGTGACTGGTAGTAGTACAATCACACTTGACAGGTGTGACCGTTAATGATAGGTCATGCCAGCATAAAAGTCGGGGCGTAGCGCAGTCTGGTAGCGTATCTGAATGGGGTTCAGAGGGTCGGAGGTTCAAATCCTCTCGCCCCGACCATTTTTACTTCAAAAGCCGCCTTAAGGCGGCTTTTGAAGTATCGCCCGTCTCCGTAAAGACATGTCACCAATCACACGCATCGATATCGACGCATGAAAACAACGGGCAGGAAAAGCACTGCATGTCTTGAACCTTTTCTGTTTCTATGGTAGGCAGAGGCGTCATTCCGGGGTTTTAAGCGCAGTGGATGCGGGAAAAGGGTCCCTTGGAAATATCATGCCGGCAGAGACGGTGACACCATACCATGCGCTTACAGACATAACGGTTTCACCAGTGAAGCTCCGTCAATCACGTCGTTGCTTTTATTTAAAGAGGTAAGGCCGCAATGCCGATTTACTCTGTCGAGAGGGTCGTAATATACTGCATGCAAAGGAAATAATCAATAAATCTAGATTATTAGATGCTGTTGACAATTATAGGGTGAGTCACTATATTTGAAGTGACGGCCGAAAGGCGAGAGTGGCGGAACTGGAAGACGCACTGGACTTAGGATCCAGCCCGCGTGAGCGGTTAGGGGTTCGACTCCCCTCTCTCGCACCACCAGTATCAGAAAAGGAGCCGAAAAATCGTTGAAATCAGTTAATATACTTATCGAAGAGGTCAGTCCGGTAAAAAAAAGAATAATCTGTGATGTCCCGTGGGAAACCGTTGATAACGAACTGAAATCCATTTATCGCTCTATCGGTAAAAATGCCTCCGTGCCGGGGTTCCGGAAGGGCAAGGTGCCGCTCAATATCCTGCGGTCTCGCTATCAGAAGGAGGCGGAGAGTGAAGCCATCACGAACCTCGTGACCAAGTACTATGCCGACGCCGTCCGGGAGAACAATATTCCCGTCGTCGATCAGCCGTCCATCACGCAGGACGGCATCACGCCGGAGACGGATTTCGCCTTTACCGCCGATGTGGAAGTCGCACCCGATATCGAGCCGACGGATTATGCAGGCCTGTCTTTGGAAAAGGGCGAGGTGAAGATATCGAAAAAGATGATCCAGGACCGGATCGACCAGGTGCGGAACATGTACGCCACGATGGAAGCTGTCGCGGATGACCGGGATGCAAGAGAAGGCGATCATGTTATCGTCGATTTTACGGGGGTCGTCGATGGCTTTGAACGGGAAGAGCTTGTCCAGAAAAATTTTCCCGTTCAGTTGGGATCGCATAATATCTTCGAAGAATTTGAGACGGAACTGACCGGTGCGAAGAAGGGCGACACGAAAGAGATACATCTTGTCATCCCCGACACCTTTGGCAGTGAGGAGTTGCGGGGGAAGTCGGCCGACTTTACCGTGACCGTCAACGATATCCGTGAGAAGAGAGTCCCCGCCTTCGATGAAGAATTTTTGAAATACTTCGAAAAATATGAGACGCTCGATGACCTGAGGAACGATATCGAGAAGAGCCTCCGCGACGAGGAAGAAGCGCGGGTGAAATCGGAATTGAAGGAAGCCGTTATCGATCAGCTCCTCGAAAGGAATGAGTTCGAAGTGCCCGATGTTTATGTGAATCGCCAGATTGCATTGATGACATACAACGCCCAGCGCAGGATGGTCGGCGGCGGTATGGATCCCGATGAGGCCATAAACCTGTCTCCGGAAATGCGTCAGCGCTTCGAAGCACCGGCGGTCCGCTTCGTGAAGGCTTCGCTCATACTGGACGAGATCGCGGAAAAGGAAAACATCACCGTGGGAGATGAAGAAATCGACGGGAAAATGGCGGATTTCGCCCGCATGTATGGCAGGGATGTTGCATCCTGGAAAGAGACGGAGGACGGCGAAAAAATCAGGACCCGAATCGCAGACGATCTGCGCGAGGAAAAAACCGTTGACTATATCATCGAACAGGCAACGGTAAAGACGGTCACGCGGAAGAAAAGCAAGAAGGAGGAGACGGCCAAATGAACCTGGTCCCCATGGTAATCGAGCAGGACGGGCGCGGCGAACGGGCCTTTGATATCTATTCACGTCTTTTGAAAGACCGCATCATATTCATTGGCTCCGGGATCGATGACAACGTGGCGAACCTCGTTATTGCCCAGTTGCTCTATCTGGAATCGGAAGATCCGGACAAGGAAATATTTCTCTATCTCAACTCGCCCGGCGGTTCGGTCAGCGCCGGGCTGGCGATATATGATACAATGCAATACGTGAAGCCGGATATCAGCACCGTCTGCATGGGACAGGCGGCGAGCATGGGGGCTGTCCTTCTCATGGCAGGCAAGAAGGGGAAACGCTACGCACTGCCCCACGCGCGGATTCTTATTCACCAGCCCCTCGGTGGATTCCAGGGACAGGCGAGCGATATCGGCATTCAGGCACAGGAAATGCTGCGCGTCAAGAAACAGTTGAACGAGATTATCGCACGACATACGGGACAGACCGTTGAAAAAGTCGACAGGGACACGGATCGTGATTATTTTATGACGAGCGAACAAGCGCATGAATATGGTATAATAGATCGTGTGATAACAGACAGGGACCCATTGAAAGAAAAGGGGAGAAAAACCAAATGACGCAGAGAAACGACGGCCATGAAGAAGAAAAACAAGGGCTCGTTTGTTCATTTTGCGGTAAATCGCAGGATGAAGTGAAGAAGCTCGTGGCGGGACCTGCGGCGTATATTTGTGATGAGTGTATCGAGCTGTGCAAATGTATTGTTGATGAAGAAGGCGGGGACGTCAAGGATTTCTACGACCAGAGGGAAGGAGTCCCGGAACCGAAGGATATCAAAGAATTTCTCGATCAGTACGTCATCGGGCAGGAACGGACGAAGAAAATACTTTCCGTTGCCGTCTACAATCACTACCGGCGTCTCTATGCCGACGTGGACAACGACGATGTGGAACTCCAAAAGAGCAATATCGTTCTCATCGGTCCGACAGGCTCGGGGAAGACACTCCTCGCCAGGACGCTGGCCCGCATGCTGGATGTGCCCTTCACCATCGCCGACGCCACAACGTTGACGGAAGCGGGTTATGTTGGTGAAGATGTGGAGAACATCATCCTGAACCTGCTCCAGATGGCTGATTATGACGTGGCCCGAGCGTCACGGGGGATCGTCTACATCGACGAGATCGATAAGATATCACGCAAATCGGGCAATCCCTCCATCACACGCGACGTTTCAGGTGAAGGTGTCCAGCAGGCGCTCTTGAAAATTATCGAGGGAACAATGGCGAACGTTCCGCCCAAGGGCGGCCGGAAGCATCCGCAGCAGGAGTTCATTCAGGTGGACACGACGAACATTCTCTTTATATGCGGCGGCGCCTTCAACGGCCTTGAAGACATCATCCAGCGGCGCATCAACGTTAATTCCATGGGCTTCGGCGCCAATATCAAGAGCAAGAAGGAAGGAAATATCGGCGATATCCTCAGCGAAGTGCAGCCGGAAGACCTGCTGAAATACGGGTTGATACCGGAATTCGTCGGACGGCTTCCCGTCATCGGAACACTTCACGACCTGGACGAGAAGGATCTCGTGCGTATCCTCGTCGAACCCAGGAACTCTATCGTGAATCAGTACAAGAAGATGTTCGATCTCGAGAAGGTCCGGCTCACATTCTCCGACGGCGCCCTCCAGCAGATCGCAAAACTGTCATCCCAGAGGAAGTCGGGTGCGCGCGGCCTCAGGGCGATCATGGAAAACGTTATGATGGACGTCATGTATGATATCCCGTCACGACACGATGTCAAGGAGTGTGTCATCGGCGAAGAGGTCATCACGAAAAGAGAATCGCCGCTGCTCGTGTATGAATCAAACGAAAATGAATCCAAAGCAAAGAAGACAATAGGATAGAACTACCATGTTTACGTTTTACGATGACGAAAAAGATTTCAACAGCGACATCAGTATTCCATTGCTTCCGTTGAGGGATGTTGTTGTCTTCCCCCATATGATCGTGCCGCTCTTCGTGGGCAGGGAGAAGTCGATCAATGCCCTGGAAGCAGCGATGAAGGAAGAAAAGGATATACTGCTCGTCGCCCAGAAAAAGGCGGAAGTCGACGACCCGACGGAATCGGATATTTATTCGGTCGGCACGATCGGCAACATTATTCAGTTGCTCCGTCTGCCCGACGGGACCGTCAAGGTGCTCGTGGAAGGAAAAATCCGGGCGCACATCGAGAAATACGTCATGACGGATGATTATTTTCTCGTCAACGCGGAACGGCTGCACAATACGAACGAAAACCTAGAGAGTGTGGAACAGCAGGCGCTCATGCGCAGCATCGTGCAGTCCTTTGAAAAATACGCAAAGCTCAGTAAAAAAGTGCCGGAAGAAATGATCAACACGCTTTCATCGGCGAAGGAACCGAGCAAGATCGCCGACAACGCGGCGTCCTATCTCAGCGTGAAGATCGAAGAAAAGCAGAAACTGCTGGAAACGCTCGACGTCAACGAGCGGCTGGAGCGCATTTACAACCTCATGATTTCGGAGATCGAGGTCATCGAGGTGGAAAACCGCATAAAAAAACGGGTCAAGAAACAAATGGAAAAGACCCAGAAGGATTACTACCTCAACGAACAGATGCGGGCGATCCAGAAGGAGATGGGCGAAGATGACTCCATGAAGGGAGAGATCGCCGAACTCGAAAAAAAGCTCAAAGAGAAAGCAATGTCCTCGGAAGCCCGTGAAAAGGTCGAGCACGAGATCAAGAAACTGAAGATGATGGCTCCCATGTCCGCCGAAGCGACGGTGGTCAGAAACTATGTCGACTGGGTGTTGTCTCTGCCGTGGTACGAGAAGACGGAGAACCAGAACGATCTTAACAAATCTGAAGATATCCTCGAAGAGGATCACTACGGCCTCAAGAAGGTGAAGGAGCGGATACTGGAATATCTCGCCGTCCAGATGCTTTCAGAGGAGAAGAAGGGGTCCATCCTCTGTCTGGTGGGACCGCCCGGCGTGGGAAAGACATCAGTCGCAAAGTCCATCGCGCGGGCAACGAACCGCAAGTTCGTCCGCCTCTCCCTGGGCGGGCTCCGCGACGAGGCGGAGATCCGCGGGCACCGGCGGACCTACATTGGCGCTCTGCCCGGCAAGATCATCCAGATGCTGAAAAAGGCGGGGTCGAACAATCCCGTCATGTGCCTCGACGAGATCGATAAATTGAGCTCCGACTTCCGGGGCGATCCCGCATCGGCGCTCCTGGAGGTGCTCGATCCGGAGCAGAACAAGGCCTTCAATGACAACTACCTCGAGGTGGATTACGACCTGTCCGACATCATGTTCATAACGACGGCGAACGTCACGCAGTCCATCCCGGCACCGCTGCTGGACCGGACGGAAGTGATCCGCATCGCCGGATATACGGAGATGGAGAAGCTGAATATCGCCCAGAAGTACCTCGTGGCGAAGCAGATGAAGGAAAATGGCCTAAAGGAGTCGGACATCAGCTTTACGAGGGGCGCCCTCCTGTCGATTATCCGGAACTACACACGCGAGGCTGGCGTCCGGAACCTTGAGCGAGAGATCGCGTCGATCTGCCGGAAGGTGGCCCGGAAGATTGTGTCCAAAAAGACAAAGGGACCGATCCGTGTGACCACGAAATCCGTGGACAAGTACCTTGGCGTGGAGAAATTCAGAAGCAGCGAACGCGACAAGGACGACCGCATCGGTGTCACTGTAGGCCTCGCCTGGACGGATGTGGGCGGTGAACTGCTTTCCGTCGAAGCGAGCGTCGTCAAGGGCACGGGCCAGCTCATCCTCACGGGTAAACTCGGTGATGTGATGCAGGAATCCGCCCAGGCGGCGCGGACCTACGTCAGGTCGCGCTCAGACGAGTTCGGCCTGGAGAAACGCTTCTACAAGGACATGGACATTCATGTCCACGTGCCGGAAGGGGCGATCCCGAAGGACGGACCGTCGGCGGGTATCGCCATCGCAACGTCCATTGCCTCGGCCCTCATGAAACGAAAGGTGAAGAGCGATGTCGCCATGACGGGCGAGATCACACTGCGCGGGCGGGTTCTGCCCATTGGCGGCCTGAAGGAGAAGCTCCTCGCCGCGCATAGGGGCGACATCAAGACGGTGATCATCCCGTTGGAGAACAAGAAGGACCTCACTGATATTCCGTCGAAAGTCCTGAAAGATATTAAAGTTATCTTTGTGGACAACATGGACGAGGTGATTGAGAACGCACTGGTACCGGAAGAATCCACGAAAAGTACGCCAACAGTCCGCTCGTACGGCGGTTATGCGGAGCCCGCACGGGCCTAGAAAGACGGCGGCAAACGGGCCGGATAAGGTGAAATTACTGGACAAACAAATCGTCGTGTCCGGGCAGAATATTCTTGACAAGGAGTACAAATTCCATTAGTCTCTGCCGACGTTTTGGGGCAGTAGGGACTGGCAGATGGGCGGATAGCTCAGCTGGGAGAGCGCCACGTTTACACCGTGGATGTCACAGGTTCAAGTCCTGTTCCGCCTACCATTTGAAGATATTGCGGGGTCGTAGTTAAGATGGTTATAACGCCGGCCTGTCACGCCGGAGGCCGTGGGTTCGAGTCCCATCGACCCCGCCAGAAATAGAAAAGGGGCTGATTCCCAAAAATCAGCCCCTTTTCTCTATCCTTGACGCCGTTACCCCCACCGTGGTAAAAAATCACCGCATTTCGCAGTATAAATAGTCTTTTGTAACAGTCAGCAAACAGTACCAAAGATCAATGTGTAGCATATGTTTATCAGGTACTGCAAAACGGCGTGTAAAATGGCCGTACTTCACATTATAAATTATTCGGCAAAGCGTAGTTCGTGCACTTTAATAAGAAGGGAAGTAATTTATGAAAGGTTCGAAATATCGGATAACGGCTGGAACAACGCAGATAAAACACATAAGACAAGTGGATGGTATAAAGGGGGTACCGTCACCCACACAAGGGAACGTCTAAGCCTTTGACTAATTACAGTAACGAGCATTGCCGGAACGCGGCTTCATTCAATGACCTTGTGTACGGAATTTTGAGAACACCGAACTCAATCTTAGAGATTAATAAATATAAAAAAAGTGAGAGTATGAAAAGAAAAGCAACTCATAAAACACAAGTATTATCTAAAATATGTTTGATACTGATCGGAGTGTTTGTTGCATTATTAATTTCTGAAGTTAGTTTAAGGTCCCTCAAATGGATGTTCGTTAAAACGCAAAATGCCGTAGAACATAATGGTAATGAGATTCCTAAGAATGACGCTTATGAGAAGGACGGAGAACATAGAGAAAAACATGACAGATTTGCTTTGATGCGATTTAGTTCGTTTTTGGGATACTATCCTTTTGAGAATCACAGAGGAGAAGGATATGTTTCTAATCAATATGGTTTTCGATACAAAGAGGATTTCCCAATTAAAAAACCGAGAGGCGAGATACGAATCTTTGTCACCGGAGGGTCCACTGCATGGGGAACTGGAGTTTCTCAGGAAGACATGTTTACAAATTTGGCTGAAAGATACCTGCAAATCAATTTTCCAAGATCAAAGATTCGGGTCATCAGTGCAGGTGTAGGCGCTTATTTAAGCACCCATGAGCGAATTCTTGTTATCAATAAAATCATAGGCTTGGATCCGGATGTTGTCATTATGTTTTCAGGTTGGAATGACACTTTTGCAGGCTATCGCGGTTTCCGAGTTATAGACGATACCTGGGATTATCTCGGAGCAGCTCCCATACTCGCAAAAAACAGTCCTCGATATTCACATAAAAATCAAAAGAAGGTGGATGAGTTTAACAAACCACAATATGACGATTACATAATAAAAACGCACTATATTCTAGACATGTTTTTTTATGGTTTGCGAAGCAGAAAAGAAATTGAACAGTCTATATCACATATACAAATTGAACCGGAAATTAATCTTTATGATTTAAAAAACAATATTGATATTGTCGTATATCTTTCGAAACGAAATAAATTTTCTTTTATTTTTTATTTGCAGCCATCATTATACAATTCCAACAAAGAATTATCTCCATTCGAGTCCTATTTGACGAAGCAAGGCGAAACGCAATATATTGGTTATTCTCATTACAATTCGCAACTATATGATCTATACCGAGAAAACCTGCCATTATTTGCAAAGAGAGAAGGGTTTGTCTTTGTTGACGGTGATGATGCTATTTCTAATGAAAAAGGGACCGTATTTGACGATCATGTACATTTCGGAGACAGAGGCAATGACCTGATTGCGAAGCATTTGGCTGAGGTCATAACTGGTTTGTTAACAGGAAAGTCTGACTTGCCTGCCGAACACACATATGATCCTTCGCTTTGTCAGGATGTACAATCATCGCTTTGAACCGATCAAGCTTGCGCACTTTCCTCTTTGATCTTTTCCCCGGAGGTGGTCAACCTCGTTTCTATGCGCGACTGATCGTTTTCGGATGTACACCCAACTTCGTGGCAATATCCTTATGATAGACATGATCATAAGAGATGAGTGGATATTGGTCACGTACCGGAATGTATGGGAGAAGTTCCGCTGATGAAATTTAATATTCACAAAAGTCATTCACGTTCCGGCATTGTCGCAGGATTGATCGGCAATGTAATGGAATGGTACGATTTCGCGCTCTTTGGCTATTTCGTACCGTACATCTCAGCCGCATTCTTCCCGGACAGTAATTCGACAACTGCCTTGCTGGCAACGTGGGCTGTATTTGCCTGTGGTTTTTTGATGAGGCCCTTGGGTGGTGCCATATTTGGACATATCGGTGATCGCATTGGTCGGCGCAGGGTTCTCGTCCTTTCGGTCATGTTGATGACCCTGCCTACCTTTGTTCTCGGTGCCCTGCCCACATATGCACAGATCGGAATTGCAGCCTCATTGCTCCTCATTGCATTGCGAATGATTCAGGGACTCTCCGTTGGTGGAGAGTTCAGCGGTTCAGTGACATACATGGTCGAAACGGCACCACAAAACAGGCGGGGGTTGGCGGGCAGTTGGGCAAATGTCGGCAGTACTGCGGGACTCCTGTTAGGTTCAGGAGCGGCAACAGCGATTACTACTTTTTCATCGCAGCATTTCGCTGAAACATGGGGGTGGCGCATTCCATTTTTGGTGGGTCTGCTGCTGGGTATACTCGCCTGGGTCCAAGTGAAGAAGTTGCACGAGGATCATATCTCCCATAGGGATGAGAAACATAAATCCCGGTCTCCACTCAAAGAAGCATTAACGAAAGATAAGAAGAAAACCTTTCAAGCGTTGGCTTTCACAGCAGGATACGGTGTTACTTTCTACATCCCGTTGGTATATCTGCCTGATTATATCCAACGAAATACCAGTATGTCTTTGGACATTGCCATGCAGATTAATACCATAGCAACGGCTGTGATTTTGGTGCTCATTCCCGTGTCCGGGTGGGTAAGTGACCGGTTCATTCGTCGTACCCATTTCCTGTCTATCGGATTTTTTCTACTGGCCATATTGGCCTATCCCCTGTTTCAATTAGTCCTCAGTGGTGTATACGCAAAGGTGCTGGCGGCACAGTTGGTCTTTGCCGTACTGATTGTTTTCCCTCTGGGATCGGCACCTGCTCTTCTGGTTGAATTGTTTCCAACCGATGATCGTTTGACAGGATATTCTGTCGCCTTCAATATTGGAATAGGGGTGGTGGGAGGAACAACACCGATGATCTCCACGTGGTTGATCGACACGACCGCTATGGTATCCGTGCCCGCCATGTATTTATCGGCGCTGGCTATTGTCGCCGTCATATCATTGTTGATGATGAATGATCGAAGTCGTGAAGCTTTGCTATAAAAAACCATATCTAATCTACACCTTCAAGTGGCCGCAAAAATAGCGTCACTGAAGGTCATGTTGTATGGCTGTGAACAGGAGAGGTGACCTGTTATGAAACAAATAAAAAATTGGTCTGCATTACATTTTCTGGCATCTTTGGGTGCGGGAGGAATGGCGGTAACTTTTTTTATGTACCTTATGTTTTGGGTGCCTCACCCTGGAAAACCTATTCCTGTCTTTATTGACTGGTTTTCTCATATACAAACAGCCAGCATAGGCAAACAGGGCGTGATCCTGGTTGGGCTTGCCGGTATTTTGGGATTCGGATGGCTTCATTTAAAATGGCTGTTTTTTAATTTCAACCAGTATCGGAAATTCAAAGCAAACGGAGGCCTTGAGCGAATTATGGGCACCAACGCCCACACACAACTCATGGCGATGCCGCTGACTTATGCCATGAGCATTAATGTGTGTTTTATTATCGCAGCCATTTTTGTTCCAAACTTATGGGGAATCATTGAATTGCTCTTTCCCGTTTCCATATTTCTTTTTTTAATGGTCGGCATATGGGCAAGTCGTATTTACTTGGATTTTTTCGGTCATGTCCTGCAACATGGCACTTTCGATCATACTGCCAACAACTCTTTGAGCCAACTGCTACCGAGTTTTACCTTTGCCATGATTGGTGTCGGTCTCGCCGCACCGGCCGCAATGAGCCATAATGACACGGTAATCGGAATCAGCTATTTATTGTCAATTTTTTTCACCACCGGTGCTTTGTTCTTGGGTATGATCAAATTGGTCATTGGTATGAACGACATGTTCAGACATGGTGTCTCCCGCGTGTCGTTGCCAACGCTGTGGGTGGTCATTCCAATATTGACGACAGCAGGCATTGCCATAATGAGGCTGAGTCACGGTCTTCATACGCTGGAACTTGGTCATGGGGCATCGAATTATATTTTACTGACAATCATTTTTTCCATTCAGATTATGTTTTTACTTATGGGTTGGGCTGCTATGAAACGAATGAATTATTTCCAGACACTTCTCAGGCACGGTGAAAACACGCCTGTCACTCTGGCCCTCATTTGTCCCGGCGTTGCTTTTGTTGTTATGGGACATTTTGTCGTGAATAAAGTCATAACAGCGAGCGGAATTATTAGTAAATTTGGAACTGTTTACATGTTGCTTTCCTTTGCATTGATTGTCCTGCAATTCATTACAGGGTGGCTGTTGATCAGGCTTGTACACGAGCAGTTCAATGATACGGAGTAGTGAGTGGACCCCATGGCACGGTGGCGATTGTGGAGATCGTCAAACGCGCTACCCCGTTCGGCGGGCCTCCCATGAGTATGCGCGTTTCGCCGGAGCATCTCACGCACGCCTTGTTACTAGCGCACGTGATGACCGTGGACGTGGGAGAGTACTTCTACCTGCAGCTTTTTGAAATGTGATCACACTGCCAGGAAATTGTACTGTACATTGTTTCCAGCTGGTGATTTTCGTCGCCAGCACTTATAATGGAACCCATGAATAGGCAACCGAATGCAGACAAGCTATTACGTATTGCCGGCGTCACCATGCCGTTGATCGGTTTTTATGATGTGCCGGATATAACGCCCTTTCAGCCTTTTGCGAAACCGAAGCACTGTATTTTTTCCTGCTTCACGAATTGGGTCAGCGGAGAGAGTACCGTTGTTACGGAGGAGCACTTCAGTTGCATGGGTGCCGGGTACTGGTTGTGCGGTGTTGAATCACGATCCAGAGAGGACATGGTGGAATTTCTGGCAAACAAGGAAGGCCTGAGGTCGTCGCCGGAGATTATGAGTCAATGGCTGGATAATCAAAAGCCCTATAAGAAAGAACACCCATATATCGTGATCGGTCCCTTGAAGGATGACCAGTATGCGTATCTGAAGACGGTCACTTTTATCGTTACTCCCGATCAGTTGAGTTTGCTGATGATGGGGGCCGAATATCACAATCCGTCCAGTGACAATCAGCAGGTGATGGTGAAGTTCGGGTCCGGATGTTCGCAGTTGTCGGCACTGTTCGATGATTTGACCATCCCCAAGGCCATCATCGGGGCCACGGATATCGCCATGAGGGAGCACGTCCCGTCGTCCATGCTGGCGCTGACCGTGACAAAAGGCATGTTCGAACAGATGTGCGCCCTTGATGACAAGAGTTTCCTGCATAAACCTTTCTGGAAACAACTGAGAAAAGCACGGGAAAAACATCTCGACACCTGACAGGGTGCATACGCTGGACATCAAAACCAAGGTGCGCCAGTGTATCGCCGGTAATGAGTGTGGTGAACAAATGACGATACGATTGTACAATGTCGGAGAACATGAATAGCCGCCAATAGGTACAATCCATAAATCAAGGACAGTGAAATGGTCATAAGAGATGAGAAACCATCAGATAGAGAAGTAATATCCGACGGTACCAGCGCGGCCTTTCGAAACCTTGCAATCAGCAACCACACGGAACAGTTCATCATTAGGGCATTGCGTGATGCCGGCGCGCTGACGGTCTCGCTGGTCGCCGAGATGGACGGGCGCGTGGTCGGCCACATTGCCTTCTCCCCCGTCACCATATCAGACGGCAGTTCCGACTGGTACGGTCTCGGTCCCATATCCGTCCTGCCGGAGTATCGGCGGCAGGATATTGACTCAGCCCTTATGCGTGAGGGGCTGGCCATTGTGAAAAGCCGGGGCGGCAAAGGATGCGCACTGGTGGGTGATCCGCTTTATTATAAGTGCTTCGGGTGCAGGAACGATCCTGATTTGATCCACAAGGGTATTCCGCAGGAGGTTTTTCTCGTCCTGCCCTTTGGCGAAGAGAAGGCCGGAGGCACCGTGGACTTTCACGCCGCCTTTCAGGCAACTGGCTGAATATTATTTGTCCGGATGCGGGATTTATTGGGTCGGCACGATTCCTGATGTGCACTTTCTCCTATCGTCTCATGCTCTGTTCCGATATGATACGGTTATGCCGGCCTTGGGCAGGCAGAGGACAATATGAGACCGCAGATTTTTACAAGTAGTGGAGGCAATAATGCAGGTTACCGAAAAGATTCACGCCCTGAAGATACCCTTTCAAATACCCGTCAGTCCCGAGACAGTGCTTGACAGGATTGTGTATTCATATCTTGTTTTCGGCGATACGATCACCCTCGTCGACACCGGTGTCGCGGGATCGGAGACACTGATATTCGATTACATCCGGGGAAACGGACGAGACCCCCGGGACATTGCCGCGGTCATCCTGACGCATGCCCATCCCGACCACATCGGGTCGGTGAAGGCCATCACGGCTGCCACGGGGTGCACCGTTATGGCCCATGGTGCGGAGACAGGCTGGATCAAAGATACGGAACAACAGTATGCGGCACGGCCCGTGCCGGGGTTTCACACGCTGGTGGCCGGTCCCGTAACTGTCGACAGGGCGGTCGGAGATGGTGACGTGGTGGACCTGGATGGTCAGATCCGGTGTCATGTCATTCATACACCCGGCCATTCGCCCGGTTCCATGACGCTTTACTTCCCGGGTGAAAAGGTGATCATCACGGGGGATGCCGTTCCTCTGCCGGGCGCTCTGCCCATATATGATGATATCGTTGCGTCTGCTGATTCCATTAAGAGGCTGCAAAAAGTACAGGGCGTTGAAGTTTTGCTCTCATCATGGGAAGACCCCGTCTTTGGATCCGACCGGATCGCGCAACGTCTTGACGCAGGCATGTCATATCTCCGCCGGATTCACGAGAGTGTTCTCCATGCGCGGGATCAGGGTAGGGACGACGTTCTGGACGTCTGCCGCCATGTCGTCGCCGAAATCGGCCTGCCGCCGAGCGCGGTGAATCCGCTCGTCGCCCGTTCCATGGCGTCGAACCTGTCGGTTGCGGGAAAAACGGGCATGTTTGATGAATAACTCTTTACTATGTCAGCGATTTCTGACTGGCAAGGAGTATGTCTATGGCAGTGTTCAAAGAGATAATCCTGAGGGATTCGATAGAAATCAGGACGACACCTGAGACGGTCTTCAGTTTCATTACCGGTCTTGTCGATGATGACAGCTATCGTGCCTGGCACCCGGAGGATCATGTGTCGCTTCGCTGGATACGGGGCCGACCGTGGGAAGAGGGATCGATTGCGCGTGCGGCGGAATACATGCACGGACGATTGCATAAACTGAGATTCACGGTTACCCGGGTGGTGCCGAACGCGGAGATTCACTATGTACCGGCATCCCGATTCCTGCGGAGATATGCCCCCGGAAACGCCTTTTATATGGAAAAGAAGGGAAACCGATGCCTCTTTACCGCAACGGGTTCGTTGCGGATCGGGTGGATTATCAGAACCTTCGCGCGGAAGAAGCTCGATTATGGGCTGTCATGTGTGCGGCAGCACATGAAGGAAGAAGGGGAAAACCTGAAGAGGATACTGGAGGAGGCAAATTCACACGGCAAGATTATAGAGAGTGATGAATGATAGACACGCGTTGTCATGCGTATCCTCAGTCATGCATTAAAAATGATTATTTGCAGGAGCCATACACTTTGCCGATTATTCGGTCAGTCAAAAGAAAGATGAATTGAAAGGACATTCTGTGCAAATCGTAATAGGTGGATACAGATTTAATGGCGTCTTTGAAGAAGACACGTCGCCACAGACATGCGCGGCCTTTCGAAAGATGTTGCCCTTTGAAAGCCGTGTCGTACACGTGCGCTGGAGCGGCGAGGGCATGTGGATTCCCCTCGGGGACAGGGATTTCGGCGTGGGATACGAAGACGCGACATCCTACCCGGCACCCGGCCAGATACTCTTGCACCCGAAGGGAAAAAGCGAGACGGAGATCCTGATAGCCTACGGCAGTGTTCACTTTGCATCAAAGGCGGGCACCCTTGCCGGGAATCATTTTGCGACGATTACTGCCGATTTGGCGAAACTGAAGGAAATCGGGATATCGACCCTGTGGGAGGGCAGTAAGACGATAGAATTTCTTGAATGACGGGACGCAGAAGACAGGAGTATCGGCGGGATTCTGTCACGTATCGGGGTAAAGTATGTATCCGTTCATCAGACTGGTATCGACGTATTGTACAGCGCGGCATCGCAGGCGTTTGACCGCCGCCGAGGAATCGCGGCTTGTATTTCGTGTCCTCGTGAGCGATATCGATTTCTATCCGGAGTTGAACAACGGCCGGCATCTCACCCTCATGGATATGGGACGGCTCGACCTCGCCATCCGGACGGGCATATTCGATCTCCTCAGGCCGAACCGGTGGGGGCTCGTCGTGGCCGGTGCCAGTGTACGGTACCGTCACCGTCTGCCGTTGTTCTCCCGGTTTGTGTTATCGACACAGATCGTCGGTCGGGACCGATTGTGGTTCTATTTTCATCAGAAAACGATTCACCGCGGAATGATCTGTTCCGCCGCCCTTGTACGGGCAGGGCTGACATCCCGAGACGGAGTTGTGCCCACGGATGATGTCATGGATGCCGTGGGGGACGCGTCGGTGTCTGACGGTATGCCCGACTGGGTGGCTGCGTGGTCTTCGGCGGATGAACTGCGGCCGTGGACGTAAGAAATGGTCTGACCCTGTGGGAATATCTTTGGCAAAGGGTATGATAGTGGATAATGAAGAAGGGCATGTCGAAAAGCGTCTGTGACTGTCTGTGATAGATATCAGTGTGTATTTCATGTGAGGAGTGATAGTGAATGTTTGAGATTCGAGAGTTTGAGGAACGTGATTGGAAATCTGTGTGGCTTGTCATCGAACCGGTATTCAGGGCGGGGGAGACCTATGCCTACTCGCCGGACATGACAGAAGATGACGCATACGAGGTGTGGATTGAGCAACCCTCGGCCACGTTTGTTGCTGAGGATGAAAGGGGAGAGATCATCGGCACCTACTATATCAAACCGAACCAGCCGGGACTCGGGTCTCACGTGTGCAATTGCGGATATATCGTTGCAGAAAAAGCACGCGGCAAAAGTGTCGCTGCCGCCCTGTGTGAACAATCTCAACGCGAGGCCGTGTCCCGGGGCTTCCGTGCGATGCAGTACAATCTCGTCGCTTCGACAAACGAAGGTGCCGTCCGATTGTGGAAAAGGCAGGGATTCGACGTCGTCGGCACGTTGCCACAGGCTTTCCGTCATGCGCGACATGGGTTTGTGGACGCCTTTGTGATGTATAAGCAGCTCCAGTGACCGTTATAGGGTTTTCATCTCGTACGAAAAAGAGGAACGAAGCGTATACGCTGGAGGACGACAATCGATTCTGTGGCTTGCCCGGCCCGATTTGGCGCAGCCACATCGTAATGGACGTACGTCGTTAAAAATTGTGTTTCGAAGGAGCAGATAATGAGGAAAATCGTTTGCGCAGTTATTGTGTCGGTACTGCTGTCGGCTAATACATGGGCCGGCGACGGAGTCACTACCCGGGTTGAAGAATTGGCGAAGACGCGTCAGAGTTGGGATGGCGTTGTGTTGCCGCATTACCCCACTGGCCATCCCGAGATTACCATATTACGCATTACGATCCCGCCGGGGGTAGAGCTGCCGATGCACAAACATCCGGTCATCAATGCCGGCGTGTTATTGAAGGGAGAGTTGACCGTCGTAACGGAAAAAGACGAGACATTACACCTTACAGCCGGGGAGTCAATCGTCGAAGTGGTGGATAAGTGGCATTACGGAAGAAACGAAGGCAGTCATCCGGCAGAGATCATCGTTTTCTACGCGGGAACATCAGGTGTGCCGATCACGGTTACATAGTAGAGTATATTACGCGAAAAGATGGTGTCAGGGAGCCCACGCGCCTTTGAAAGGTGCATGCAGCTATCGTTGGATTGGGCTTAAAAGGGCAAATGGAGAAGTGTTACAATCTCGGCAGGATTATTTTGTGACCAGGAAGGATAAAGAATGTGAAGATAGATAAACTTCGGGAAATGTCTCTTTTGCGAAAAAAAGCTCATGGAACAATGGTGAAGAATAAGTCCTCGGTGTATGAGGCATTCATTCAAATGGAAAAGGCCGCATATTGTGATGGAGAACTGGAAGGAAAGATCAAGGAACTGATCGCTGTCGGCATATCCGTTGTCATCAACTGCGAATCCTGCATGCAATGGCATATAGAGCAGGCGGCTGAAAAAGGAGCAACGGCAAAAGAAGTTATGGAGGCTATTGAAGTCGGCATTGAAATGGGCGGCGGACCGGCAACAGCTCACGCCCGTTTCGCCCTGCAGGTGATGGAGTCCGTTGACTTTAAGAAATAAGGGATTTTTAATAAAAGCTGCTGAAAAATCAACTTTTCTCTTGGTGGCAGTGTATTTATTTGCCGGAACATTATTAGTCAACACAGTTGGGGATTTTTCATATGCCTGTGTTTGAAAACAGTGAAGAATGAAGGCGCGTAAGGTGCGAAGAGGAGATGCGATATGATGCACCTGTACAAGACGTTGCATACTGTTGATTGCGTTGTCAATGTTGTACTCGGTGTTTTGCTGCTTATGTTCCCTTTCGGCATTATTGATCTTCTTGGGTTGCCGGGGACGAACACACTATTCTATCCCACTCTTCTGGGGGCCGTTATACTGGGTATCGGTGTCGCCCTGTTTATCGAATTAGCGGGTTATTCCCGTTGTGTCCGAGGATTGGGGCTGGGCGGTGCCATTGTCATCAATGTTATCGGTTCGTTAGCACTGCTCGTATGGCTTCTTTTCGGCTCGCTGAACATACCTGCGAGGGGTTGGATAATCCTGTGGTGCATCGTAATCATTGTGCTGGGAATCGGCATCGCGGAACTGGTTACGAAGTCGTGGGCGGGAAATTAGAGGATCGTCCTGCGGTGTCGGCATCATCGTTCTCTGTTGTTTATACCGGTGTTGGAGAACACGGTGTCCGATATGAGAGAGTATGATATTTGACCCGGTCGAACTATCAAACGCTGATCACTGTCATTTTCGAGGTGATGTGTCACGTAATAAGGAATTGATGTAGAATGGAGATGACCGAGGTAATGGATATTGACAGAAATAAGATCGCCGCACTGGTCGCGGCGTACGAGGAGGAAGCGGAGGCGACGGGATGGTATGCACCCGAGATCGCCTTCGGTCTTGCCTACGAGCATGTCAAGGCGGGTCAAACGATCCTGGATGTCGGGATCGGCACAGGTCTGGGATCACGCCTCTTTCGCGAGGTGGGGCTGCGCGTTCACGGGATGGATATCGCACAGGATATGCTCGATGCTTGTCGATTTAAAGGTATAACCGATATTGTCCGCCACGATCTCACGATTGTGCCGTATCCCTTTCCCACGGAAAGCATGGATCACGCCGTCTGTGTCGGTGTGCTGGACTTCTTCAGCGATCTGTTCACCATTATTGCGGAAATCGGGCGGATTCTCAAAAAGAACGGCATCTTTGTTTTTGCCTTCGGCGATCGTGGAGATGATGAAAACGCCGCGTACTCCGTGGGACCGGAGTATACAAAAACAGGGAAATGGGTGACGATGTATCGCCACAGCAACCCTCAGATAAAGAGATGGCTCGCTGAAGCCGGGTTTGTCTGCCTGAGATGGCTTCCCTTCACTGTCTATATGGACCGCGAAAAAACGCGACCGCACCCTGCGGTCGTCTACCTGGCGAAGAAAAGGGGTGAAGGTGAATGAGGGAACGTTCCCTCGCCATATTGACGCAAGACGCATTCATATCTATCGTTGTGTCACAAATGTTCCTCTATCACGAGAGAAAGCACCGATCAGTCACGACCGAAATGAAAGTCAAAACATCCGAGATGCTCTATGTCACAGCTTTCTGTAATATAGATGGTATCTGGGAACAGTCAAAAAGGATAACGGTCAAATAGCGAGAGCGAAGAATAGAGAAAAGTGAATTCCATAGTATATCTTTCATCACTCGAAAAAACTCATATCATAAAATATATGACTCTTTCCGCCGATGCCGGGAAAAGCAGGAAGCCGTGACAATTCCCTGCTGTGGGAATGGTCAACCAATCACGTTCAGCATTCTGACAAGGGACGACAATGTGCCTATCGGCTATGTGACGCTGAAGGGCATAACGCATGATGAAGCAAAGGCTGAGCTTGGTATTGCTATTATGGACAGTCACTATCGATCTCGGGGTTACGGATCGGATGCGCTGTTTCTTGTAACGGACTATGCGTTCAACAAATTACGACTTTCGGCCTTAGGACTGACCGTATTCCCGGAGAACATCAGGGCAATCAAATCATATGAAAAAGCGGGATTTCAGACGGTCAGTATACTGAAAAGGGCATGGACAATGCCGGGCGGTGAAAAAGAGGACATGATGCTGATGGAACTGAGAAAGAAGACGGGCCGTTGAGGGAATTATCTGCCTGTCAGCCGTCGAGTTCTTTTCGAATGGCGGTTCCTATTCCTTCTATAAAGTACGGCTTCTTGATGAAAGCGCCCACTCCCAGTTTCCTGGCTTGCTGAATGCGGGCGTTTTCATCGTAGCCGCTGGTGATAATTGCTTTCTGAGCCGGGTGAATCTGGAGTATTCTTTTGTACGTTTCCACGCCGTCGATGCCGGGTGCCATGACCATGTCCAGTATAACGAGATCGACGGAATGCTTGCGGAGATAGTCTAAAGCCTCCTCGCCGCTCAAGGCGGTGACGGTTTTATATCCAAGCCGGGACAATATTGATGAAGCGAGTTCCAATTGCTCCGGAATGTCGTCAACGACCAGAATTGTCTCTCCGGTGCCCATGTATTTTTCAATGGGAAACGGCTCTCTTTTCCGTTTCACCGTCTTCCGTGTGGCGGGAAAATAAAGGCGGAAAGTCGTTCCCGTACCCTCTCCACTTTTGACGTCGATATATCCGTTGTGGTCATTGACAGTGCCCCAGACAACGGTCATTCCCAGTCCTGTTCCGCTCCTGCCCATGATCTTTTTGGTGAAGAACGGTTCGAATATTTTCTCGATATCATCCGGCGGAATGCCGATTCCCGTATCTTGTATAGTGAATACGACATAATCTCCCTCTCTGATGTCATCATATCCTTGTATGGGTTTATCTAAATACCGATTATCCGTCTTTATGACGACCGTACCTCCCTGTGGTATGGCCTCGGCTGCGTTGGACAGAAGATTCATGACCGCCTTGGAAATATGGACGGGGGAGCCCATGATATTGAGCAACTGATCATTCAGTTGCACTGTGAACCGTACACGGGGATGATGGAATACCAGCTTATCATGCTCCGGCGATTCGAAGTGAGCTGCTATGATATCATTGAGATTGACGACTTCGGGGTCTGTCACTCCCCGTCGGGTCAGTGTGAGCATGTCCTCCACGATCCGGGCGGTTTTCTCCCCCGATCTCTTTATCAAAGCAAGCTGCTTTCTGATCGGATTGTCGTCGGAGAACTGCATCATGAGCAGTTCCGGCAGGCTCACCATACCGCCGAGTACATTGTTGAGATCGTGGGCTATACCGCCGGCGAGTGTACCCAGTGCTTCCATCTTCCGTGCCCGTTGAAGCTCGATTTCCAGGTTCTTTTTTTCTTCTTCCGCCAGTCGCGCGTCCGTGACGTTCCTGACAATGGCGCCGATACCCATTGCCCCGTTTTCCAGTGGAACGGGGAACTTGCGGATTTCGAATATTCGATCTCGAACGCGTTCCTCAACGACCACAAACGTGCCGGCCGTCAGAGCCAGTTCGTCTGATTTTCTTTCCAATTCGGCTAGTTCGGGTGGGAGGATATCACTGGCGCGTTTGCCGAGAACGTCGAATTCTTTCCGATTCCCGCTTTTTTCCAAGAACGCATTGTTGACAAGAACATACCGGAAGTTCTCGTCTTTCATGAATGCGGCGTCAGACGTGGCATTCATGAAGGCGCGATAGCGCGCCTCGCTTTTCGCCAGCGACGCCCCAGCCGTATCCCTCTCCGTCAGGTCGGTCATGGATACGACGCGCTTCCGGGAGTCGCCGATGAACGCCACGGTGATGTAGACATGTCTTGTTTCGCCGCTTTTGCATATGAGATTAAATTCGTAGTTTCTGGGGGCCTCACCGCCGCTCATCCGGGCCGTGTGGTAGGTCATCATGCGGTCCACGTCACGGGGATCGACAAATGACATCCACGTCCTGACGTTCTCGACGTATTCTCGGGCATACCCGGTCAACTTCTCGAATTCGCCGTTTACGAGCGAAAGAATATCGTTTTCTTCAATGATGCCCATGGCGGCGTTCGTGTTTTCGAAGATAGAACGGTATTTCTGTTCACTGAGCAGTAGATCACGTTCCGCCTGTTTCCGGTCGGTTATGTCACGGGCGATTCCCTGAATGGAAGACGGCGCGCCGTCCGGTGACGTCAGTACGGTGGCGATGACGTCGAGCCATCTTTCTTGGCCGTCTTTCGAAAAAACAATTACTTCTATCGATTCGGCATTTATGTCGAGATCTCTCAGTTTTGTATCAAGAAGGTTCGTGATGACGGGTACGAAATCGGACCGAACAAATTTCAGTATGCTTTCACCGATTACCTTCTCGATGCTGTAGCCAAAAATTCTTTCGGCGGCAGGATTTAAGGATGTGATATTCCATTCAAGGTCGATGCCGAAAATAATGTCGTCCGTCAGATTATAAAACGACGTGCTGGTTTTGTTGCTTTCGCAAAAAGTATCTACCTCATTTTTCCATGATGTCACGTTTCTTCGTTTTTCGGTCGGTTCTTTTATTTCCGTTGGATCGAGTCCCGGGACGATATCAAAGGATAGCTGTTCATGCCCGCTCTCATCCATCATCGGAGCGTGAATCTTTGTAGCCATGCTGATCACCTTTCATTCTCTGATGAGGAATGGGCTTCGAAAGTCACAACCGGTACGTGAATATAATTCATAAACCATTAATCGTCTCGGGAGGTTAGAAACTTTAGTACAATTTTCTGAAAAAAATATTGTGAGAGTATTGTCGCTCTATTGTCGGAAACGTGACGGTCCGACTGTGTTCTTTGGCCCATGTGTCGATCGTTCAGTCACCATGGTCTGGCGGATGGCCCTTTTGATTCCCGTTGCCAGTTGCTGTGGTTACAACGGAAAGGGGTCAAAGCCGGAGAAGATGAGCGTTGCGATGACGGACGTCGCGATGGCATAGTAGACCATGACGGGGATGATGTTTCGTCTGATAAGCGTGCCCGTCACACCGGCACATCCGACTGTCGCCGACACGGCAACGATGTTGTTGATGCAGACCATGTTTCCCAACGCGCCGCCCGTGCACTGAAGGGCGCAGACCAGGACCGGCGAGATGCCCAGCAAGGTCGCCGTTTCAAATTGAAAGGAAGAGAAAAGTATGTTGGACACCGTGGCGGATCCCGCCATGAAGGAGCCGAGAACACCAATGGGAACGGCCACGAGGGGATACAAGCCGCCGGAGACATGCGCGACGGCCTTGGCCATTTCCGTCAGCATGCCGTCCAGCCCGGCGGGGTTCTGAGCCGTGTGAAGCATAAGCTGAACGAGGGCCACGCCGGAAAGCAGCGCAATCGTGGCCGCTTTGGTCTGGCTGTACGTGGTCTTCCACGCCCGGGTGATCGCATCTTTCGGCATACGAAAGAACGCCTGTGAAAGAAGCGCAACAAGGATAAACGGTATTGTCCCCGGGTTGTAAGCCCATCTGAAGGCATAGTCGAGCCCGCTCACACCGAGTATCGATGACAGGCCGATCTCCTGGGAGGAAAGGGGACCTTTAATGCCAAATCCCGGGATACGGGACACGACGAGAATGAGTGCAATCACGACATACGGCGTCCATGCCTTTATGAGAGGCATTTTCGCCTCGCCCGTATCTCCCACGTCAACGGTGGAGATCCAGTTGCTCTCCCAGTCCGCCCGGTCGGGGAAATCCCAGGGCCGCGCAGGAACGAGAAAACCCTTTTTCGCCGCGACGATCACCACCACGAGACCGATGAGTGAGCCGAGCAGTGACGGCAGTTCGGGACCGAAGAAAAGGGCGATCAGCGTGTAGGGCACGGTAAAGGAAAGACCGGCAAAGAGGGCAAAGGGGGCCGCTTCCAGTGCCGGTTTGATGGATCTTTTTTTGCCGAAAAAGAAGGTCAACATGCACAGCCCGATAAGGGGCAGGAACGTTCCCGCGATGGCGTTCGGCAGGGCGGCCCATTTCGCCAGTGCCACAGAAAACAGGGATGCGTCGGCGTTCATCATCCTGAGATTCTGTGACAGGGTACTCGTTGCGCCGAAAAATGGTGTGCCCACCACACCGAAGACGACGGGAACGCTGTTGTAAATAAGGGTCACCATCGCGGCGGCGAGAGGGGGGAAGCCGAGTCCCACGAGGAGCGGTCCGGCAAGGGCCGCGGGTGTGCCGAAACCGGCAGCCCCTTCGATAAAAGCACCGAACATAAAGCCGATAATGATGACCTGTATGCGGCGGTCCGGGGTAATGCCGTTGAAACCGTGATTGATGGTCGCCATAGCGCCCGAATATTTCAGCGTATTCAGGATGAGGATGGCGCCCAGAATAATGACGAGAATGTCCCACGCCTTGAACACGCCGAAAAGGGAGAAGGCCAGGATGTGATGGATGTCCAGTTTCCATACGGTGCAGGCAATAACGGACGCAACCAGCCACGCAAGGGGAAGCGCTCTGTGGGCACGCACGTTCAGCCCGACCATGGCGATGATGGTCAGTAATATGGGAAGAAACGCAAGTAACGGGATCATAAAATGCACTCCATTAATGTCGTTATGTCAACTGTGTTGTTCGCGGTTTATCGTGTGAATAAACCTGAATGGTACCGATGGAAAATCAACGCCGGGTCCGACATGGCGTGAAGCGCCGTGATGGACCCGAGGAATAATCATCAGCTGTTCGCCGGTTATGTGATCTGCATTTTCTGTCAATGCGTTACGATCAGTATGACCAGCCTGTATCTGTCCGGTTAATATCGAATGAGAAACCACTGGTCAAGTAAATATAACGGAGATTCCGTGGAAACGGCAAAAAAAACCGGCATCAGCCGGTTTTTTGTGGAGGAGTGGGAGGCCCGTAAAGAGTCTCCCACTACAATGGCAGCTTCTTATGCAGGAGCATGGACTGCTTTTAGAAGTGCCAAATTATTGGTACGAGAAGGATTACGAGAATCAGGCTGAGTATCTGGGGAAACCAGCCCGCTTTCACATAGTCCATAAAGTTCAGCTTTCCCGGACCGAGAACGATCGTGTTCGGCGGTGTGGCAATCGGAGACATGAAGCACAGGCTGGCGCCCATGGCAATACCCATGAGAACCGGTGCCGGACTGACGCCCATTGCCTGGGCTGACGCGATACCGATGGGGGCAACGATAAGAGTCGTTGCCGTATTCGATGCGAACTGAGTCAGGATCGCCGTGACGACCGTCATTGCCGCCATGAGCATGAATCCCGAACCGACCATGCTGTTCACCCAGTTTGCCACCATGAGCACACCGCCCGTCTTAACGAGGGCCGTGCTGACAGGAAACATACAGGCGAAGAGGAACACCGTTGTCCAGGACACGGCCTGCGTTGCCTCTTTCCAGGTGATACAGCGGGTTGCGATGACGAGACATGCACCGGCGGCTGCCGCCACGAGGAGATTAATATGCAGGGTTTTCTTTATGAACGGGATATAGCCACCGGCAGCCATGACGAAAATAACCAGTACAAACAAAAAGATGGCCAGCATCATTTTGTTCTCGCGATACGTGAAATTTTCGTCAAGCTTCGGACCTTCGTAATCATCGCCGGATGTATCCACCATGCCTTTGGGCAGGAATCGGACGCCGAAAAGTACCATGGCGGCGATACCGATAATTGCCAGGGGCACACCGATCATGGAAAATTCGAAGAATCCGAATGTGGGCAGTTTCGCCTTTTCCAGAATGCCGTTCACCACGCCGTTCGGGGGTGTTCCGATGAGTGTGATGGTGCCGCCGAATGATGACGCAAAGGCGAGACACATCATGAAACGTTTCGTGCTGAAGCCCGCCTGGGCAATCACGGCGAGAATGATGGGCAGGAAGCAGATCGTCGTACCCGTGTTCGACAGAAACGCGGACATGACAGCCGTCACAACCATGATGTTGATGAGTATCATGGTCTCATTCCCTTTTCCTTTATCAACGGCCCACCGGCCGACCTTTTCGGCAAATCCCGTTCTGAACAGGGCCTCTCCCAACATGAACATGAACATGAAGATCAGCGTCCAACTGTTGGCGAAGTCCTTAAACGCTTCGTTCACGCCAAGAACCCCTGTTATCGTTAGCGCTACTGGTACTGCAATGGCCGTCGCTACCAGGGGAATCCATTCTGTAAGAAACAGTAAAAATGCTACAGCCAGAATGATAATTGTTGTCCAAGCGCCAGCGTAATTAATCGCTTGTTCCATTTACATTCCACTCCTTTCAATTATCTGTATGAGAAAGTTCTTTATGATACCCCCCAACTCCTCCTGAACATGCATCAGAGCACAAGCCGTGCCATCGCCCTACCCACTTGATATTACGTGATAATGTTCTGGTCGGGGAATGACTGTCGGAACATATAGTTCCGACAGTATCCTCATGGGGTTGCATGCTGGAAGCACTATGATGATAAGTGTGTGAATTAAAAAATAATCGATATTCGGTACCGAGAGTTCCGGTGTGTCCGCTACCGGAACTCTTACATCCTTTTTCTGACGCTCCTATGGGATTTCTGTTGATCATCGTATGAATGACCGTCGGCACTCCTGCGGGTCTTTGATTGACGGCTGATTCATCGTCATTTAGACTGATAGGGAGGAGTTGGTAGAGACACGTGAGAAAAGAATACACGATACGGCCGGTGATTATGAAGCCAGGGAAAAGGTTCGCTTATGATGCAGTGAGGATCGCCCGTTTCCTCGGTGACAGGCAAGAAACTTTATCGGGACTCAAGCCTGTGCAGTATTTTCGGTATTGCCGTCGGCATGATTATCGTCGTGGTGACATTGGTACAATATTGAAATAGAGGAGAAGCATATGAGACGATGGTGCCTGATTATGTTATTTGTCTGTGCGGTGACGAATAGTTCATACGCGCAGGATACTCGACATTCCGTGCGTATTACAATTACGGGGGTGGCCGGGAAAGGCGACATATTTGTGTCACTCGTTGACAGGAAGACTTTTGGGACGCCTTATAAGGGTGTCCGTAATGCCATTATTCATGGGCCCTCGGAGGAAGAAACGATATGCTTTACAGACATCCTTGCCGGACGCTACGGTGTGCGGTGCTTTCAGGATGTCAATGGCAACAAGGAGCTGGACAGAGGCCTTCTTGGTCCACAAGAACCATGGGCACTGTCCTGGCAGGGAAAACGGTCCTTTCCCCCTTCCTTTGATGATATCGCCTTTTCCAATCGTGATGGTGATGTTTTCATTACATTGCGGCTCGACAAATAGAAGCGGCGAGGTGAAATATGGAGACAGAAAACACCGTGGGCTTGAAAGAGAAGTACTCACGAACGGATTTGCCTCTACTGGGCAGCGATGCTGCTGGCGCCAATCATTGTAGCCTCCGCGTCAGCCGTGCGGGCATCGCTGTCCTGGCTGGTCGTTTATGTTCTGACCGTTCTCGTCATGCAGATCATTATCGATCGATTCCTGTGTACGCACTGTCCCCATTACTGCCGGGATGAGCCGCGGCTGCATTGCCTGTCCTTGTGGAATACGCGGAAAATGTTCACGGCACGTGCCGGGTCGTGGCATCTCGGGGACACGATCGTGCTGTCTCTGGCACTGGCGATACTCGTCCTGTTCCCCGTCTACTGGATCATGCGAGACATCGTACTGCCGATCGTCTACTTGATTTCGCTCATTAAATTCATGAGTACGCTGAGACGATATGAATGTTCCCGGTGTATCTATTTTGGGTGTCCCGCCAACAGCGTTCCCGAGGCGGTGAAAAAGAATTTCACTTGTCTGGTTACGGTAAGGAGTGACAGGGATACCCCTGGGAGGATCAAGTGAAGAGCCGTTCTTGACCGGTGGGAAACGACGAAGGGAAAATCGGTTTTATACAGACGGCATAATGTGATATCAGAATTCGGCACGGGAAAACAGAACACACCATATTTGTGACGGGGAGTATGGACGGCACATGGATGCACGGACACACAAGAAGAGGACAATGTCACGCTGGGGAATCGGGTGGAAAATCATTGCCGTGTCGGCGCCCTATGCCGTTGTCGCGATTATTGTTTCACTGTTTTTGCCGGAATATGTCCACATCGATGTCATACCTTACCCATGGATGGTGTCTGCCGGCGGCGTGCTGGTAATCATGGGCGTCCTTTTCCTCGTGAGGGCGGCTCGTGAGTTTAACACGGGATTTAATCAATGTCGTCTGGTGACATCGGGCGTATACGGGCATGTCCGCAATCCCATCTATGCAGCGTGGATACTATTCATCATTCCCGGGATAGGGGTAGCCCTGAATTCATGGATTGTCATTGCCACGGCCCTTGTTGCCTACGTGTGTTTCAGATGGTGCATTCGAGAAGAAGAAATCGCGCTTGAGAAGGCTTTCGGTGACGAATACCGGGGATATCGGGAACGGGTGCCGCGACTGGTCCCGAATCCGTTTCGCGAACCGTTATGACGTACGTGTTCTTCGTAAAAAGGTACATTACCGTCGTCGTGATTCCCGGCCTGCGGACTTACTACGATCCGAGCAGAGGGGACCGTATTAAAAAATGATGAATCGGAGGAAAGGCAATGGCCTTGGACAGATTGACCGACGACGATCATCGGCTCTTCCGCGATACGGCGTCGCGACTCATGGACGACGAATAAACGGTTCAGGAACGTTTGCGCAGACTGTTTCACTTCGTTCGGGGACGCAATTGTCTTCGGTTTTCCGGAGGCGGGTGACTTGGTCCGGGCGTTGAAAAACGTTTCTCTATAAAACGATAATTGGAAGAATCAACGGGAGAATAGAACACATGCGACGGACCTGTCGTCCGTGATGCAATGAGTCTGTATAAAAGGAGAACAGATGACGATCGATCTCAGGACTCAGTACGGAAGGCTTGCCGCGGGATATGATGAAAGCCGCGGCCTCTTCGATATGAGTGATATAATACATGATTTTTATGAAGGCTTTACCGTCGAACGGGGTAGCCTCCTCGATCTGGGGTGCGGCGCCGGCGAGCCGCTGTCGCGGTGGTTTGTCGATCGGGGATGGACGGTGAAAGGTGTCGATTACACGCCTGAAATGGTGAACCTGGCGAGGACGTACGTTCCGGAGATGGACGTGGTGGCCGCCGACATGAGGGATGTATCCTTCCCTCCGCAGAGTTTTGACGGAATCATCAGTGTCTACAGCCTTTTTCATTTGTCGAGCGATGATCAGTTCATGATGCTGGAGAGGATGTATCGATGGCTGGACCGGGGAGGAAGGGCCCTGTTCACCTATGCAACGAAATCATATACGGGACATGATGTATTCTCGGGATTTAAGGTCTTTATGGGTGAAGAGCTGTTTTACAGCCATCGGACACCGGCGGAATTGTCACAGGAACTGGACCGTATCGGTTTCGTCACCGAGTCCATGATAGACCGAAACATCGGAGGAGAGATATTTCTCTGGGTGACGGTGGTGAAACACGACAATGTGACGTGACAAGCCGTTATAATCCGTAACGAGCTCAAGGGATCATCGATTCTCATATTCGGCCGGGATCGCGAACCAGTCGATAAGGTTCGAAAAAGACAGCGATAAGATGATCGGAATGGAGCAGGTCCTTTTGAGTTTCTGAACTAATGTGAGGGACACGATGAACAGGAAGACAACCCAAAAGGGAAGGGAAACGATTCTCGTTGTTGATGACGAGGAAATGATCAGGGATTTCGCTCATGAGGCCCTTCAGGAATTTGATTACAATGTTTTGACCGCGTCCAGCGGCGAAGAGGCGTTACAAATGTACACGGACAACCACGCGAATATTGACCTGGTTGTCATGGATATCGGAATGCCCGGTATGGGCGGACACAAATGCCTGTCCGCGATCATGCGATTTGATCCCGCCGCGAAGGTCCTCGTGGCAAGCGGATATACCATGGATGAGAAGGTGAAACAGAGTATGGAGGCGGGGGCCGCGGGGTTCCTCGGGAAGCCCTATCAGCTGAACAACTTTCTCAACACGGTGCGCGACGTGCTTGATGGAAAGGGATGAGGTCGTCGCAAGGACCGGCAACCGCTCAGGACGTTTTTCCTGCCATGAAGTCCTTGTTCTTGTCGTAGATTTCCTTCACGATTTCCAGGCTTGATTTGCCGTCCGTCTCGATATTAAGCCTCTTTGCTTCATCTTCAATAAAGGGGAGGTTCTCGGCAATCAGCGTATAAGCCGATTCATAAGATTCGAAATATTCGAGGTCACCCTTTGCCTTTTTGTATGAATCATAGGTGTCAGCGACGAAGCGGACGGTGTTCTTAACAAAGAATTCGTTGAAGAAGCTGCGGCGTTTCTTGTCAATCATGGCTCAGGATGTCCTTTACGGTCATTAATGGTCTTCATAACACGAGCAGACGTGGTCGGGGTCGTCGTGAAAATGAGAATCCTTGATCGACCACCATTCCGGCTTTCTCCGGTCCTCGGGTATGTCGGAGAACGTCTCCCATATCCCGACAAGACTGTGCTCGTGTGACAGGAGGGTGGTGGAGAAAGAGGCATACCGTTCTCTTGCAGCACTCTCGTCGGTGTCGTCGAAAAAGGAGACACCGAAGATGGATTCCGTGATGGTTGAATCATTAACGGCATTGACATGATTCTGTGCGTCGACCACATGATGGCATGAGGGTTTTTCCGCCATGCCCGTATAACGCGGCGCCCGGCCGGTTACAAAACAATAGGCATTGATAATCTTGTCGAAAAAGAAAAAAGAGAGATCCCACCCCGGATAATCACGGTCCATATCGCCGGGTGAGAGGACTTCGTGTACATCACCGTTTTGATCGGTCAGAGCCAGGCCGTCGAGTCGATAATCACGCCAGGTACTGGGCGCCGAGCAGTAAAAGTCGACCCCCGCGTCTGGCTGATAAATAATGACATCCATGAAGCCGGCAACAAAGTAACTTTCATGGATGGTACGCCCTCCTTCGAAGGAGGGCGTACCGGTGGAATCAAAAGAGGGCCCCATCCTCGCTATTTGCTCATAGCAGGAAAGAGACTCGAAGGTCTCTTCGTCGATATCGGGGAAATAGCGGATCAAAACAGGGGCTCCGACAACAATGGTATTGCTTGTTTGATGACCCGGCAGATCGATTCCATCTGAAGCAACATTTCCCCCGTGAATCGTGAGGGAATAGGCGCCCTTCTTTTCGGAAAACCACAGATACCAGTGTGGAAGGCCATCTTCTGTTGTTAACTGTGATATCTGTGAAAATCCGAAATATCGCCGCGCGGCGTCATTCTGGAAAACCTTTTTAAACAATTCGTTCAAAAGGCTTTCCACGGCGGTGATGGAGTCGATATGTTCTCTGACGGTCATGTGTTACAATCCTTTTGACGATGTTACTTCTTGAGTCGATAACCCGGCCAGCCGTCCATGTAGTAGTCCTGGATCATGATCAGGTTGACAACCATGATCAAAAACGCCGCAGCGTTCTCCGACGGATGTGAGACGCCCTCGCAGACACCGAGAAGCGCCGGACCGAATGTGTAGTAGGCCCACGCAAAGAGCAGCCCCACCACGAGAGCGACGACGGTCTTGATAATGGAGCGTACGACGGCGTTCATGTTCTGGTAAATCTGGCCGAAGAAGATGTTCTGAATCAGGGCGATGACGAGAACGAAGTTCGCCATGGTCACGGTATGGCTGTAACGCCAGCCGAAGTTCGATTCGTTCTGACCGCCGATATACGCCTCGTACCAGAGATAGTCGAAGACGAACAGCTGAATGCGGAATATAATGTAGCCGATGACGAGACTGACAACGGCGAAGTAGATAAAGCGCCACGGCTGTTTCTGAACGTAGTTATAAGGCCAGCCGTCCCAGAGGTGAAGGGCGTAGAAAATACCGACGACAGTAACGAACAGAATACCGAGCGTGTATTCGGCGCTGTTGGTCTGGGCAATTCCTTCCCACCAGGGCGGTACCGCCGCGTAAATCTGCTTGGGATAGAACATGGAGCCGATATGGGGATGGAAGAAAATGAAATAGAAGTAAATGCTAAATACCGCCATGATGAACCACATGGCGATACCGCGTTTCGGTTGTTTCAGCTCGGGGAACAGGCTGTTCCCGATGCCGAGCATGAACCAGACGCTCAACAGGAAGAAGGGCACGGAAAGGCAGAGCATCGCCCACGAAGCGGTTTCACGCGTCGATGTGGCGTCCTGACCGAACTCGCCGTAGTGCATCAGTGTATTCCAGTTGAAATAGGTGATGCCCAGTTTCCCCATGACGAGAAAAACACATCCGATGACGAGCACGAGGTAGATGATGATCGTGAGCACCGTCAGTGTCGCGCCTTTCGCGACGGGATTGGTGTTCTTGAGGTAAGAATGGGAAAAGGGCCAATAGTCGAACATTTCCGTCTGCCACAGGAGTATGAGAAGCGTCCAGATAACGAGTGAAAAACCGAGGAGCGGCGTGTAGAGTTTGAAGATACCCGCGTTAGCGAAAAATATCCACCACACGACAAGCACGGCAATGGTAAGAACGACCAGGTTAACGATACCCGAAACGGCCACGGACCATCGGGGTTCCAATTGCCTTGTCGCAAGCCATTTTTGATCAGATTGATTATTGCTCATTGATGTACCCCCAGATTGATTTTCAAGTGCCTTGCTTTTATGTGAAGAAGGGGTCGAACCCCGAGTAGTACTCTCCTGGAGTAATCGACCCCTTCATCTTCACGGTAAGCGGAGAGTCGCATTATCCTGATTTAGAAAACGATCTCGTCACCATTTCCGAGATAGACATTGGACGTTTTGGCCCGGGCCAGCGTTCCCGTCTTTTTATAAGACAGGTTCTTGTTTGTCCCGTGAACAATGGGAATACCCATCTTGTCCGCCTTTTCCGCCCAGATCCAGCCGGTGCAGTGGTTGCAGGCGACCTTGGTCATATTCATGGCCTTCACGCCTTTGAGAATGTCGTCCATCTTGGGATCCCAGTTCTCGAAGGGAGAAATGTGCAGACCGCCGTAGCAGCCGTAGTTATTGTTGCCGTCCTTGAAGTTTCTGCGGGCATGGTTGATCAGCGTCAGAATTCCGGGATGGCAGCAGCCGGTGACGGTGACGTAGCCTTTGTCCTTGACCTTGAAGTACAGAACGTTCTCCCCGCGGACCTGCAGTGTTGCCGGTGCGTCGAAGAAAACGATTGCCGCGCCGTCCTGAAGTTTGTACAGCTTGTTGGTTTCCGTCACAATGAGTTCACCCTTGTGAGGAATGGTGTTCTTCGGGCAGCCCGGTGTGGCCGAGAAGTCGGCGCCTTTGAGCAGCTCGAAGCTTTTCTTCATCGACGTGCCCGGGAAGTAAATCTTGATATCGTCCTGGTGTTTCAGAGTGCTTTCCAGACCGAAGTAGTGGTCGATATGATCGTGGGAAATGATCAAAGTGTCGATTTCTTTGTTCTGGAGCATCTTGTCGATGCCGTCTTTTTCAAAGCAGTAATCCATCCAGTCGTTGCTCCAGCCCGTATCGAGAAGATACTTGGTCTTCTTGCCGTCGAGAGCTTCCACTTCGACCAGCGCTGCGTATCCGCCGAGGTTCTCCTCGTTATAGGCAACGTCGTACTGGTTTGTGTTGATACCGCCGGCGGCCTTGATGTCCTTGCCGAGGGTGGGGTTGTCGAACCAACTCGTTTCCGAAATGACGTGAACCTTCAGACTCTTAATTTCGCCGAAGTCCTCCTGCTTCCGTGCGTGGGCCTTTGACAGCGTTCCGACACCACCGGACAGGGCCACACCGGCACCCGTTACGGCCATGCCTTTCAAAAAATCTCGTCTCTTCATAGTGATCCTCCTTATTTGTGATCCTTAATTAACAATATCGCCCGTGCGAAGATTGCCTTCCACAAAGCGTTTGACAACATCTTCCGTTTTTCCGATGACGTTATATATCAACTGAACGGACGAGCCGTTCAGTTTCTCCTGGTAATCGGTGCGAATCCCGCCACAGATGATCACATCCGCCTTCATGTGAACCACAAGGGCGCACAGTTCGTCGGGATTCAGGGCCTCAACGGCGATAACCTTCCGTTGAACGATGGCCTTGTTGTCGATCATAAGAGAGAGCAATTGGGCAGCATCATAATACTTTGGAGCAATCCTTCCATTCAATGTGCAAACGACAACATGCATGATTTCTCTCCATGACTAACACATGAGTAAGCAACCATCGTGCCATGATAATATGTCTAATAATATCAATTACCTGCAAGCTCCTGTGTCATGAGTATGGGATGTTTTAAACCGGGCATGTTGCAAAGACCATAATGGAAGAATTAAAAAATCATCGAATGTGCTGTGATTATAATTTGTTTGATGTGGCGCAACATAGTGCAACATTGTTGCGCTATGTTGCATCGAGGATGCATCATTCCAATAGTCCCAAACGTTTCATCTTGCGCCAGAGTGTCGTGCGGTCCATGACCAGTTCATCGGCGGTTTTCTGGCGGTTCCAACCGTTTCGGCGGAGCGTCTCGATAATATGGTTACGTTCTTCGTCGTCAGCAGCCGTGATGTTATTATCGCAGGGCACTTCGCCGGCGGGTTGTCGCAGGCAATCGGGAAGTGCGGCGCTCGTAATGGCCTTCCCCTGGCTCATGATGCAGGCATGTTCGATGATGTGCCTGAGTTCACGGATGTTTCCGGGGTAACTGTATCGCATGAGGAGTGACCGCGCGTCGGGTGAAATTGTTTCAACAGATGGTGTCGTCCCGTTGTGGCAGCATAGCTCCCGCAGGAAATAGTCGATAAAGAGGGGTATGTCCGAGTGCCGTTCTCTCAGCGGCGGAAGGTCCACGTTGATCACGTTCAAGCGGTAAAAAAGATCTTCCCTGAATGTGCCGTCAGCGACCATCTTTGCGATGTTGCGGTTTGTCGATGACACGACGCGCACATCGACGATGACGGGTTTCGATGCGCCCAGGGGATAGAAGGTATTTTCGTCGAGGACCTGAAGAAGTTTGCCCTGAAGGCTTAAGGGAAGCTCGCCGATCTCGTCGAGAAAGATCGTCCCGCCCTCGGCCATTTGGAACCGGCCGGGTTTGTCCGTCTTGGCGTCGGTGAAAGCCCCTTTCCTGTACCCGAAAAATTCCGACTCGAGGAGATTATCAGGCATAGCCGCACAGTTTACCTTGATAAAACGACCCCCGCTGCGCGGACTGGCATGATGAATACAGTGGGCGAAGACATCCTTGCCTGTTCCCGTTTCTCCGGTAATGAGTATCTGGGCGTCCGTCTTGGAGGCAACTGTGAGAATCTCGATGATGTTGTTTATTTTGGGGTCTTTCCCTATGATATGTTGAAAAGGTGCCATTTCGGGAAAATCCTTGTCTTCTATACCGTCAGCGGCGATATCGGGCATTACTTCCTGAAAACACTCGATGGCGCCCGTGACAGAACCCGCCTCGTCAGTCAGGACGGAGACGCTGACTTCTATGGGGATCTCATGATTGTCTTTTGTGAGGATTGTGTTGCGTGCCTTCAATGCAACGTCTTTTTTGTCCATCGCAGCGCGGAAGGGGCAGGCTGCGAAGCACTGTTTGGCGCGAAATATTTCGAAACACTTGCAGCCGATTGCCTCGGATCGGGAGAACCCGGTGATGGTCTCCGCCTGAGAATTGAAGGAGACGATATTCATGTCCGCGTCAACTTCAAAAATACCGACGGGCAGAGTATCGTAACACGTGTTGTATTTATTCATGGTGTCCCCTTCGGGAGTAAAAATAAACAATACGTAACGACGTGACGATACCGGTTCCGTATGCAACAACCGACTTTCTCAGCAACGAACGGTCCGAGAAGCACGCTGTGCGCGCCGCCGTTCGGTGGCGCGAGTAAAAAGAACGTATCATAGAAACATCAATACTTTCGTGAGGCGCTTAGGCCGACATAATATGTATTTTAACATAGTTTATTATCATGAACAATGCCGGTTACAGAGCGGCCGTTATAGTGCCGGCGACGTCGCCGGCACTATAACGGCGGAGAAAAGCGGTGAATGAGACATGGCGCTGTTCCTGTGCGGAATCGGCACCGGTGAAAAGGAGGAAGTGAATTCAGTCACGAAATGAATGCGTCTGAAATTCGTCGATGCCGTATCCGCTAGGATCAGTGCGATAATCCCGAAAAGCCGCTTCACTGTGAAAGATCACGGGGCGAATGTGATGTGCCGTTAAGTGTTGCAAGTATGGGGCCAGAATTCCGAGAGCGGTGTTTCAGTGTCTGAAAAGAAAGGGCAATAAGAAGCCAGGCGATGGATCGTGAAAACAAGTATGACGACTCGAATACGTAACCAATTGAAATATAATGTATATATCATGCGTCACTTGGTCGCGGTAATGGTAATTCTAAAAGGAATATTTCCACCGTGTCACGATGTTCGTACTGGTGATGTGAATAATCGAAACGAGAGAAATGAGAATGTGTAGACAATATGATACAGATTATGGTACGATATTATGACCACGAAGAATAAATGAAGGGGGAAACGGTGAAGAAAAATAGCGATATCGACGAGCTGACGCAGCAGGTAGACATGTTAAAACGTATTTTCGACAGTATACACAGCGGGGCGGTAGTGACGGATTCGGAGGGATACATAACCCATTTTAACAAGGCATATGGGGAGTTCTTGAATGTGAATCCCGATGAGCAGATCGGAAAGCACTGTACCGAAGTCATAGAAAATACGCGGATGCATATTGTGGCGAAAACGCAGAAGCCTGAAATAGCACGTTCGCAGCATATCCGGGGTGAAAATATGATCGTTCAGCGCATTCCCATCAAAAAGGACGGACGGGTGATCGGTGTTTTCGGACTGGTCATGTTCAGAAGCGCGAAAGAAGTCCAGAAACTTGCCCGGAAGCTCGATCAGTTGGAGTCGAAAGTAAAACTGTATGAAGAGGAATTGATGAACCTCCGTTCCACCCGGTACACGTTCGACAGTATTGTTGCAAAAAGCTCCGGTATGAACAGCTTAAAAGAGGATGCCCTGAAGGCGGCGTCACAGTCCTATCCCGTCTTGATTACCGGTGACAGCGGGACGGGAAAAGAACTCTTTGCGCAGGCCATCCACAATGCCAGCCCGCGCAGAACAAGTCCCTTTATCCGGGTCAACTGTTCCGCCATTCCGAAGGACCTGATGGAGTCTGAGTTGTTCGGATACGAGAAGGGAGCCTTCACTGGAGCAAGAGTACAGGGAAAGCCGGGAAAATTTGAACTGGCTCATCGCGGTTCCATCTTTCTTGATGAAATGAGTGAGTTGCCGCTGGAAGTGCAGCCGAAACTGCTTCGGGTGCTGGAGGAAAAGGAATTCGAAAGAATAGGCGGCAACGCCATTATCCAGTCGGATTTTCGAGTCATCGCCGCCACAAACCAAAACCTACAACGGATGGTGGAGGACGGAAAATTCAGGACGGATCTTTTCTATCGACTGAGTGTCATCCCCATCCATATTCCACCGCTTGCCGACAGGCGTGAAGACATTATACCACTGTCTGAATATCTTCTCGCGAGACTGGTCGAAGACGCGGGACTTTACACGGTATCCCTTGCGGACGAAGCGAAGGAGGTACTGTACGGTCACGACTGGCCGGGTAATATTAGAGAACTGAAAAATGTGCTGGAAAGGGCGCTATCGTTGCTCGACGGGAACGTTATCACCCGAGACGACCTCCCCTTTTATTTGAAGGATCGCCTGCGGTCTCATGGGGGACACACGGCGGATGGAGAAAAAAATCGTTCGGAGCTGAAGAAAATGCGTGACAAGAGGGAAAGTGAAATGATTCGGAACGCCCTGCGCAGTGCGGGTTATAACAAGACGCGGGCGGCACGACTGCTCGGCATACACCGAACACTTCTCTACAAGAAAATGAAGAAATACGGGATCGATATAGTGAGAACGGCGTAACCGGTAAGCGATGAGCGTATCAATAATGATACATGATTGAGAAAAAGTGATACACCTTTCCGTAACCACATGGTGAGGATGGGAATCTTTTGCGTATTGCCTTTTTTGCGGAGCTACGTTAAGGTAACCACCGATTGAGAATGCGGAGTTGGAACAAAAAGAAATATCATGATTGTCGTGGAAGAAGAGGCCCTGTGTGACATATGTTGCGCAAGGAAAGCGATTATTTTGTGTGACGGCTGCGGTGCGCGGCTATGCAAGGAATGCCGGAAGTTCGATCTCTGGGGCGACAGTTGCGGTCACGTCTATACGAAGGTGTTCTGTTATTCCTGTTTTGACGATCCTGAAACAAATCCATATGGAGGGCAACGCCCCGATTAAGCGATGAAGTACGAGGGAATGATTATACGACCGCCGAGTGAGGCGAGGAGTCTTCTTATTCAGATCACCGTCGGCTGTTCACACAATCGGTGTACGTTCTGCGGAACATACAAGGACAAGAGTTTCCGCATCAAGACCGATGACGAGGTTGGTGAAGACATCATTGAGGCGGGGCGTTACGGACCCGTTAAACGGGTCTTCCTCTGTGACGGTGACGCCTTGATAATACCTCAGAAGCGGCTGGCGCCCATCATAAAGGCGATCAGGGACGGGATTCCCGGTGTGGAACGGATCGGGACGTATGGCAATGCGAAAAGCATTCTCCGCAAGTCGGTGGAGGATTTGCGGGAACTTAGGGAAAAGGGGCTGGGCATAATCTATCTGGGCGTTGAATCGGGGAGCGACCCGGTGCTGGAGCGTGTTCGAAAAGGTGCGACGCACGATGAGATGGTCGAAGCGGGCCGCCGGGTGAAAGAGGCGGGAATCGTTCTTTCCGTTACGGTGCTGCTTGGCATCGGCGGCAGGGATATGAGTGATGAGCACGCCACGGAGACGGCGCGTATTTTGACCGAGATCGACCCCGATTATGCGGGCGCCTTGACGGTAATGGTGAAACCCGGCACGGCCCTGCATGAGGCGGTGCAGGAAGGTGCTTTCGAACTGCCCGATACGTTTCAATGTCTCTCTGAACTTGCCCGTATGATCGGCGAATCGCATATGACGAAGTGTTTCTTTGCGTCGAATCATGCATCAAACTATCTTCCCATACGGGCGCATCTGCCGGAGGACAAAGAACAAACGGTGGCACTGTTGAACAGTGTTATTGAGAGGCGCGACGAGAGCCTGCTGCGCCCGGAATTCATGCGGGCGCTGTAGGGCATACGAGACGAGGTCATTGGTGACAATCAAGCAGCGAATACGGGACCTGATAAACGGGGTTAGGAAAAGCGAAAAGGTACTTCTTGAAGAGCGTATCCAGTCGCTCATAGATGACGGTGAAGAAGAAGGTCTCATCGACGAACAATCGGGGGACATGATTCAGAGTATCCTTGAACTGAAGGAGACACTGGCACGGGAGGTGATGATTCCCCGAACGGAGATCGTGGCGGTTGGCAGTAATGCCACAATCGGTGAGATCATCGACTTGATACAGAAGCACGGTCACACGAGGATGCCCGTTTACGAGGGCGATGTGGACAACATCATCGGTATCCTCAATGTGAAGGACCTGGTTCGCTTATGGTCGCATCAGATTACCCGCGACGATCTGCTGTCCGTTATCCGGCCGCCGTACTTTATTCCGGAGGTAAAGAATGTTCACTCTCTGCTTTACGAGATGAAAACCGGCCGGATTCATCTGGCCATCGTCATCGATGAGTATGGGGGAACCTCGGGGCTGGTTACGCTGGAAGACCTCCTTGAAGAAATCGTCGGTGATATCCAGGATGAGCATGACAGGGATGAACAACCCTTTACGGAACTGTCCGGGGGTGATGTGCTCGTGGACAGCCGGGTGGAGATCGAAGAGTTTGAAGAATACTTCGGTTTGTCGGCGCCGGAAGGAAAGTTCGAGACGCTGGGAGGCCTGATATTCGACCTGATAAAGAAAATACCCGTCGTGGGAGAGGTGGTTACCTACGGCGCCCTGACCATGGTGATCGAGGAAGCCGACGAAAAAAGCATCAAGAGCGTCCGCGTCCGGAGACAAAAAGAACGTGACAGCGACAGCTCAAAGGAAGGCGCGGCGACCGAAACGGAGGAAGGTGAGACGGTGGCATGACGAGAGGGTCCGTAGCCTGTGCAATTGCAACGGGTGTGCTTCTCTGTGTCTCGTTTCCGTCTTTTCAGTGGGCGGCGGCAGCGTGGTTCGCCCTTGTGCCGCTTTTCATCGCTCTGCGGAAAAGATCTCTCACTGAGGCTTTCACTCTCGGGCTTATCGCCGGTATGGCGGCCCACATCGGCATACTGTACTGGATCGTCTTTGTCGTTGTTCACTACGGATATGTGCCGGTATATATCGGTATAGCGGTGATGCTGCTTCTCGCCCTGTATATGAGCCTGTATACGGCGGTGTTTGCCTGGGCGGTGGTCTGGTTTCAAAAAAGGGGTGTGAGCCTGTTGATCTCGGCAACCCTCCTGTGGACGTCTCTTGAGTACATCCGTTCCGTCTTTCTCACGGGGTTCCCCTGGGAGAATCTGGGATATTCTCAGTACCCGTTCCTGCCGTTAATGCAGATAGCGGATATAACGGGCATTGTGGGAGTATCCTTCATTGTTGTTTTGGGTAATTGCGTTATTTATGATATCGTCACGAAAAAGCAGTTACAACGGATAGTCGGCGAGGGTCTCCTCGTTCTCATGATCATCGGTGCCGTCTACGGCTACGGCTTGTATCGTATCAACGACATGGACAATGCCTGTCGAAGGAATCCATCGATAACCGTTTCACTCATACAGGGAAATATCGATCAATCGGTGAAATGGGAAGAGGCATACCAAAAAGCGACTCTCGAGCGGTACCGTGTGCTCTCACAAGAAGCGGCAAAAGACGGTCCGGACCTGATCGTATGGCCGGAAACGGCGCTTCCCTTTTTCTTCCAGTGTATCGATGAAAACCATCGACGGGTCCGCGAGGTGGCGCGGAGCGCGGGCGCCTACTTTCTCTTCGGCAGCCCGAGTCTTGAAATACGGAATGACAGACGGGTGGGGTTGAACAGCGCCTATTTGCTGTCACCGGACGCCCGTATCATCGGCAGGTATGATAAGGTGCACCTGGTACCCTTCGGCGAGTATGTTCCTCTCTCGAGCATACTGTTTTTTATCGATAAACTGGTAAGCGCCGTCGGTGACTTTGCGGCGGGACCGGGCCATGAACCGCTGCTCATGGACGGCGCGAAGCTGGGGGTCCTTATATGTTACGAGGCGATCTTTCCCTCCATATCGCGGGCATACCGGAGAAAGGGTGCAACGATACTGGCGAATATGACGAACGATGCCTGGTTCGGGCGGAGTTCGGCTCCGAAACAGCACGTCATAATGACGGCGTGTCGTGCGATAGAAAACCGGGTCAGTATCGTCCGCGCGGCGAATACGGGAATCAGCGCGATCATCGAACCCACGGGGAGAATCGCTGCACGCACGCCGCTTTTTGAGGAAGCGGCACTCACGGGAACCGTCGCTCTGGTCGAGCGGCGTCCCTTTTATACACGCTACGGCGATATTTTTTCATTTCTGTCAATCGCCGTTCTCGTGATTATCGGTTTATATGCGCAGAGGAAAGGAAGGAAATCATGATCGAAAACATTCCCGAACGACTTGAAATGGTGACAAAAAAAATTATGAATCTCAGGGGTTGTCTTTGACATCGACGACAAGAAAGAGGCAATCGCCCGTCTTGATAAGGAATCGGCATTGCCGGATTTTTGGAATGACAACGAACATGCCCGAACGGTACTGAAAAAAAAGAGCGACATGGAAACGGTCGTCACAAGCTGGGTACGTCTCGATGAAATGCTTCATGATCTTGAACTGCTCCATGGCATGGCACGGGAAGAAGATGACGAGGAGGTTCTGAACGAAGTCGACAGGGATCTGTCGCGGCTGGAATCGTCCGTCCGCAGGGAAGAGTTGAACACCATGCTCGGCAACGAGGAAGACACCATGAATGCCATCATGGTCATTCATGCGGGGGCGGGCGGCACCGAAGCGCAGGATTGGGCGGAAATGTTGCTGCGCCTGTATCTGAGATGGGCGGAAAGACGGGAGTACAATGCGAGCATCGTGGACTTCCTGCCGGGCGACGAGGCGGGTGTAAAAAGCGTTACCCTGACAATCGATGGGCCCTATGCTTACGGTTACGCGAAGGCGGAAATCGGCATTCATCGTCTCGTCCGCATTTCGCCATTCGATACGGGGAAGCGGCGCCATACGTCTTTTGCATCCGTTTTCGTTTATCCCGAAGCGGATGAAAATATCGAAATCGATATCGACGAAAACGATCTTCGTATCGATACGTATCGGGCGAGCGGAGCCGGCGGTCAGCACGTAAACAAGACGGACTCGGCCGTCCGCATCACCCATGAGCCGACGGGTATCGTGGTACAGTGCCAGAACGAGCGATCGCAGCACAAAAACAGGGCGATGGCCATGAAGATATTGAAATCACGCCTCTATGAGATGAAGCTGGAGGAACAAAAGGAAAAGAACGACGAAATGAACAAGACAAAAAAAGACATTGCCTGGGGGAGTCAGATCCGGTCGTATGTGCTGCACCCCTATAAGATGGTAAAGGACCACAGGACAAGCGTGGAGATCGGAAACGTTCAACGCGTACTTGACGGGGATATCGACGATTTGATAGAAGCCTATCTCCTGCAGTCGTAACAGAAAATGCCGTTTCGGGCAGGGGTTACCGGACCGGAACGATCAACACGTTCACTCACCAAGGAGAATTAACGGTATGCTGAAGTACTCTCGGATGCTGGTCATATGTACGGCACTCTTTTTCATGGCATCGTGCGTGCCCACGATGCAGCCGCCGGACGGATATTCCGTTGTAACGGTGGAAGATGAAACGGAGAAAGAGATGCGGGTTTCATCCACTGCCGACGGGGAAACAAACACAGAGGCGGGAACGAATGAGCCGGTCGATGCTGCGAAAAAGGAAACATCGGCCATGACGGGGACGGAGGCGTCACGGAGTTCTGAAGGAGAAACGACCGCGGAGACGACGGATCCGGCAAACGCCAACGGCGTGTCATGCACAGAACGTGAACAGGAGGACAACGGGGGAGTCGCAGGGGGGGTGCCCCCCGGCGATCGGAAGGTGACGGACCAGCAGAATATGGATGACGCCCTGGATCTTGTCGACCAGGCGCAGCTTCTCTGGGAGGAAGGTGATCTGCAGGGCGCGCTGGGGCTTCTCGATCAGGCCTATTCACTCATCGTTGAGGTCGACGGGGACCCGACGATTTCATGGCAACGGGACGACCTGCGGTATATTATCGCCAAGCGCGTCATGGAAATATACACATCCCGCAGTAACGTCGCCACGGGGAAACAGAGCGAAATACCCCTCGTCATGAACAAGGATGTCCAGAAGGAGATCAAAAAATTTCAGGGCGGCGATCGCGATTTTTTTATGCGTTCCTACAAACGGGCGGGACGGTACCGTCCCATTATCGTGGAGAAGTTGAAAGAGGCGGGCCTGCCGGAGGAACTGTCGTGGCTTCCTCTCGTTGAAAGCGGTTTTAAAATCAATGCCCTTTCACGTGCCCGGGCATTGGGACCGTGGCAGTTTATTTCATCGACGGGTTATAAATTCGGTCTCAAACGGGATCACTGGATTGATGAGCGTATGGACGTGGAAAAGTCCACGCGGGCGGCCATTGATTACTTGAAACAGCTCCACGGAATATTCGGCGACTGGATGACGGCGCTCGCCGCCTACAACTGCGGAGAAGGCCGTGTGCTGAGGGTGATATCACGTCAGCATATGAACTATCTCGATAACTTCTGGGACCTGTACAGGAGCCTGCCTTACGAAACGGCTTGTTACGTGCCGCGTTTTCTCGCCGTTCTGCATATCATAAAAAATCCTGACGCATTCGGGTTCGATCTGACTGTCACGCAGGAAGACGTCGTTCCCTTTGAGACGGTGACGGTCAAAAAATCCATGAAACTGAAGGACGTGGCCCGGTACCTGAAAGTGTCGGAAGAAACCCTGTGTTACCTGAACTCGGAACTGAGGTACAAGACAACGCCCGATTTCGAATACACATTGAGAGTACCTGAAGGGACGGCCCCTCAGATGACAGAGGTATATGCTTCCATACCCGCGGCGAAGAGGCCGGGTGGGCCCGAATATGTCCGTCACAAAGTAAGACGGGGCGAATCGCTTTCCGTTATCGCAGAGCGATACAGGACCTCTATCCGGTCGATTATGGCGGCAAACCGTTTGAGGAGCAAACATCGCATCACCGCCGGCATGTGGCTGAAGATACCCGTTAAAAAAGGACACTATGTCAGCGCCTCACGGGGGGTATCGTCCGGGGTGCAGGATCTCGACGGAAAAGTCGTACGGTACCGTGTCAAGAGGGGTGATTCACTCTGGATATTGGCACAACGGTACAATACCACGATCAGCAACATCAAGAGCATGAACGGCATGCGGGACAGCCGTCTCTACATCGGGCAGATACTGACGATCGGCGACGGGCCGACGGAAACGAACACCGGTGATATCCATTACACGGTGCGTCGGGGAGACAGCCTGTACGAGATTGCGAAACGGAACAAAATCGCCCTGAACACGCTGTTGAGACTGAACAATATGTCGGAGAGCACGGTGATATATCCCGGACAGATCGTTCGCATCAAATAGGAAAGCTGTACATTATCAATATGTTGGGAAGCACCAATTGACGATTAAGAAGCGCCGGTGCGGACAGTCGCCAGCGTTGCCGCCGCCGCGTGTATTGGTGATTGATGCCCGCTGTTTAATTCAATCTTGACCTCTCTTCGGGGTTCATATATAAATTTTCACTGACGGGGAGGCGTCCATGCGACGTTTCACGTACCATGATGAAAGGCCGGTAGGGGCGGCGTTTCATGTTTGTCATCACGACGGTTTCCACGAACGTCTGGGTGACATGTACGGGACGGCGGGTGATGGTTTACACAGTGGGTATTTCATTGGAAGGGAAGGGGATTCGATGAGATATATCGATGAAATTGACATCGCGGAGAAGCGGGTGTTGTGCCGGTTTGATTTTAATGTTCCGCTGGACGAGAACTGCAACATAACCGACGACAGGCGCATCAGGGCGGCATTGACGACAATCAATTACTGTCTTGACGAACACGCGAAGGTGATCATCATGACCCATCTCGGTCGTCCGAAGGGGGAGATCGTTCCCAAATACAGCCTGGGGCCCGTTGCGCGTCGCCTGTCTCGTCTTTTGGGCAAGGAGATTATGTTGATGAAGGATTGTGTGGGGGAGGAGGTGCGCACAACCGTTCAGAACCTGCAACCGGGATGTATCGTTTTCCTGGAAAATCTCCGCTTTCACAAGGCCGAGACGGAAAACGATGAAGCATTCGCGAAGGAACTGGCCCGGCTGGCGGATGTTTATGTTGATGACGCCTTCGGTAACGCCCACAGGAAGCATGCATCCAATGTCGGCGTTACACGGTTCGTCAAGGAGTGTGCCGCCGGGTTTCTCATGAAGCAGGAACTGAACTACTTCAACAAGGCCCTTGGATCTCCCGCTCGACCGCTCGTTGCCATCATCGGCGGTTCCAAGGTATCGGGCAAACTTGAGGCTTTGGAGAATCTCATCAAGAAGGTAAACAAAATCATTGTCGGCGGGGGTATGGCCTTCACGTTCCTCAAAGCGCAGGGTGTGGAGATAGGGAAATCCCTCGTTGAGGACGACCTCATTGCCATGGCGCGGGATATCATGGAAACGGCGCGGGAAGACAAGGTGAAGTTTTATCTCCCCGTGGATACCGTTGTCGCAGAGAACATGGATAACAAGGCGGAAACAAAAATCGTCCCCGTGCAGGAGATACCGGCGAACTGGATGGGGCTTGATATCGGGCCCGCCACGATAACACTTTTTTCAGAAGCGATCGCGAATGTCCGGACCATCGTCTGGAACGGGCCGATGGGTGTGTTCGAGCGCGATGCATTCAGCAGGGGTTCCTTTGCCCTGGCCCACAGTGTTGCCCGGTCGCATGCCCTGACCATCGTCGGCGGGGGAGACACGGACGTCGCCATCCGTCTTGCCGGGGAAAGTGACAACATGTCGTACATTTCCACGGGAGGCGGGGCATTCCTCGAATTGCTTGAAGGGAAGAAGCTTCCCGCTATTGAGGCGTTGGAATGTTGAAACAGGGAGAAAAAATATAAACAGTGAAGGCGCCGTCAGCGGGCGCTTTCTTTTTTGGTTATCATGCGGAATATTCTCATCGAGATCGAGTACGACGGCACCGAATACCACGGCTGGCAGGTGCAGCCGAACGGTATCACCATTCAGGCCGTCCTCCAGGATCGTCTGTCACAGATACTGCAGGAACCCGTCACCGTTGTTGGCTCGGGTCGAACCGATGCGGGCGTACATGCCCGGTGCCAGGTGGCGAATTTTCATACGGCGTCATCACTTCCCTGCGGAAACATGCAAAAGGCGATGAACGCTCTTCTTCCCGGGGACATCGCTCTCACAAAGGTCCAAGAGGTCCCGTCAGCATTTCACGCCCGCTTCAGCGCGAAAAGCAAGGTGTATCGGTATCAGATATACAACAGCGTCACAAAACCGGCGCTACTCCGCCGGTACGTGTGGCATATCCGCCGTTCCCTCGATATTGCGTCCATGAACGATTCTGTCCGTCATCTTGTCGGGACGTACGATTATTCCTCTTTTTGCGGGTCCGGCGATCATTGCCGGACGCACGAGAGGACAGTCATGACAGCGGCGTTCAGACAGGAAGGAGACGATCCGCTCGTTGTTTTCACCATTGAGGCGGACGGCTTCTTGCGTCATATGGTGAGAAATATCGTCGGCACGGCCGTCGAGGCGGGTGTGGGTGTGCTGGCACCGGAGGAGTTGCCGGCCATTAGGGATAAGCAAGACAGAACGGCAGCGGGACCGACGGCACCGCCGCAGGGACTCTTTCTCGAGAAAGTGATCTATTGATATGAAAATAGTAATCGTGGGATCTACGGGGATGATGGGACGGGAATTGGTCCGTACCTTCGATTCGATGCATGATGTCACCGTGATCGATGCAGACGAGGTTCCTCTGGAATCGCGTGACACCTGTCGCCGGGCAATCGAATCGGAGACACCGGACTGGGTGGTTAATGCGGCAGGCTGTGCCGATGCGGACGAATGTGAGAGAAATCCCCAATATTCCCAAGCTGTTAACTTGGAAAGACCCAGAAATATCGCTTTGGCTGCACATGAAGCCGGTGCTCGCCTTGTCCATTACAGCACCGATTATGTCTTCGACGGCTCGAAGGGCGCGCCGTATACGGAAAACGATCCGTGCCGCCCGATGGCCGTTTACGGCGGTCACGCCGTTAAGGCCGAGGACTATATCAGCACGCTGTCGGACAGATGGCTCATCATCAGGACGGCGTGGCTCTTCGGTCTGGGGGAGAACGATTATGTGCGTGCAGTCTGTGACCGTGCGGCGTGCGGTGAGACGATCAGTGCTCTCGACGGTCCGCAGGGCTCTCTTTCATATGCCGTCGATGTGGCGGTGGCGACGCGAATGCTTATGGAGGGGGATCATGCCGGCGTATTTCACGTATCGAACCGAGGACGCTGCACCCGCTGGGCAATGACGCGGGAGATTGTTTCGATAATAGGCCGGGACGATGTGGAAGTTGTGCCCGTATCGGCGACAGAAATGCCCCGCGCGGCGGCACAACCGCCTCATGTGGTATTGAGCACCAGAAAATTGACCGACCGGACGGGACGGACGCTTCAGTTCTGGCAGCTCGCACTAAGGCACCACATTGCCCGCCTGAGAGACGAACCGTTGCGCGAAAAAGTAAAGAAGGCGTGACGGACCGTTTCATGTGCCCGTCGACGACGATATCGCGCGACAGTGACAGAGGGTCATATGACGGTAACGGAGCATGAGCGCGTTGTACACGCACCGCCCAAAACGGGATTGTCCCGCACCTATGTTGTTGAAGGAAGAGAACAATTGATGGCGGTAGATGTGGGCAGTGTCGGGGCGGCGCAGGATGTGGTGGAATTCGTGACAAACCGCCTCGGACGGTCGATGAATGACGTAAAAGTCATTGCCGCGACGCACTTTCATATCGACCACATCGGAGGTATCGGCGCGCTCCTCGAGCTGTGTCCTTTCGATACCCGTGTCATTTTTCACCATCTGGTGAGGGACTATCTCGACGGAGTCAGGAAACCATCTTTGATTCACCACTGGACGACGGGACTTATGCCGGCGACACTTTCCAGCGTCCGGAATGTGTGTCTTCTGTCCCACCTCAATTTTGGGGGCTGGGCGGGCATTCCCCTTCCCATCATTCGGACGATGACAGGCATTCCTTTCGAAAAACGGAGAATCACCTTCATCGGTGATGGTCGGGAGCGGCGATACGACCTCGGTTTCGACGGCTGGACTGTTATAGAGACCCCGGGACACACGGAGGATTCGATAACGTTTTACCGTGAAGAATCGGGGGAAATGATATGCGGAGATCTGATCATCAACGCGAGGAGAGGCGGAAAGGGGATGGTAAACCACTTTTACTGGAACGGGCGCAGTATACGCGATTCGTATTATTATCTGCGCCGGGAGACGACACCGGTGGTTATCTATCCGGGACATGGAGACGTCATCACGGGCACGGGCGATATACTCGGCGCCGTGGCGCACAGGAAGTGAAGAAAACGGCACGGCCGATGACGACGGGTGCTAACCAAAAAAATTCATACGGACTGATCCGACCGTATTGCGGCGTCTGAAGAAAGTGGTGTATAGTTGACAGACGATGTGCCGCAGCGACGATGTGTAGGTGCTGTACCGACGACCTCGTCCGTCGAGGTGTCGTTAATCATTTTTTCTTAGTGACCGCATCCGAAAGGATAATGATAAACTGGCAACAGACTATGAGTCGAAAGAAAAGGCAATTGCCATAATGAGAGGAGGGCTCATGAAGAAGGGTATATCCACTGTCATAATGGCTTTATTGCTCGTGTGGTGTCTGGAAGGAGTGCCGGCGGCGCAAATGTCGGACCCTGTCAATCACTATGTGAAAACACACGGGACACTGGGGATCTCCAACTGGTCGACGGGCGTAATCGGGGTCGTCGGTGTGGGGGCGGCGCCACAGAGGTTTTCCGGCACGCCCCAGGCACGCCCCATGGCGATCCGGGCGTCGCAGCGTGACGGATATCGGAAATTGTTCACAATCGTACGGGATATCCCCGTCGATGGGCTGACTCGTATCAAGGATTACTTTACGAGTGACAAAGAGATGAACCTGCGGATATGGAAGATCGTTCATGACGCCGTAATCGTGAGGACAAATTATAAAACCGACGGGACAGTGGAAACGAAAATGCGCCTGTCATTCTCCGAGGGTCTGTATGCGCTCGTATTTAATGAGGTGATAGCCGTCACGAAATCGGAGGGCAGGGAGGGTGAAAAACCGGAAAAGGCAGACGGATCGGGGCTTATCATTGATGCACGAGACTTTACGATCGGGGCGGCTCTGGCGCCGACGGTGGTTAATGAATCGGAGACGACGGTATACGATGTTTCCTTTGTCGACAGGGAAACCGTTGTGGACAGAGGAATGTGCGTGTATATGCGCTATCCGTCGGCGGCCCGAAGTGATGTGCAGATGGGAAATAATCCGCTGACGGTCACGGCCGTTGCCGTCAGGGGTGCCAATAACGCGGATATTGTTATCAGTGACGGGGACGCCGCGAGGATAGAAGAGGCGGACGACGCCAACGGCTTTCGCAAACAGTGTCGGGTCATGATTGTCGGCGAATAATATGGCGTAGCGGAGAAAGAACCGAAAAAACCGCGGTCTGAAAAACTGAAGGCTGCGGTTTTCAATGCCGGATGGTAGTCGGTGTGAAAGAGGACGGGATACAGGTGCAAAACAAGATTCGTATCATGCCCAAGCATGTGTCGAGCAAGATCGCAGCGGGTGAGGTGGTGGAGCGTCCGGCATCGATTCTCAAGGAACTGGTGGAAAATGCCATTGATGCCGGTGCCGAAGACATTGAGGTGGAACTTGTTACAGGAGGTATTGAGTCGATACGGGTCGTCGACAACGGCGAGGGTATGGGACGGGACGATATCGTTCTCGCCTTCGAACGGTTCGCCACAAGCAAGATCACCACATTCGATGATTTGACCGGGGTTCGTACCTTCGGATTCCGCGGGGAGGCCCTGCCCAGTATCGCCGCAGTGGCACGTGTCGAAGTGTCAACGCGGACGGAGGGTTCCGTCGGCGGAACGCGTGCGGTCATTGAAAGGGGAAAAGTGACGGAGATTGCTGACGTCGGCTGTTCCCTGGGAACAACGATAACGGTGACCGGTGTTTTCGGTGAGGTCCCGGCGCGGCGGAAATTTCTGAAGTCTGAGGTGACGGAGCGGTCGCATTGTGTCGAAAACATTGTACGCTGTGCCCTGTCTCGGAAAGACGTCCGTTTTTCGGTTTCCGAAAAGGGACGGACAATTTTCACGGCGCCGAAAACGGATGATACGGAACAGCGTATCGCACGCATCATCGGTCCTGCTTTTATTGAAAAAAGCCGCTGGATAGAGAAGAGTCGTGACGGGTATGCAGTTCACGGCTACGTGTCGTCGCCCGAATTCAGCCGGTCCAACACCAAGGGCATCTATTGCTTTGTAAACGGGAGGTATGTGCGCGATACGGTGATTCATCATGCACTGATGAAATCCTACCGGCGGTTTATTGAAGCGAAGCGATATCCCCATGTCGTTGTTTTTGTCGATGTTCCGCCGGGTGATGTCGATGTGAACGTCCATCCGGCGAAGATCGAGGTGCGTTTCGCCCGTTCGCAGGAGGTTTACGGATTGCTCGTGGATGCCGTAACGGACGCTTTCTCGCCGTGGAAGGCGGAGTCCGGCCGTCATGACAACGGGAGTGAATTCATCGAACCTCGTGCGGGTTCCGACTACGGCCGGAGGGTGGAGGAGGCGGTTCGGCACTATACCTTAAGAACGGGGATGGGAAAGGAATGGTCGGCCCGTCCGGGAAAACCGCGTGGCGCATTGGGAAGAAACGACATGACGAACGTCGGTAAACGATGGGACCTGGCTGAGAATGCCGGGGTCACGACAGCCCGCATGAGCGAAGAAGAACCACTGCCGGGGAAGACGTTTTCGCAGATGCGCTACGCCGGCGAGATCGACGGAACATATCTCGTTCTCATCGACGATGATGGACTTGTCCTTGTCGATAAGCATGTCGCCCATGAGCGCGTACTCTATGAACGGTTGAAAAAGCAGGCAGCGGAGGCATCACCGGCCAGTCAGGAACTCTTGATGCCTCAGATCATCGAGCTTCAGCGGTCCCAGGCGGCGTTTGTGCTCGATAATAAAAGTATCTTCGAAGAACTGGGATTTTCGCTGGAGCATTACGGGGGCTCGTCGATTGCGGTAAAATCGGTGCCCGTGGTTTGTGGAGGAATGAACTGCGAGCAGGTAATCGCGGATATCGGTGACGAATTGGAACGTGCCGGAACCGTCGAGTCACTGTCCTTGGTGCGGGAGCGGGTTATGACGGTGATTGCCTGCAAGGGAGCTGTCAAGGCGCACGATGCCTTGTCTGCTGATGAGATTGCTCAATTGTGCCGAGACCTCGATGATACTCCTTATTCGTCTCATTGTCCCCACGGACGACCCGTTTCAGTACGATTCGGCGTTTATGATCTGGAACGGATTTTTAAGCGAAGATGAACCGGTGAACGGCATGCAAACCCCACGCCTCCGAATTGTTATCATTGCCGGCCCCACGGCGGCGGGAAAAACGGAAACGGCCATTTCTCTGGCACGACGATTCGATGGTGAGATAATCAACGCCGACTCCATGCAGGTGTACCGGTTCATGGATATCGGGACGGCGAAACCGAATCGTTCCGTACGCAAGGAGATACCGCATCACCTGATTGATATAGTCGATCCCGATGAAGAGTATAATGCCGCCATGTTTGCCGACGCCGCCGATGAAATCATCCGGCGTATTCGCGACGCGGGACACACCGTTATTGTCGTCGGCGGGACGGGGCTGTATATCCGGTCGTTGCTCTACGGCCTCCTGGACACGCCGTCGGCGGATGAGGAACTTCGCCGTTATTATGACGAGGCAGCGAACCGTCACGGAAACGAGTATCTCTTCAATGAACTGAGCCGGCGTGATCCCCTTTCGGCCGGGAGGATTCATCCCAAAGACCGCGTCCGGATCATTCGCGCGCTGGAGGTGATGGAGAAGACAGGCGTATCCATTACAGAGATTCAATCACGCCATAGCCGGAAGGTGAGGCGCTATGATGCATTCAGCGTCGTGCTGTGCCCCGAGCGGACGGAACTGTACGATCGGATCGACCGGAGAACGGATATTATGATGGATGAAGGGCTGGTCGCGGAGGTGGAAAATCTTCTGGAAAGGGGATACAATGCGTCGTTGAAACCGATGCAGTCCATGTCATACAAACATGCGGTAGCGTACCTGACGGGCGCAGCTGATCATGTCGAGGCGACGCGCAGAATAAAGCGCGATACGCGGAATTATGCAAAGCGTCAGATTACCTGGTTTAAAAAAGAAAAACACATGCGATGGTATAACCCACGAGAGCAGGCGGACCTCCTTGATGACGTTGAGAAATTTCTTGGACGCTCATGAGCGGTGAGGGGGTATGCGTTCGTGCGGCGAACGGCTGAACAACGCAATTCATCGCCGGGAAAATGCTTGACTTGACAAGGGGATGTAGATAATTATGTGTCGATAATTGAGCCCCCTGGGATCCATGCCGTGAACTGACGACGGTGAGGCGTCTCGCTGTCATGCGGAGAGACACGCGGAAAGAACTACGTATTTTAGCAATGAATCACATTAAGGTGCGGAAGCGGACAGCTGTCATGAAGCGATATATAAGACATGTATGCATCTTTACGGGTGTGGTGATCGCCGCCGCAGTATGCGCGTGCGCGCCCGTTGAGAACCAGTCGCTCAGCCTGCTGGGAACGCCCCGTCATCATGTTGAAACGGGACTGACACTGATGCAGCACGGGAAATACCGTGATGCGGAACGGGAATTCGATCTGGCGTTACGGGTGAACAGTAAAAACGCCATGGCCCACACCGGATTGGGCATTCTTGCCGCGTACCGCGGAAACTATGATGCGGCCTTCGACATGATGGAGGAGGCGAAAGAGTGTTCCGTAACGCCGGCGGAGAAGAATTTTGTCTCGGTAAGTTTAATACGTCTCTATACAATGAGCAAGAGGGGTGACTGGCTGGAGAAGGCGAAGGAGGAATACAACACGGTGACGGCCACAGATCCGGTGTCACCGGCCGCCCATTACTATATGGGTGTCGCTTATAAAGAAGGCCTCAAGTTCGATAAGGCGGCACAATTTCTCGCATACGTACTCGATCTGAACAGGGGATTCATTAAGAGGGCAAACCGCGAATGGCGCATTGTCCGGAAGATTCAACAGGCAGCGCCTCAGACCATGGCGGGCAAAGAGGTGGCCATCAAAGACAGTATTACCCGTGAAGACCTGGCCGTGCTCCTGATGAAGGAATTACATGTCGACAGAATGCTCGACAGCAGGATGCCGGATGACGCGGCTAAAGAAAAAGTGGCCGTCAGGCACCCGACGGATATCGACGACCGACCCCGCAGAGATGATATTGCCGTGGTGTGCCGGTACGAGATCAGCGGTCTCAACTGCTACGATGACGGGATGTTTCATCCCGTTGATATCGTTACCCGTGCCGCGCTGGCGACGGTGGTCGTCCATATTCTGGAGATGGTGGTCGGTGATGTCACGGGACGGGGTTCGTCTCATCCTGTTGCGATACACTCTTTCGTGGATGTTCCCCCGGACGCTTCCTATTACCGTGACGTGATGACGGTGGTTTCACGAAACATTATGACTCCCGATCTGGACAGCGAGAATTTCTTTGTTCCACTGGGACCCGTCAGCGGGGCCGAGGCACTCCTCGTGATAGACAGGTTGAGGCAGGAACTTTTTCTCCTGTAAGCAAAATGGGTGTGAAGAGGTGCGGGACAGAGACGTCATGCGCCGATCCCGTTAATAATAGAGAAATGGTGAGGTACAGTGAGCGAACAGAATTTTGAAAAGGCGTATGACCCGCACAGGATTGAAAAGAAATGGTACGAGTACTGGATTCAGGAAGGAACCTTTCGCGCGTCAGATACCAGCGATAAGGAACCATTCGCCATCGTTATTCCTCCTCCCAACGTAACGGGAATGCTCCATATGGGCCATGCGCTCAATAATACGTTGCAGGACATCATCATACGATATCGACGCATGCAGGGATACAATGCGCTCTGGATGCCCGGGACCGATCATGCGGGTATTGCTACACAAAACGTCGTCGAAAAGGAACTGGCGAAGGAAGGTATATCCCGCCATCAGATCGGGCGGAAGGCCTTTATCGAACGTGTCTGGAAATGGCGGGAGCAATACGGCGGCATTATCCTTAATCAGCTTCAGAAACTGGGGTGCTCCTGTGACTGGGAGCGGGAACGTTTCACCATGGATGAGGGCCTCTCTCATGCCGTGCGGGAAGTCTTTGTGCGGCTTTACAATGACGGTCTGATCTACCGCGGTGACTACATGGTGAACTGGTGTCCCCGGTGTCACACGGCAATTTCCGATCTTGAAGTTGAATATGAGGAAGAGCAGGGAGGCCTGTGGTATATCCAGTATCCCTTTGCGGACGGCACGGTGGGGGGCGTCGAAGTGGCGACGACCCGCCCGGAAACCATGCTCGGCGATACGGCCGTCGCCGTCAATCCCGAAGACGACCGATATAGAAGACTCATCGGCAAGACGGTTGTGCTCCCCCTCATGAACCGGGAGATACCCATTATTGCGGATGATTACGTGTCCCTGGAGTTCGGAAGCGGTGCCGTAAAGATAACGCCGGCATGCGATCCCAACGACTTTGCCATGGCCCAGAGGCATGATATCGATATCGTCATTATCATGGACGGAACGGCCCGCATCAATGAAAACGGCGGGGCATACAACGGGCAGGACAGATACGAATGCCGGAAGAACGTCGTCGAGGACCTGAAAAAGGGCGGGTATCTCATCAAGGAAGAACCGTACAGCCATAATGTCGGCCGGTGCTATCGCTGTAAGACCATCATCGAGCCCGCCATATCGAAGCAGTGGTTCGTCAAGGTGAAGCCGCTGGCGAAAGAAGCGTCGGCGGCGGTGGTGACGGGGAAGACGAAGATCGTTCCTTCCATGTGGGAAGGGACGTATTTCGATTGGATGGAAAACATACGGGACTGGTGTATCTCGCGGCAGATTTGGTGGGGGCACCGCATCCCGGTCTGGTATTGCGATAACTGCGATGAAATGATCGTGTCCACCGTCGAGCCGCAGGTCTGCCCCTCATGCGGGAAAGATACCCTGAAACAGGATGAAGATGTCCTCGATACATGGTTCAGCTCGGCGCTGTGGCCTTTTTCCACGCTCGGTTGGCCGGAGAACACGGAAGCGCTTGCGACATTCTATCCCACGTCGCTACTCATAACGGGATTTGACATCCTCTTCTTCTGGGTGGCGCGCATGATGATGATGGGTCTCTATGTCATGAAAGAGGTTCCTTTCTCTGACGTTTATCTCCACGCTCTCGTTCGGGACGAAGAGGGCGACAAGATGAGCAAATCAAAGGGGAACATCATCGATCCCCTGAAGATGGTCGAGAAGTTCGGCGCCGACGCCCTCCGGTTCACCCTGGCCGCTTTCACCGCCCAGGGACGGGATGTGAAGATGTCCGAAGCGCGCATCGAGGGATACCGTCACTTCATCAACAAAATATGGAACGCGGCGCGATTCTCTCTCATGAATCTCGGCGATTATCGAGAAGGTGAAACGCCTGTGTCCGAGGGCGCCCGCTCGTGGGCTGATCGGTGGATCACTCATGAACTCAACAAAACGATCGGGGATGTGACGGGCGCACTTGATGAATATCGGTTCAACGATGCAGCCAGTGCCGTGTATCAGTTCGTCTGGCATGAGTTCTGCGACTGGTATCTGGAGATGGTGAAACCCGTACTCTACGCTAGGGATGAGAAAGAGAGGAAGATCGCCGCTCAAGAGACGTTGCGGCAGGTCCTGGGTCAGTCGCTGCAGTTGCTCCATCCCTTCGTTCCTTTCGCCACGGAGGAGATATGGCACCGCATGGATGCTGGGAGGGGATCGATCATGGTGAGTGACTTCCCCTGCGTGCGTGATGATCAGGACGATGAGGAAGCGGAGCAGCGCATTGCACTGGTCAAGAACGTGGTGACATCCATACGGAACATCAGGGGTGTCATGGGTATCCCACCGACGGCGCGTCTGACGGTGACGGTGATGGCCGATGACGAGCGGGACCTGGACGTTCTGTCGGACCTTCGCTCCTATGTCATCGATCTTGCGAGCCTTGATGATCTAACCCTTTCATCATCGGACGTTGAAAAGCCGAAAAACGCTGCAACGGGCATTATCGGCGGGTTCACGGTCTTTGTGCACCTGGAAGGCATGATTGATGTCGACGCGGAGCGGGCACGCCTTGAAAAGAAAAAATTGAAATTCGACAAAGATCTCATCTCCGCGGAGAAGAAACTTTCCAACTGTGCCTTCAGGGAAAAGGCGTCGCCCGATATCGTGGAAAAGGAAGAGTCGAAACGGCGCGAAGCGGTGGAGCAGTTGGCCGTCATTGCCGAGGCGCTCGACCAGCTGCAGCACATGGGAGAAACAGGTAAATGATTTCACGGTACGTCCTGAAAACATATCTGGAAAGGTTTCTGGAAGAGGATATCGGTGCCGGTGATGTGACCACGGCGGCGGTGTGCGAGGAGTCACAGGAAGGAGTCGCACGGGCCGTCGCGCGTGACGAGTGCATTATTGCGGGTATTGATGTCTTTCGGACAGTCTTTACACTCATCGATGAACGAATTACCTTCAGCATGCATCATCGAGACGGTGAGCGTGTGGTGCCGGGTGAGGTTATAGAGAAAGCGTCGGGGAACGTCGCCCATATGCTGATGGCGGAAAGGACGGCGCTCAATCTGTTTCAGCGTATGTGCGGGATCGCCACAATGACACGTCGTTATGTTGACGCCGTGGCGGGAACGCGTGCGCAAATCATCGACACACGAAAAACAGCGCCTGGCTTGAGGATGCTCGATAAGTATGCCGTCACGGTGGGCGGCGGTGTCAATCATCGCATGGGTCTTTACGGCGGAGTTCTGATCAAGGATAATCACATTAAGGCGGCAGGCGGCATCACGGAGGCGGTCAAACGGGTTACGAATCATGTCCCGATGACGCTGAAAACCGAGGTGGAAACGGTTGCCCTGGACAATGTCGACGAGGCGCTGGCGGCGGGTGTCGATGTCATCATGCTCGACAATATGGATACGGAAACGATGGCGGAGGCCGTCCGGCGAATAAATGGGCGAGCACTGGTCGAGGCGTCGGGAGGAATAACTCTTGAAAGGGTCGGTGAAGTGGCCGCCACGGGCGTTGATTTCATTTCCGTCGGATCGATCACCCATTCGGCACCCGCGGCGGACATTTCGCTGCTTATTGAATGAAAACCGGGTAGAAATAAGCTGATCGGTGATTATTTTCGGATAGCGCCGTACACGGAAACACGGGACAGACAACAGCGTAATGAGCATCAACACAACGGTTCTAAACGACCTTTTCTTCAAGGGCCTGATAGGTAATAAAGTACATTATTTCAAAGAAGTGGATTCAACAAACAGCTATGCGACACGGTTTGCGAAAGAGGGGGCTGCCGAGGGGGAGGTTGTCATTGCCGATAAGCAGACAAGGGGGCGGGGTCGTCTGAACCGCGTCTGGCAATCACCCGAAGGAAAGAATGTCTACACGTCAATCATTCTGCGACCGCCGATCAAGCCGTCCACGGCATCACAGTTGACACTGACCGCTGGTGTTGCCGTGGCGGATATCATTTCCGAATATTGTCTGAAGCGGGCCGTGCTCAAATGGCCGAATGACGTGTTGATTGGGAAAAAGAAAATCTGCGGTATCTTGACGGAAATGCGGACGAAGGCGGCCGAGGTGGACTTCGTCATCGTCGGTATCGGGGTGAACGTGAATATGACGGAGGAAGACTTTCACCCGTCTGTCCGTGATATCGCGACATCACTGAAGATGGAAACAACCTTTGACGTGTCCCGGACAGAATTTACCGTGAATCTTTACCGTGCCCTGGAAAGATGGTACAAGGTTGTCCTGACAGAAGGTTTTGAATCGATTCGGCGTGAATGGATACACTATTCGGGAATGATGGGACGACAGATTGTGGTCGATAACAGCGGTGAACTGCAGCGGGGCGAAGTCGTCGGGCTGGGAGAGTGCGGCGAATTGATTTTCATCGACAGAGAGAAAAAAATACGGCACGTGCTGACGGGTGATGTGTCTTTGATAGCGGAGGAATGATGCTGCTGGTCATCGATGTGGGAAATACGAATACCGTTGTCGGTCTCTTCAACGGCGATACACTGGTGCGGGACTGGCGCATTCGAACGGTCATTGACAGCACAATAGACGAATACGGAATGCTGATGCTGAAAATGTACGAAACGGCGGGCATCGCCGTCGGGTCCGTTCATGATATTATCATCTCCTGCGTCGTTCCCACATTGCTCAATGTTTTCGTTCCCCTGTGCGAGAAGTACTTCGGGAAAAAACCCCTTGTCGTGGGGCCCGGGATAAAGACGGGAATGCCCATCTATTACGACAATCCCCGTGAAGTGGGTGCGGACCGCATTGTGAATGCAGTCGCCGCCTATGAGAAACACCACAGGGCGCTGATCGTCGTTGATTTCGGCACGGCCACCACCTTCGATTACGTCAGTGAAAAGGGTGAATACATGGGAGGATGCATCGCGCCCGGCATGGTTATTTCCATGAATGCACTGTTTGAACGGGCATCGAAACTACCCCGTGTGGAAGTGACGCGGCCGAAAACGGTTATCGGCAAGGATACGGTATCGAGCATGCAATCGGGCATTCTGTACGGATACGCAGGCCTTGTCGACGGGATCATCGATCGGATCAAAGGAGAGGTTAAGACAATTCCCCGGGTCGTGGCAACGGGCGGACTGGCGCATATCGTCGCACCGGAGACGCGGTCCATTGAAGAGATAGACGACATGCTCACCTTGCACGGCCTGAGAATCATCTTTTCCCTGAACATCTAATCTGGAAACGTATTAATCCACATATCCAGTGCGTCCAGAGCACGGCGGGCGTAGTGCGTACCCCGGTCACGCTTTCTCATATGCGTGCCGAGAGGAGGAAAGAGGCCGAAGTTGACGTTCATCGGTTGAAATGTTGTCGGTTCCGTTGAGGCAATGTGGTTTGTCAGGGCGCCCAGCGCCGTCTCACGCGGCGGCGGAATCAGAGGCCTGTCGTTATGAAGGCATGCCGTGTAGAGACCGGCGAGCAACCCCGTCGCTGTCGATTCAACGTACCCTTCCACGCCCGTGATCTGCCCGGCGAAAAACAGATCATGGCGTCCCGTGAACTGGAGCAGCGGTGTTAGGACACGCGGTGCATTGATGAAGGTATTGCGGTGAATGGCACCGTAACGGGCGAAGCGGGCGTTTTCCAAGCCTGGTATGAGCGAGAAAATCCTTTTTTGCTCGGGCCGGGTCAGCTTCGTTTGAAATCCGACGATATTGAAAAGTGTGGATTCGCGGTTTTCTTTCCGGAGCTGGACAACGGCAAAGGGCCGGCGGCCGGTGCGGGGATCGATGAGACCGACGGGTTTCATCGGGCCGAAGAGGAGGGTCTTTTCCCCCCGGTCGGCGAGCACCTCGATGGGCAGACATCCCTCGAAGCATCGCGTATTTTCGAAATCCTTGAGAGGAACGGTGTCCGCGCGGGTCAGCTCGTGGTAGAAACGGTGATATTCCTCCTCCGTCATGGGACAGTTGATGTAGTCGTCACTGCCTGCATCGTATCGTGACGCGCGAAAGACCCTGTTGTCATTGATAGAATCGCCCTCGATAATCGGGGCGATGGCGTCATAAAAGGACAGATAGTCCGACTGCACCAGTGATGAAACGGCATGGGCAAGAGATGCGGACGTGAGGGGACCGGTGGCGATAATCACGATACCATCTTCCGGTACTTCACAACATTCATCGTGCAGAACGGTTATGAGAGGATGATGAAGCAGCCTCTCTTCGATATAAAGAGAAAAGAGCACACGGTCGACGGCGAGGGCCTTTCCCGCGGGGACCGCCGTCTTATCGGCCGATTCCATGATGAGAGAACCAATCCGGCGCATCTCTTCCTTAAGAAGTCCAACAGCACTTGCGGGATCATTGGACCGAAGGGAATTGCTGCACACAAGTTCCGCCAGGTGCGGCGACCGGTGTGCCGGCGAAAGCCGCTTGGGTTTCATGTCATACAGGCGGACCGGCACGTGGCGGCATGCGAGCTGCCATGCGGCTTCACATCCCGCAAGACCGCCCCCAATGACGACGACGGGTATTTTTTCTTTCAAAGCATTGTTCGGAGAGCGGATGGCGGTCATAAGAAGCGGTGCCTACAATGCTTCACTGTAATTGCAGTCTTTGTTCGGGCAGGCCTTGACGGCGCCTTTCGAGCGCAGATCTTTTTCAACGAGGAAGGGAAATCCGCAGAGGGGACAGGGCTCGTTTATTGGCCTGTTCCAGATGGCATATTTGCATTTTGGATAGTTCGTGCATCCGTAGAATGTCTTCCCCTTTCGCGTTCTCTTTTCCGCCAGGAACCCGTCGCATCCCTCCTCCGGACAGCGTACGCCCATAGTGAGCGGTTGCGTGTGCCTGCAGTCAGGGTAGCCGGAACATCCAAGGAAGCGGCCGTACCGGCCTTCCTTGATAACCATCGGCCTGCCGCATTTTTCGCAGACGACATCAGTTGATTCAGGTTCGCTTTTTTCGATCTTTCCACCTGCGGTCAGGACGAAATTCATGGTGTTCTTACATTCGGGATAGTTCGAACAGGCAAGGAATTTTCCGTTTTTTCCCCATTTAATCACCATGATGTTGCCGCACTTGTCACAGGTAATATCCGTCGGCGTCTCCTCACGCTTCACATTACGCATGTTCGTCTTCGCGTGGTCCAGTTCGGATTGAAAGGGTTCATAGAAAGAACGGAGCGCATCGCGGCGCGACAGGGTTCCCTCTTCGATACGGTCGAGGTTTTCTTCCATGGATGCGGTGAATTGTATGTCGAGAATGTTCGGAAAGTTTTCGACGAGAAGATCGTTCACCACCACGCCCAGTTCGGTGGGGTGAAAGCGGCCCTCGTTGAGAGAAACGTACTTTCTGTCCTGTATGGTGCTCAGAATGCTGGCATAGGTGCTGGGCCGGCCGATCCCCTTTTCTTCCAGTTCCTTGACGAGTGACGCCTCGGAGAAACGCGGCGGCGGTTGTGTGAAATTCTGCTGCGGTGTGAGAGACGACAGACGGACAGTCTCGCCCTCGGAGCAATCGGGCAGCGTGACACCGAGATTTTCGTCAGCGGCGGCTACGGGTGCATCATTGTCGCGGCTTTCGCTGTAAACGATCGTATAGCCGGGAAATTTCATGATCGAACCGGCCGCACGGAAGACATACGACCCCGCCGTAATATCTATCGTCGTTCTGTCAAAGAGGGCGGGTTTCATCTGGCTCGCTATAAAGCGATTCCAGATGAGCTGATACAGACGGAATTCATCACGGCCCAGATACTGCTTGATATCACCGGGAGGATGGGACAGGGATGCCGGGCGGATCGCCTCGTGAGCATCCTGTGCCGATTTTGATGACTTGAAGCGACGCGGTGAATTGGGAAGATAGGTGTCCCCGTAGGTGCGCGCAATAAAGGCGCGCGAGTCATTCAACGCCTCGTCCGCAATGCGGACGGAATCGGTTCGCATGTAAGTGATGAGACCGACGGAACCTTCCGAGCCGATGTCAATGCCTTCATAGAGCTTCTGTGCAAGAGACATTGTCTTCTTGGCGGAAAACCTGAGCTTGCGTGATGCTTCCTGCTGCAGCTTGCTCGTTGTAAAGGGAGGAGGTGACTGTCCTTTTGTTTCCTTTTTTGTCACAGACGATACGATGAAGTCGGATTTCTTCAGTTCTTCACAAATCGTTTCGCTTTCTTCCCCGTTTGATATCTTTGCCTTTTTGCCCTCGATTTTGATAAGGCGTGCCTCAAAGGGCGGCGGATTCTTGCCGTCCAAGAGAGCTGTAATGGTCCAGAATTCTTCGCTGGCGAAGGCCTGTATTTCCTTCTCCCTGTCGCAGATGATGCGGACGGCAACGGACTGAACGCGGCCTGCACTGAGGCCCCGTTTTACCTTGTCCCACAGGATGGGGCTGATCTGGTATCCTACAAGGCGGTCGAGCATACGGCGCGTCTGCTGGGCGTCATACTTGTTGGTGTCAAGTGTGCCGGGATTTTTGAGGGAGGCAAACACCGTCGGCTTCGTCAAGTCGTTGAAGAGGATGCGGTAGACCTCTTTTGTGGACGTGTCGATTTCCTGGGCCACGTGCCAGGCAATCGCTTCGCCTTCCCGGTCCGGGTCGGGTGCCAGATAGATAGTATCCGCGTTACGCGCGGCTTTCTTTAATTCGGATATGTTTTTCTTCTTAGACGGGATCACCGTGTAGGTGGGCTCGAAATTATTGTCGATATCTATGCCGATTGAACTCTTGGGGAGGTCTTTGATATGGCCGGACGTGGCCTTGACGTCAAAGTCGGGGCCGAGATATTTCTTAATGGTCTTCACTTTTGTGGGTGATTCCACGATGATTAAAGATTGAGACATTCCTTCTCCTTGGTTGACTTCCGTCACGACGGACGGGTCGTTATACGCATACAACTGCGTCATTTCTTTCGGCGATAAAACTTGCCGGGTTGCTGCTCAATGTATCCGTTTATTTCCAGCGTCATCAGTGTTGATACAACCCGATGAGCCTCCATGCCTGTTTTTTCTATCAGGTTGTCAATGTGGACCGGTGACGCACCGAGCTCTTTCAGAATGTGATTCTCCGTATCGGTAAGTGCGGGAATCGATTCCGGGCAACTGTCAGACTGTCTGTTGTCCTTCAGCGTTTCGCTCACAGCGGCGATGTGGGGAGCGATTTCTTCAAGAATGTCGTCCACGGATTCGACGAGCTTCGCACCGTTTTTTATGAGCCAGTGGGTTCCCCGGGATCCCGGCGAATCAATCATGCCCGGCACGGCGAATACTTCGCGACCCTGCTCTCCGGCGAGGCGTGCCGTAATCAGCGACCCGCTCCGCTCATGCGCCTCGACAACGACGACACCGAGGGACATGCCGCTGATGATCCGGTTACGAAGGGGAAAATGAGGGGCGAGAGGCGGTGTGCCGAAGGGAAATTCCGTGACAACGGCGCCGTTATCGGCGATCGATGCATGGAGTGGCCTGTTTTCAGGAGGATAGACAACGTCGATGCCGGTTCCCAGTACGGCAATGGTTTTGCCGTTACTCGACAGAGCCCCCCGGTGGGCCGCCGTATCGATTCCACGGGCCATGCCGCTGACAACGGTGACACCGAGACGCGAAAGCTCGCGGGCAATGCGTTCGGTAATAAATTTACCGTAGGTGCTTGCCGACCGGGAACCCACGACGGCCACGGGCACATCGCGGTCGGACAGACAACCCTTGACGAAGAGGAGCGGTGGGGGATCATAGATATTCTTCAAGAGTAGAGGGTACTGTTCGTCCTCCGGGGTAACAAAGGCGACGCCGGCATTGCGAGCCTTGTCCTTGTTGCTTTCCACGGTTTGCCAGTCATTAAAACGCACGATCGATGACGCGACCTTCCGGGGTATGCCGCTTTGGGACACAATGTTGTCAACAGAGGACCGAAAAACATTCTCCAGGTTGCCGAAAGCCTCGATAAGGGCCGTCACGCGGACGGGTCCGATGTTGGTAATATGAGAAAGAGCCAGCAAATATGTCAGTTCATTATCGGTCATTGTATGAGACTATACCCGGGGAAGCAACGATATACCATATGACGGAAACCGTTCATATGAAACAGAGAACGCAAAATATATTGAATAAACATTCACTGTCAAGCAAATTGTTTGTATAATGGATTTTTACGATTTATACAAGGTATTGATGACACGTATCTTATTCACTGTTTTGGTGATCTGGCTTGACAGGGTATCCCGGGTATACTAATTTACGCGTCACGAAAGATGCCGGTTTCCACTGGACCTTGTGACGTATAGGGAAAGTTGTTCTCATGAACCATACATTAAGATTATCCATCGTATTGCTTTCGGTAATCCTGTTGACGGCCGTTGTTCCTCGGTCGGGACGAAGCGAGGACCCAACCGAAGATCCCGAGCGGAAAAGACTTGTTGTCGAGCCAATGTCACTGGAATTCACGGTTCCCGCAGTGGAACCGGAGACGAAGATGCTGGCAATCAAGAATATCGGCACGGGGCCGATGAGATGGGTGGCGCTCGGTGTCGATGATTGGATTGTACTCGACAAGAAATTCGGTGTTGTCGACGAACACGGAGATACGATCGCCGTATCGGTGAATCCCGAAGGACTGGAGGATGGAGTCCACCGCTCGAAAATTGTGGTGAATTCAATAGGCGGCACGAAAGAAATCACGGTTATGCTCACCGTCTCCGACGCAGAACATCACGCACACCTCGCGTCCATTCAAATAACGGCGTACAAGACGGAACTCATGACTGACGAGAGGTTGTTCTTTACGGCTAAAGGTGTGTATTCCGACGGCTCGGTTAAGGATATAACCAGTGAGGTGACGTGGAGATCATCGGACAAGCGAGTGGCCCGTTTTATCGAAAAAGGCGTTTTGAACGGTGAATCACCGGGTGAGACGACAGTTACTGCTCATTATGAGTCCTTTGAGAGCGATCAGTGGAATACGCGCGTTGTCGAAAAGGAAGGAAGTGTGCTGTGGGTACTGCCGCGACAGATTGATATCGGGAATATTGAGGTGGGATGTACGGAAGAACGGACCATCACAGTGAGGAAGAAAGGCCGGGATTCACTGCTATGGGAAGCCGTTTCCGAAGTGCCGTGGATTGTCTTTAAAAATCCCCCTGAGGAAGACGACGTAAGGAAAAAACTGAGGCGTGTATCCGGTGAGGACATCCAGCGGCTTCACCTGGTAGTAGACACGACTTCTCTAGAGGAGGGGAAACACCGCGGGATTATCAACGTGTTATCGAACACGAGCCGGGAACGTGTCGTCATAACGGCGAATATCGTCTCTCTTCAGTCCCTTTCCATCAGTCCCGTTGCCATTCGTATCGGTGTCGGGCAGAAACGGCCTTTTTCCGTTGTCGGTACGTGGTCCGACGGAACCCAGACGGACATTTCGGGTGCGAATGAAGGTCAGTGGGTCCTTTCGGACGACACCGTCGGTTCATTTAATCGCACACGACCCATCTTTGCGGCACGGGAGCCGGGGCGGGTGGAAATACAGCGCGTCAGAGGACCCATTGTCAGCAACACCGCCGTGGTCATCGTTGAGGAATTGATATCTGAACCGGTGCTTCTCGTCTCACCGAGGGAACTGGACATGGGTGGTATCGGACCAAGTGAGGAAGCGCGCCTGTCCTATCAATTTAAAAATGTCGGGACGGGAAACATTGTATGGACGGCCCATGTGCCAGAGGAATGGACGCCCCAGGGTGACGGTGAGGCATCGGGTGTTGCCGGTCAGGTGCCGCGTTTTCTCACTGTCGTGATTAATTCCGAAAAGCCTGATTACAATAATGAGATGTTCGCCAGTGATGTTTGCCGGGTTGTCATGACGCTGACGGGCGGGCAGCAGACGGCGCAATACACGAAGTACCTGCCTACAGGAAAATACCGTGAAATGATTAGGGTGACATCAAACGGAGGAGCGAGACATCTCTTTGTTGCCTTTGAACTGAAAACAGTCAGTTCGCGGCCCGAGCTGGCCGTGTTTCCGCATGGTATCGATTTCGGCACCGTTGACGAAGGCGAAAGCGGCATGAAGAAAATACACATAGCCAATGTGGGTAAAAATGTACTGAAGTGGTCGTTGAAACCCCAGGGAAAACGACGATACTTCAACGGTGTGCTTCTTCCGAAAGGGCGATACCTGTCATTGAAAAACGATCATCTTGCAGATGAGGAGGACTATCACGCGCCGGACGGTATTGCCGATGATATTTCATTGTCGGGGACATGGACAACGCGTGACGGTTATCCGGAGTATGCATCGGGTGCGGGGCAGCTGAAATACACCTTTTACGGGAAAGGATTCGCCGTATCTCTTGTGCATGGCGGTGAAGACGGTCAAATCAGAGTGTCGATAGACGGTACCGTCGCCGGTTCGTACAATTATTCGGGGAAAAGGAATGAACGGTCAGAATTTCTGGTAACGAACAAGTTGTCCGACGGAATCCATGTGGCAATCCTGGAGATCAACGGAGCGCCGATCGTTATCGAGGGGATGACAGTATACGCGTCAAATATAATCACGCAACAATCGAACTGGCTGAGGGTGTTTCCGGAGAAAGGGACAACCACAAACGAGATGGACTATTGCAACGTGATGATAAATAGCCAGGGACTCGCGCCGGGTGTCTATGCGGAAAACATACTTTTTTCGTCGAACGGCGGAAATGAACGTGTTTATGTATCTCTTGAAGTAGCGCCAGGATCTGTTGAACCCTATATTAATTTCTATCGTTTCGTCAGGGGAGAGAACGTTATTCTCTCTCATAAGGAAAGTCTCGAGAGTGAAGAGACGAAGGAATATACACGACAGGGCGTTGCCTTTCGGCTCTTTGCGGAAGAGGTTCCGGGAACAACGCAGTTGTATCAGTGGCGCATTCCCGAGACGGGCGAAATATTCCTCTCGCCCGACATGGATGAAGATAAGTTGAAAAGATCGTTGGGTAAAGATTATGTATTCGACGGCGCCGCCGGCAATATCGCGACCGTCAAACTGGAGGGTGTCCGCGAATTGTTCCAATGGTATGATCCTGAGACGGACAGCTATTTTTACTCCACGGATGCAAAGGGAGAAGGCATGACGGATCGGGGCTATCAATACGATGGTATGATCGGATACGTAAAATAATATCAAGGGTGTTCTTGCAAGTGGTGTGACACGGAGATGGTCATTTTTCTTGACAAAGAGGGGTAATGACGCTAGAAGTACGGCCTTTGCAGAACGTCGCGCCTGTAGCTCAGTTGGATAGAGCAACGGACTTCTAATCCGTAGGTCCAGGGTTCGAATCCCTGCTGGCGCTCCAGAAGATACATATGGTGGGCGTAGCTCAGTTGGTAAGAGTGCCGGGTTGTGGCCCCGGAGGTCGTGGGTTCAAATCCCATCGCTCACCCCAATAATAACAAGGGGTTACGTAAGAATCGTAACCCCTTGTTATTTTGTGTCGAAATTATCCAGCCGTAACTTAAACAGGAGTTTCAGAGTTAATACGAACACTAAGCCGTAATCCATTGTCATCATTGAGTTTACGGATTAACGGCTTGTAAGACCCCCCTATCGTCAATGG
>Ga0272441_10000135_pt1 | contig 162907 bp, 204 predicted proteins | sample SSMProp6N_FD_193582 | JGI IMG/M metagenome (GOLD analysis project Ga0272441, IMG submission 193582) | Marine sediment archaeal communities from Little Sippewissett salt marsh, Falmouth, MA, United States - SSM-Prop-6N | ecosystem: Environmental > Aquatic > Marine > Wetlands > Sediment ...
CCGGAGCCAAATTCAAAATCGTCCAGATTTTCCGTAATCGCAACATAATCCCCCGTCCCGTCGAAGAGCAAGGAGGCATTTCCGACCTTCTTCTGAGCGGTGTCTATCTGGGCGTCAGCATGAGGAGCAATGATGTGCGGATAGCCGGCTTCGATGGCCCCGTCGGGGATCTGAACCGAGGCGTCGGCGCCGTCGCCGTGGATCAGAAGGACAGTGTCGGAGTCGAAGGCGATCTGACTCGAGGAGCTGGACTGACTGTTGCTCGACGAACTGCTCGAAGACTGCGAATTGCTCGAAGAGCAGCTTGAGCCGCTGAAGCTCAAAGACTCCGAGGAGCTGCTGGAGCTCGACGAGCAGCTAGAACTGCTGGAGCTGAAGCTCTCGGACTCCGAAGAGCTACTGGAACTCGAAGAGCTATTTGAGCTGCTGAAGCTCAGAGACTCCGAGGAGCCGCTGGAGCTCGAAGAGCTGCTAGAACTGCTGGAACTGAAAGATGTCGACTCCGAAGAGCTACTGGAACTCGAAGAGCTATTTGAGCTGCTGAAGCTCAGAGACTCCGAGGAGCTGCTGGAGCTCGAAGAGCTGCTGGAGCTGCTGAGGCTGCTGGAATCGCTAAGACTGCTCGAGCTCGACGAGCTGCTGGAACTGCTGAAGCTCAAGGACTCCGAGGAGCTACTGGAGCTAGAAGAGCAGCTGGAGCTGCTAAAGCTCAGGGACTCCGAGGAGCTGCTAAAGCTCGAAGAACTACTGGAACTGCTGAAGCTCAGGGATTCCGAGGAGCCGCTGGAGCTCAAAGAGCTACTGGAACTGCTGAAGCTCTCGGACTCCGAAGAGCTGCTGGAGCTCGAAGAGCAGCTGGAACTGCTGAAACTCAGGGACTCCGAGGAGCTGCTCGAACTCGAAGAGCAGCTTGAGCTACTGAAGCTCAGGGACGTCGACTCCGAGCTGGAAGAGCTGCTAGAATCGCTGAGGCTGCTCGAACTCGAAGAACTGGAATCGCCTCCGGCATATTGGGTCAGCTTCGAAGTCGGAGGCGTGAAACTCGATGTATAGCGGGCTACGCCCTTGGAGACGCGAAGCTCGTCAATCCAGCCGTCAAGGTAGGACGTCGAAGGCCCACCACCGTATTGATATTGTCCGACAAACAGCCCGTTTGATTCAGCTCTATTGTATGTGATACCGGTTACATCTTCATTATTTCCGATCTGAGTACCATCAATAAACGCCCTTAACGTATTGCCATCTCTGGCAATGGTTATATGATACCAAGTGTCAGCAGAAGCGGTCCAAGAAAACGTAACTGTGTTGTCCACCCCACCATCATACCGAGCAAGCATCAGAATGTTAGTCGTGTGATTATAGCTCATGCTCCATCCAGTTTCTAAAGGCCCAGTCCCAGTAAACCCGCGACCTTCACCTATGATTCTATATATGTCATCTAAAGCTGCAATATCCGGAAATGAATTAAATCTAACCCATGCCTCAATCGTGAAATCATCAGTCCCAAAATCCCAATCGTCACTATCCGGTATACTTAAATAGTCCCCTGTTCCATCAAGCAATAAACTGCTATCCCCATATTTCTTCTGAGCGGTATCTATCTGGGCGTCAGCGTTGCACGTCACTTCGTGAGGGGAGTTGCCGCCGAGGGCATAGTCCGGAATGCGAGTGGCGCCGTCCGCTTCGTCGAAGTGGAGAAGCAGGACGCAATCCTCGTCCTTCGCGCTCGGAAGCAACGGAGACTGCGGAGGCGTGAAATTCGAAGTGTAGCGGGCTACGCCCTTGGAAATACGAAGCTCGTCGATGTGGCCATTGATAGGACTGGAATCACTGGGTTCATCGCCGATATATAGCCCGTTTCCGTCCGAATTATAGTTGGTCGCAGCCGTTTGATCCGACCCTTGTTGATTTCCGTCAACAAAAAACTTGATGTTTGCTCCGTTGCGAACAATGGCAACATGATACCATGTCGCAGTAGAGGGCGTCCATGACACGACCACTTCTGTGGTCCAACTATCAAGAATACTTATCTGATTCAAGTCATTTCTATATCGAACAGCCCAACCATTAGGATTAGACAAAGATCCAAGCACATATTGAGCATTATTAAGAGAATTGAATCTTACCCAGAACTCCAATGTGAAATCGCCAGATCCAAAATCCCAGTCGTCACTATCCGGTATGCTCAGATAGTCCCCCGTCCCGTCGAACAGCAGCGAAGCATTCCCGATCTTTTTCTGGGCGGTATCTATCTGGACGTCGCCGTTCGGAGTCAGGATATGCGGATAGCCGATTTCGATGGCCCCGTCGGGAATCTGCACCGAGGCGTCGGCACCGTCGCCGTGGATCAGAAGGACGGTGTCGGAGTCGAAGGCGATCTGACTCGAAGAACTGGACTGACTGTTGCTCGAAGAGCAGCTCGAAGACTGCGAATTGCTCGAAGAGCAGCTTGAGCCGCTGAAGCTCAAAGACTCCGAGGAGCTACTGGAGCTAGAAGAGCAGCTGGAGCTGCTAAAGCTCAGGGACTCCAAGGAGCTGCTAAAGCTCGAAGAACTACTGGAACTGCTGAAGCTCAGGGATTCCGAGGAGCCGCTGGAGCTCAAAGAGCTACTGGAACTGCTGAAACTCTCCGACTCCGAGGAGCTGCTGGAACTCGAAGAACAGCTGGAACTGCTAAAGCTCAAGGACTCCGAAGAGCTACTGGAGCTCGACGAGCAGCTAGAACTGCTGGAGCTGAAGCTCAAGGACTCCGAAAAGCTGCTCGAGCTCGAAGAGCTGTTTGAGCTGCTGAAGCTCAGGGACTCCGAGGAGCTGCTGGAACTTGAAGAGCTACTGAAACCGCTGAGGCTATCGGACTCCGAAGAACTGGAATTGCTGGAACTGAAGCTCTCGGACTCAGAAGAACTGCTGGAACTCGAAGAACAACTGGAACTGCTAAAGCTCAAGGACTCCGAGGAGCTGCTGGAACTCGAAGAACAACTGGAACCACTGAAGCTTTCGGACTCCGAAGAACTGCTGGAACTGTTCGAACTCAGGGATTCCGACTCCGAGGAGCCAGAACTACTGGAGCTCGTAGAAGTCGATTCCGAGCTGCCAGAACAGCTCGAGCTCAACGAAATGGGCTCCGACGAACTACTGGAACTAAAGGATGTCGATTCCGAGTTGCTAGAACTTGAAAATAAGCTCAGGCTTGAAGAACTGAGACTAACCGAGCTAGAACTGCTCAGGCTAAGGCTTGCACTGCTTAAGCTCGACGAACTGACGCTCTCGCCGCTAATGCTACTCGAACTGAGAGAGGCAGATCTCGAACTACTAGAAGAACAACTCGAAGACGCTGCAGCCGCAAATCTAAAAATGACGGACCCCTCCTCCCACGCAATCGTGAAAAACACCGAATCTGCCGATCTGGTTATAGTTTCGCCAACGAAGCTAAACTGATGTGCTCGCTCGCTTCCATAATCCCATATCGGATATCCACCACTAGAAGTGACGGAAAAGCCAATTCCGTTGACAACTATGGTGCCAGTTTCAGGGGCTTCGGCAGATACCAAAATACACGAGTCGTCCACGCTCCCCAAGACTTCATAGCCGCCTGCGGACACAAGGACACAGGCAGACTGCGAAGAACTGGAACTGGAAGGTTCGGACGGATAATTTTCAAAATGGCCCATAATGAATTCCGAAATGCTGTACGGACCCCAAATATCCTCCACTTGAGCCCGAGCGGCCACATAATAACGCTGTCCCGGCTCCAAGTTGTTGCCTCCCCCATAAAGGACAGCCTGTTGCTCTGTGGGAATCGCGCCGCTATCCCAAAGATCAGACACCCCAGGGTTCGTGCCCACGAGAATCTGCACATAGTCGTGAACTTCAAGGGCGGCCGAAGACGACGAACCGTGCTCGAGGATGCGCGCGACTTTTTCGGGAAACTCGACAGCCCTGGACATCGCCGTGATTATTTCTGGTTCCTCAGGCGGAAGACCCGCGGAGCCAGAGGAGGACGATGACGAACTGGCGGCCCCGGCAATCGGAGATTCCTGAACAATATTGCCCTGCGAATCGGCGAATATGAGATTGCCGTTCTTCAGCGAAATCAACAGGCCGTCCATCGAGGGCAAATAAGCCGCTCCCACAGCGAACGAAGTGGATTCTGTGGAAGCGGTCGAAAGCGTCTCGCCGCTTTCCAGGTCGACTACTGTTACAACGACATCCTTGTCAAGTCCCGAATTTACGACCCTGGAGGCAATAAACAGGAGCCCCCCTCCAGCCCTCGCAAATTCAATTCGCTCATTGGCCGCAAATTCCTGCTGATAGACAAACGGAAACCTGTTTTTGTCAAGAACCAGAACGACATCGCGGAGCCTAGACAGCAAAACCTCATTGTAGTCGTCCAACGAGTCATACTCCTCCGAAAGCGGCACGGCGTCATAGCTCTGCATGCAGGCCACGACATAGTCGGCTGCCACATCAATGTCGGCTACCGCATAGCGTTCAACATTGTAAAAGGTCTCGATTTCTCCCTCTTCCGAAATGTAGTGCAGCGTACTGTCACAAGAAAGAACGAATTTCTCTTCCGCCGGCGACCAGACCATGTCACGAGGGGCATCGGGCACATCATAGGTTTCGAAACGGGTCAGATCGTCAATTGCCAGCTTGTAAACTTGTCCTCTGGATGCCGACGCGCACCAAAGATGCCCTCCGCGGCCCGCGAGCACCGCCACGTCCTCCACGACGAACGCATTCGACAAAATGCCCAAGTTCATGAAGTCGTAGACTGAAACTTGACCTTGTCCGGCGACAGCCATTCTATCGTCAAAAACAGCGGCCGAACTGACGGAAAAGCCGGGATCTAGTCCCTCCATGTCGATGAATCCCTCAGGAACCATGGCATATCTTTCGGCGGTCTGCCCGAAGCCAAAAACCCACGCATCGGCCGCATCGTCTTCGGAAAAATCCCATCTGAACACAGGAACGCGTCTCAGCGTGCCGCGCTCGTAGTCGGCGAAGGAATATTGATAATCGACAGACAGCTTCGTTCCTTCCAAACCGGTGTTTTCCAAGTGCCAAGCATCGACCGCCACCACTTTCTGCGGCGTACTGGGGCTCTCTTCCACATAGCCAAACGGCAGATCTCTTGCCTTGGCGCTAGACGAAGATCGCTCGGCCACGATATCGCCAACGGCCCCTTCTCTGATGGCCGTAAAAGTGGCAACGAGCTCGTCGCTGTCATTTTCCTCAGCCTCATCCACAACAAATGCGGCCTGAACGGCGGCCTCCTGATTGTCATAGATCATCAACTCGCCAGATGCCGGAGCATCGGCCTCGTGAAGAACTGCCGCGGCGTCTTCGTCAACCCTAAGCACATGACTCGACCCAAGCACATCGTCGGAAGACAGATAGAATTCGCCGAGAACGCCATCTATGTCGAGTCCGCGCAATTCCGCCGTTCCAGCCTGCAAGGTCGCATAAGTCCCGTTTATTTCGTCATACGTAACGAGGCGATTGCTGCCGTCGAATACGGCGGCGAATTTGCCGGTGGCTTCCGAGTGTTTCAGCGTATATCCGCCGTCAAAGGACGTATCCTCATAAATCGAAGTGGGGTAATTAAGCGGAGCAATGGCCGATATCGAATCCCACAACTCCGTTTCCGAAACCGCGTTGAGAGACAGATCGGCAAGGATCAGGGAGGTTTCGGTGGCGATCCAAAGCCGATCCGTCCCTTCCTGAACGGCAATATGGGCCGCCCCCGAAAACGTGGCGGTAGAATTGTGAGCTACGGAAATGGCAACGCTGCTGTCCCCGGTCCGCGTAATTGCCAACGTGTATCTGAAGACACTGTCCCCCACCCTGCGATAAAGCCTTTGCTTTCTTCGGCAATATTTGGTTTCGCCAGTAAATCCGTACTCCTCGTAGACCGTGCCTGAAAAGGAATCCACAACATAGAGGTTGTCTGCGGACTTGACGAGCAGAACGCCGTTTATTTCGTCCTCCTCAATCTGTACCACGTCCTCTTCCAGCTCGATCTCCCAAAGCATGTCTTCCATGGATGCGTCATATTTCCTGACAATTCCTCCCGCGGCTACGACAGGTTCCGAAGCATAAAACGTGCTAAAAACCACATCCGGCGCAATATCGACAGTCATGCACTTCACCGCCCTCAGTTCCGCGCTGTCGACATCACACTGAATCTCGGCAAGCGACCCCGTTTGTCCGTCTCCTGTGGCTACAATAAACGAATGTCTCAAGACGTTTGTGCAGACACTCCCCGCAGAAGCCCCGGGCAAATAGGCAAAACCGTTCATCTTGCCCGACGGGGAGAAGCCGACAAGCGTGTCGTCATCAAAAATAACCAAGGCGTCGCCATACATCTGGCCCACGGCCATCGCTATCGGCACCCTTTCGGTAGACAAGCGCCTCTGCACGATTCCGCCCGTCCTTGAAACCACATGGATGCCCCGCTCGGAATTGCGGCCGTTTTCCATTACAAACAGCGCGCCAGGAAAAAGATTCCCGGAAATGTCCTTCCAGCCCATCTTGCCAGCCGAATACATTTTCTTGAGGACGGCTCCGTCTTCGGACGCGTGCACGATCAGCGGCGTCATGTAGTCTTTGTCGAACGCCTTGATCAGCAGAGTTCCCTCGTTGCTGATGGCGACGGCATGCGGAAACCTCATGAAATCGGGTTGCACAATCGATCTCAGCGTCATGTCCGTGCGTTCGGCGAGAACAATTCTGTGATTGCCGCAGTCCGCTATTGCCACGAGATCCCCGCCCACGCCAACGGCGCGCGGCAAAAACAGCGTCTTGTTGCCGACCGCATTGTAGAACTCGGTTTGTCCAGAACCGAGATCGGATACCGCGAGGGAGCCTCCGACATGCACAATATTGCCGTGCACGCGATATTCGTCGGCCACATATGCCTTCCCGGCGTTTTTATCGTGAAAGCCGTGAATCGGATGGACAAAATCAGCTGCATCGAGATAGGATGAAAAGTCCCTGTCGTCCGCATTGTATAGTCTGAGCCTGCACGACAGCGAATTCTTTGTCACCAGCAACGCCTCCAGCACGGAATCCTCGTCCCGCAACGGCAAATGAAACTCAAGTCCGTTGAGTTCGGTCATCCGGGCGCCGCAAATATCCATCCTCTCGACAGACGCTATGGCAAATTGGTGCCTGGTGCCGCCCGTCGGAAAAGGCTCTGACACGATCGTGACATGATCGTCGGTATAAGTTACATGATCGACGGAATCCGCCTCGAGCTTGCCGTCAAGACTATCTTCCGCGGCCGCATACCATCCAATATTTGCAGCGGCGACAATAGACGGCTCGAACGCCACGTCGAGACGACGGGGCGAATCGGGAAAGTCAATTTCGACCGTCCCGCCAGGGGTGCCGAGCGAAAGATTGCAGGCTATGGAGGGCGGCATAGTGCCGCCCTGTGCCGCGAATTCGCCCTCCCCCATGCTGGAGGCGGACATGAAGTGCGAGGACATCTTACTCCTCGTGACCCGACGGCCTGTAGACGAGCACCGTGGAGATGTTCGTTACGCGCTCGTCCCATCTGGTCCTGATCAGGTCCTCGAAGTTTCCGGAGTTCATGAGGACTATATCAGGATCCATATTCCTCATCCAGGCCACAAGACCCTCCCCGTCTAGATGGTAAATATGCTCATTGGGCTTGAAATGACGCCATTTTCTAAGCTCGTCGAAGGACTTCACGGCCGGAGTTTCAGGAAAGGAAATCATGGCATACAGCCATTTGAGACGAAAAAGATATCCGATGTCGTCCATGTGTTCGAGAACGTCGCTGAGAACGACAAGGTCCCAATTCGTGGCCTCAAGCTCCTCTTGGGATATGCTATTTCCGCAAAGGTCATAACCCGCCAGCCGGGCAAACGCTCCTTGGCAGTGTCTGATGAATTCGCCATTTCCGCACCCGATGTCAACCGCAGCCATTTCCCGTAGCTGCTCATAGGACAAGCTAGCCGAAAGCCATCCCAACCTAAGATAGGACATTTCCGCATTGGTGCCCTGCCTGGCCTTATAGGTGAGGTCGTATTTGAATTCGGCATGCTCCGTTTGCTTGATGAATCCCTGATCATATCCGTATCCAGGCGGAAGATCGACGTTGTTTTTAGGCATTACGGCCTCCCGAACTTCCGAATGATGCCTCCAAGACCCTCCAAGCGCTTTTTCAGATATTCCTCGTCGCGAATCGGAATCACGTCTTCGAGATCGTCCAGCGTGATATAGCAAGAGTACTGAAGAAACAAGAAATAGGCCTGTATCGTGTCAAAAAGCACGCATCTCTTTGCCTTGGCCCGTTCCAGGTCCGCCCCTTCGAACTTGCCCTCCATCTGCCTCAAGAGCTTGGGAACGTTGTGCCCCTTAAGCCGCTTCTCGTTCCTTTCGCACGTCCAGTCCCTGCCGTGAAAAGCCCTAACCTGCTCGTGAGTGTCACTCACGAACAGGATCTTGTTTCTGAAAGACGGATCCGAAAGTTTGATGTGGTCGCCGAGGGAAATATGCCTGACAAGCGTGCTGACGCGATAAATCGAATAATGCACCCCGGTCCAGAGATGGGAGGCGAGCACGATCATTCGTTCCTTGACACCGTGTTTATTGAAAACGATATTCATCGTTTCCAAATCGCCAGTAAACGTCTGAGTGTTGTCCATCCCGAGCTTTTGCCTGTGCTCGAATACGTCGAGCAGGACCTGGGAATGCTTCCGCGCATCCAGAAACAGAGGGGTGTTGCAAATGAACTTGGCGTCCCACACCTCTGTTTCGAAAAAGGGTTTCTTGCCCTCGGACCACCATGGACACGTACCCCTGTCCGTCCGATTGCGATAGTGCCTGACGACATTGTCGTTGACTCCGACCATCAAATCGGTAGCCGCCGCAATGTCGAAGTACTCCTTGATGCCGGAGGCCAAGAAAATATCGGTGTCGATAAAACAGATCGCCTTGTAATTTTGCCCCTCTTCGGCCATGATCTTGTATCTGTAATACTTGACCGTCAAAACCTTGCCAAGGTCACCGTCCTCGGGATTGGCGATAATCGGAATGAACCGGACATCCGTATCCATGGAGGCGGTCTTTTCAAGTATCCGTTGCCGGTAGTCCTCCTTTATGCTGGCGTCATGGACGATGACCACGTCCGCATATTTGCCGACACCAAAAAGTTCCACGCTGTTAAGCAAGGCATTGAACAAATAGGCGTAATTGTCGGTCAGACTGAGAAAAATTGCATAGTCTTTCATGACGTTATTCGTTGTAAGTCTTGGTCTTAGGCCTGTCCGCACTGAAGAAGCGATAGTACATCTCGATCCGCCTGATCACTTCGTCGGCGGTTATCATGTCCATGCAAAACGGCAGATCCTCTCCGTCCTCCGCGGTTACGACATGCTGGCACATATTCTTTTTGTCCTTGTGGTCGCCGTCGCCGATGGGCTTGACGCGACTCTTCCAACATCCGCCGTTGGCACAACACGGAAGCATCCCGCACGTATGAATGAACTGATGGCTATTATAGGCTTGCCAGCCTGCGGGTTCGCGGCCGCCGGCCACCACCACGCACGGCCTCTCCGAAAGTCCGCGGACCGTTCCGGGCCTTACAGGAACTGCAGCCGCAAGCACCATCGGATAGCTGCAGGGCGTAAGAACGCCAGCCGACGCCCAGACAAGCCGGATAAGTTGCCTGTCGTCCATTTGCTTGCCCTCCATCGCCTCAGTTTCCCCGGCAAGATTGATCACATTCTCGAGCTGAGGATGATTGTGGTCCTTGTGCCCGATCTGCACAAACTTGATTCTGCCCTCGAAATGGTCGACCACCTTCTGATATCGTCCGGCAGGCCATCGCTTACAGGTAAAGTCGTTTTTCCAACCCGCATTGATGATCCAGTAGTGGATGTCGCCGCCGAGGCCATAGTGTCCAAACCAGGTGGCCCGTTCCGTATGTCCCCAGACTTCCTCTTCGGGCCTCATCTTGATGTAGCCCTTGCAGAGCCTGTTGCCGATCCGAATTCCGAGCTTGTTTTCAAGTTCTTCGGTAAACGCCTCGGTGAAGTGATAAGGTCCCTGATTGCTCTGATGAACCAATGGATATTCCAGACGCATTTTTGTGACCTCGGGATCGTTGGGATCGAGCTTCGTAATGTACTCGTTTCCCTCCCATATCGGCATCGAATTCGTTCGGACGTCCGTAATGAACTTGCCGGGGTGAGAACGATGAAGATCCCTGATCGCGGCAGTCATCATCACGATGTCTCCAGGAGCCTGGTAGTTCTCAAAGAGCAGTTTGCGCGGCTTTGCCTGAGCCTGAGACTGAACACGAGGCTGAAGTTGCCGAATGTCATCCGCTGCCTGACTCGCACCCGAAGAGGCAGCCTGAGATTGCTGAAGTTGCCCGTGTGGCTTTTCGGGGGCCGGCACTTCTCTTTCTTCGAAGATCTGTTTTTCAACCTCATTGGAAACAATGTTAATCCACATCCGCTTGTGCGACGTCCAAGTGCGATTTCCAAGCATTTCATGTACGGCGGCCCGCTTATCCTCGGGACATGCCTTGAGATCCTTGACGAAAGTCAGCATCAAGACAGGCCCTTCCTTGCCTAGTTGGCAATTCGAACAGGATGCGGACTTGACCCGCTCATAAATCTCGTCATAAACCTTGAATGTCGAACTAAAAAGAGGGCTCAGCACTGCGTCTTCGCGAATGCGCGGCACTATATCGCCATAGACATGCACATTCAGGAGAACTTCCTTTCCGTGTTTGGCGTTTTTCAGCACCTTGACGGTTCGTGTCTTCTCTGCCATACCGCACTCCTTCACAGGGGATGATTAACTAGGAAAATTATACAACATCAACAACTCCATCTCGATCTAGGGCGGGCCAATTGAACTGAAACCGCAAAAAAAGCACTAGAAAATCTACAGCTTCAAGGGCGGAAGAACATCAGGGACAATCCGATTTCGTTATGCCGGTGATCGTTGCCTGGCAGGTACAGGGAGCGCTGCATGTCCAGTCGGACGGATCGTCCGGCGGACAGTCGTCGACGTTCGGAGCGGTAAACTCGATGAGGCATCCATAGTAGAACATGGAGTAGAACTGCATGATCCAGATCCCGTCCTCGCAATGCATGTCGCTCTCTCCGCCGGAGATGTCCCAGCTACACGTGTCTCCGTCCCTGTAAAATCCCCAGGTGCCGTCCCACCCGCCGCATTTAATGTCGTTGCCCTCGAATTCGTCGCAAACCGTGTCGGGATTGGTGACGTTAATCGTGACAGTGTACGTTGCGCAGCAGCCGGAACAGTCGTCGGGGCACGACGGCACACCCGCCGAAGCACTAGAACTACTGCTGGAACTAGACGAACACGACGAACTGCTGGAACTGCTGGAACTGCTGGAACTGCTGGAGCTGGAGCTGGAGCTGGAGCTGCTACTGGAACTGCTGGAACTGCTGGAACTGCTGGAGCTGGAACTGCTGGAACTGCTGGAACTGCTGGAACTGCTGGAACTGCTGGAACTGCTGGAACTGCTGGAACTGCTGGAGCTACTACTGGAACTGCTGGAACTGGACGAGCTAACCAATACCTTCATCCAATCATACGACGTCAAATAGCCATCGTAGCCTACTAAACGCAGATTTTCTTCAATAACACCAACGGGGTCGGTATCATAAGTAAACCGCACCCTAGTCTCAAGCGCGGAATCGTCTACAAATTCAGCATTGTCGCCCCCTTGCCATTGAGTGCTCAGCGTAGACTGGGAAATAAGTCCGTCATCCGTGCACTCGCCACTAAGATCTGCTTCGGCATAACCGCCTTCGCCATTGCCGCAGGAATGAAACACCGCTTTCGAAGACAATGCCATGAAACTGGCCGCAAGCGGACCCGGAGGCGCTCCGCCCTGCCAAGGCACGGTCTGGTCGGGACCTGCATTGACCACAGGGGCCTGATTGTTGTCTATATTGATGGAGGGTACTTGCCAGACCCCGCACTTGTTGCCGTCTTTCTCGTCGAATTCGACGCCGCAGCCCGACATTTTCACCCACCATCTTGTAACAGTCTTGGAACCAGAACATCGCGGTTCCAGATAAACAATCAGGGGGAAGTGCGACGCCTGAACCGTAACGGTCACTTCATGCGGACCCCCGTAAACGATTTCAGTCCCCAGACATCCGCTGTCATACAGCAATTCTCCAGAAATGGAAACGCCGCAAGCATCGCTATTGAAATAATCAGGCTCGTCAGTTTGACCAAGAACAATCAGCCTGTCCTTCACCCAGAATGTCTGATATGTCAATTGCAGGTCGCAAGTGACACAATAGGATGGAATCGAAGGAGGAATGGGCTCTCCCCAAGCCGGAAGCTCTTCGGGACACGGCGGAGTCCATGAGCTGTTGCTGCTCATGCTGACAGAGCTCGAGCTACTATTCGACCTAGACGAGCTGCTGGAACACGAAGAGCTGGAACACGAAGATATGGAACTGGAACTGGAACACGAGCTACTAGAACAGCTTGACGACGATCTCGCGGCTACGCCCCGAAAATCCAGTTCTCGCACCACAACGCCTGACGTTTCCCTAAGCCCGGAAACTGCAACGTCCTGCCGGTCGCCAGCTTGAGGATTTTTGAAATCGTCATTGCCGTCAACCCTGACATGCTGAGTAATTCCCGCCAGCGGATCACGTTCCCCAAGCTCAAAAGGGCTGTCTGAAATGACATTCGCCGCCGCGGCATTCTCGCCAGGAAGACGAATCGTGCCGCTCCAGTCATCGATCTCCATATACCAAGACAGCGAAGAAGACGAGGACGGCGACGAGGAGCCACTGCCCGAGCTTGACGAACTCGACGGCCCGTCTTGCGGCCAAAAAAAGTCGTTCGACGACACACTCATAAATGTAGGGGCGTCCGGCATGGTTCCTTCGGAGGCAGCATGAACAGACGGAGCGACAACTATTTGGACGTCTTCTTGCGGGACTTCTTCTTTTTGTCTTTCGTCCGCTTCGGAGCGTTCCTCTTAGCGTTTTCCTCGAGGTATTCGAGAATGGCCTGCCCTTCAGTCTTTCCGCTCTGCCGCTTGTCCTTGATCTCGTCCCAGTACTCAGTCATCATCAGCTGGCCCCCGGGAGAATATCCTTGGGCTTCCCTGACCATTTCTGCAAAAGGCATTCCGAGAACGGTACGGGGAGCGTAAGCCGCCGCCGCCAGCTCCGGTTCGGATGGACCGACAGGAGCCGGCACTGGGACGGCGATGCGGCGCCCGGCGTTCTCCCCTCGGGTTTCCACCAAATCAAAATCAAGAATGTTGTCGATAATGAAATTTCTGTATTCGCCGTCACTGTGGCGACACGGTCCGCAAACCAAGTCTCCCGCAGAAGCGCCAGGCTTGACAATATATTCGCCTAGAGGCTCGAGAATGTAGGAATTGACATTGTTCTCGGGAAATTCGTAGTCGAACACGATAGCGAGCTTGTGGGCGTTGGCAAAGGGCACCGCGTCCTTGAAAGAGAGGTTGACCACCAAGTCCTGCGGAGGCTTTCTTTCTTCGGCGGAAGGCTCTTCGGGCTGGGGCGTCTCGGGAACCGCTTCCGCGGGCTCGGGAATTGCGGGCTCTGCGTCGTCGGGAGCCCACGCAGCAGTCAGCACCGACCCGGGCGCGACCCCGTGCTCGGCGAACCATCCCGCGTTCGCCTCCAAGGCATATCTACAGGCGAAACTTGCAGCAGTCGACCGCGTAGACATCGGAGCCATTTCATGAATCTCGCGTACAACCATGTCGTCGTCAATGAAGGCTATGTCGAGAGGGACTTTGGTGTCCTTCATCCAGAAGGACAGCCGAAAAGGGGAGCTGAAAGCAAAGAGCATGCCGCCATTTTTCGGCACGCGCTCGCGATACATCAGCCCCATTTCTCGTGCGGCAGGAGTGTCAGCCACTTCGGCATAGATTACCGGACTCACTGCTTTTTCTCCAGTGCGAGCCTGATCTGGCCCCTTTTGGCATTGTCGGCCAAGATTTCCTCGTACGGCTTGTGCACGCGGTTCGAGACGAAGGCGTTTTCCTCGTTGAGCACAATGTTTTTGATGACTTCACGGCCGCGAGCAGTCACCTTGACCACCTCGGTGTCGTCGCCCGCGACAAAGCCCAACGCCTTCAACCTCAGAAGATCGCGATTGTCGAAGTCTTCGGGCACCTTGACGGCGGCGTCTTGCGAGGATTCGACGGCTGACGAATTTTTCCAAAAACTGAACATCAGGCTCGCGTCGCTGCTGCTTATCTTCTGGGAAGGTGCAGACTGATTGCGTTGCACGATCCCCTGAAGCAATTCATAATTGATCCCGACATAGTCGGGGTCTCCCTGCGGAGGACCTTTTTTGTCGCCGTCCGAAGGGACGTTGACCGGCATTATCGGAACAGGCATGACATACCTCTCTATTCTTCAAACAGTTCGGGATTTTCCCGCTCGGCTTTCTTCCTGATCTCTTTCAGTTTTTCAAGGCCGAATTCCTTCAGCATGAAATCTCCGTCGTCATACTTCGCCACCTTGTCATATTCATACGCGAGCCTGACTTCAGAGACTCTTTCGTCGAAAATGCAGGAGGCATGTCGTTTCATTGCCTCGTAAAGCATTTCGTCGATTTCCCAGCCTCTCAAGTTCATCACGATGGCTCTCGTTACAACTAGCGGGTTGGCGGGAAGAACAACGTCGGGATCGAAAAAGGTCCTGAGAAGCTTTGACCTGATATCCGGAATGCCGCGACCAGTAACGTCGTAGATCTTGTTTTCCAAGAAATCGTAAAGAAGGCCGTTGACGGTAAAATCTCTGGCATAGACGTCAAAATTCAGGGCGGTGGTGGGAATGCCGGCTTCTCGCATTAGCGGGCGCACATCATAAGGCACGAAATTGCCCCTGAAATCCATTTTGATGCCAAGATGCGAAAAGCTCAGGGTCATCGTGCGGTGGAAAATCGCCACATCGTCGGCATTCACTTCGCTGGCCAGAAGGCCGCCAAGCTTGAGGCAGTCGGTCGGATGCGGAGACGTCATGTCGAGGTCGTTAACCTCCAGAAAGTCCTGCGTGCCGGCAAGCATGCGCGGAAAGCCGCCGACGGCATAGACCTCGGCAATGCCATGTTCCTCCGCCACGATCCTAGCCCTTCTGAAAATGGAATTGATACGGTCGCGAATTTCGTCCGCAGTGCCCATGAACTCGTTCACGGCCTCGAGATCGACACCTGCAGTAATGGACTTTTCCAGCCATGCGATTTTCTTGTCGGACACGTCCGGATCTCTGATCCAGACGGAACATTCGTCGCCATGGTCGAAAATCTGCACCCCCATGTCGGCCGTCGCGCGCTCGATCATCGGAAGAAGCTCTTTCGAGCATACAAACCGCACGGCGTTGCGACGGCCATCGCGCACAAGTTCCTTGTAATAGCCTATGGACCTCAGAAGCGACAGCACGTCGTTTTTTGCCTCGTCGGTGCTGGACGCCGCCATCTTTTGCCACGGACTCGTAAATCCGTCCTCCCTAAACAGCTCATTCCATCCGGCCGCCCAGTTATTGCAGTAGTTAACATACCTGTATCTTTCGTCATATTGATAGGTCAGCCTTCCGAACCGGTCGCGATCCCAATGGACATTCTGCGGATTGTACCGCATATGCCAGTACGGCTGTTCGCCCTCCTTGTAATCGATGCGGTCCTGAATGTCCCTGCCGTCGAACACCCTCGGAAGCAATTCGTCGATGGAAAAGGGGCTTGATATGAACGGACCGCCAACATTGCTGTTGATGCCCGCGCTTTTTTCCAGCGGCAAAATAATCGGATGAGGACGTTCTTCGTCCAGAAGGTCCTCCATGATCATTCGCGGCGTCAGCGGATCTCCCCGGTCCTTGCCGAGTTGCCGTTCCAGTATAAAGTCGGCGGGCACCGGGCAATGCCTGTTTTTCTCGAGAAGCGTCTCCAAGCTGTCGTTCGGCTCTCCCTCGACAGGAAAGTGTTTTTCGTCCTCCCAATAGTTCAATCGCAGGAACGCTTCAGGAAGGACGTACTCCTGATAGGCCACCTGAGCCTGCTTCACGAATTCTCTAAACGATCTTGCCTTGTAGATTTCCTCGCCCATTTCCAGCGAAACCCTGCCTTGTGCGGCACGAGCGCTGTTTATCTGCGGCAGAACTTCAGCAGTCCAGGCTCGCTGCGCCTCTACAGGACCCGCCTCTCCTTCCTCGCCCAACGCATGTACGGTTTCATGTACGATCGTCGAACCCAGATGCAATGCAATCAGGGCGTCCAAGTCGCTCTGGTCGGCGGGCGTCACTTCCTGTCCCGCGGCCTGCACTTCGGCTATTTGTCTTTTCAGGTCTTCGAAGTTCCTGCGGGAAACGTCAAGAATGTTCGATGCGTTGATGCCAATGACCATGCCGCCCTTCATGTCTAGATCCCGATACATTTCCTTCATCTGCCCCGCCACTTCTTCAGGCGTGGCTCCCGACTTCCAGGCATAGAGACTGCCTTCTTTGATGTCTGTCTCGTAGCCCATGTCCCGCAATTTTTTCTGCACCACCTTGACCTTGACGGAACGGTCTATGTTGGGATCGAAAATGCCGAAGGCCCCAGATTCCGACGAATTGTAGATATAGGCGATATTGGTCAGATTTTTACCGAAGGACGACCCCCTGACCATGTCCAATGCCTGGCCCGCCTGCGAAAGAACGCCTTCGATTTCCCCCGTCGATACGCCCGGAGCTCCGACATACTGCTCCACCGCCGGAACTATGGACTCTATAGCTGCATCATCGGACATGTTCTGCCTCTATTGCTGGCTCTGTCTCTGCCTCTGCGGAGCCTGAGGCGCCGGCTGTTGCGGAGCTGGTGCAACAGGAGCCTGTTCAGGCGGAGCCTGTATGCCCGGTCCGTATTCGCCAGGAGCTGTCGCCGGACCGGTCATTTGGGGAGCCTCGGCAGTCTCGCCGAAATCCTCGGCAGACTCCTCAAGCGCCCTCATCAGCGAATCTGGCAACTCAGGCTCTTCTTCTTCCTCGAGAACCTTGTCTTCCATAACGGGAAAATTGCTGGCCTGACTCGTGACCCGAATATCGCCCACTTTGACGTCGGAACCTGGACTGGCCGCGCGAACAATCGCAACCGCCTCCTCGACCAATATGGCCAAGTCCTCTTCGTCCATGTGCATTGGCTCTTCGTCGGCTCCTCCTGGTATGACAATGGTAATATTGACACCGTCAGGGCCGGGGTCTATCCTCATGTCATAGCCGGCGTATATGTCGATATCGATCATATCGCCTTCTGCGGCATGCACCTTCAATTTGTCAAGTGCCTTTCTCGGAACAAGTTCTCCCGAGCCAGTTACGCTGAATATCCTCACTGTGTCACCTCTTGACTGCTACTTGAAATATGCTGGAAATCTTTTAGCCGCATAATCCATGGGAATGGCGGCATTCAGCCCGTAATTGCCAACCGACTGCACTATGATGGCGGCAATACCCAAGGCTCGCCCGTCCGCAACGTCAACAATCGGACCTCCGGAACTACCCGGATACACTGAAAGGTCGACAAAGAAATACGAAATGCCATCCTCGAGATTCCTGCCCGTCGAAGAAACGATGCCTCTCGAAAGATTATTGTCATATCCGTAGGGACTTCCCACGCATATGACTTCCGCTCCTGGAGATGTCCCGACTATGGATTTGCTTTCAAGCACGGTGTGCCTGACGAGATCGCACGAAACCACAGCAAGATCGAGATCGTAGTCCACATCAAGCGGCACCGCGCGAAATCTCTTGTTGTCTTCCACAAGAAAGACCTCTACAAATTCAGGATCTTCGCGTCGTTTGCTGATAGCGTGGGCACATGTCAGAAACGTGTTACGAGCCACGGCAAAACACGATCCCACTTCTCTTTTGCCGTACTTTGCGGAATCGGACTCGATTTTGAAGCACGCCGGAATAACGTTGGCAGCCAGCGGCACTATGTCGCCAGAAGCCTGAGCTGTTTTGATGCCATTTTCCGATATGGCATGCCGAACTCTGCGATAGATATACTTGTATCGACCCTGCCATTCCAGAAGCACCATTTCATAGCTTCTGTCCTTGAACACGTGCTCTTTGCCGTCCTCGTCGACAACAACCGTCTCGGCATTATAGGGCACGCTGGTGTCGGGGTCGTCCCACTCCCCGTCGAAAACAGTTCCGACAGCGTGCGAAAGACCGTCGGGATCGGGTTCGATGAATTTGTGATCGCCGCCGGCGTTTTGGTCAAAGGTCCGTCTTTCCTTGTCTTGCGGCGCGCCGCCCATCCAAGGCATGTTGTTGCGCGTCCGCTCCGTAGGCGGTGAAAGCCCGCCCGCAAACGGCATCGTGGTTCTATAGGCCTTTTTGATCGCTGTTGCCATCAGAATGTCTGTCGCGGATTGTTCGGCGGGAAAGTATCGGTCTTTGTGTTGTCCGAGTCGATCTTCTCGATGAACTGATCGCCCAATTCCTCGCGATCGACCTTGTTCGTGTCCACAATTTCAATTCCGTCAATTGTCTCGCTTTCGGGCTCGTCAGCGGTCGTGTCGACGATTTCGATTCCGTCGATATACTGTTTTTTCTTCTGTTCAGGCTCCCCCTCGAATGCTACAGCCTCGCCATCAGGCAGTGCCGCCTCCTTATTGCCCAGCCTGTCCTTGAGATGAGCAGGAGTGCCAAAGTCGGCCGGTTTAGCTTCTTGAGGTCCGTTTGGGGTGGCCGTTATTGCTGGTCTAGATGCCTGTTCCGCCATCTCATTGGTGAATTCGCTAATGCGATAGGGAGGCTCTTCAGGCGCTGGCTCTTCTACAGAAGCCTTCGCTGTCTCGCCCTCCTGAATGTCGGACTTTGCAGGAGCTTCGGCAGGTTGTTCGGACACCTCTTCGACGATGACATACCCCATCGATTCGATAGTCCTGAGATCGGGGTCGGCCTCGTACTGAGAGCGGGAGATGGTTACCGACCCGTGGGGCGGAACATTTTTCTCAATCGAATTGATGAAAACATGGCTGCCCAGCTTGTTTACGATGCGAACTACGGACATTGCTGCACCTCTTGGTTGCCTATTCCTCGTTGGCGGGTTCCAGCTTCTCGTCCTCCATGGCCGGCTTTGTGGCAAGCCTCTTCTTTTCAAGCGGGGGCACCTCGCTTCCATCCAGGGGGTCATCCCTGAACTTTCCGCCGAATTCCGGCTTTGTGGTGTCAATCCGCTTCTCGGTCACCGCCTCGCGAGTTCCGTCCCTGACTTCGTCAAGCTGTTCCTCGGTAACGGTATTGGGGGCTTTTCCGGTCCTCTGGACCTCAAGAAGCTTTTCCTCTGTCTTGTTCACGCTCTTCGAATACGAATCCCAGTTGTCGCGCAGCATCATTTCGGTATGCCGCTCCCAGTCTTCGCGCTTTTTCCGAGCGAGAACCTCTCTGTGATTATACGCCATGACGTCCTCCATGGAATGAGCTGTCCATATTTTGTGCTTTTGACATCCTACCGCGACCGAAGCCGCGGAATTCCAGCATCATAGGCGGCAACGCACCACAAGTGCGTCTGATACCGCCTCCTCTGCAGGTTCATGCCCGAACCTGTTGAAATCGGCATTGCCAATTTCGAAAATGTTTGTTGCCGCATTTAGATCACGGCCCAAAACCGTGTCGTGATGCGGGAACTTCCAGTTCCTGTTCTGAAGTTCCAGTTGTATAATACAACAAAACGAGCCTTAAAACCTTGACTTGACCTCCTCCTCGCGGCTGAAGCCAGGAGCTTTCTGGCAAATGGGATTGCAAACCGAGCTTTTTCTCTCTCAAACGATCCTCCCCATGTTCACCACGACCCCCTTCGGAAGACCCTGTCTGACCTGACGGCCCACTGCCGCCCAAGACGCTCCCGCAAGACAATCCGCAAGATCGTCGGTGGGGAAGTCGGATTTTTCGTCCTTGTTGATGGACACCCCCCTCATGGTCGGCCTGAACTTTAGGTTGACAAGCTCGCCGTAGAGCATGTCATCATGATACAGCCACAGCTCGTCCCTGTTCATCAGGTCTTCGAGATTCTGGAAATATACCGCCTTCGCCCCCCTGCTGAACGACATCTGTCTGACATAAAGACCCTTGCTCTTGACAAAATCGATGCTGTGCACCGAATTCCAGGTGTCATACGTAACTGACAGCGGCCTGAACCTGCGACAGATCTCCACGACTTCGGTGTCGATCGACTTGAAATCCAGCGCCCCGGTGCTAGTGGGCTTCCAAAGCTGATGATAGGCAAGACAGACGCGCCATCGCTTTTCGCCGCGATTCGTCACATACCTGGCCCTGTAGACTATGACCAGCGCGTAATTGTCACGGGTGGCGGCGGGATCCAGATGGGCAAAATACTCCATTTGGCGGTCGCCAACGCTTTGCATGAACATGAACGGTTTCACCGCGTTATCGACCATGTCTCTGGCAAAATATGTTTTCAGAACGCCGCGGGCGTTCCACATCGAACCGTATTCTATGGCAAATGCGTCCGGATCTCTAGCCCGCTCCTGCGCCATAAAATCGCAGTTGTAGGAAAGATCGGGATTGATATCCCAGGTAGCCAGCCTAAACGAGAGAACTCCCTTGAACTCGTCTTCTTCGCTCTGTCCATTTCGCCAGATCTCATAAAATATTCCGCTCGGAGCATCCACCGACGAAATCTCCACTAGGCGACCATCGCCAAAATCGTGAAATTTGCCGACCGACGGTTTCAAGGCATTGTAAAATCCGCTACCCGACACTTTCGGATTTTCATCATAGAATGCCAGCTCGTCGAACAAAATCGCAATGGCCGAATATCCGCGCAGAGTGTCGGGATTCGAATGGCCGCAAACCAATACGATTGAACCTTCTACCGAAAGATTCGCTTCCTGAGATTCGCGCTTCTCTAGGTCGACATCAGTAAATAGACGAATCATTGAAGCGGTGGCGTCTCCGTCCACGCGGCCATTGAAAAACGGGCCGTTTCGAATTCTGGCCTTAATCTGGGAAAAGAGGCGATTGGCCTGATTCTGGGAGTTGGCCACATTAATGATGGCAATTTCCTCGTCTACAGGAATGCCGTAGAACTCGTAGGGATCGCCAAGCTTGATCAGTTTGTAGGCTTCATAGGCAACGATGATCGAGGTCATGATTGTCTTGGACGATCTGCGGCCAAGAGCTAGATGCAGTTCATGGAAAACAAAATTGACCTCCCCCGGATTGCATCCGTCCCTCATCTTTTTCAGGCGCCTGATGACATTGTCTAGCTGCTTGTCGTACAGCCATTGCCATTCTTCGTCCGTCAATTCCAGGTGCTCATTGCCCCTGGTCCCCATGTAAAAAACCTTAAGAATCGCCCGCTGACCAACCCACAAGATGAACTTGTTGCCAGGAAGATTAAGAAGAGAGGGGGAATTGCAAAACGTGATAATGTCGACTATTCCGGAGTCGTTCTCGCTTTCGAATTCCTCGGAAAGGCCGTGTGCCTTCCGCACATTTTCCAATTGCCGGAAAATATCTCCGGCCGGTGCAGAGGCGTCCTTCTGTTTCGGCTTGCCTCGCATTGCTAAGGTCTCCCGAGGTAGACCTCCACGTCGTCGTCCGTTAGCCAGACCTCTGTCTCTAGGCCCGTTTCGTACTCGAGCATGACGGGAAATTCAATATGGTCGTTTCTCACGACAATTTGGGCGGGGTCGACAGTTCCGGCCATGCCCTCGTATTTTGACCCCGGCCGCACCACCTTGACCAGAGCCGACTCGGCGATATCCTTTGCGTTGCTGATCAGCGCGTCCTTCATCCGCGCCGCGTAAGAAGCCTCCCTGAACGGACAAAACTTCATGTCGCAGGACCTGCATCTGGTTCTTTTGCCGCCGCGCGGCTCGGCGGTCATCATCATTCGGCGGCGAGACCCGTCTGTCGGAAACGCCTCAAAGCAATGCCTGTCAGAGTTCGTTTCGCATCCCGGAGGCGTTCTGGGTAGCACCACCATGGACGAACCTAGCGGTTTCCAATGACCAATGGCCGACATCGACGGTCTAATCATGTCTTCAAAATGGTCGTACGACATGACAGAAATTCCGTTCAGCGGATATATGCCGCGAAATGTCAGGTCATCACCGGTAATCACGCACGCGCGCCTGTCGCCATTCCGCTCGCGAAAAGTCACAATACAACAGCCGTCGGATTCCGAAATATCATCAAAAGTCAGCTCGCCCATGCCCGAAGCGGCCGCGGCCGCCTTGGCATAGTGAACCACCATTTCTGCGGCAAGCGCGGCCATCTCTTGGGAGCCAGCATATTTTTTGGCGCCCGCGGACGCCGCTCGCTGAATATTGATGAATGCCGGAAACTTTTCCTTGAGCAACCCCTGCAATTCCCGCATCATGTCGCGAACAGTCAGCAACTCGACAGATGCTTCGTTGCTGACGCTCTCCAAATCTGGATCCTCTTCAAGCTCTTCGGATTCCAGATCCTCCGTCGTGCTTTTTTCTATTTCATTGACCAGCATGTCTATTTGCTTTCCAGGCCCCGCCGCATCGTCGAGCATTTTATCCAGTGTCGGAACCGTCACATGCAACTCGTTATAAGTCTCGTTGTCGCTGTCGGCTAAGATGTCCGCATAGAGTTCGGAACAAAATTCGTAGAAATTTCTGTATTTATCGACAAGCTCGGCCTTGATCTCGTCCATGTCCACTAGATCAGCCAAGGAAGCAACGACGGAAACGTTTCTCCTCACCATCTCTGAGGCCGCCATCATGGCCGTTTTCGGCGATGAATACGTCCCATACTCGCCGACAAACACGGGATGAGGTTTCTCCGACCTGAAAACGGGGATGCCCGAACCTGTCTCGATGACAAACACATACCGTTTGCCGCGCTTCACGATTCTTGCATTGGCAGCAACTCTTTCCATGTCATCTCTCTTACTTCCGCGGCGTCCAATATTCCTTTTGGCGAGACAGGCACGCTACGGCCTCTAACGTATACTCCGCGATCCGCCAGCTTAATCGTGAGAAGAGACCTGTGCAGACACAACGTCGGAATCCCCGCTATGCCCGAAAGATGCGTGACCATACTGTCCGACCCCACAACCAGAGAGCTTGCCGCTATTGCGTCAAGGGTCTCGCTAATCGGCACTCCGCGCTTATCCTCGTCAATCCAAGCCTCGCACGGATCGTTTTTCGTGCCCAGGCAAATGCACCTCCATGCGGGCCCAAAAGGACGATTCGGAATGCGAATTGCACGCCTCTCGTCCGACGCCCCGAAATGAAACGCAGCCACCTTGCCGCAAACGGAATGTTTCACGGCGGCCTCTGGCATTGACGGAACAACAGACAGCTCCTGAGTCAGTCCGCCCGCATACGCCATGCAGGACGCTATATGTTCAGAAGGCACGGCAGACAGGCAACAGTTGACGTAGCGGTCGTATCCCGGATACCTTTTGCTAAGAAACCGGTCCGACCAAGAAGCCACAAAGCTCCCGGATACCGCTTCGTCCCTGGCAGGACAATAAGCGGTCTCGCCGACTACTTTTCCGACAGGCATTCCGATAGCCGCCAACGCGTTTGCCACCGGGACATATTGCGAACGCACTAGCAAGTCGGGATTTTCTCCGATGTCCCGGGCCACAAGTCTTGCGGCAAACATGGACATTACAACATCCCCTCCCCTTCCGCACGACGTCATCAAGGTTTTCATCAAAGTTCCTGAAAAAGCTTACCACCTTCAAAAGTGAATACGGCAAGCTCGCGACGCTCGTTTTTGTGCAGGGCGACAATGCCCTCTTTGCCCATTTCAGATATCAGCCATTCTCGCGAGGGTTCTACGTGGAAATCGGTAGCTATCACGATGCCGCCTTCAACCACGGCGCTTTCAACAGACATGTACATCGCAAGAACGAATTGCTCCTGAGAACACGGAACAAGAACCAAATCGTATTTCCTCTCAACCTTGGCCTTTAAGAGAGGCTCATTCCTGATCACGATGCCGTCGGGCAGATCCTGAGGCGGCTCGACGCCGTCAGTCACTATCTCAAGCCTGGCATCCGCTAGCGAACCCATGAGAGACCTGCAGGCATCGCCGCCGTCCCAGCCAAGCTGAATGGCGTTTATGGAGATGTCAGTACCGAGAATGCTACGGGCCACAGGACCCACAAATAGCGGGTTTCTACTCATATTGATTCCAATTGGCGGAAGAAAAAGCCAGGCTACTTAATGTACTTCCTGTAGATTTCCTCATCTTCCTGCCTTTGTCGCGACGCTTCCTTGGAGCTGAAGGAGCGACATCCGCCCTTTTGAGCATAAAGATGCCATGCAATGGCTCGGACACAGACATAGTTCTGATATCCCCTTCTCAGATATTCCGTCGAAAAAATCGTATCCTCCCTATGCGAAATCGGCGACAGCCTTTCATCGTGGCGAATGCCAGGATCGCGACGATAGAGCATTAGCCCCCTGACAGTCCGGGCCGGAATTACGTCGGGGGCATGAGGAGGATAGATAGAGAGCTGCTGATCTTCCCAGCCCGGCGTCGAAACATCTCCGAAAATTTCCGGCCACGAATCTCTGATCTTCACGCCGTCCCTGACAAACGGAAACACCATTCCTATACATCCGGCATCGGGATATTCCTCGCCGGCGGAAGAAAGACGGCCTATACAGTCCGCATCGCAATAATGATCGTCGTCGAACTTCGCCACCATGCCGGAAGACGCCATGTCGCAAGCGACGTTTCTCGATATTGCAAGGCCCAATCTGGATTCGTTCTTGTGCACCGTGACGGGAATGTCCCTTTCATCAAGGGCGGCTATTGCTTTCTGCACCTCGCAATTTTCAAGGCATGGCTTGTCGCCGTCGTCCACAATCATGATTTCGAAATCGGCATGGGTCTGAGCCCAGAGAGAGGTCAGCAATCTCCAAAGATATGCATGCCTGTCGCACGTATTTATGCAAACGCTTATGAACATTTTTTCAGCACGGGCTGAAACCGTGTTTTTTCTTGAATTTGGCAGTATTCGGACCCCTTCCTTCCCGCATGGCCTTTGTGCCCGTGCAAGCATGCTGAAGATGCCTCACAACAGCAAGCTTATGGGCCACAATATGGGCGCCGGCAACATGGGCCCGATAGGCGAATTCGACATCTTCAAATCCCCACGCGCCGTTGAAATCCTCGTCAAAACGGCCAATCGCCAGCCACAATTTCTTCGACATCGCGACATTTCCTCCATAGGCGGCCATCCAACCTATTGAACAACAATCTTTGCCGTTCAGCCACCTTTCCCTATGATCCGGCGCTACAAGGCTGACGCCCTTTTTGTCGTAGAAATGCGTAAATCCCACCGACAAAGACTTTTTCTGCTGGGAGAATACGGCATCGTGGCCCTCAAAATATCGCGCTTCGGGAACACAATCGGCGTCAAGAAGCACCACCCGTTCATTTTCTGCGGCCTCGATCCCCCTGTTGCGAACTGAATTAAGCCTGTAGTCGCCAGGCTTCTCCATGACTAGAATCTTGTCGAAAAAACTCGATTTCTTAGCCCATTTCAGCGTTCCGTCCGTGGAAAGATCGTCACTCAGAATGTATTCGTGGTCGCCCCCAATTTTTTGCAAGGCCGCCACGACAAGCTCCAAAGAGCCCAACTTGTTAAAGCTGCATATGACGACACTATAGCTCACGGCAAGGCCTCTGCAGGCAATTTGTATTCCACCATGCCGATAAGTCTTTCAACGCCGGCAGGATAGTCGGAAAAAGTGCCGTTCGCGTCAAAGCCGGCCGCATACTGGTCTGCAGCCAAGTTCTGCTTCGCCCGCTCCGCACTGGCTTGATAGTCGCGCCGCCCGGCATACAACTTGGCGTGCTCTATCGATTTGACGTCGCAATTTTTCGGGAAGACCCATCCGAGATGGTAAATGGGCTTCGGTCCGAGACCGGCGGGACACGTCGGAGCTATCGCGCCCGTAAAGGTCCAGGCATCGCCGAGGAACTTGATCCGGCGATCGTTTTTGACCATGCGAATGGCCTCGTCATATGCCTGACCGGGAGGCAGCGGCTCCCATGCATGGATGAAATGGGCAAATCTGAAACTTACGGAGTTGAACTCCTCTGAGTGGTTGTCGGCTATGTCCCTGACATAGTCAAAATTTTTCTCGTGAAGCACCTCGTCAGCCTGCAGATAATACACCCATTCCCGTTCGCATCTCCTGAAGTTGATGGCAGACATGGCGGCGATAACCTCTCCGCAACCGCTCCGATGCCTGTTCCAGTCGTCCAAGTAAAGTCTGAACTTGGCTTGATCCTCGTGCATCTCGATGAATTTTTTGAGCACGTCCAAGGTGCCGTCGTCGGAGTAGCCGTCGCTGATCACTACCTCGTCGGCGAAAGAAAGACATGATTTCAGGGATTCCCAGAAGGGATACCCCTGTCGAATGCCATTCTTGATGACAAAGCATACCGAAATGCCAGGCTCATGACTGTCGCTCATGAAATGTATCCTTTTTGAATGTATGGCGAGGAACACGCAACACGTCCGAGAAACCGCTTCAATGATGCAGGAACTGCCTGCTCGTGTTCTTGTCCGAACGGATAAGGCGGCATTGTGCCGCCAAAGGGGTCCGCCGACGAAAAGGCCATAAGCAGTTTCCATATTGGCTTCGGATTCAATTCCATTGGAGCTATTCTGCTGTCCGGCAAAAAAAACCTTGTTCCGTCGTATGCCATGAAATTTATCGACTGGCTATTCACAAGCCTGATGTCTCTGTAGCCTCCGACTCCATGCTCCGAAGAGGCATACCAGCTAGCAAACACCACATGCACGGGAACGGCCGCTCCGTCGAAGCTATTGCCATGGTAACGGACCAAATCCCAGAGATAATGCATGCTGTCTTCGTGCACCACCTCGTCCCCGAACACGAGCGCGACCCACTCGCTGTCAATCTCGGCAGTCTCCAAAACGTCGGCAACATCATAAAACTTCTCGACGCGCAGCTTTCTCTTCACCCTTGAAAACTCCGCCACTGTCTTTTCGGCGTGCAACGGCATCCCCAAATCGCACACCGTCAGATCCTCAGAGAGGCGACAACAGGATTCCAGACATTCCCATACAGGCGCGTGAAAGCAAGCCTCGGATCCCAGCATGACCAGCGATGTCAGCCTGTTCGTCACATCTTCTCCAGCTTCTCCGAGACTCTCTTGCAACCCGATTCAAGCAACGTACGAAGCCTGAATGCCGCACCGGAACAGTCGGAAAATCCCTCGTTTTCAAGGTCCAGACACAAAGTCGCCGCCTCGTCGACGAAATCGGAATCGCGAAAAGCGAGCTTGACTCCCCTCAATATTCTCAGCATTTCCTGACGCCAAGTTTCAGAAGGCGAAATCTTCTTGTTGGCAAGCGACACCAGCCTGTCAAGGGGGTATTCATTGATGATCATGGGGCTGTGCGTCGTAAATATGATCTGCGAGTCGGGAAAGCACTGTTCGATGCACTCAACCAGTGAAACGTGCCTGTCCACCTCGACATGCATTTCGACGTTGTCGATAAGAATTATCGAGGGGATGACTTCCTTGTTGAGCACGGTCGTGAAACTTTTCAAAATCTTTCGTTCGCCGTCGCTGCACTGCCTCTCGGAAATGGTCTCGTGCGGTTTCCGGATCGCAAGCCCCAGCACAAATTCGTCGATACAGGCCAGATGGCGATTCTCGCGACGGCCCTTGGCTTCATCGGACATTTCCCCGTCGTGCTTCTCCACGGGAAATCCGGTCACTGCTTCGAAAAGCTTCTTGAATACAAGCCATCGATCCTTTCGCAACTGAAATTTCTGCAACTCCTGGTCGTATTTCGTGACGAAGCATTGTTTCGGGAGAGCGACCTTGACCTCTGGCGGATGGTCGTGCTTTAGCCCCGCAACTGTAGCGTCCAACCCGGGCCGCGAAGGCGGCCGCCAACGATACAGCTCGGGATCGTTGCTGACCACGACCGTGTAATCGTCGCCGTTCTCGGTGATGAACCAGCCCTCGACCTTCCAAGTTTCCGTAGCGGAAGACCTGAAATCGTCTCTGGCGATGTTCTCCGCCTCTATGACCATGGGAGAATCGCTGTCAGGCAAATCGGAAGCCACCTCTCCCGCCACATCGGGATTGTCCACGTTTCGAACATACCGTTGCAAGGATGTCGCAAGTCTCTGGCGGTCGTAGCCGGCAAAGTTGCGGAAAAGCAGTCCGATAGCATCCTGCATCGTCGACTTTCCGCTACCGTTCGGGCCGAAAAGCCCGACCATCCGCTTGACGTTGCCGTCGGTCCCCATTAGATTGAACAGGTAATCCTCATAGGATTTGAAGTTGGTCAGCCTGACCGAAATCAAGCGCGTCCTTACAAATGCCGCCATTACTGTCCTCCAGAAGCTATTTTGTTCACCATGCCCACGAAAATCTCGTACAGAAGACTGCTGTGAAAGACCATGCTGACCGATTTCCCGTTGCAGCCGATTCCCCAGTGAAGATGGTCGTAGGCCAGAACTTTTTCATTGTACTCGTCGTCGCTGAGCCCCATGAAGAATTCGAAAAAGCAACTCAAATTTCTCCTGATTATCGTCTCCCCAATCGAATCGCAGATGAATGTCCCCGTCTCCTGCATCAGAGAGGAACACCCGCCGACCTCCTGTCTAAGCTCTTTGTCGGAAAGATCGGACAGGGGAAAGGAAAAAGTCACTCTCCCCCTGTCGTCCAGCCCGTGGAATTTGATGTGCATGCTGTTCTTGTCCACGAAAAGCAGATGGCTCAGCAACCTCTCTCCCATCATTTTTCCCTTCTTGCTCGTCAAACTTGCGGCCTCCTGTTCTTCGTCATTTCAGATTATACAACATCCCCTCTGCCGTACGCCCCTTCCCCGTTTCCCAGGACGATTCGTCTGTTTCGCGCGCGTGCGTACGTTGTATGGATATATCCCTGTATAAGATACACTCCTAAAAAAAGAAGAATGTATCATACATACAGCGTAGTGTGCGGGCGCCCTCGCGCGCGAGATTCTGTTTTTTGAATGGATAATTGTTTGTTTACAAATGCGTTATGTAAAATTAATCTTGAAAATGGAGGCAAAAATTAACTGTAGACTTGTTGAAATAACGGGGGAGATAACTGTAATTTCGGCAAAATCGCGTAAAATGCGGTTTTCGGACTTGAATTCTTGATGTTGTGCTGTAAGTTTGTTTCGACAGAATCGAAATTGTAAGGAGCATGTCGATGAGTTTTGAAAAGGGACCGATGAATTTTGTGGCTCTTGTTGCTTCGCAGGAAATCTCCGATGATTTTGAATCCTCGATTTTTCAAGAAAGCTATTCCGATGGTCGGCTCGGTCTCGGCGTTCCTGAGACTGATTTCACTTCGGGCGTGTCGCTTGCTCCGCTCGGACGGGATGCCACTCTCGACGACTTCAAGTTCGGACAGTTGACCTATTTTGCCTGTCGGAAACGAGAACTGAAAATTGACACTGGTACGATGCGGGAACGCATCGAGAGAGCGGTTTATGATGAAATAGCTAGGACTGGAGCTGTTTCTTCGAAAAGGAAAAAGGAACTCAAGGAAATGGTGGTTGACGCTCTCGAAGATACTGCTCAAGAAAGAGTTTCTGGGAATCGCGTGGTTATGGCGCCAAACAGGCGTTGGCTCTACACCGATGCCGTTTCGAATGCCAAGCTTGTCGAGCTTATCGATTCTATCTGTGTTGTAGTGCCTCTCAACGCCTATGGCAAGATCGAACCTTATTGTCCCGAATTTGCATACCGCATGGCAACCGGCAAAAATGAAAGCGAATACAGTCCTTTCAGGATTGGCGGCATGCCTGTGGTGGAAGGCATCGGATGCGATTTTCTGACATGGCTTTTCATGGCCTCCGAAGAATCGAATATCTGTACGGCGCAGGTTGCTCTCCCCGGAAACATTGAAATGGTCGATTGCCGCGAAACGGTCACCGGCGCCAAAGCCGTTGTTCTGAAAGAAGGACAGCCGTCTACGGGACGTGAAGTGGCCGTATGCCTGAAAGCTGGAAAGAAAGTGGTTGGAGCCGATTTTATGTTCGAGTTTGACGGCATCGGCTACGAAGTGGCTGTGACAAGCGACTTTGCTTTCAAGAAGCTCAAGGTTGTGGATATGGAAGCTTCAACGGATGTTGTGGCGAATTTTCTTGATCGCGTAACCGCCATCGGAAAATTTATGCACGCTTTCAACGAGTTGTTCAAGGAATTCGCCGCGGTGTCGGATCGCCTGGAAACTCTCGTAAATGGCTGGATTCGCACAAAAGAGACAGCGTCGTTTCTTGACGAAGTCGACAAGGAAAAGGGAGCCGTCCAATCAGGCTAGGCTGACATTTTCCCTGTTTCTCACCAAGCTGTCGAAGTGTCTTTCCAGTTTATCGACGCTGTCGCCGGCCTTGGCAATCCACCTGATATCACCCAAGCTGGCCATTGTAAGGGCTTGGCGGATAGCCTGAATGTCGTATCTGATGTCGGTGGCGGAAACGTCCTCTTCAAGCGCGATGGGATCCGAAGCTGTTTCAGTTCCGCCGACTTCCGGGCTTTCGAGATCTTGTTCCATGACCGGGACCTTGTAGCCCGTCTCCGCAGCAGCTTTTTCGATGTTTCTGGCGAGTTCGATCTGAATGTCGTCTTTCATTTTGGCCCTACTGTTTTGGCGGCGAAATGATTTCTGTCGAGCTTCTGCCGACCATGACATGCTGTATCAGCAGATTCAAACCTTGTTGGAATGTCGCTTGTTGCGTTTGAAAATTCTGCAAAATGCTCAAAAATTCCTTCTGATTTTGCAGGACTGTGTGCTGCATGTCCGCAGTGGACTTGAAAGCGACAAGAATGTCGGCTTGAGCCGACACGATGCGTTCGCATGTATGGCTGATCTGCTGCAGCACGTTTGGCAGGTTGTGGGGAATATACCATTTCGGCCGCCCGTCCGCGTCATAGCTGTCGTGCATGGACCAGAGCTTGTTGACGCTATCGCCTGTCTTCTTGACGTCTTTCTTGACTTCCGTGAGTTCGTTGACGAGGGGGATCATGATTTCTTTGAAGGCCGATACAATCTTTTCGGCGTCGTCGTCCCGCCTTTTTTGCCTGCCTTTTTCAAGAAAGTAGTCGATCGTCTTCAGAACGATGACGGCCGCAGTAATCACGATGCCGAAAAAAAATCCCGCCATCGGAGTTATCCAGCTCGGCTGTGTTTCGCCAATAACCTGAGCTAGCGGAACAATCGCGAAAATGTTCATGGTTGCTTTCCCCTGTAGGTCCTTTAAGCTATTGTTCGAAAAAGTTGACTCTTTTTCCTATCAAGGTTCCATCACTCGAACGAACCGCTCCAAATGGTCGCTTCTGGCCGGCAGTTCCGGAGAATGCGGACGGCCGTCTTTCTGATAAGCTCCCAAAAAAGCGGTCTCAGCATCTTTGAGCGCGGCAAGAAACGCCTCTTTGTCTGACGCCATTTCTGACAGGGAACGTAGTTCCGCCAGTTTTTCTTCGAGCTGTCCCGATTGAAAAAACCCGTTGTCGACGTCAAGCGGCGCAAAGGGAAGCCGCCTGTAGAACATCATCTTGCTGGCCCGCTTGAACCAGCCGCCCTGAAATTTGTCGAGATCCATAGATGTATTCTCCTATCAGCATTATACCGCAAATTCCAGGCTTCTTCCTGCTAGGCTCTTGAGTCGTCGAACTTCAGTAGTATATTGCCCTAGTCATGGAGAACACGACACAATGGAAATCAGACGCATAAATTTCTACGGCGGTCCAAACATCGGAAAGACCACGCTCGTTTCAGATCTTTTCGTCTGTCTGAACAAGGCCGGGCTGCCTTGCGGAAGAGCCGAAGAACACATCAAATCGTGGGCTTATGAGGGCCGTTCGCCGACAGGATTCGACCAAGTGCATCTGTTCGGGCGCCAGATCAGGAATGAGGACGTAATTCTGCGAAACAGCGAGGAGACGGTGTTGTGCGAAGCGCCGCTCCTGCTCTGCACGTACTACAGCAGAAGAATGGGCATGCCCGGATGGCAGCATTTGCGCGACTTGGCGCTCGAATTCGAATCGTTCTATCCCGCCCTGCATGTTATGCTGAACAGAGAGGAATGGGAGTACAAGGTGGCGGGACGCTACGAAAGCAGGGAACAGGCGCTTCAGATAGACAGCGAAATCGAGATCTTCCTCCACGAATGCAACTGGGTTTTTCTCGAAGACATAGAAAAATCGAACGGCATTCCGCTTGCCTTCGTCAAAGCGTCGCCCTCCGATCCTGAAACTGTTGCCAGACACGTCATGGAAGCGGTCGAGTCCGGTCGAAAAAGTTCCATTTCCGGATAAATTATCGGAAAGTTCACATCTTGGCTTGGCAAAATACAGGCTCCTTTTCGCGCGCAGGAACGGAAAACCGCTCTGGAACGTTATGCGAATCCCACTTTAGGGCCTGTCAGAACCGCTTTTCCACAGCATCGGGGACCTAGGCAAACGCAAGCTCCATGCCAAAAGAAACAGGCGGCGAAACGGAGTCCCTAGATTTCTCCGGAAGTTTCCGAAAAGGGGCAAGGACCGATGCGTTTCGGCGTCGAAGAAGAATGTGCTGGCGCGAAAACGCCGGCCAGTTGCCGGGAAAAATCCGGAACCGAATTGACTGCCGGCATAAGCCGGTTGATTTTGCATGGGACATTTCGATTGGGCGCCAAGCGCTCGTACAAGGAGTAAAGATGGCCGAAGAAACGACGATATCCCCTGTCGAGCTTATCGACAAATATGTCGACCAGACCGACTGGAGAGTGCAGGAAAATTCCAATATTGGCTATTCCTACGCCAGCCTTCTCAGTCACGTAAGCGGCCATGTGGTCGCGGCCTACGTGCTGGACAAATATTATCCGAGCCATATTGCCAAGGCTCACCGCGAAGGCGATTTCCACCTTCACGATCTTTCTTCGGGAATTGTTGGCTACTGTGCAGGATGGAGCCTCCAGAAACTGCTTCAGATGGGGTTCGTCGGCAATCAGGGCCGCGCTAGCGCGGCTCCCGCCAAGCATTTAGATGCAGCCTTGGGACAGACAGTCAATTTTCTCTGTACATTGCAGACCGAATGGGCAGGAGCCCAGGCATTTAGCTCGTTCGACACGCTGATGGCGCCGTTTGTCCGCAGGGACAAGCTGAGTTACAAGCGCGTAGAGCAGGCAATTCAGCAGTTCGTCTACATGCTCAATATTGCAAGCAGGTGGGGACAGACGCCCTTTACGAACCTGACGCTGGATTGGACCGTCCCCGAAGACCTCCAAGATCAGCCCGTCGTAATCGGCGGCGAATTTCAAGAAGGCGATTGCTACGGCGACTACCAGAAAGAGATGGACATCGTCAATAAAGCCTTCTTGAACGTCATGGACGGAGGCGACAGGGACGGCCGCATATTCACTTTTCCGATACCGACATACAATATCACGAAGGATTTTAACTGGAGCGGCGAAAACGCGCGGCTGCTTTTCAAGGTGACCGGCAAGTATGGCCTCCCGTATTTCCAGAATTTCGTCAACAGCCACCTGAATCCTGGCGACGTGCGGAGTATGTGTCCCCTGACTCCCGACACGGAAGTCATGGTCAGAAGCTCGCGCGGCATCAAGAAGCGGCCTATAGGAGAAGTATACAGCAGGATGATTCAGCGCGACGTGAAATATGAAGCATGGACCCCTTCTGGATGGATGCCGGCTCACCCGGTCAGGACGCCGGCGACAAAAGTCTATCGAATTGTCCTTTCCAACGGCACGGAGCTGAAAATGGGCGAAGATCATCTTCAGCCCACGAGAGATAGCGGCACCCTTTCTGCAAAAGATCTGCAAGTCGGAATGTGGCTTCCTGCCAATGCAACTCCTGTCGAGGGGGCGGACCTGTCCGACAAGGAGTACGGCTTTGCGGTCGGTGCCTTCATCGGCGACGGATCTCACGACTCCCATTCGGTAGTCTATTCGCTGAATGCCGAAACGGACTCGGATGCGGCAGAAAGACTGCGTCGATTCTGGTCTGGACAGATGGGCTTCAAAATTTCTGAATGGACGCGCGAAAAGTTGCTCATGTTGCGGGTCAATGGCTCGCCCAATCAGCTGATCAGACGTTTTGTAGCTGGCACTGATGCTCTTAACAAGAAGCTTAAACAGTCGATATATGACATGTCGATCTCGTTCAAGGAAGGAGTAGTTGCAGGCCTGCGGGCGACTGATGGAGCCAAAGAAAAGCGGCGCTACTACACCGCGTCCGGAAATTTGCTCGACGATCTTGTGACCTTCTTGGCCTGCTTGGGGAGAAAGGCTATGAAAACCAGTTCCGACGAAAGAGAGGATCGGTTCGGCGAAAATTCCGTATATTGTCTCGACATGCCCTTGCGCGCCCGTTATGGCAATTATTTTGACGAGAAGAATGGATTTCACTATTATCGAATTGAGACAATAGAGGAGATTCCCTATACGGGAGAATGGCTGTATTGTCTTGAGGTCGACGAGGAAAGCCATCTTTTCATGCTTGCCAACGGCGTTGTGACCCATAATTGCCGGCTGCAGATGGACCTCACACAGCTGGAAAGCAAGACCGGCGGTCTTTTCGGCTCCGGGGAGCAGACCGGCTCGATCGGCGTCGTCACGATGAACATGCCCCGGATCGGCTATCTGGCCGAAGACGAGTCCGACTTTCTCGGGCGCTTGGACACGTTGTTGTTCATGGCCAGGGACTCCCTTGAAATCAAACGGGAAAAGGTGCAGGAAAATCTCGACAGGGGCTTGATGCCATATACGAAGATCTATCTGCAGACTCTCGACAACCACTTCTGCACGATCGGCTTGGTCGGAATGCACGAAGCTTGCCGGAATTTCATGGGCGGAGGCATTGAATCCGGCGAAGGCCATGAATTCACGCTTCGCGTGCTCGACCACATGAGGGACAGGATGGTTGAATTTCAAAAGGAGACGGGACATCTCTACAACCTCGAGGCCACCCCCGCCGAAGGCACGAGCTACCGTCTGGCACGAATCGACCGCAAGCATTTTCCCGATATCATTACGTCGGGATCCGAAGTTCCGTATTACACGAACTCGACTCAGTTGCCGGTCGGATTCACCACCGACATTTTCGAGGCGTTCGACTTGCAGGACGAGTTGCAAGCAAAATACACCGGAGGTACCGTCCTCCACGGATTCGTCGGCGAGAGGATCGAAGATCCGGAACAGGTCGCCAGGCTGGTGAAAACTCTGGCGACAAGATACAAGCTTCCATACTTCACGATCACTCCCACTTTCAGCATCTGTCCCGAGCATGGATATATCTCGGGCGAACACGAAACCTGTCCCTATTGCTAGGGGCTTTCCATAGGAGCATGTGCAAATGGCGTGCGGAAAAAAGACCGAAGTCTTCAGCCGGGTGGTCGGCTATCATCGCCCCGTGAAAAACTGGAACAAGGGCAAAAAGGAAGAGTTCAAGGACAGAACGCCGTATAACGGCACAGCTCGAGTTCCTGAGGCCAAAGCCGACATCAGACAGGAGAGTGTCTGCGAACGCAGCCAGTAGACACCGTAAATCCCACCGCCCCGGCGGGAAACCGCCGGGGCTTTTCTCTTGGGGGGCAAAAATGGACATCAGAGGCTTCATAGAGTTTACCGTCATAGATTTTCCCGGGGTTCTGGCATGCGAAGTATTCACCGGAGGGTGCAACATGAGATGCCCCTTCTGCCACAACGGACATCTCGTAATGGCTCCGGAAAATCAGCCGGCGAAGCCGGAAGACGAGGTCTTCGAATTTCTGGAAAGTCGCCGCGGGCTGCTTGAAGGCATTGTTGTCAGCGGCGGCGAACCCACGCTTCAGCCCGACCTGCTCGACTTTCTCGCAAAAGCAAAAGACATTGGATTCGCCACAAAGGTTGACACCAACGGCTCCAAGCCCGATGTCGTGGAACAGATTCTTAGTGCGGAACTCGCGGATATGTTTGCCATTGACTGGAAGGCTACGCTCTGCAAATATCATATGGCAACGGGCGTGAAAAGAGCCCTGGGAATGTACGTGGTCAAGTCGATAGAATTGGTAATTGAGGCGGGAATTCGACTGGAAGTGAGAACTACCGCGCACAGGCGTACGCATTCGCGCGAAGATTTTGCCTCGATGAGGGATGAGCTGGACAGGATGGGAGTCGGACCTTGGATTATTCAGCCGATGTCAGGAGCTCCCGTCATCGACCCGTTCGAATCCACACGGGGCCCGTACACCGTAGAAGAGCTACAGGCAATTGCCGAGCCGCTCCACGACACAAGGGTGCGCAACGCATAGTTAAATTTTCCGATTCGGCTTGACTAGTTCGAATTCGGCGCTATATTGTCAATGTTGATAGAGCAAAACGCTCGAGTCAGAATTGGCAAAATTTAAGTCGAAAGGCCAAGACATGCGGTAAGCAAACAGATTTAGCGGATTCACGTAAGTAAAACCCCCAACAAGCCCCGCCTGTAGTATGCGGCGGGGTTGTAAATCTGGGGGTTTTTGCGTTCCCAGGTCGCGGGCCCCTCCTTGACCGGCTGTTTCGACATCCACTCACGGAAACAAAAACAGCCTATATAGGAGATTGCCAAAATGGCTACCGAAACTACCGTGAACGAAGCACGCGTCAAGGCCCTGGCTGACCGCAAGGAAAAGATCGCGTCCCTCAAGGAGCGGATCAAGTCTCTCGGAGCCGCGCAGCGGCACAACAAGAACGCCCACGGCGAACGGCAGCGGAATTTTGCCGCGGCCTTCAAGGAGGGCGGCATTGTTGCGGCCTACGCAACTCGCGGGAACTACGTTGACGAAGACGGCCAGCCCTCGAATCGGGGATGGAACAAGGAGTCCAGCGAGCAGCTGCTCACCGTCCTCCACATCGTCTACAACAGGCTTCGCAACCGCCCTCCCCACACGAAGGACGACGAGGCGTATATCTGTGCGTGCGGCGGAGCCAGGGGAGACCTCCGGAACGTTCCGAAGATATACAGGGACGAGGCTCTCCGCTACGGCTTGATCGGATGTGCGAGCTGTCCGCGCTGGGCGGAGGTCAGAAATCCGAAATTCGAGTGCGACGCTGGCAACTGCCGCGAGAATGTTCCGCGGTTCGAATTCGAGGGAGGCGAGTTGTGAAACGCCTCGTATCCGATAAGAACGAAGAAAGGCTCGTTCTCTACATAGTCGTCGACGGGCGTCTCAGCAAAAGCCAGCGCATTCCGCAAGCCGTTCACGCGGCGGTAGAGCTCCAGAAGCTTGCCGAATGGAAAGCGGGCAACCATCTCGAGACATACAGGCGATGGGCTGACAGCGACAAGACCGTTGTCTGTCTCGTGGCTCGGGCGGACGTTCTCGAGGATCTTGCCGGCCGTGCGGCCGCTGCCGAGTTTTTCGACGAAGTCGGCTGTCACGGCCGCATCAGGACCGCCGTGGCGCTTCCCCCCGTTGCAAGAGGGCGGCTTGACGGCGTCCTGGACGTTCTCAGGGGGCTCAGGCTTGCCTGAGCCCTTTTTCTTTGTTCGGGCTTGACATCCGGGAAACGAGTGTCATCTTAGGTCTCATGGAAGAGAACGAAACCGACATCTTCGAGCTGGAGGCTAGGCTTCTCTATAGCGTGGTCGTCGCGGGGAAGAACGCGAAATTCGCCAACGCCGTGACTAGGAGGTGGCTCGCCGGCAACATTCAGGACGGCGAGACTCCTTTTGACGCCATCAGGCGGCTTGTCTTGGAAGATAGCCTCGAGGAATCGTTCCGCGAGGCGAGAACGGGTAATTATGGCAAGGTTACAGCCGCCGCGAAGGGAATGGCGGATTCCGAGCTGGATCTGACGACGTGCGCCCCCCAGGATCTGGAGCAGATCAAGGGGATCGGGCCGAAGACCTCCCGATTCTTTCTCATGTGGACGCGGCCCGGAGAGTGCTACGCGGCCTTGGACGTTCACATTCTCCGGTGGCTCCAAAAGCAGGGATACGACGCTCCCAAGAATACGCCGCAGTCCAAGACGCGCTATGCCGAGTTGGAAAAGGCCTTCATCGAGGAAGCCGAGAAACGCGGCAAAACGCCCCGCGAACTCGATCTCGAGATCTGGATTGCCGGATCGAAAGACGCGAATCGCGTCGAAAGGGAGGCTGAAGAGGTCGTGGCACGGCCGCAGGACAAGCCGATGAGCTAGAGGCCGGCCGCAATGAACTTCAGGCTTTGGAGGGCCTTCTCCACCCTGTCCTGACCTTCGAGGGGCTTGATAGACGTTCTGTAGCGGAAAAGGATTCCCTTTCCCTGCGAACACATGACGACCGCATCGGCATTTATCGGCTGCAACGGCAGGTCGAAGCGCACCGCCCCTTCGGACTCGAGACCGCTGAACTGCTCCACGCAGTGCGACACGTCGGTCGCGATCTCGCCGATAGCAAGCGGGGCTGCTTGAACAGCGGAACAGCCGTTCGGGCAAAATACGCTCCACTCCAGCATGATTCTCTGTCCATCTGTTGAACGAAATTTAAGCATGCCCAGTCTCCGTTATGCGATCGCCGTAGCGACCTGCTGCTGTTCGCTCTCGTCGGCCTTGCGGCCGGTGGAGAAGTATTCGGTCTTCGAGTAGACGGTGATGACCGTGTTCCCGAACACGAAGAACGTGCCCTCTTTCTCGGACTTGGAGAGGGAGATGTCGGGATAGGCGGCCGTCAACTCGTCGGCGGTCATTGCCTTGGCGTCGATGCCGTCGGGGATCAGCCCAGTGGAGCCGATGAAAAAGACCAGCGGCGAGATCTTTTCCCGCCATACCGCGTCTTCGCGGCTGCGCAGCTCGGACAGCGCGGACTCGATCGTCTCGACAAGCTCCTCGGCAGATTCCGTCCGCTGACTGATCGATTTGGCAGTGTCGGAATCCATGAGGCTCGAAAGAGTCGGAAGAGCCGCGTTGTTTCCGACGATTTCGTCGAAGATGCCCATTTGCAAGTTCTCGGCGGCGTCGACTTTGGCCCTGGAGGACAGGGCCTTGTATTCGAGCGAAACGCCGTCCCTGAGCAGCTCCGTCATTTTCGGCTTTTTGACCTTCTCGCCGTCGACGGACACTTCATAGCGGCGATCCAAGAAGGCGTTCGCGGACTTGAATTTGCCGACGCTGAGAATTTTGACGGAGCCAATCTCGATCTTGTAGCCAGTGCGCGTATCTACGATTCCGGCGGAGATCGCCTCGTTGAGGTCCTCGTACTCGTTGACCGTCGGGAAGTTGACGTTGAGGCTCGTCGACAGGCAGTGGCGTTTCAGCTCCTCGACCTGCTCCTTGGAATATTCGGCAGAGGAGTCCTTGACCATGGCCGAAAGGGCGCTGATCACGACCTTCAGCTGTGCGGCCTCGACGAACGCTCCGGCGAGATCTTTGGGATCGAACCAGTAGGGGCACACGGGTCTTTCGCGCAGGTCGATCTCGAAACTGGTCTCGTGCGAATATTCGCACTCGGGAAGGATGCCGAGAGCCTGAAGGGCCTTGAACGCCCTTTTGTTGGAAAACCTGACACGCATGGAGTCGAGGTTCAGCTCGCCGTCGCCCACAACGGTGTAGTTGTTGAAGGCGGAGAGCTTGTCCAGCAGGACGCCGGCGACTTCCGAGATTTCCTTGCGGGACTCGCGTTCGACGAGCTTGACGGGCCTGGTTACCAGGAGATTGACGGTGGCGGCGTTGCGGTTGACGTCGAACGGGCCCATGTTGACCCAGCGGGAATCGGACGCGTATTCGGTATCAACCCACGGACTTTCCACGGAGCCGTCCTCGTTGCGCTTGCCCTGCACCCTCTTGAGACCGCGGTGCCTGTAACCCCGTTTCAGCTCTTCGATGTCGAGCAGAATGTCGGAACGGTGCTTGTGAAGGGCTCCGATCACTTCGATAACGGACGTCTTTTCGTTGCCAAGTCCCGGCTTGCCGAAAAAGGCGTCGTCGGCAGAGCCGGACTCGAACATCCTGTTTTCCAGGTCGGCGGACATCTCAGCGATCTGATTCGCAGTCAGCGCTCTGGCGTGGGCGGACAGCGACGCATTGAGAGTGGAGATCATGGCGAACTTGGCCGCGTTGAGGTTCCCGGCGGCGAGTTTCGCGCGGGCCATCGCCAGCAGGGCGAACTCAGCCTCGCCGTCCTCGAGCCTTCCCTCCGGCTTCGGAAGCTCTTCTTCGATTTCGCGGAAGCGGAACACTACGCCGCCTGCGTCGGTGACGCCTTTGACGGTCATGTCTTTGCGGCTTCCGATGATCTTTCTGGGCTCATTGGAGGCAAACAGGACGTAATCGGCGTCGCCAGCAACCACTTCCAGGGAGACCGCGGAGTTGCTTGCCAGCGCGTTGCAGGCTTCCTGCAGGGCGTCGTAGACTTCCTTGGTGCTTCTGGCCTTGACGCAGTTGCCCGATACCGAGTTCGCGATCTTGGACAGGAGCACGAAATCCGAGTAGTCCGAATAGGCGATCGTGTTGACGAAGACGTTCTTCGAGGACAGGCGTTCGCAGATCGCATCCAGGGAGCGTCGCTCGCCCGAAGGGTTCGGGTCGTTCGCATAGCCGTCGCTGTGCAGGGTTATCGCGCTGAGCTCGTCGTCGCGAAGCAGCTCTTCGGCCATTTCCATGGCCTGCGAGATGCAGGTCAGGCACGTCGCCCTGATCTTCCTGATTTCCTTGACATGGGGCGATCCGGTCTTCATGACGTCGGACACAACCACGCGCTCGAAGTGCAAGGTCACGTCGCCGTCGGTGGAGTAGGAGATCAGTGACACAAGCATGTCGGAGTTCTGGTACTCGTCCAGCGTCAGAACCTTGACGACAGTCTCCTTGAGATCCTCGATGTCGTAGCGCATGGATCCCGACCTGTCGATCACAATGATGTGATGTCCGACGGACGACTTGGAATTGGAGGCCTTGGGAACGACCTTGTCGATCTCCACTTCATAGGCGCTTCTTTGTTGGCCTGCAAAGTCGTAGATTGCGAGCTTGACGGTTTTTAGCGACATGTCTGTCTCCTGTGGTGATTAAAGAAATTCGTTTTCGTCGAGATGGCCTTCCAGCAACATGCCGATTACGAAGGCGTGCCCCATTTTTCTTTCGCGACAGTCCACGACCTCGTCCCAGGACATCTGCAGTTCTCGGTGGTCGTATCCGTCGAAGTCAGACAGCGTGATTTCTCCGAGCGTCGCATAGACGCCCTTGAGAATTCGCCACGCTTCGGACCTGACGAGGGCTGCGGCGTAGACGGGAATATAGATTGTCCGTCTGGCTTCGACATAGGACAGGCGCCTTTCCTGCCAGAGCGAATAGAGCGGCGCCGCGCCGCGTCCCATGGGGTAGCGACGGGCTTGGCTGTCGGCCCACCCCTTTTTGGCCCACGTCCAATATTCGTCGCTCGGATCCTGATTTTCGTCGACATGGGACGGATAGACCTTGCAGAACTGCCAGGCGTTTTCAACCCTTTTCGCCGAATGTCCGCCGTAAAGGGAACACGGTCCGAGGAAAAACGGACTCAGCCCCCGCGTCCAGGAATCGGAACGGGACGTCGTATTGATGTCGAAGCGGCGGTCGCTTCGCAAGGGTACTATTCTGACCATTTTCAGGCTCGCCCTATGTTAACGACTGAAGATATGGCAGGAGAACTTGAAAATCAAGCCGAAATATATAAAATACAGGGATTTTAGCGTACAAAAGTCGCAAATTCCGAGGAGACGCTCATGCTTTGGTTCATATTGCTTGCAATTGTGGGGATTGCCTGTCTCGGGCTTACCGTGTTCGCGACGTTCAACGACTATTATCACTGGTTCTAATTTTTGCGACATTTTCGCGAAAATTGCTTGATTCTGCCAGGACCGGCTCTATATTCGATTGGAATCTCATAGAAAGGAAGCATTCGTGGACGCTAAAAGCGGCTTTGTAGTAGTTCAGCGCCTTCTTGTGCAAAACAATGAAGTGTCCTTCCGGTGGGAGTGTGCCGACGAATGCACTAAGCTGGCCATGGAAGAGGTTGTGGAAGGAGAAGCTTCGTTCGCGGCCAACTGGCACGACGTGGGGCAGTTTTTCCGCAGTTTCTCGGAGATTCTCCGCAAGGAATTCGACATCGGTTCCGCCGACGAATACGGAGCTCGCATAAGGATTCTCACGAAAGAGGAGCGGCAACAGAGGGGAAGGGACGCGCTACTGGCCAGAATACGGGAGCGCCGAGAACGACTGGCAGAGGTGTCCGCGAAGCTCAAAAAGCATTTCGTGGGCATCGACCACGTCATCGACCACGTCATTCGCGACATCGAAATCTGGTATGTGATGCCCGAGCTCATGACTCGGCCGTGCATCGTATGTCTCTGGGGAATGACCGGAGTCGGAAAAACCGACTTGGTCCGCAAGCTTACGAAACATCTCGGGTTTCTCGACCGCTATGTCGAGACACAGCTCGCCACGGATAACCGAAGCTGGCGGACCAACGTCAGCGAAATCCTTTCCAGCTCTTCCATCGAATGCGGAGAACCGGGCATTCTGTTGCTGGACGAAGTGCAGAGGTTCAGGACCGTCGACGAAAACGGGAACGAAATCCGCAACAACAACTTCAGCGACGTCTGGTCGCTTCTTTCCGACGGCTCCTTTGCGGCCGACTGGGACCTCAAGCGCGACCTTCACGAAATGTTGCAGGAGCTCGGCTGGCGCAAGATACAAAAGGAGAAGGAAGAAAATTCGAATGTCGAGCAGCCGCGGGAAAGCGCGCGGCGGGTCGCGGAGGGACAACAGGCGGATCGCGGCTTGGAAAAATTGGAGAATGAAGTCGCCGAGGCAATGTCGGAAATACTTAACGGACAGACGGAAGACTTCGATGCCGAAATCGAGTCCGTCGAAGCTGAAGAACTCGCCAAAGATTTGCCCGAAGTGACACATGCCGAGTTTGTCGGGACCGAGGGAAAAACCTATAAGAGCGTGGCGGAACTGATAGCCGCCGCAACGCCCGGCACCGACCCGGAAGAACCTGCAGAAGACGACGAGTACGGAGTCGAGGTCAGCCTCGACAAGGACGGCAAGGTGTCGTACGGGCGCCTCGCCCAGATGTCGTCTTGGGAAGCCAGGCGTTTCAAGTCCAAGCTCAATCTCCCCCATTCTCTCGGAGAGATCATGTCCTGGTCCCTGGACAAGCGAATGGACGTTCTCGTTGAGAGAATGAACGACCCCTCGACATACGAAGGAAGGGACTACTCGCAGCTGCTGGTCTTCGTATCGGGCAATCTTGACGAGGCCTTTACGCAGTCCATTGCCGTGGGCAACGCCGACATTAGTGCGGACTTCGCTCATATTCAGTCGCTTCATGTCGACGTGGCGACTATCAAGTCCGCCCTGACCAAAAGGTTCAAGCCCGAACAGATCGCGCGGCTCGGGAACAACCACGTCATCTATCCCTCTCTCAGCAAGTCGAGCTACGAGGAGATTATCCGCCGCAAGCTCGCGGAATCCGCCGACACCATTCGCGAAATGCATTCGATCAGTATCGCCGCCGATCAGAGCGTCGCCGACATGGTATACACAAACGGCGTCTTCCCGCTACAGGGAACCAGGCCCGTCTTCACTACGCTTTCCGCCATCGTCGGCCTCGCGTTTCCGCGAGCCGTCCTTCTCGCTCTCGAGAACGGCATGAGCGGCGCCGATGTCTCCTATGACAAGGAAGGGAAGAAATTTGTCTGCAGGGCCGGGAACGACAGCATGGAAATCTCCTACGAGGGAGATCTCGACCTCTTGCGCGAAAAGAACAGAAGCAATCTCGACTGCCGGCGCGAAATCTCGGTGCATGAGGCTGGCCATGCGGTGGCTCACGCCATATTGAACGGCATCGCGCCCATTCAGGTCAGTGTCGCAACCATCGACGGCGGCGGCTTCACCAACTGCCATGACTTCGGCAGCTCTCCGCAGGGCGTCATGTGTTCGATCGTGGTCGGGATTGCAGGAACTGTGGCCGAAGAAATCGTATTCGGCGTCAAGAATTCCGGTCGCGGAAACAGGCACGACATCCAGCAGACAACGTCCAGGTTGGGCGAGCTTGTCCGCAGGTCTGGCATTGTGCCCGGATTTCCCGCGATGGCCTGCAGCAGCGACCAAGCACAGCTCTTCGACAACGACGTGGAAAGGGCGGACGAGCCCATACGCCAGCTGATGAACACCGCCAGGGATTTTACAAAGAGGATGCTGCTCGCGCATATCGACGTTCTCGTGGACGTCGCGGACGCCCTCTACCGACAGCCCGAAGTTACGGCTGAGCAATTCGTCGAGATATGCGGAGAAAGACTTCCGATCGCCACTCTCGATCCCGACGAGCCGCTGCAGTTCAACTACAACGAGATATACGAGAAATTTGTCGCCGAACGCCTTCAGGCACTTCTTGAAAACAGGCAGGAATGCGACGAAAACCTCTCGAACTGTCTCTACGAACTTTTCTGCAGGAATCTCGACAATAATGCCGCCGACGAATCCGTAGAGGAGGCGGCGTCAGACGCACTCTTGGCGAGCCGCCGTCCGTGACACCGGAATTTTCCGGCTTCAGCCGCGGGAAGGATATCAAGCAGGAAACTCCTCTGGCCAGCTCGAAATAGACCTCAAAAACGGAGGCCGCCATGAGCAGGAACAAAAGGCCGAGAGTCGGAGCAAAGGAAGCTAGAAACTTTCTCGAGGGCTTGGCGGCTCGGGCGGTGGGGGCCGGCCCCGCATGTCAGCTGGACATATTTCCTTTTGAGAATCCCATCTACGGGCAGCGTGGAATAGATCTGCGCTATATCGACGAGGACGGCGATGCCGTCTCAGTCCGCGTACCCCTTGACTGCGGAGAGCCTCTCGATAATATCGTCGAGCTAGACGAGTGGGAAGACGGCAACAAGGCGGAAGAAATTCTTTTGAAATGCGCGCGTTCGGGCTGGAAAAAGGTTCGTTGCCCCAAACCCCAGAGAATGGGCTTCTACGACGAAAGCACGTCTACCGCGTTCATTTTCGGCATTGTCGACATCGGCGACATGCGAACGGAGGTTCTTGAAGAGGCAAACGTCAGCGTCTTTGACTGCATAGAACCTTTCGATCCCGAAAACGAATAGGCAGGAACGCCCATATCATCTCTTGAAATAGAGACGGGTCGAAAACAGTCGCGGAGAGCACCCATGAAGATCAAGAAGACCGCCGGCAGAAAAAACCGGCTTGTGATGTCCCGCTCCGAATGGGAGGCCATCGGCAAACGCGCCGGTTGGGACGACATCTGGCGAGGCACCAAAAACAGGATTGACGAGCTTGAGTTCGAGGATGACGAGGAAGAAGCGGATCCCGAAGAAGAGGCGTATAAAATGCTTTTTCCGAAGGACAGATCTCTAGCTGTCGAAGAAAGCGAATTAGCCGAAGAGGCCAGTGAACTGGGGCGGGAAGAGCTGCGGTCCGCCGCGGCGAATGCAAAGGCAGCACTTTCGGAAATTCTCGAAGCCCAAATGGAGCGCCGGATCCCTGCCCCCGCGTCCGTGCTCGCCGAGAGCGTGCTACAAGCCGCTCAAGACTATCTCGATCTCAGGGGGGTCGACATCGCGGCATCGGTGTCCGATCTGGAAATGCTTGCCGAATTCCTGAATGCGGATACCGCAGATCCCGACGAAGCCGTGATAAAGGGAATCATCAAAAGGATCCTCGCGACTGCTGAAGAGCGAAATGCGCGTTCCGGCGTTGTCGTAAAGATTGCGTCCGAAGATGTTCGCGTTGTTTTTACACGCGAACAATGGACAAAAATCGGTCGCTTGGCCAGCTGGATTCCATAAGGGTAATTTTATGGTTGGCAATTTCGATGACGGATTCGTGTATTTTCTTGCCGCTGTTGTGGTTTTTATGTTGATGGTCAATTTTTCCAGCTGTTGACCGGCTGGCGTCCGCATGCTCTTGGATTCGTCCGTGGGAAGGCGTCGTTCAGGCAGGATACAAACTCCCGTGCGCGGTATAATGATTGATGAAACCCTATTGAGGAATTTTGCCATGAAGCTCATCAACGGACGGGAGCTTGTAATTACGGCCAGAGAATGGCTGGAACTTGGAAAGGCCGCCGGCCTTTTCGACGTGCCTGTATATCCCGGGGTCAAGCTCACAAGAGAGTATTATTCTCGTCTCACTCCCGAAGGCAGGGAAATTTTTGCCGAACACCTGTTCAAAACGATGGCCGAGCGCCTTTACCCCCGGGATCGAGTTATCGGGGAAAGCAGACAGGATCTCTACAAAAAGGAAAATCTCCTGCCGGCCTTTTTGAGGGACAATCCCGACATTGCGTCTCGCGGCACAGCCGCGGAGGACCATGCCGCCGATTCTCGGAAGTGGATCGATTCGGCGCCCGAGAACGAATTTGAGCGTTTCAAACAGTATGCGTACGAGGATTATCTAGAAAGGAAGAAAGACGATCCGCTCGTGAGAACCAAAGTCTCCGACTTTTTCAACAGGATGATGGGCAAGTCGGATCCCGAAATGCCTCAGTTGCTGTCGCCCACACAGCTTGACGTTTCCGAAATCGAACCTGAAATAATGCCGGACCCGTCACGTGCCACGCCCATTCAGATTCCGGAAAAAGAGCCGAAGCCGACTCTTGTCCCCGTAAAGAATCTTGACGACACGCAACCGCTGGCGAGCCCGCTGGAAAGGCGTCGCAAACGCCGTCCGCGCGTACTCAGATTCCAGAATTCCTCGACATCCATCACTCTTACGGTGGAAAACTGGGAGCGGATCGGCGTGGCGGCGGGCTGGCTGAAGCCGCGTACGGCGGAACGGACGGGCGTCGGCCCCTTGGAAGACCGCTTCGACGGAACGCCGACCAGGGAATTTGCGTATCACATAAATCTCGACGAGCGCGGCACATTCTATGCCGACGTCAGAGACGAGCGGAATCAGACAGTCTATGAGATAAAAATAGACGATGCCGACCCCGACTGGGACAGCTGGAACGCCAGCATCTTTGCCGACGGCTTTATGCGAGACAAACGCGATTTGGACGGACTTAAGGATCATCTCGTAGAACTCGGGATTATAGACGAGGACGACGTGTTGAAGAGCGCCTACGAGTAGGAGGTTTAAGCAGCTACCAATAAAGTTGTAAAAACCTGATGAAACATACTTGACGAAGAAAGACAAGAAATGAAGCAGCGTTCTCATGTCATACAGCTGAAGCCGAACAACCAGCAGACTACTTATTTCGAGAAGGCTTGCGGATGTCAGCGGTTCGTGTATAACTGGGGACTCGCTGCCTGGAAGACGGAATATGAGGATGGGAACAAGCCTATAGGCAGAGGATTGAAAAAACAATTCAATGCCATCAAAAAAACAGAGTTTCCCTGGATATACGAAGTCACCAAGTGTGTCGTGGATACGGTGGTGCTCGAGGACCTGAACGTGAAAGGAATGCTGAAGAACAGACACCTGAGCAAGGCTGTCTCCAGAAGCAACTTCCACAAGATAAAACAGTTCCTCCAGTACAAGTGCGGAGATGTGCGGTTTGTCGACAGATTCTACCCTGGCAGCAAGACCTGCTCTTCTTGCGGCAGGATTAAAGACATGCCGCTGCATCTTCGGGTCTATGAATGCAGGTGCGGATTGAAGCTCGACAGAGACCTCAATGCCGCTATCAACATACTACGGGCGGGTTGCCCGGAAGTCAAGCCTGTGGAGACGAGAGCTCTGGCCGCCGGAAACGGCGGCGAAACTGTCGCCTGTGAAGCAGGAAATACACATAAACAAGTAACGGGCGACAAAGGCGCCCATTACAGCTTTTTATAAGTTGTATAAACCAGGGCCTGATGTCCAGCTGGCTAGAGACGTTCGCGGCTCGGTCCTTAGAGGAAATCTTCGAAGATCTTGGCAGAGAGGAAGAGGAAATCCGTCTCGAAAAATCGTTGACGGGCATTCCTCCCGACATCGAAAAAATTCTGGACGACTACCGCAAAATAGGTTATTCGTACCAGATCAATGAGTCCGTTCTTGCCAATCCGCTGGTCCGCAAAAAAGTGGTTGACATCACCTCGGAGAGAACTAGGGAATCGCCGCTCAAGGTCTTTTTCCTCTCCGATTTGCTCTTAGACGCAGTACGTGAAGATCAGGCGTTCCAAGATCTGTTGTCCGAGCCGATTGCCCAGCTGATGCTGGACCTCAGGAACAATCCCGACGGCGAGAATCCCGAGGATCTGATTGAACGTCACGGTTTTGACAGGCCGCAGGAACAGCAGTACTACACCTTCTTCCAACGGCCTGACGAGGATGAGGCCGCGGAAGCGGAGCAGATGATATCCCGTGCCTTCGAGGTCGCCAAGCAAAGCTATGCGGAAGGCGAGGACGTCAGGGACATCTGCGAAGTCCAGAAGATGCTCGACAGTGCGTGGGCCGACTATCTCGAGGGCGACATCCAGTCCAGATACGAAGAATTCCAGAATTTGCCAAGAACTCACTACTGGCACATGGAGCAAGATTATCCGATGACGTGGGAAGGTGAGGCTCGCGATCAGGCGGAAGAGGCATGGGACGAACTCGTATACGACAATCCTCCGGCGGTTTTTGAGCTACCTGAAATACTTCTCGAGAGATGGGGGCATTACGAAGAGCCGGACACTTGGATCGATTCCGAAGGCAACGAGCAAGTCAATTACCATTATAGTATCGGAAAGCTAATCGGCGATTATTGCGTTGAAAATCCAGACGAGACAACAGCGATGGCAAGGGATTTGGCACGGGTGGCCGACCAAGGCGAAACCGATATTTTCCTCAGGACGATTATGGAGTCGGACGCATTCGGCTCCATGCTTTCCGAAATAAATCCGCGCCTGATTCAAAAAGCCGGCGACGCCCTGCGGAACCGCATGCTCGACTGGGTGACCGCCAGCCCCGAACGCGCGGAAGCCAACAGAGAAGTTCTGAACAACTTGGCCATAGGCATCGTCAAGGCGGCCACTGAAGAAGTCGCCGAACATGAAAGACTGCGCTTGCCTAGAGAAGGGGAAGAAGTTTACGCCCTTGAAAGATTCATCGAGAGAATGCAGGGGCTCAGACGACAGGGGATTCCCGTGCCGTGGCCCGAAGACGAACTTCCGCAAACGCTGCAGCAGCTTCGAGACAGACTGCAGAACATAGTGCCTCGCGAAGTGTGGCTGCGCCGGCAAGAAAGGGAACGACAGCGACGCCAGCAAGATGCCGAACTCGCTGAACAGGCCGCGGAAGCCGAGTCCGAAGAGGACCGGGAGTCCACCGAGTCCGAAGAGGACCAGGAGTCCGCCGAGGCCGCATCTAGGGCGTGGCTTGAAAAATGGGCGTCGAACAGCCGGCGAGCCAAGACTCTTTCCGTCGCCGACATAGGGCCGCGCTCAGTAACGGCCAGTTTCGACATTCCCGAAGACACAACATGGAATCTCGAGTTCCCGTTCGACTCCCGAAAGGTATCCGTATCCGCGCAAGAAGACTTTGCGGAAGCTTCGTTTGGCAGCCCCCGCAAGGCTTATCATGCAGTCATATGGCCCGAGAAATTCGCCGATGCCGCCGGACTGGAATCTGACGCTGAAATACTTGAGTTTTTAGAGGCCCTGTCGAGCATCAGAGATGCCGCGTCAAAATGCGGATCCGGAAATTTTCTGGGCGGAATCAGGACTGCGGCGAGATCGTTGGAAGATATTTTCGAGGAACTCGGCCAGCAAGAAGAGGAGATGAAACTTGAAAGACAACTTGCGGAACCGCCCGAAAGACAGCCGGCAGAGTTGCGGCCGCAAGCACCTCGGCCTCAATTCGAGCCTGAAAACGGTCGGGGAGAGGAGGACCGGCTGCTAGTCATCGGCTCGGATGCGGTATCCATAACGGAGTCAAATCGCCACGCGCAGTTGCAGTTCGACCCCCCCATGCTTGCGGCATATCTTCAGCAGTACGGGCTTCGCTACATGCAAATATGGCAGGCCGAGAACGATCTTGTGGAGATCGTCGTTGAAAAATTCGAAGATACTGAAGACATAATGGAGGCCATGGCCTATGCGTCGGACGGATTGCACATCGACGAATACGTCCGCAGTACGTTCGAACCGACGAACTCGAGCTCCAGCGGCGGCTTAATAACTTTCCAGGCTACTCCCCCGAACGCCGTTCAGATTCGCCAAGATGTTGCGTGGGGGCCAAACGTCGGCTTGATAGTTGAGGCGATGTGGCCGTCGGTCAACGGTTCCGAGCTTATTGCGCATCTGCCGCTTCTCGAACGTCTGTTTTCGCAGGCATACAACAGCAGGCTGATGACGGTGGCGACGACGTCGCACAGCTTCCATCTGACAGTGGAAGGAAGCGACGATTTCGATGAAAGTTTTATGCAGGCAAACAGATTTAACAACCTGTTGCTGCGGGCGGTTCCCACCGTATACCGGGCGAGCATGGACGAGGCCGTCCAGACCCCCGGCGGCGAATGGCGAAGAATTCTTGTCATCACTTCGAACGCGACTTGTCGGGCCGAGGGCTCGCTTTTGCAGGAAGGCGAAGATCGGCATGAGGCCCGCACAATCAGCCGCGACACTTTCATAGCCTTGGCAATGACGGATCACGGGCTGGACGCCAGGGAAGTTAGACAGGAAGACAATATGCTAAGCTCCAGTTTGTTTGGCAGCAACGACCTCGAAGAAGACGAGTTCGGCAGGCGCGTAGAGGCATTTTGCAGGCATGTTGCGCAGGTCCTGCACATAGACGAGGCGTCATGGGGCGTCGGCGCACATCGCACTCAGGAACTTCCCGACGCCGAAGGGGAACTTCATCCGTTCCATGCCGTCCACGTCTTTTTCGAAATGCCCGAAGGCGTCGTTCTTGTTGCGTCGGACGGCGACTCCGTTGAAAAGTTCGGCTCCCGCAGTCTGGAAGACATTTTCGACGAATTGGGCAAGCAGGAAGAGGAGGCGGAACTTGAGCGGCAGCTCAGCGAAAAGCCGTCTCGCGCAATTTCGGAACAGCCCGAAGAAAATCCTCCGGAACCCCGTCCGCCTTCCGGCGACAGTCGCGTCGGAGCGGATTATCCGCGAGACGCTTTGGCGTTCATAGCCGATACGGCCTTTTACAGAGACGCAAGAAGAAATAACAGAGTCGTCATTCGCACGGATCGTCTTCGACGTTTTTGCGAACAGGCGGGCTACGGATTCAGTTTTCTATATCCGGCTCCTGGCGAGCGCGTGCTGACGATTAGGCTGAGGAGCGCCCCCGGAGCTTGGGATGTTGCCGGTCTAGCCGAAATCATTGCCGAACAACCCGAAGTGGTGAGTGCTGATGTCGCCGCCCGTGTCGGGGAAGTCGTCGCCCTTTCAATTCATGTATACTCGGTTCCTCTTGTATATTCGGATTCCATTCTGGAAGATGAAGAAGACGAGAGCGGCGAAGATGAAAACCGCGAAATCAACCCGGCAAATGCGCGCGATTTGTTGGGTCTTGTCGACTCCGCCAACCTTATATTCGCGGCTCCGCCGTTCATCAACGACGGCCGCATCGTCCTGTATCTTGCGTCTCCCATGGAAGAGTCCGTGAATGAAAGGGACATGAGGGCGGAAGTCGTGAGGGAGCGCATATCCGAGGCCGAAGGGGTCGCCGGCGCGACAATGAACAGCACGCGGAGGGAGGCGGCGATCTACATTTCCTTCGACCAGGAGCACGTCCCGGAAGAGGTGGAGGAAAATCCGACGCCGATTCAGGTAGACTCCGACGGCATCCATTTCGCCCCTATGGAGCTGCAGCGCTTCCTGCTGTGGCACGGCATCCAGCTTGATATAAGCACGATCGAAGTGCGGGAGGAAGACGGAACGACCGAAATAACCTTCTTTGTCGACCGAACTTCCCATTTCATTCCCGAAGACCGAGTCGAAAATGTCCTTTTCATAGCTATGAGCAGGTTCCGGAACTGGTATCCGTATCTCTTTGATGTCTCCATCACGCCCGACGGCTCGCTGCTCGACGTGGAGATTGCGACGAATGCCCGCATTTCTACAGAATGGTACCGAGCGGCCCCGTTAGGTGGCGAACCGTCGTCCGCAGAGTCAGAGGCCGGGGTAGCGTACGCAGACGAAATTTTTTCGGTTCGCAACAGCAGGGTGGTCGTCGAACTGGCGGAGCTTTACGAGCTACTGGGAGATTACGGCTTTGACGTGCGGGGCGTCCCGCACGTCAGCAACGCCACTCTTTCGATCGGCATAATCCGTTTCGACGATCTTGCCGTTTCCGAAGATCGAGAAGATTTTGACCGCCAATTAGCATCTCTCCAACAGGTGCTCGAAACGTTTCCCGAAGTTCTCCAGGTTCGTTCCGACCGCGATCGTACCGGAGCACAAATGCAGCTTTTGCTTTCATCCCCTCCCTCTCTCCCAGACATGCCGCGGCCTCCTTTCTATGTCTCCTATGACGGAACAACCGCCATCGATACGGCAGCTCTTTCCGACCTGATGAGGCAGTATGGCTTGGAGGTTGTCTGCAGCGACCCCGTTGCCCGGGAAGACATCGTATTTCACAACAGCATCCGCGAAGTAAGTTGTGAAATTGTTACTTGGCCCCGCCGCTTGGACAATTACGAAGACAGGCACGAAATGGCCACAATGGCCGCCTTTCGGGCCGCCGGCGACCTGTGGCCTTCCAGAGTACATTGGAGCATCAACGGACAGGAAGACATGACCATTGACTTTTTTGTCTTCTCTTCCGACAGGCCGCTTGATGCCAACACCCTTTCGGGCTGGCTCAGGACGGCCTCGGAACACGGCAGCCTTGAGGACATCTTCGAAGAGCTCGGAAAGCAGGAAGAAGAAATGGAGATTGAACGGCAGCTGGCAGAACTCGTGCCCCTCCCCGCCTTCGAGGACGACTCAGAAGATGCCGGACCCGAATTCGAATCGGCGGCTCCCGATGTCGACGGGGATGATATAGAGTTCATGTTTGTGGGGCCGTACGCCGCCAATCTTGTCTATATTGACAGAGGAAATGTACAGCGAGTCGTTGTCGCCATTGACTTGATCCTTGTGAGCATAACGCCTGGCACAGTCGATTCGGCGATGCTTGTTGTGGACGCGCCTGCTGGCGATTCTGAAACGCAAGCCACTCAGAAATTTGAGCGGCTGACCAGCATCCTTGCCGCTCATTCCTCAGTGCGTTATGTAAGTATTAGGAGCCAACAGGTGGTGAACAACTTGCATTGGCGCCAAACCGCCAGAATCAGATTCCCATCCCACTATATGTTTTTGGACGACGTTGAATTCAGTCGCGAACCGTTCGTGTCTGATGGCCTCAACGTGCGCGTTTATGCCGGACGCCTCGCGTATCTTGCCGCGCTGTTCGAGCAATTGGAGCTTGTGGACATAAATGCCGAAGACTTTCTGATAAGGACCACGCTAATCCCGGTCAATCCCTTCGGCGAGGATCACGACTTCATGTATCGACTGACTCGGCTTGCGACTCGATGGGAGCGTTCTCCTTTCGTGTCCGACATTCGGGTTGAGTTCACTTCCGGCGACGACGAACAGGAACAAGGCACAATTTCAATGACAATGGATCGCCCGCCCGAAGTAGTTGGACGTCCAGATTCGTTGCCCAGCATATCAGAGCGGGACGGCACCGCCTATGTCAGAGAACCCCTGATGATGCAGAGAGCTCTTCGGGATCATGGCATAGTCATAAGCCTGACTTCTTGGCCGCACTCACATAGAATCGACATAAGCGCTCAGAATGCTCCCGGTTGGTCGACCGGAGAAAGTTTTCGCCAAAGGGTTTCTGATTTTGCCGAATGGCTGTCCGAGGTTCCGGGCGTGCGCTGTCATGAAGGAACCGCTTTCCAGTACGATGAGGCCGGAGAAATCAATGGCTGTCAGCTTATCTTCCGTTTAAACGCCCCTCACGTCGTCGATCGCCAACGAACACGGTCAGGTTCTCCGGCCCGGGTAGCTTCGTTTTCCGGGTGGCTGAGACGCGCCGCATCTGGCGGCAGTCTCGAAGACATCTTCGAGGAGCTTGGAAGGCAGGAAGAGGAAATGGAGCTCGAACGGCAGCTGAACGCCCCGCCAGAATCGGCGGCCGAAGCGCCGACGATGTCTCCCACATCAAACGATACGACGTCCGCCGTGCCTATTGAGGAGGTCATGGGGGTTGGAATCGAGGGGGTGCAAGCAACGAACACAATCTATGTCCGCGATCCCGCGCTGAGAAGGTATCTATACCATTTCGGGCTGGCCCTTGAGAGACGCCCATATTTGCGCGACAACGGACATATCATGCAATTTTCCGCCATAACGCTTGCTCGTGGCGCCAGCGATCCCGAGCTTAATGAGCTGTACGCCGCAACGCAACGAGCCTCTTTTCAGATATTGCAAGAGATTGAGGGACTGCCCGAAAGAATACAGACAAGAGAAAGGTCGGTGCATTTGAACGGAGACCGTTATACGGTCGCCATGAAGTTCTATGTCCGCCGCAAATTCTTCGCGATCATTTCGAACGAGGCACCGTCGGCACAGCCGTTCAGAATGAATGAGTCGGGAGACGGAATAGACATCTTGGTTGCAATGCTGGCTCCGCGTTTTACGTCGCATCAGATGGAAATCGGCGGCCTGATCACCCGCACCATCGGGACACGCCACTATTTCAATTTTGCCGTGCAAAACCTTATTCCGCAATTTAGAAACGATGCGGCATTCTACGAAGCATTACAAGAAATCATAGAACAGATCGGGCGGTTTACGGACTCGGCCCTTGTCGAGGAGAGCAGCGTACGGCCTTTCGAAGAGAATATTTGCACGGCGACATTCAGGCTTGCACATCCTGGGAACCTTGTCTGGCAGGAGGAACGCGCAGATGCTTCCGGCTGGCTCAGGACGGCCTCGGAACACGACAGTCTCGAGGACATCTTCGAGGAGCTTGGAAGGCAGGAAGAGGAAATGGAGATTGAACGGCAGCTGGCAGAACCCGTAGCTTCTCCGATTCCCGAAGTTGAAGAACCTGAAATGCGGGAGACGGAATTCTATGCGGAACAGGACATGCCAGGCCGCGTTCTTGTCTATGTAAACGCGCTGGACAGCCTGATAAGCCGCGTTGGCGGGGTCTTGCGGGGCATAGGCACTGGCGGCGAGCCCGGCGTACACGTCAGGGTCGCCCTTCCCGACGTGCAGCGGCTAGAGAATCTCGCCACTGATCTTGAACGGCCCGACGTCATCAGATCCGTAACCATTGTCAGCTCAGCATGGTTCAGGGACGAGCTTCTTGCGGTGTTGCGACTGGAAGTCCCGCATCCGAACTGGATGATAGCCAATGTCGACGGCATGACGCGAAGACCCGGTTCCTTGTCGCCCATAAGCGACAGTCAGTTTGCCGCCATGAACTGGAGGCCGCGCGACACCGGAATATCGACTGCAGACAGATACTGGGGCACAAGTGAAGATGTGAACTTGTTGAAGACGGAAACGTTCCAAGAGTATCTGACAGATCGCGGCATGGCGCTTGTCAGCATTGACCACGACACCAGAGGCCACGCGGCGAGCACGTTTGACTTTCGCGTTATTCTTCTGGAGGCCGCCAGTAACCTGTCAGAGGAAGAGGGACTTGTGCAAGAGGTGTGCCGCGACCTGGAATTGGACGAGTCGGTCCGGCGGGTGGTACCGCAGGGCTGCGAGGACATCAACGGACGCTGCGTGTACAGCGTGGCTCTTACCGGCGTTCGAAGCGACTGGCAGTTCGAGCGACAGGCCAATCATTTTTCCTGGATGCCGGACGAAATCCTGCAGGAAGGGCTCATGCCGCTAGATGCTGCAGCAGTTCGCGGACCGTCGCCGACAAACAGGGTCTATTGGAATCGCGACCTTCTCGCGGCGGATCTCGAAAATCGCGGTCTCGCGCTCACTTCCATCGAAGAAGGCGAACACGATACGGTCAAGATCAGCTTTCGCCCTCGCGGCGATGACGCTCCGACTCCGAACAGGTTCGCGGCGGACGTGGCGGCCACTCCTTGCGTCAGCGACATCGACGTTGAAACGCTTGGTCCTCCGAGTTCGGGTGGGTCGAACGAGGTTGAGCTAAATATATACTGCGATGCAAAACCCGTCGTAGAGGAGGGGCGTCAGTATGAAGCCGAAGCTGCAAACGAGCCGATATATGCCGAGGCGATCGACGCTCCGCGGGTCACTGTTTCCGTTTCCGTCCTCCGTCAGATCGCCGCAGACGAGTCGGGAGACGCCGTCCTTCTCGAAGTTTCTGACCGTTTTCCGCAAGAGCGATCCCTGATTCTTGAGTTTTCAGCCGAAAGACATGCGACTTCCCGCAATGCCTTTAATGTCTATGGCAGGCAGATCTGCTGGAAACTTGGGAGGGCCCCTTATGTCGTGCAATGCGCGTTTAATCCCTTGGACACGTACAACGAGGAGGGCACTTGGCACAATAATGTCCGCATGGACCTGCTGAGACCGCCGCAAGTCGTTCGGGATACGGCCTACTGGAGAGGGGCGGCCACAACCGGGGAGTTCAGGACGGCCTCGGAACACGGCAGTCTCGAGGACATCTTCGAGGAGCTTGGAAGGCAGGAAGAGGAAATGGAGCTTGAACGGCAACTGACAGAACCGGTCAATGTTTTGGACGGTACTGAAATGCCGGGTCCCGCCTCGTCCGAAATGCCGCCCCCAACATCGCCCACAATATCTCCAGTGCCGATTGAAGAAGTCATGGGCGTCGGCATCGAAGGCACTCGCCTGAGAAACACCATATACGTCCGCGTTCCGGCCCTGACCCGCTATCTTTCCTATATGGGCCTCTATATGTCCAGACGTCCAGAAACTAGCGACAATGATCATCGGCTGTCATTTTCTGCGGTTTCGTTCAGCATGCGAAGATTCTTGGGCGATTTTCAAAATGTTTTCGAACAGATCCAGCACGACATGGAACGCAGCGAATTCGTTGCCGTAAGAGGATTGCATTTCTACCGTGACGACGACGGGCACGTTCGTCTCGACGTGGTGCTCGGTTCGAACGAGAAGTTTTTCTCGCTGAGCTCCAACGAAGCCCCTTCGGCGTACCCGTTCAGATACGATATTGCAAATGGCACAGTGCTGATTTTACCGGAAATGCTCGGCCCCAGATTCGCGGTGCGCCAAATGGTCATCGGCGATTTCTCGATTGTGGCCGACAGCATTGTCAATGCTGGCGACGACGAGAACTCTCGTTACTTTAGGTTTACGATCACCAATGTCGCCCAGGAAATAGACGCCGAAGCATTTCTCAGAGACGTGCACGACATAGTTGCCGAAATCGATATGATGGTCGATTCAGCGTTCGTGGCGGGGCATGCGGTGATTCCGCGATCGCAAAGGACCGCCGAAGCCGAATTCAGGCTCATGCAGGAAGGCCGCATTGTCTGGTCGGATGTGTTCGACGCCACTTCCTCCGCAACCGGATGGCTAAAGCGCGCCGCTTCCAGCGGCAGCCTCGAGGACATCTTCGAGGATCTCGGAAGGGAGGAAGAGGAAATGGAGACCGAACGGCAGCTGGCGGCACCGATGCCCGAGACATCCGAGGATCCCGAAGCGCCGGAGGCTGCCGAAATGCCACGGGATGCGGATCAGAGCGAAGAGAATGCCATAGTCAGGACATTTTCTTTCGAGGAGAACGGCACAACAAGCGAATGGAAGCTGATCCTTCCCATAGACAGCGATCTCATGGAGATTAGAATAACGGAAGCGATCGGGACTCCCGAAGAGGATGAAGGCTCGGCTGGAACCTTCCGCGGTCCTGATTCGGTGTGCTACCATTTGCTCTGGCCGCACCAGATAACTGACCAAATACGCTCGGAGTTTGACGTCGATCTTTTTGAATATTTGCAAGATCTTTTCCAAGTCAGGTCCGCGTCGGCACATGTGTTCGTCCCCGGGCCAGAAGGCTCGATTCAATATTCCGCGGACGCCATCAGGCTGTTCTTCTCGTTGTTTGGCATGTCCGTGTACGACATACGCATAGACGAGAGGTCGTACGGTCGCGAATGTCTGTCCGCCAGGTTGTTGGCCCCGCAGGAAGTTTTCGAACGCGAGCTGGCACATGTATTAAGCGGCCTGACGGCCTCTTCGCTGGTGACGGATGTGAGGTGTGCCGGCGGTGTTCCGGCGGTCACAACCGATACTGTAGAAAGCAACATCTTCATTTTTCCGTCTAGGCCCTTGGCTCCGGAACACACGGGCTCTTTCTTGGGTGGCGTCAAAACCGCAAGCCTCGAAGACATCTTCGAGGATCTCGGAAGGGAGGAAGAGGAAATGGAGTTGGAGAGACAGCTTGGCGAGCCAATTGAGCCTCCGGTTGAACGGCCCTCAGCTTCTTTGTTGACGCCTTCCGATTTTTTGGAGGTCGATACGGACAATGGCACAATCGATGTCGACGAAAATTTGCTTCGGACATATCTTGCGTCGGTTTTCGGGCTTGATATGGCGTCCGCAAACACGCTATTCAATGGAAATGCACTGTGGATTCACGCGATTCCCGCCACAGAACAAACGGAAGCTTTTGTAACAGCGGCGAGGAACACGCTTGAAAGGGATTTCATGGCGGCCGAAGGCGTCCGGGCGGTCGACATAGATGTACGAGAAGCGGCAGCGGGCGTTGTTGACGCGGGCGTCTATATCACCGTGGGAGCTGGAGAACTGCGCTTCCTTCTCGAGTCGAGCGGTGCATTGCCGGCGCTTAATGCGGCCATTTTTAGCTTTCTTCCTGACGGACGAGCAAGAGCCGACAGAGACGCCCTTGAAACATATGTCCATCAGGCCGGCTTCGACCTCATAAACAGAAGAACGGAGGGCACGGAAAGCTTTCCCCGGCGTATCGGGCTGGATGTGGGCATGTCCGAAGTGGTGTTGCGCCGCGGAAACGACTTTTATACAAGAACCACGCAGCTTCGCGACGCTTTTATGGCTTGTCCGGCGGTGAATGCCGCCCAGCTTACGCTTCTCAATCCAAGAACGGAAGGATACAGACAGGCGAGCATGGTTCTGACGATTGCCGCTCCTCAGTCTCCTCCGCCGCCAGACGACAATATTGTCCGCCAAATATCGGAAAATGAGGTTCGCGTCGACGTCGTGGCATTCGGAGCGATGTTTATTTCGGAGGGAATGGATACCGACAGCTACCACCGGGGAGATGAAAACGACATTCTCACGTTTACTGTTGTGGACTTTACCGAAGGCAGAAGCGCCGCCGATTTCGAAATGGATCTGACAAATCTGCTGGCCAATTTTGTACAATCATATCAGAGCGTTGAAACCTTCGCAATCGACGAGGCCGAAGTTGAGCCTGCATACGAGAATTCGAGAAATGTCCGACTCTATTTCACTTGCGAATTCGATTTGTCGCCATCCGTTACGACGGACGTTTCCGACGACGAAAGCATATTTTACCAGGCCCCAGGCATAGAAAATCCGTCGGCGGATGTCGAAGCGCTAAATCGATTTATTTCGCAGTACGATCTTTTCGTCGCGAGCGATATCAGATATGCACCGCCTAGCCATACGTTCGTTTTTGACGTGGCCACGAACGTCCGCGACGATGCACTTCTGCATTCGCTAGATCCGGCAGACCAGGCCGTTGCACAGGAGAGGGCCGATTTCGACCACCGCGCATTGTCGGCGGCTGAAGGACTATCCGAACAAGTGGCGGGAGTGATAACCGCCCGCACCATCAGCAACAATATAAACTTGTCGCCATCCTCATCCATCCATGTAACGATCGATCCTGACGAGCTGGAGGCATCCGAGTGGCACCCTCTTCGTGAATCCCCCGCCGCCATTGTCCGCCACGAAGACTCCTTGGTTATTCGGGGGACGCGGATGCGTCTCGCCATGGACCGGACCGCAGCCGATCTCGTGGAGCTGTCCCTCTTGCCTTCAGACTCTCCTGAATTGTCAATGGTTCTCGACAAGAGACGCGGTCGGTCGGACGAGGAATTCAGGCAGCATGTTTCCTGGCTTCTCAACGACATGGAGGCGATGACCGAAATAATTTTGAGCGAAATACGCGGCGGAGAAGTCGAAGGCGGCCGTCGCGTAATGGTCACCGTCGAATTTTTAGGCATTCAGCCCGTGCTGAACGATCCGATTCTGAGTCAATTCGGGCGCTTGGAAGAGCGCCGCGAAGAAGAATCTCCCCTTGCCTGACATCTTCCGCGGGAACGGTTTCTTCCGCGGTCAAAGCGGCGGGCCTTTCGGCGGTTTTTCAGGAATATCTTTCAATTTCCGAATTGTTGCTTGATTTTTCCGCCTCTAGTCGCATATTCGTATGTCAAACAAGCGGAACGCATGCAGAAGGAAAAGCGACATGGGAAGAAGGCGCGCTGATCCCGTTGCCGCCCGCATCCGCAGAAGCCGCAAGGAGCTCGCCAAGGTTTCCAGACAGCTGAAGAGCGACTTTATCGGCATCGACCCCATCATCGACTCGATCGTTGACAAGATGCAGGCTTGGCACGCCATGCCCGAAGTTCTCACTCGTCCCACCGTCATCTGTCTTTGGGGCCTCACGGGCGTAGGCAAGACCGACGCAGTCCGCAAGATCGCCAAATATCTCGGCATGTCCGACCGGTACGTCGAGATTTTGATGCGGACTCAGACGAATAGCTTCCGCGACACCATCCGAAGCTATCTGTGGGGGTCGGACATTGTCCCGGGAGAGCCCGGCATACTCCTGCTTGACGAGATCCAGAATTTCAGGACGCTCGACGAGAACATGCGGGAAATCCCGAAATGCGACTTCGACGACGTCTGGACCCTCCTTTCCGACGGACAGTTCAGCGGGCGCTACGGACTGCGCTCCCAGCTGGACGAGGCCGCCCAGATGCTGCTCATGGAGCTCGACCAAAAGGCTTGGAAGTTGGAGCAGACGAAGCAGAAAAAGAAGAAAAAGGCTGAAAAGATTTCCAAGAGCGACGACGACGAGGTAATGCTTTCTTCGGACGACGAGGAAGAAGAGACTCCGTTCAGCTGCTCCTTCTGGGAGGCTCAGAGGCTTTACGACATGATCCATCCCAACGTGCCGCTCCACGAGTTCCGCAGAATGTCCATCGAAGAGCGTCTCGAGCTCGTCGACAGGAAGATGCGGGATCAGACGACCTACGAGGGCGAAAACTATTCCAAGTTGCTCGTATTCGTTTCCGGCAATCTTGACGAAGCCTTTCAAGACGCGATCCGCGGCGTTGCCGACGCCGACAGAGATGCCGACATCGTTCGTACGGCCACCATGAAGGTAGATCTCGTCCATATCAAGGACGCGCTGAAGCGCCGCTTCAAACCCGAGCAGATCGCCCGGTTCGGAAACAACCATATCATCTATCCGTCTCTCGACAAGAAATCTTTCAAGCTCCTGATCGAGAGACGCTTCGAGGACGCCGCCGCAATGGTGAGAGCCGAGTCCAAGGTGCAGGTGGCGTTCGACAAGCATGTCCACAAGCTGGCCTATGACAACGGCGTGTTTCCCGCCCAAGGCACGCGACCGGTGCTGACGTCGATCGACGGCATCATATCCGCTATCGTCCCCGCGGCGGTTTCCGACGCCCGGCTCGCGGGATCCCGCAAGGTGCTCGTTTCCTACGACGAGGAGAATCTGAGGCTCGTCGCCTCCTACACCCGCGGCATGACGAAGGTTCGTTACGAAGGGACCCTGGATTCGATTCGCCGCAAGATGGCCAAGAATCAGGACAGGACCGCGATGATAGCCGCGCACGAGGCCGGCCATGTCGTGGCCTACTGCGTATTGACCGGAAAGGCTCCGCAGCAGATCACCTGCCGCACTACTTGGAAAGGGGGCTTCGTCAACGGGAATGCCGGCGAGGGTTCCCACCGCCGCTCGCTCGATCACGCATGCATTGCGCTTGCGGGCCTTGCCGCGGAAAAGATCATCTTCGGGGAATGGGCCAGCGACGGTGCGAGCAGCGACATCACCTCCGCGACCAATTGCCTGGGGCATCTCGTCAGAAAAGAGGGCCACGGCCGCGTGCCAATGCACGTCATGTCCGCAGCTCAGCAGTGCGACTCCACGCTGGTTTCCGACATGGAGAGCACGGACAGGGAAATCATGGAGCTTCTCGACAACCAGTTCAAGAGATCCGAAGCGATAGTGCGGGAGCACTCCTGCTTCTGTGCCGACGTTGCCGAGCGGCTCAGGGTTTCGGGAAGCCTGTCGTCGGAAGAGATATCGGCGATTGCGGACGCCTACGGCGTGCAGGCCGACGTCGTCGGCTCCGACTTCACCTTCGTCGGGCCGTATTCGAAGATGCTCTCCCAATTCCTCAAGAGCCAAGGTGTCGAATCCGACGGGGAATCCGCCGTCGTGGTCGAAGGGGACGCCATCCGCGAAATTGCGGACGAGCCCGAAGAAATCGCGGCACATTCCCCCAAGAAGAAGCGGAAGCGGAGAAAGGACGGCTGACATGGAACTTGAATTTATGGAAAAGGCGAACAAGACTACCTCCCTGCAAGACCAGGTGTCGGCACTGATAGAGAATTCGGAGAGCGAAGTTTGCCGGGCGGAACCGTGCGAAGGGGAGTCCGCCGACGGTTTTCTGGCCAATTTCTTCCGCGGCATGGGAGGTCCGTCGTTTGTCATAGGCGCGGCCGAAGTCGTGCTTTCCAACGCCGGCAGGCTCATGCCCGACAACAAGAGGTATCAGACGGCAGTCAGGGTGGCGAGAGGGGTCATTCCCGCCGCGACGCTCGGATACAAGGTCTACAGCGCCTTCAAGTTCGCGAGCGAGATGTCGGCCCCGAAAGAGGAAAGCCCCTACGCCAGGCGCCGCAGGATCGCAAAGGAGCTGCTGGGACTGTCAGACGGGGAGGACGCCCCGTACCTGCGCGACCACGAGATGGAACTTGGCGAAATTGTCGTGGCATGGCTCTTGGAACTGCCCGAAACCGAGACCCTCCGCATTCTCGGCGTGCATCCCGAAGACGACGCGGAAAAGGTCGTGACCGCGCTTGGAATGGGCTACCACCTCGTCAAGGCGTCCCTAAAGGACGTCGGCGAAGTGGTGTTCAGAATGAGGTCGAGCTATATTAGCTCGCTGAAGTCGATAGAGATATACAGGCCCGAATCGATAAGTCCGGTTGACGTCTTCACGGCGGTCATGAAGGCATTTCTTGAGAGCAGGGAAATAGAAAATACGGTGATTCAGATGGACGGCTTCCGGATGTCGAGTCCGCCTCGGCCCTCTCTGGGCTTCACGCCGACGCAGCTGTCGGACGACATGGTCGTCGAGATTCGAAACTGCATCTCCAGAGAACGCAGGCGCACCTACGCCATGATCGGCGAGCCGGGATGCGGAAAAAGCACGGTGGCGCTCAAGATTCAGGACCTGTTCAGGGAAATTCCCGTCATCGTGATAAACCTTGCGGAATCCAGCCACATCAGGGACATAGCCCCTGCGTACATGCTGGCAAGATCGGTGTCCCCCGCAATCGTCATCCTCGAGGACATAGACCAGCTCGACCTTCGGAGCAAGTCGTCCGCGTCCTTGGGAGTGCTCATCGAAATTTTGGACTCCACGAAAATGTTGAGGTCCGTCATCACGATAATGACGCTCAACGAGCCCGACAAGGTACATCCCAGCCTGATGGACCGCCGCGGCCGCATCGACCGCATCCTGCGGTTCGGACCGCCAAAAACAGACGCGGAAGTGCGGGAAGTCCTGCAAGTCTGGAGCAGGGAGCTGTTCGACACGGAGCTTCCCGAGGTCGGGCGGGATTTCTACGACGACATCCTTCGGGAAAAGCTGAATCATGCCGACATCAGGGAACTTGTCGAACAGTGCAAGATCAGCGAAGACCGCATTACGGAAGCGGCCCTTCGCAAGGCCCTCGAAAAGCTTCAGCGGTCCAAGAGGGATCTGCAGGAATTCATCAGGCTCAGACGGCGCGACCCTTGGGAAGATCTCCGGATCGACGACGAGCTGTCCGAAGCCTCCTGCGAAAGTGCATGTAGGTAGCGGAGACCTGGGCGTGAAGTCAGTCAATCAAACTATAACGGAAGAGGAGGGCAACTGCTTCGAGGCATCCATTGCCTCGATCCTCGAAATTCCGATCGAGCAAGTGCCCGACTTCCAATCGACAAACGATGCCGGCCCCTGGATGGACGAGTTTAACGAATGGCTTCGGCTGTTCGGGCTGCAGGCGGTGCATTTGGAGCCGGCGGAAAGAAACATGGAGCTTGTGAGAGATTGTTGCTGCGAGGCCACCATCAGATCTCCTAGAATGTACTGGCTGTATCATAGCGTGGTGGTGAAAAACGGTGTCGTGATACACGACCCGCATCCGTCAAAGGAATCGCTCGGCAAAGCCGAAAAGCTCATTGCGGTGCTCGCGTTCGTCGCGATCGATCCCGCAAAGGAAAGAGAATGAGACTGTATTTCGCCCATAACTTCGACAACAGGCGCGAGTTCCGCGAATGGGAACTGGAATTCGAAGAGCGCACTGGCGTTGAGCTGCTCAATCCGTTTTACGACGCGCCGGAAAAAAAAGAACAGATGGAGCTGCTCGATTCCGAAGAGCAAACCTCAGAACAGCGGCTCAACGAACTTCGTGCGCGGACTTTTGACGAGTGCTGCGACATCGTCTATGCCGATCTCGCCAGGCTTGCCTACTGTGACGGACTCTTCACTATCATCGAGAGCGTGAGTTTCGGCACGACATGCGAGATCTGCGACTGCAGGGCGTCGGCCAAGCCCGTATTCGTCGTCAGCGAAAAGCATCAATTTCATCCCTGGCTCCGGGTGTATGCCACCCAGATCTGGCCGGATCTCAGAAATTTCGAGTTGTCGATTAGAAACGGCGAGCTGGAATGCCCGGACTGGACAAAGGGCAAGCCTCCCGTCAGCCTCGGAAGCCCGCAAGCCGGACATCAGGCGCCATCCCCCGGATTGTGGAGAGGCGTGGAATGCCCGAAATGCGAAAGCACGAACTGGTATCCGCAACCCGACGAAGACGAAATCGATCTCAGCGGCATCGACGTAGAAGCACTGAGATGCTGGGCCTGCAAGCACGAATTCTTCGTCTGCGACCCCGACTTGTTGGGGTACAGTCAGGATACGCCCATGAGTCAGGTCATCGTGGACGACGGAGCCGAGACTCCAGGAGCGTAGAAAATGCAAAGATACAAAAACAGGGAAACCGGGCAGGTGTTCGCGTGCAGGCAGTGGAAAGGCGACGAGAAAGACCCCCATGCCGCCCATTCGGCGTCGGATCCCGAAAAAAAGTGCCCGAAATGCGGCCGTTCCCAAAAAAGCCATGGCATCTTCGGAGATGGCACGTCGAAAATGACGGCGTGTCCCGGCAGCTGGATTGTTTTTCCCGAAACCGGCGTTTCTCCTCCCGCAGTCTACGGTGAAACCATGTTCAGCAAGGCATTCGAGAAGCTACCCGAGCCGCCCTCCGAAAAACAGGACCTGCAGGTAACGGCCGACAACTATGTGCAGCATGTATTGCGGACGGCCCACAACGACATCGAAGCTGTCAGGGAAAGACTGCAGGATCCGAGAGTACTCGACCTCCTACACGCCTCGATCGGCATGGGCACCGAAGCCGGGGAGATGCTCGACGTCTTGAAGAAACACATCTGGTATGGCAAGCCGATCGACTGGGCGAACGTCGTCGAGGAGCTGGGAGATATTTCTTGGTATGTCGGGCTTGGCTGCCATGCGGCGCAGACCCCCCTGCAGGACGCCTTGGAAAAGAACGTCAGGAAGCTCGACCTCAGATACAAGAAAGGCTTTTCGGAAACCCGGGCAAGGGACAGGGACCTCGAAGCCGAAAGAGCCATTTTCGAATATTTTGCCACGTCCGACCAGAAAGCGGACGGATACGGCACATGCGACCACTGCGGGCTGGCGCGGCCGAGAGCCGTGCTTGAAGACGACGGAAACGGACTTCGCATCTGCGACCGCTGTCTCGAAAATCTGGCGATGTGCCCGACCTGCAACGGGCAAGGGCACTATATCAAGAGCTCGGACAGCACCGGGACTTTCGGCGGCACCTGCGAATACTGTAGCGGTAGCGGCTGGGTAAAGAAGGAGTATCTCTGCGAGCACGGGGAATTCGAGGAAATCTGTCCGTTTTGCCATCCCGAAGAGGAGGAGAAAAGCTGACCTCGGAATTATAGCGAAACGGAGATGTTCCATATGTCCTACGTCTACAATGTCAAGGAAATCATGCCCGTCCGATGCCGGGCGAATTTCGATATCCAAGTTCTCAACGACCGGGGCGAACAGCTCTGGCGCGGCAGCGGTACGATAGAGAGGGACCGGCAATCAGGGGGCAAGCCCGAATTCGTCGGCGATGCCCACATTCAGCATCTCTACGTCACAAAAATGCGGCAGAAAGCACCGGGTACATATTTCAGCATTGAATTCCGCGAGCCGACGCTCAGGAAGGCAAAGAACAGGATGATCAGGGAAATCGGGACCGCGCTGATTCCGCTCGTGGAACGGCAAGAAGGGCAGGACATCGAATTCTCGGAGCCTTGGGCGCCGGCACCGCGGGCCTTGGAACCCCCCAATCCCGACTCGATTCGCAACCGGGGCGTCGAGTTTCCGCCGTATCCTCCCGGCATGGGGCCTCCCGAGGAGGACAAAACCGAAAAATCGCGACGCCTCAACACTCTTGGCCCGGGCAACGCAAGGGCCGACGATCCAGGACCCGACTGGGACAGCCCCTACAATACCGGCAATCCGCAGGTGAGGGGCGAACCGGCAGTCGGGTGGCTGCCCAGAGCCGGATTCGTGGGACAGACAATCCTGACTCCGAAAATGGCCGAAGCCAAAATGGGAGGCAGCGTCGAAGAGGATGCCAAGAAGCTCTATCGGCGAGTCCTCGAGGAAACCGACGACTGGAATTCCTGGGGCGTCTACGAGCTCTTCCCCGACGCCAACAGCCATCAGGCTCTTGCCGCCGCCAAATACGTTGTCGGACAGATGCGGGAAAACTACGCCGAACAATACGAACCCGAATGGTGGTGGCTGATAGAAGAACGCCTGCGCCCGATGGTGCTTGCGAACCTTATCTGAATTTCGTCTCGTTGTACAATGTCAGTACAAAGGAGCAGGTCAACATGGTATTCGAGCTTCCAAGCGGAATTCGTATAGCATCCGTGGTTCTCGAGCAAGAGCCCGATTCGTGCGAAACCCCCAATGACATCCAAGAACTTTCCATTCGCATGGACGACGCCGGCGAAGGACATTTCTGCCGACTGTCCACCGAAAGATGGAGCGTTGACGATCCGGACGCCTTCGCCAAAATGCTTCGACAGCTGGCGGCTCAATGCGACGCTTGGACAGAAGAAGCCTTGAACAGGTGAAACGATGGGAAAGCCTGAGTCCGATCTCTGCGAGTGGTTCATGGCGGCGGCGCGCGAAAAGGGCTGGACGTGCTATCCCGAGACTTCGGACTGGGACATCCTGCTCGTTCGCGACGACATTCAGGTCGGCGTCCAAGCCAAGATGACTCCGAACGTCAAATTGCTGAAACAGTGTCTCCCAGACAGGCTGAGATGGAGCACGTCGATGCTGGCACATCCCGAAAAGTTCAGAGGTTATGTCACGGGCCCGAACTTCAGAGTGGCTCTCGTCCCTCTGAAGGGGAAGGCGAAAAGCCTCGAAAATTTCGAGTTCGTGGCCAAGACGCTGGGCATCTGGGTCGTCGAAAAAAACAATTCGAAATCAAAAAAAATGAACGAGCGATACGATTTCGGCATCGGCATCCTCGAAGACCAGAAGCATATGGACGCCTATGACTGGAAGCCGATGAAAAAGTGCTGGATCCCCGATGTCGTGCCCGACGTCGAGGCCGGCGTCAAGTCCCCCGTGTCCCTGACCCGCTGGAAACAGTCCGCCATGCGGCTAATTGCGAGGGCTCGAGTCCGCGGATATGTCACGTCCAAGGACGCCAAGGAACTCGGCGTGAGCATGGAACGGTTCGTCGCAAGGTTTAGCGCGAACCATGAGCCCTGGATGAAATTTGCGGGCAAACAAGGCAGGTTCCACAAGTACGCCCTGCAGGGCGAAGATCCCGAGAGGCCCGACAAGCAGATGCCGGAGGCATACAAGTTTTTCTTGGAAGAGGCCAGAAAAGAAAGCGAGGAAATCGATGGCGTTTAGGGAAAAAGTCGAGAAGAAAAAGGCCAAAGTAGGCGTGGTCGGCCTCGGATATGTGGGACTTCCTCTCCTGCTCGAATTCGCCGAAGCCGGATTCGTCGTTTTCGGCATTGACATTGACCTGAACAAGGCGGTGAGCCTTCAGGACGGGAAATCGTATATCAGGCACATATCCTCTGAAAAGATCAGCAGGCTGATCAGGGAAAATGACAAAGCGACCACCTCGGTTGATTTCGCATTCGCAAATGCCTGTGACGCACTGCTGATCTGTGTCCCGACCCCGCTGTCTGATCACAGGGAGCCGGAGCTTTCATACATCAGGTCGACTGCGGAACTGATCGGGCCCCATATGCGGGAAGGACAGCTCATCTGCCTTGAGTCTACGACATACCCCGGCACGACTGAAGACGTCCTGATTCCCATCTTGGAAGAAAAATCCGGTCTGAAAGCCGGACTTGACTTCATGGTCGCCTATTCGCCGGAAAGGGAAGATCCCAACAACAAGAAATATTCGACGTCCACGATTCCGAAGGTTGTCGGCGGCATCGACGGGGCCTCGCTCGACTGCGCCAGAGCGCTCTACGACGCCGTGATCTGCGAAACTGTTCCTGTGTCGTCGTGCAGGGCTGCAGAGGCGACGAAGCTGATGGAAAACATCTTCAGGAGCGTAAACATCGCGCTGGTCAACGAGATGAAGACCGTGCTCGCCGCAATGGACATCGACGTCTGGGAAGTCATCGAGGCCGCCAAGACGAAGCCCTTCGGCTATATGCCGTTCTATCCAGGCCCTGGATTAGGCGGGCACTGCATCCCCATCGACCCCTTCTACCTGACCTGGAAAGCCCGCGAGTACGGCCTGAGCACGAGATTCATCGAGCTCGCCGGCGAAATCAATACCGCGATGCCGCGCCAGGTGGCCCTCCAGACGATGCTCGCCGCCAACGCCAAGGGCATGACGATCCGCGGCGCCAAGGTCCTGATTGTGGGCCTTGCATACAAGAAGAACACCGACGACGACCGCGAAAGCCCGGCGTACGCCCTCTGGGAACAGTTCGAACAGGTCGGAGCCGAAGTCTCCTACTACGACCCGCTCTGTCCAGAAGTCAGGCACTCGCGGCAGAACGCTGATCTCTGCGGGAGAAAATCCGTGTCCTATGCAGATGTCAGGGATTTCGACGTCGCAGTGATCTCGACGGCCCACGACTGCGTCGACCACGACGTCATCGCGGAACTGGTCCCCTTGGTAATCGACACCCGCAACGCGTGCAAGCTCGCGCACAACGTAGTGAAGGCATAGCGATGACAGGATTTTCCCAGGAATGGTCGCTCAGGGCCGCCTCCGGCAACGAAAAGGATCTTCACGGATCCGAGGAAGAAGGCTGGATCGGCGTCGATCTCGACGGAACGCTAGCCGAATATCACGGCTGGAAAGGACCGGAACACATCGGCAAGGCAATCCCGAAAATGGTCGACCGGGTTAAGCAATGGCTCGAAGAGGGCAAGGACGTCAGGATCATGACGGCCCGGGTCGCCCCCGGCAAGGGAGATGCGGAAAAATACCGCGAACGCATAGAGGAATGGGTCGAAAAGACGTTCGGCCGCGAACTGCCCGTCACGCACGAGAAGGATCGCGAAATGCTCGAGCTCTGGGACGATCGCGTGGTTCAAGTCGTTCCGAACACCGGCGAGCGAGCGGACGGCAAAGACTAAAAGGGGCGGACCCGGACCGGTTCAGCCGAGCTTTGAAAGCGACTTGACGTCGTCCGAAGAGATCCTGCCCTTGGCGATCCATTCCTTGACGTCTGAAAACGAGAACTGCACCATGCGCTCGCCGGCATAGTCGGCATAGCGGAGCTTCATCGTCTTGGGGTCGTGCCTTGGCGCCCAGTCGGGATCGGCTTCCATCTCCACGAGCTTCTCGGGGTCGCCGCAGGCATACAGCGTCTTGATCGGCGGATAAGCCACCGCAGTTATGTTCGCCCGTACTTCTTCTTCGCCCGCCGGGGTCCAAAAAGCCGAATATCCCTCGGTTCCGGCCCACATGTCGTCGGCCGGCAATGCCGTGACCTCGCTGTCAAATTCGTCGACTGCGGCGACTGCCGACGCGACCTTCCACAGAATTTCTCCCACTTCCTTGGCAGGCGGTGGAGCGTCGTCTTCGCGCTCCATGAAGGGGGACAGCTCGACATCGATCAGGGCGTCGATACCGCCCACGTCGCCCGTCCTGGCCACCTCCCTGAGACACTTCTGCAGTTCGGCGGCCTGTTCCAGCCTTTCGGACACGGAAATGTCTTTTCCAATAGTGAGCCTGATCGCTGTCATGATAATCTCCTTTGGCATTTAGGTTAATATGGAGCGAATAGGGTCCGATTCAAGTCCGCTGGGCCGATTAGGCCCCCGGCCATCCGAGTCTTGCGAGAAAGCTCGCCAGCTCCTCTTCCTGCCTTCCGAGCTCTTCAAACAGCCGATATCATTCTTCGTCTCCGGAGCTGGCCGCCACGGAGACGGCGGACGGATTGTAGATGACGACGCCCTCGAAAGACCTGTCCGCGAGGCCGTCGATCCCCGCGCGAACCATGATTCGGTCGAAGCCGTCCAGGCTGACGAGACCCCCGTTTTTCGATATCTTCGCGTATTCGCCCCAGTCGGCGGCGTCGCGGAGGTCGAATATTCGTGCCGCGGGCGAGATGCGCACCGCCAGTACGGCGCCTCGGGCATCCTCTTCCGCCCAGTCCGCGTAGTTGGACAGGGCGAGAGAGGCGTCGGGAGTGGTGTAGAAGCCCCTGCCGAAATACCCCTTGGTCGACTTCGACTGGTCGACGCCCCTGGCGGCTATGTCCTCGGCGCCGGCAACTGACGTGCCGTGAAAGACCACGCGCCCCGCCCACTCTCCCGGAGAGACCGACGACATCGGAGCCGACCATTCGGCGACAAGGGCGTCGAACGACGCCCCCGCCGTCCGGGGCAGAGACAGGGTCCATTCTGGGGAAAACGATATCATGCGCTATTATTCCGCACACGGACAAAAATGCCCTGTTTCCGCGGGAACGGCTTGACATCGGAAGGACAGGTGCCATATTGCGGTATTGCGGAAAGAAATGAGTCGCTGTCAACCACCCACGACTGAAGCCGTGGGCTTTCTGGTGCGAAGATCGTAATGGTAATGATCACGAAAGAGCAATGCGGAACTCTGTCCACGGCCCTCGACGAGAGCGAAGACGAATTCCAGGAAATGGCATCCGAAATCTACGAGACGGCTCCGAAATTCAAAATTGTCAACTATGTGGCAATACCCGAATGGGAAAAGCTGTGAGCGAATGGAAAGCAGAAAGGACGCTGGGCCCGATATTCGTGGTGAGCAACGGATCCGTGCCCATGATCGTCTTCATGATGCTGAGCTCGAATTCGCCGACCTGCGAACTTGCGGACGCCGCGGCCGAAGTCATGAACGACGGCCCGAACCGGAACTGGTGCGGCCGCTCCCTGTCCGAATGGCTGTCCGGCTGCGAGAGAGGCGGAAGCTGCGAATATCTCGACGGGCAGGGCAATTCGATCATGTTCGGCGTCGGCGAATGGGTCGAGGCGGAGGCCGGCGCTGAAAAATCGTTCTCCGTCCACTGCACTGGCAAGGAGATAGAGCAGGGAGAGGCCCTGGAGCGTGAATTCCTCACCAGGATCGGCCTCGGGGAAATTGCCGAAGAACCATAGGAGAACAGAAATGCCCAGAACCGCGACGGAAAAGAAGCTGACCTCTGGAAAATATGTCGAATATCTCTGCGATTCCTACGGAAGCGGCAGATCAGGTGCCGATCTTGAGCACCTCGACGAATTCCAAGAGCGCGACAGAAAAAGGACTGAACCATGAAGATCACTGGAAACGACCTCCTGGACAAAAACGCCTGCGCCGCAGGCGTCGCCTTCTATCTCCACAACCGCCTGCAGGATGTCGACTGGGATGTCGTCAAGAAAATCGAACTGACTGCCGGCGCGCCTCGAGAATATGCCGAGTGGCTGTGCAGCAAGTTCGGCTTGACCATGAACATCAAAACTGCCGACGGACGCGAGGCAAGCTATGAAAACGGCCACCAGACGCACTCCCGCGACTCGAACGGCCTCGAGACATGGCGGGAATACGACGCCGACGGCAAGTTGACTCACTTCCGCAATTCGGACGGCTACGAGGAATGGCGGGAATACGACGCCGACGGCAACCAGACGCATTTCCGCGACTCGGACGGCTCCGAGACATGGCGGGAATACGACGCCGACGGCCACCAGACGCATTTCCGCGACTCGGACGGCTACGAGTGGTGGCGGGAATACGACGCCGACGGCAAGTTGACTCACTTCCGCAATTCGGACGGCTACGAGGAATGGCGGGAATACGACGCCGACGGCAACCAGACGCATTTCCGCGACTCGAACGGCTACGAGGAATGGCGGGAATACGACGCCGACGGCCATGAGACGCACTCCTGTGCCTCGAACGGCTACGAGACATGGCAGGAATACGATGCCGACGGCAATCAGACGCACTACCGCAATTCGGACGGCTACGAGGAATGGCGGGAATACGACGCCGACGGCAACCAGACGCACTTCCGCAAATCGAACGACTACGAGGAATGGCGGAGATACGACGCCGATGGCAATCAGACGCACTACCGCAATTCGGACGGCTACGAACGGTGGCGGGAATACGACGGCGGAATCCTGATCTCGGCAACCGTCAAGGGATACGAGCCCGAAACCCTGGACGATTCCGTCCTGGAGCAGCTGGGAATAAAATAAGCTAGGCGGCACGCCTAGAAATTCGGCGGACGGGCTTGAATTCCGCACGTTGAGCCAACTCGAAGAGAAAACAAAAATGAGCAAGCAAGTCAAGATAACCGCGGAGGAATTCGAATCCTGGGACGATTTCAACAAGGGCTACGCCGTCTACATGATGGGTGCCCGCAAGGACCAGCCGAATATCCCCGAGAAGTACGATTGCGACTCCGAAGAGTATCATAGGGGGCAGCGGCAGGCAATGATCGACGTCGTGGACTCGGAGGGCTGAACATGAACTGGAAAGACGAACAGCTTCTCGATCCCGACGACTGGCAATCCCGGTACCATGAGATGCCCGAATATTGCAGGCGGATCGTCGACGGCGAGACGATCATTCACGGAGGCGAGCGCGTCAGCGCTATCATTGGCAGGAATGAGGGGCTCGGCTGGTTCGTCGTGGGCTGGGACGCCGTCGACACAGAAAAGAGGGTGATTTGGTCGGAGAAATGGACGGTTATCGATTACAGCCGTGACGAACCGAACAAACCCGAAGACCCCTATAGCTGCGACGAATGCGAATTCAAAGATGACTGCCGGAATGCCCACGGCGAGGAATACCCGGCTGTCATCGGCACTCATTTATGCAAAAAATCCTGGGTTTCCGGCACGGTCTGCTCCCAAATGAAGAACAACGCTAAACATCGCACCTATACGGTCGGGGAGTGGCGGCGCGACGAGCTGAAGGCATACAGGGCCGACATCTTCGTCGCCGGCGACCTCGACACCTGCACCAGGGTCTGCCGCGAGGAATGCTTCAGGAAAGGCCTCTGCGTCACCGTGGAGCCGTGCAACTACGTCTACACCGGCGGCGCCGAGAGAGGCGTCAGGGTCGGGCTGATCCAGTATCCGCCGTTTCCGAACTCCGAAGACGACATATTTGAACGGGCCGTGAACCTCGGAAAAAAGCTGGCCGAGGCGAATTGTCAGTGGTCCTATACCGTATGCGCCACCGACAGACACGTCTTCTGCTCGAGGAGAAGGAGCTGACGACCGCAATCAGTTCCCATTCGGAGAACAGATAGGCGCCGACCTCCAGTCGTCTTCCGCCAATTTCCCGGAATAGAGCTTCCAATTCCAGTCCTTGTCGGGGGCCCAATAGCCGGAAACCGCAGGCTCCGTCCAGAGAAAACGGCCGTAGTCTGCGGATTTCGACAGGAGATGGGCCCTGTAGGCCGAATGGATCGCAGGATCCCCGAACCAAGAAGGCTCCTCTCCTTCAAGCTGAAGGCATTCAAATTCTGCGGGGTCGGCGTGCCCCGCATCGTCCCGGCGATGCCCCCAGCACTCCCTCCAGAACTCCAGAAGGCAGGCCTCGTGGCCCGACCAGAGCCTGGTGACGCAATGGTTGGCCCAGCCTGGCGAAAGCCCTAGAAGGGCCTTGAGCACTTGGCGGCACTCCCAAGTCTGGGACCGCAGTCGCTTCGGATCGAGAGTCTGGGCGGACTTGGCAAGGTCGGCATATGGAAGAAAAGTTTGCATATCGGACTTTAACATCGAAATTCCCGATGTCAAGCCGAATCCGCGGTTCTAGCCCTCTAGCAACTCGCGCAGGCGCTCCCTAGAACTCTCGGAGAGAAGCTTCCAGCTGTCCGCCAATGCTTCAACGAGATCGTCGGGAGAAACGGCTTCCAGTTTTGCCACTACATATCTGCCGCCCGTTGTCGCGGCGACGCGCAGGCACGGCAGCCTGATATCCACGTTTCCGTCCGAATTCGGCTCGTATCCGTCCATCGCGAACCTCCTGCAGTCTCATACCGGGAAACCTCCCCGAAAACCTCGCGCGTACGCGGGCGAGGGCAGGAAAATCCGCCGGGAACCGGGAATACCGGGACATGAGCTGGCTCACCAGATACGCGACTTCCGACCCCGCCGCCCTCGCCGAGGCCATACGCGGCGCCGGCGGAGAGATCAGGGGAGGCGACGCAGTCCTCTACCACATGACCGCCCCCGAAACCGCGGAAAAGATCGTCCGCGAGCAGGAGATGGTCGGCGAGGAGGACGGGCTCTTCTTCTCCACGAAGCCATTCGGGCAGGGCGGCTACGGCGACGCGGCTGTCAGGACGCTCGTCCCCCTGAGACTGCTGGAAATAGACGACGACTTCGGAGACGAGCTGCATCTCAGGATGTCCGTCCGCCCCGGGGACAGGATCTCCGTCCGGGCCGAAGACGTTGTATAATACATCCTGCGGGAAAGATCCACATATTGACGCCCGCGACGAACACCACCACCAACGAACACAAGAGGCGTCATAATGTCCTACGAAAAGCCGTTGTCCGTATATTCGGACGACCCCGTCTGCTCCGCAACCACCCTCGGGAACACCGTCGTCGGAATACTCTTCGACAAGACCGGGGCGCAGATCCGCCAGGCCCTCGAGGCCCGCATCGCCGCCGTCCGCGAAGAAGAGGAGAAATACCGCGGCCTCGCCGAACCCCTCAGAAAGCTCCTGAAAAAGAAGGAAGAGGAGATCGTCGCGGCCGAAGCCCGCGAAAAGGAGAGGGCCCGCCTCAGGACCGCCGCCCTCGAAGCCGACCGCGACAAGCTTGCCGCGGCCCGCGAGAAGCGCGAAGAGATCCTCAGGGCCGAAGACAAGAGAGTCGACAAGGTCGCGAAGGCGCTTGACCGCGCCGCTGAAAAGTTCGACGAGGAAACCACCGCCGAGCTCGAGCTGTTCGAGAAGTCCTTCCGCGAAGGATGGGGCGAGATCGAGGAGGGATGCGAGGCGATCCGCTCGTTCGAGTCCGAAAAACGCTGGGAACAGCCCGAAGAGAAGACTCGCGCCTACTCCAGCTCCATGAGCTCCTGCTCCAAAGGGGCCAGCTCCGGCCGCGGGGAATCCCGGGAGTCCCTGTCCAGCGCCGACTACAATTCCGGCGTCCGCAGCAGGACCTCGGAAGGCGAAAAGCTCCTCTCCGTCAGCGGCCGCCTGCGCGAGATCTACAGCCGCCACCTGACCCTCTTCGAGAAGGCCAAAGCCCGCGCTGACGAGCTCCGCAACGAAAGACGCAAGCTCGAGCTCATCTCCCGCAACGTCGACGACGAGAGGGCCTACAAGCTCGACATGAACAAGCTCTCGGCCTTCGGGTTCGAGGACATCGAGGAAGAGTCAACTACCCACGACTGAAGCCGTGGGCTTGTGCCTTGAGCGCCCTTCGGGCGCCCCGCACGATGGGCTGGTTGGCGGCAGCCCTCGCCGATGTCCGCTGGACTCGGCGAATTTCGGCTGCCGTCACGGCCTGAAACCGTTTGGCTCTCTTGGAGAGTGTCTTATGGCTCGGACAACCGAAAATGCCCTGAAGGTTTTACCTTCTGCCGGATTTTGCAGAAGAACCTCATACCTTGTCAAAGATCAACATCGACTATTATACAACAAAAGGAGGCGGCAATTCCTCCCACGGCTGAAGCCGTGGGTTTCCTTGCCGAAATTCTCATGATGCAGACAACGCTCTCCAAAAACGCTCCCATGGTGCTCGCAGATCCCGAAACTGGAGAAGACCTCGTGGCTGACAGCCCCGCGGAACACGACGGCAAGGATCTCGTGTTCACCGGCCGCAACCCAAGGACCGGCTCGCGGTGGAGGTTCAGGCTCGGCATCGAGGAAATCGGCGAAGACGAATAGGCCTGATGCAGGGAATCTCCGGAATTCGAGGGAAATAGTCAGGGAAATCCCAAGAATAACGGAGATTCCCCTCATGCAGATCAAGACAGCCAACGGGAAGCAGAAGCTTGCGATCTCCCGCGCCGAATGGGAGTCCATCGGCAAGACCGCCGGATGGTACGACGAAGATGTCGAAAGAATCGAGGGCAGAATCGCGAAAGTCAAAAAAGAAGTTGCGGACATCGTTGCCGAAGCCGTCGTCTTCATCGACACGAATGCGGGAGCCAGCTCCGGGCTCAAATGGGACGAGAAGCTCAGGGCCAACCCCGCAATGGCCGCTGCCGACGCCGCTGGCAAGGAGCTCGAGAAGACACTCGCCGAAGGCTTCGAAAAGGTCATGGAAGAGGTCAGGAAGACCAACGAGAGGGGCTACATCGGATACGAGGGCCGCTCTCCCGAGATGCAGTAGGAAACGACCATGCGCATCAAGACGGCGAATGGAGGGCGGACTCTCTTCCTGACCAAGAAGGAGTGGCTCGCCATCGGCAAGAAGGCGGGGTGGAGCCGAGACGGCAAAAAAGTCAAGGGACTCAGGGAAAACGCGCGATTCTACGATCCCCGCACGGACGAGGAAGGCACGCTGGTCACCCGCGCGCATCACGGAACGACCCTCTGGATGATGCTCTACGACTCCGGCGAAATCCAGGAACTGACGGTCTCGGACCTGAAGAGGATAGAGAATATCTGACTTAGTCCAGCTCGCCCCACGACACCAGCTCCGGCTCCTCCGGAAACGCATCCTCGACCTCTTGGCGCGTCGGAATCCTCCCGAAGTCCCTGATCAGATGGAGTCTTGCCGCTTCTACGGCGTCTTCGCCGAAAAGCCTCCGCACCTCAGTCAGCGCCTCGACGTGGTGCCGCCACCGCCTGTGGTTGATGTTCAGCTTGCCGTCCACGCACGCCAGCCCGTCAAGCCAGGCATGAACCTCGTTGAAGTCGCGGCCCAGCTTCTCCAGGCATTCGGCACAATGTTCGGCCCTAGAAGACATCTTTCCGGCATTCCGCGGCCGTGACGCTCCGCTCCAGCCACGACGACGCCCGCAACCTGTACTTCTTCGATCTTTCGCCGCTTTCAACAGTGTCGGCGATCCAAAGATACGCCTCCCATACGCGCCTGGCGTCCATCACCTCTCTTCCCGAGGCTCCGGCGGCCTTCCGTTCCTCGTAGATTTTCCTGGCTTCCGACGCTCGCCTGGCAATCTCGGGAAGGAATTGCCTCGCCGCCGTTCCGATGCCCGCCATGATCGACGACATCGTTTTGACGGACGGCACCAGGCTCGCCTTTCCGATCGAGCCGGACAGGGCGACCTCCTCCTCGACAGGCATCCACTCCGATACCAGCCTCGATACCAGGGCCGCCGTTTCCGGGAGGTCCGAATGGGCGTCGGCTAGAGCTCTGCCGGCGGCCAGTAAATATCTGGACGGCCAGCTCTCGTCCGTCTCCGTAAGCAATCCGTCGGAATCGGGCAGTCTCTCGACGGGCCCGTTCTCGTAGAGCGCAATGGCCGCGGCAACTATCTCGGACACCGCCTTAGGAGGCGGCTGGTGATCCTCGCTCCAGATGTCGAAGGCGTGCGAAGCCGAAAGGAACCTCAGGGCGTCGTGCAGAAAAGACAGCGCTTGGTGCGGAGCGAGTGTCGTCGATATCGACACCACATTGGCGGCCGCCGCAGCTGCGTCCTCCGCAAGCTCGGATCTCAACATGTCCTTTTCCCGCCCCTCGGGGAGGTTCGATACGTAGCGGACAGCCGCCTTCGCGTCGTAGTCGGCCAGATCTTCCATGGATGCGATGTCTGGATACTTGAGAATCAGCTCGGCCAGAGCTCTCCCCCACGAGAATTTCCGCTCTTTCGCCCTTTCAGAATACTTCCGCACCAGTTCGGCGGCCTGTTCCGCAGAAATGGATTCCGCAGGCATCGCGGCTAGCGCTGTCAGCGCTTCCAGCCTAGCTTGGTCGTCGTGGAAGTGCACCACTTTTTCGATTTCCGCCGGCGGCTCGACATACTCGTCGAACTCGTCCGTCTCCAGCCACTCGCCGCCATAGTAGTCCCGCCACGAATCGTCGTAGTACCGGTCCGAAATGTAGTTTTTGGCCTCCTCTTCCGTCGCAAATTCCGCGACGATTCGCTCTTCGTCGCTTTCCCGCGATCCGGCTTCGTCCGGAATCCTGCTGACGACCCGGTAACGGGTATATTCGCTCTCGTCTATGCCCTCCATTGCCAGCTCGTAGAGCTGTTGCGGGTCAGTCGGCAGAATGACCTCCGAACTTCCGAAGGTGTCGCTGTATTTCCCGCCTATGCGTCTGTACACTCCAGGCGGAATCGCCCCCTGCCTGTCGTCCAGCCATTTTCGCACAGCCTCCGCGAAGCCCTCGACATGCTGTCCGTAGACGCTGTCCTCGGCCATCGCGACATTGTTGCCGGCCATGTCTTGAAAACGCTTGATATGGATCCTGGCAAGAGGATTTTCTATGTACCGGTCGCCCTCCCGCACTGCATAGGCTACCAAGCTGCCCGCCTCCGCTTCGCGGCGGGCGTCGCCGGCATAGCCGCCCCCCTCCTGGTCCATGCACGACGTCCAGTCCCTGCCCGTCGACATGTTGAGAATGTCCTCGGGCTCGCGGGACACCACCATGTAGACGCGGTCGCGATGTTTGGCCTGCCTCGCCGGGGAATTCACGTACCATTTCTGCAGCTTCGACAGCCACGCCTCGGACTCCCTCAGCTCTGCCTCCAGACCGTCTCTGACGAGTTCAGCGCGGGCTTCGTCCTCCTCGGAAATCTCGGCAATCCGTTTCTCCGTCTCAGATCTCAGACGCGCCGCCTCGTCCGCCACCGACCTGGCAAGAGCCTTCCCTATACGGATCTTCCTGCCCCCCGGAGACGCGGCCAGCCCGGCAACGTAGTCCTTGGCATCCAGAGAATATCCGTGCTCGCGAAGCGTCCAGATCACGTCTTCGTCTTCGCGCGAAAGCGAAGGCTCCCCGTCCGCGCCGCTGATCTCGACATAGTCCCTTGTCTTCCCCGGAGGGAAATAGGATGCGAACGGGGCTTCCGCGCTTCCGAAGAAGCGCAGCTTGGGACGCGCGGCATATCTCCTAAGCCAGCTCATTTCAGTGTCATTCGCCGTCCTCCGGCGACTCTCCTTCCTGCGGAGGCATGCAGGCCAGGACCAGGAGGTCGCCGACCCTGAATGTCTTCGTGAGAAGCGGCTCGTTGCGCTCGATGAGCAGCGGGGTTGCCAGGTCGTTGATTAGATAGAGGTCGCCCTTGTAGACGTACGGCCAGAAGCCCGAGGCCTTCAAGCCCGGATTCTGTTCCAGCACGGACCGGCATGCCGCCAAGATCTTGTCGTTCTGTTCCATCAGCTGTTCGATCTGCATTTTCTTCTCCTTGCATTCAGAAGCGCGACAATCGCTTCAGCCGCATGTCGAGTCATCCGCGTTGTTTGATTTTCGAAGTCGTCATGATGTCGCAGACGTGCTCCACGACCTTCTTGAACCTGGCGCGCATCGCTTCGCCGGGATCGGCGCCGCCCTGAGACAGGAGCGCGGCTTCAACCTCCGTGAACATGTTGCCGTCGTCCTCCATCGGACCCCAAAGATACGCGAAGCTGATGTAATGCTGGCCCCGAGGGCCGCCCAGCAATTCGGTAGCCTGCATCTCCATCCAGTTCAGCAGCTTCTCCGGATCGGCCGCGCCCGTCACAACTGCGCCGAAAGGAGTGTCGGGATCAAAGGCGTCGATCGTCTCGTAGGTGTGAGTGTCGATCTCCGAAGCTGAGGAATAGCACCTGAACCAAGTCATGTCAATACCTCATGTCCGGATTCGACGAGTCGAATCTCTGCTCCAGCGGAATCGGATTCCCGGCATCGTCATAGGTAGCGGGCGCCGCAGACTTGATCTGCCAAGGCTCGAAAACCAGGATTTCCTCGGCCCAGGACTCGATCGGGCCCGAGGTATCGGCATCCTCCGATGTCACCACCACCGCATCCTGCCCCCGGCTCCCCGCCAACTCCGAAAGATAGGGGTCCGTAATCCCGACGTAGCGGTAGACCAGCGGATTCCGGATCATCAGGTACACCGGATATACCTCGCCCTTCAGCGTCTCGTCGAGCTCCTCGCGATTCTGCCGCCAGCGTTTCTCGATCTCCCTTAACTCCTGTTCCTGCTCGTCCGTGATCTTGCCGCGGCGGTGGTCGATGCTGACGTACATGATGCTAGTGCCGAACTCCTCGGCCTTCCGCTCCCATTCCTGCCAGAGCCTCTCGTCCTCCTCGTCGAGCTCCTTTACCGCCTGCACGCGATAGTTCTCGGCAATCCCCCGTGAGGGCGTGAAGTAGACGCCCGACTTCCCCCAGTCGCTCGTCCGTATCGTTCCCAGCAGCGACGGATCGAAGAACGTCAGGCCCTCTGCCGCGCTCCCGTGGTAGACCGGGCCGACATTGTAGCCCGCGGCCTTTGCCGCGGCCTTCACCTCCGCAGGGGTCGGGCCCTTCGCATACCTCTCCATCCAGCTCATGCGCGCCTCCCGGCTCCAGGGGCGGCTCCCACGACCTCGATCTCGGGAAGTGGCTCTTCCCCCGACCACTCCGGCACCGACTCGACAGTTCCGCCGGGAAAGAGGAGTTTCTGCCTCACCAGTTGCCTCTTGAGGCACTCCAGGTCGCCTTCGAGAAGACAGTGTATCGAGCCGTCCGACGCATATTCCGCCGGGGAAAGAAACGCCCTCACTCTGCGACGGGAAGCCCAGTCCAGCAGCGAGCCGGCCAGAAGCTTTCTGAAACCCTCGGGGAACGCCGCCTCGACAGCGAGGACGACTTCGGAAATTGGCTCTCCGCGGTCAAACGCCCTCTTGGCCGACGCCAAGGCGAAGGTCCCTCCCGCGGTCTCCTCCTCGAAGGACGAAAGGCGGTTCAGCGCCTCCGAAAGCCAGCGGACGAAACCCCTGTCCCCGACCAGGCGGTGGACGGCGTGCGAGATCTCGACGGTCTCGTAGGAACCGGGGTCCGCGGCCATGCTCCACAGAAGGTCCCGCGCCGGAGGCTCGAACCTCAGGGGATCCGCGGCATATCTCGTCATCCAGTTCATCGCCACTCCTCCACCAGCCTGTCGAACTCCTCGCGGCCGCCGGAAAGAGCCATGGAGGCCACCGGCCTGACGTCCGTCTGCCTGTCTATCTCCTCGGCCGTCAGGTTCGAAGCCCAGTAGTCGTTGTACGCCATGTAAACTTCCGGCGGCCACTTCCGCCCCCCGGACAGCGACGTCGACGGACCCTTGTACTGGAACTCGCCCGTGGAGGCCAGCTCGACATGTTCGAGAGGCAGCTCCACCCGGATCACCACGTCTCCGTAGGAGTCGGCGCCGAGATTGCCCGTGGCGTCCGTTCCCGACTCGACCGCCGAGAGAAAGTCGCCGTAGCGCAGGTCCCGCAAGACCTCCCTGGAAACGTTGCCGCCCCGGTAGAGCACGACCTTGCCGCCCCGAACCTCGGCCCCGTGTTGCCTGAAGAGGTCGGCCTTCGATATCGCATAGCGCAGGAACCAGCTCATCGCCACTCCTCCTGCGAGATTATCTTCACCGCCGACGGGTCCACGACCAGATAGGAGTCCTTTCCGCGGTTCTCCACGTCGTTGCGGTAGACGAAGCCGGAAACGCCCCGCGAAATCAGCATCTCCGTGAGGGCGTCCCACTCCTCCCCGACGCGGCCGCTCCGCGCGAGAGTCCAGATCCGGTCCTTCTCCTCCGGGGCCAGGGCGATCTCGTCCGGCAGGTTCGCGATCACGTCCCTGAGGCTCCAGAGCCCGAGGTCCGGCATCCTGTAGAACGGCGGCCGCAGCCACGCCTCCGTCAGCATCGCCTCCGGCGGATCCGCGTACTCCGCCGACTGCAGGGCCTCGACCTCCCCGGCTTCCCGGGCGTCGGACTCCGTCGGATAGGTCTCGAAACTGTCCGTTCCCAGAAGTTCGTAGCCCCACTCCCCCGATTCTTCGTCGTAGACCGTCTCCACCGTCGAAAGCACCGAGTCCGCGATCCCCGAGCCCCCCACGCGCTCCTCGGCCGCCTCGCGCGTCCCGAAATGCGTCCAAGGCTCGATCTCCGACTCTCCGCCCAGGCCGAAGTCCCCGGCGTGGTAGACCGGGCCTATCGTGAAGCCCCGAGAGGCAGAAGAATCGTCAGAATATCGGGTGAACCAGCTCATAGGATAATTATACGCCGGGAACGTCCCCTGAACCTGCTCGGGCGGCGGCGCAATTCCTGTTTTCGCGAAGCGAAACCGCCGCCGGCCAAAAAAAATTCCGGCCGAGGCTTGAATTCGGCTCCTCGGGCGACATATTAGGGCATGATAGCGGATTTCCCGAAAATCTATTGTCCGTTCATACGGAAAATCTTCCGGGTAGACGAGGACGACTGGCGGGAGCGCGGCAGTCGGCTGCAGCTCAGATCCCCGGAGGCATACCTTGCCGTGGACGCCGTCAATCCCGGATATGAATGGGTATTCGACCACCCCGACACCTTCGCGGTCGAAAAGCTGGATGGCTCCAACGTCAAGATCCTCGCCGAAAACGGGAGGATTGCCGCGGCCCGCAACAGGACGAACGACATCGACCTCCTTAAAATCGGGTCCGGAAAGATGTTCCTCGCAGAAGGAATCCTTCTCGCCGCCGCCAAGGGCAGGCTGCAGCCCGACGGAATTCAGGCGGGAGAAGTCGTCGGACCCAAGCTCCAGGGAAACCCGTATCATCTGCTCGTGCACGAATGGTACCCGTTCGACCTCGCCGCCGAGCAGCTGAGATACAAGTCGTTCCACAAGCACGACAGGACCTTCGACAACTGGAGCTCGTGGTTCAGGGATTATCTCTTCTCCCTGTTCTACAGGAAAAACCGCCCCAGGCTCCCGGACGCCCCTGAAAGCGTAATGGCGGAAGGAGTCGTCTTCTACAACCTCGCCAGAAAGGCCGAAGGCAAGACTTGGATGGCGAAGCTGAGACGGGACATGTTCGACTGGTACTACGAGGGAATCAAGATCCCGGAATACGACAAGGGCGCTAGCGCGTGAATCAGAAAGAGAGCAAGAAGAGAGAGGCCTACTACGCCGACGAGACCGCCCTGCCGCCGGAATGCGACTGCATGTGCCCGTTCAGGCCCTGCTTCAGCAAGTACGAGAACAAGGGCAGCTTCTCGCCCGGAAGAGGCTACACCTCATACTCCGAGACGTTCCGGCCGGCATGCGGAACCAGGCTGTCAAGGGGATGCCCGGCGTGGAGAGGAAAGCCGGACGACAGGGTCGATATCCGCCGAGCGCTGGAAACGGCCGCAGAACAGCTGGAAGCCGAAAAGCGCAGGCCGCGGACGGCAAGGGAGAAAAAGCTGCACCGGCGGGCGCTGGACATCGTGAAGGCCGCCGCAAGGCTCGCGGGCATGAGGAAGCAGCATGCCGAATTGACCAGAATGTGGCACAGGACCTCCGAGCTCCTGCCGCGCCAAACTCCCGGTGCCAAGGCCTTCGTCCTCATGTGGTCGGCGGGATGGGCTGCCCATGTCTACGGAATGTTCACGAACAGGGACGACGGCATTTTCGAGTGGGCGTCGTACGATCCTGTCGAAGACAGGTTCCACGACTGGCCGGAAGTGCCGGAATGGTGGTGCGAAGTAGAGCGGCCCGAGGCACCAGCCTAATTCTGCCGCCAAGAATCTCCGCTTCCGGCCGGCAGCGAAACATTTGAGTTTCACAAGGCGAAACCGCTACCGGGCATGCGGTGTTCCGCATGAATCAGATCCGCGGGCTCGAACGCCTGCCACGCTTCCGCCCTCGCGTCGATTCGGCAGAAGTTCTGCGCGGCTCGAGTTCATTGGGCTTCATCGGGCGATTTTTCGGCCTTCTCCTCGGTCTTCTTCTCGGGCCCCTCCCAGACACGTTCGATTGAAGGCTTCAAACCTTCGTCCTGCGCCTTTTTCGCTATGATGCATCCTCCGATCAGGAGTCCGCCCACGACGAGCACGATGACGAAAACGACAAAGATGATAATGCCGGCGGCGATAAGTTCAATCAGAGTGAACGGCTTCTTCTTCATGATATGCTCCAAATAAGTAATGTTGAATGGAGCAATATAGCATGAATGACGGCAATGTCAAGCGGATTATTCCGCCAAGCTGGAAATGCGGCGGACCGGCATCGGCTAGTCCATCCACTCCACGTCCTCCAGCGGAACCTCCAGGCCCGCCAGATCGTGCGTGCAGTCCTCCAGGAACCTCGCGGTCCCGCCGTTCACGAGGCTGTGGCAGACGTGCTCCTCGGGAGGGTCGACGCGCTCCCCCGCCGCGATCCGCCCGATTTCCTCTTCCGTGACGTCTCTGCGGCCCCGAGTCCTGATGCTGGGCTTCAGCGTCGGCGCCTCGACGTCCCCGTTCCAAGTCCAGCGCGCGGACTCCCGGCGGGAACCCCGCGTGATCACCGGCAGGATCCGGCGGGGCAGCGGACCCGGCATCTGCAAGGCAACGTGCGTGGCCTCCCCGGGCTCGCACCTCGAGTAGGCTCCGTCCTCGAGTCTCAGGGGGAGGGCCTTCATTCGGTCCGTTCGAAATAGACGCGGCGATTCGTCTTGACGTCGTGTCCGATATAGACGCCTTCCCCCAAATATTCCTTGACGTTCACGGTACGGCCGTCGACTTTGACGAGAGTTCCGGGATCGAGCTCTTCTTTGTCCTGCTTCGATACGGAGGGTCTGTTGCGCCTGAGACGGCTCCATCCGGCTCTCTTGCCAATGTCCAGCCATTCGGACTTGGACATGATGATCTTTTTCCTGCCGTTCGATGCCGTCTTGATATGCATGATGGCGTTACCGATGTCGTTCAAGTGGTTTCAACTGAATTATACAAGATCTTCGAAGGAGTTTCCTTCACAGGGCCACTGGGGAACCCCTCCCCTGAAAACACCCCCCCTTGTTGCCTAAAAACGCGGCAATGCCCTGAATCTCGGCAATGCCTGTTTGGGGAACCCCTTTAGAAAAAACCTGTTCACTGAAATGGCGATGGGGAACCCCCTGAAAAATAAAGGGGGGGCGCCTAGCCCTTGGGGGAACCCCCCCGCTAGAAAAAGACCCTTTCATTTTTATAGGGGTTTTTGCCTGTGCCGCGCACACTTCAACCCCGTCCGTTGCCGTATGCACCGCTGCCCGCCGGCGTCAGTTCGGCCACTTCCCCAGGTCCTCCTTCGGTTTTCGGCTGATGCGCACGCCAAGCGTCTGCAGCATGGCTGGGGATGTGGCATGCAGTGGGCAAGGAGGGCTTGAAGATGCTGGGCGGTCTGGAGGTCGGAGCGTCGGGACGCCATGCGTGCGGGGCATGTAAAAAGCTCCGCCTTGTAACGGAGGCTCGAAAGCTGGAAAGCTCGGATGTCGCTCTTCTCAATCTTGCCGCGTGTCAAGCATGAACTGTGCGGCGTGGCAGAAGATCGCGTCGTTGCGGCGTCGCTTGCCGCCAACTTGGTTCTGGGGGACGCGCCGCGCCGTCGTTGCCGTGCAGGTCAGACGAGGCCGGTCTCTGGTTCGCGAGCGGATCGACGGCCCGGTTCAGGCGCTCACTCCAAGGAATCCGGTAGCAGTATGCAGACAGGCGACAAGCTGCGGGCGTCCTGTGCGGGCCTCGGGGGTCGGGTCGGGTCCAGAGCACGGGTGCGGTCGTCTTCGTCCCTGTGCGGCGGTTCTGCGTCCTCCTGCGGGCATTCTCGTTCTTCGGGTCTGGTCGGGGCGTATGGCGGGGCGTGGGCAAAAGAAAAGCCCCTGCCCGATGTCGGGCAGGGGCGGGAGGCTTGGGAGGCTTACGCCTGCTGTTCGCGGGGTTCCTCGCGGGATTCCTCGCGGTCGGCTTCGGCGATCTCTCCGCCTTCGACTTCGGCGAGAACTTCGTATTCCTCGCCGTTGTGGCGGAAGGCTACGAGCGACTCCAGCTTGTAGACGCGGGGGACAGTCAGAACGTCAACTTCCTTTTCTGTGACGTTGCCGTTGTCGTCAGTCACCTTAATCGTGAGCGTTTTCACTGTGACCTTGGACTCTTGCAGACCTTCAATGTCGTCCTTGGCGATGGGGTTGCCGTCAAGGGTGTAGCGGACGGTTGGCCTCAGTTTCTTGTCGATGCTCGGCTTGCCCGATTTCGGATAGTAGACGTTGATATACCGTGCGTCCGTTTCCCCGTGACGGATAACGGCACCTTTGAGGCGTTCGCCGCATCCGTTCCACAGACCTTCAATGCGTGTCGGCACGACCTCGATTTGCTCGGAGGTGAGGTCAAAACCTTCGTTCTCGCGGTACTGCTTGAACGCCTTGTTTTCGATGATGGTTTTGAAAGTGACCTTCTCGCCGCAGAATATCCGTGCCGTGGTGTGTTTGACAACGCGACCTTGGTGCGGGTTGCTCTTGCCTTTGCTGAGGCGGGGCACCGTGGTGGTGGTGATGCCGACAAATGCACAGCCTTGGATGCTGGCGAAGATTTCTTCGGCTTGCTGGCGGGTGATGGTCTGCATGGGGTCTCCTTTGTCGGGTTGTTGGTTACTGGTGCCAATGTAGCATACATAATATGTATGTCAAGCCAACTTGGAAAGAAATTCCGAAAAAATCGAGGTTCTGGCTCAGTCGGGATTCTGGGGAACGCACACTCCAAGCAGGCGGTCTGGAGGCGTCAGGGCGTCATGGGGCGGATGCCCACTCCAAGCATTTTCGTTGTCGTGTGCGGTTTCGGCGGGATCTGACGGCCGACCGTGCCGTCTTTTTGGACGGCTCTGGTCGGTGTCGTTGCGGCCCGGTTTCAGATCTCTTCGGTCTCTTTGTCGTCGAGATCTTCGCGGCTTTCGGGATCTTCGAGGTCTTCGAGATCGAAGTCGCCCTCTTCGAGTTCGTTTCCGAATGCCTCGATGTTGCAGCCGTCGAGATAGAAGGTCGCCCCCTCGTCTTCCACGCGCCTGCCGAATACGTTCTCGTCCTCGCTGACGGCGATGTCGCCGTCTCGCTTGTCGGATTCCGCCAGCCCGATCCTTCCGAACAGTTTTTTGTTGCGGGCATGTCCCTTCTCCTTCTGCCGGGCGTTCTTCTGCCGGATTTCGGCGGTCATGCACTGCGTCCCTCGTCGGGCAATGTCGCCTCTGGTCAAGCAGTGGCAAGCGGAGGCCAGCCTAATTTGCATTGAAGTGTGCGCAAGAGGTGTCCGGCCGCCTCGATTTCGCGCTGCCGGCGGTGTCGGATCCACGGGTTCCGACCTCAAAAACAGTGGGGTAGACAAAGCTCAGGAGGTGGTTAAGGCTCGGCCCCGGGCGGTGCGCACTTCAAGAAATCGGGGAGGCCTTTGGGGTCCCGGGTCTTGCAGTATGCGCGTGAGGCATATTCCGGGTGTGGCCGTGCTGGCCGTCAGGCGCCCCCGATCGACAGGGGCTGCTCGTGCAGGCACGGAGCGCGTCAGCGGGCGTCGCAGGCATCCAGTGCGTGTCTGCGGGCATTCAGTGGGCGAGCGCAGGCATTCAGTGGGCGGGAAGAGCAAAAGAGGGCGGCCTCGCTTGACAGCCTGGCCGCCAGGATCGACGGCCCGGTCCAGGCGCCCACTCCAAGGAATCCGGTAGCAGTGTGCAGACGAGCGGCGGCCCACGCAGACTTCGGGGTTCGGGGTTCGGGGTAGGGCAAGGCTGTGGCAACTCCCGCTTGCGTTCCTGTACGGCGTGTCTGCGTCCTTCTGCGGGGGTGTTTCCGCGATTCGAGTCGCAGGGTTTTTTGCGGGACGTGGGCAAAAGAAAAGCCCCTGCCCGACATTGGGGCAGGGGCAACGTCCTTTCGGGCGTCTGACGCCCTGCTATGCGTTCTGCGTGGCGGGTTCCGCAACTTCGGCGGGAGCGGTTTCGCTTTCGCGGATTTCTCCGCCCTCGACCTCGGGAACGTGGACGATTTCGTAAATCCTGTTGTCGTAGCAGAACCGCACCACGTTGTTCAGCGTGAAGTCGCGGCAGAATACGGCGTCTTCCGTCGCCACTCCCTGCGAGGCGGCTTGTGCCTGCCGCTTCTGTCGCCTTGCCTCGGGCCAGTCGCCAAGGCTCATGATGCATTTGACCCGCTCGAACTCGACGGGGTTTCCGTCCATGTCCTGCAATTCGCTTTCCACGTGGACGCACGATTTCTGATTCAGGCGAATCTGCAAGTAGAACTTGCCGTTGCGTTTTTCGGGGTTCGCGTGGACGTAGACGAGCGGCGAGCCGTTGTACCGCACTGCCCACGAATGGGGACGCTCGGGGTAGTCGGCTTCAAGTCCCGCACGTTCGCGGGCGTTGTCCACCGCCTTTTTGAAGCTGTCCATTGAACGGATGCTCAGGCGGCTGAAACGGCGGAGAATTCCCGAAGGAACCACTGTGCTGGCGGGAATTTTGGCGTTGTTTTCGTCGAGTACGTCATCGCGTTTCTGCCTGCCGTTGCAGGAGTAGGGTTCGCCCTTGACGGTCTTGACGGTCGTGACGGTCGTGTGGGCTTCCAGCCACCCGAGCAGGTTGAGCCTGATGGAGGGTTGACAAAGGATGTCGGCGGCGCCTCTCGGCGTGATTTGGATTGTGTCTTGGTTCGGCATTCGGAGTCTCCTTTTTGGCGGGTTAACTTTAAGTTAAGTTCTACTGTACGGTAGCACGTCAACACGTAATGTCAAGCCAATTTGGAGAAATGGGGCATTTTTTTTGGAAAGGGTGCGGCGGGTGATGCGGACGGCATTCGTCGGAGTCGGCGCGGTCGGCGGCGGCGGTGTTTCCGCCTGCGCCAGGCGTTGCTTGTTCGCGGTTTCCGGTCTGGATGGCGCCGACGCCAAAGATCGGAGTTGCAGTTGGCGCGGACGCGATTGGCGACGAGGCCGCCGGGCGAAGCATGTGAACAGGCTTTCGCACGGATCTGACTTGGATATTTCAGTTCCGGCCGTCAACGGCAAAGCCGTTCTCGTCCTCTTCGTCGAAGTCGTCCTCTTCGAGTTCGTCGCCGAACGCCTCGGCATCGTAGCCGTCGAGGTAGGGGATCACTCCTCCTTCTTCGTCCACGCACCTGCCGAAGTCGTCGTCTTTGTCTTCGTCGTCTTCGTCGTTCAACATGTCTTCCCACGTGTCGGGCTCTTCGTCCTCGACCCTGCCGAACAGTTTCCGCATTGCAGGCATTGATTCCGCTCCTTTGTGCCGGGTTCGCCTCTTACGGATTGCGGCGGTCCGCGCAGGGCCGCCCCTCGTAAAAGGAATATGTGCGGCAGAATCGGAGATTGCAAGCGAAAGTCAAGCCAATTTCCCTTAAAGTGTGCGCGAGAGGTGGCATCTGGGTATCCAGCCAGGAGACTCTCCTGGCTGTTTTGGCGGGCGGCCATCGTTGCCGCACGAGGCGGAGTCTGCCTCGGAGTCGGACTGTCCGCGACTGCATCGGCGCTTGTCACAGCGGGTTGTCGGACGACCAGCTCGGCCAGCTCGGCCAGCGCTCACTCCAAGATATCGGGAGACTTGGAGGCTTGGCGTGAGCGCAGAGGGCATTTCCCGGCTTCGGCCAGGCGAGCAGCTCGGCGATTCCGTTGCGCGGATGTCGCCGGCGTCGCGGGCGGGCGCGGGCATTCAGTGGGCGGGCGCGGGCATTCGGTGGGCGGGAAGGACAAGGAGGGGAACCTTGCCCGGCAGCCCGGCAGGCGATGTTCCGTCGCGCATGGAGATGTCGGGCGGCCGGAAGAAAAACGAGTCCCGCGGTGCTTAGGCCGCAGGACTCGCATCGGGGGGATGGGTTGTGTATCTAGCTTATTATACTGCAGGACATCTGCGATTCAAGCGGTTTCGCGAAAAAAAACGAGCCCCCTTCCGCAGGGGGCTCTACCCGTTTGGAGACTGAGGCCGCTAGGGGCCTCTCGAAGTCTGTTTAGTCGGCATTGTCGGCGCAAGACGTGCCGAACTGCATGTTCCACTTGAGGGTTGTCAGCATGCCGCTCATGACCGCTCCCAGCGTTTGGCCAGAATCGCCTTGGTCTGTTCCTCGGTGGCGACGGCGATGGACGGCGGCGGCGTGTTGGAGACGTCGAAGCCGCAGACGGCATCGATAGTCGCGAGCACGACGGGCCGGGGTGTGACGAGACCGTGCCTTTCGGCGCGGTACTGCGAGACGGCTTCGGGGAACAAGGCGATGCCTTTGTCTCGGAGTCTCTGGAGGTCTGCTTCGCTTCTGATCTTCATTTCGGGTCTCCTTTGCCGGGGTTTACGCGCAACGTGGCATGTATTCAGTGGACGTCAAGCCAATTAACCCTGCATTTCCAGCAGTACTTCTCCTTGTTGTTTTTCCTGTCGAGGTGGACTTCCAACTTCGTGCCGCATGTCGGGCACAGGGAAACTGGCGATTGCCGCATCCGCTTCTCGTCCTTTCTTTTCGCCTCGTACCGTGCCGCCAGCGTCTCCAACTGTCCGAGGCCCAGTTTTTCAAGTCTTTCCCTCAGTTTCCAAGGATGTCCGGCGTATTGGGGAAGCATTGCTTTGACGGCATCGTCGACGAGCTTTTTGCGGCGTCTCCGTTCCCGTCGTTTCTCCGTTCTGGCCATGGCGGCGGCTTCCCTTTCCTGCAGTTCTTGCCTTTTGGCTTCCCATTCCCGCGTTTCGGCTTCTCGCATTGCATCTTCGAGCGACTGCAGGTCTTCCTTCGGCTTGGCCTCCGCGACGATCTTCGGCGGCGGCATCTTCTCGAACTCGCCCTGAAGGGTGGAGACGTAGCCCCATCGTTCTTCGTCGGGATCGGTGCTCACTACAAGCCTCTGTCCGTCCGAGACGTGCTTGAAATACGTGTCCAGCGGCAGATAGGGGTTCATGCGTATGCCTCCTGCATTTCCAATGCCTCTTGGAAGTATTCGGATTCGGAACATTCGGTATGGTTCGGGGTCATGCTGTAGAAATCGCTCCATATGCTGTCGGCGATCTTGAGCCGCTTGCATCCGCACTGCCAGACGGCGGCGTCGGCGGCGACGAAGACGCCTTCGCATACGCACCTGTCCTCGGCGTAGTCGTAGTCCTTGGCCCGTCCTCGGGCGGCGATGCTGGTAACGGTTCGGTGGCCCTTCATGGTCGGGGGCGGATAGAGGTCGCTGGGGCTTCTCGGCGGCTGGAGTTCGCAGGACTTCATTTCCCAGAACGATTCCAGCAGGCTTTCCGAATCTATTTCTTCGGGTTCGCGTCCGTCGTACTCGGCTTCTTCCGCCTCGTATGCCATGGCGTCCTCCATCCATGCGGTTTCGTCGTATCCGAGGGCTTCCGCGACGCATTTCGGGACGTGTCGGAGACCCTTCAGTCCGCACAGGTTCTTCGGCATGAACGCCTCTACCACTTCCCATTCTACGGGGTCGTGCCATTCGTCTTGGCTGAGTTCCGCGCCAATGACGCGCGTTTCGGCGAGCCACGCCAGAGCCAATGCGTCTTCCGTCCGCTTGCCGTTGGTGACGATGAAAACCCATGTTTCCATGACATTCTTGTACTGTTCGATGGCGTATGCCATGATTTCCCAGAACTGCGGGTGCAGGGTGGGTTCGCCGCCGCCGATGGTTAGCGAGTCTTCGTGGTCGACGGCCTCGTCTATGGCCTTCTTCGCGTCTTCGAGGCTGATGTCCGTGCCTTTCGAGTTGCAGGCGAAGGCACAGTGTTCGCAGGACATGTTGCATCGGGTGGTAATTTGGAGGTACATTCTCAGGTCTCCTTCGGGGTATGTCCTGACTATAGCATATTACATTTGGATGTCAAGCCAATATGGGAGATTTTCCGAGCTTTTCAGCCGGAAGCCGGAGACTGGTTCGGCACGGGGCTGCCGGAGGCGCCCACTTCAAGGGATTTGGTAGGCGTGTGCACGTCCCTCGACGGCCCTGGATTCCGACATGCTGCCTTCGGGCACGAAAGAGGCCCCGTCCTTTCAGGCGGGGCCTCGGGTGCAGGTCGGGATTGTTCTAGGCGTTTTCGAGCTTCATGTAGCCCGTGCGGACGCGGAGCTGGACGGCGTGGGGATAGGGGTGGCCTTCGCTGTGCATGACCAGCCACCGCCACGCCTCTTGGTCGGCAGTCTTGGCCCATTTCTCCGCGTTGGCGTCGAAAAGCCCCCATTCGCTGGAGCGGGGATGGATGCCGCGCAGTTGCTCGCGGTCCCTGCCCTTCCTGACGTAGTCGAGGATGCGGTCGCCGAAATTGCCGTCTTCGTAGTGGGTTTTCACGATGTCGGCCGCCATCGCCAGCCCGTGGTGCAGGACGGCGTCTACGTCGATGGGTTTGTCTGGCGGCGTCGGAACGCCTTCGCCGACTGCCAGCACCTGAACGAAGTCGTGGGAGGCGTCCGACATGTAGAGTCCGATGGCGTCGTAGGCGTACTCGGGACTGAGTTCTTCGGGCACTCCTTCGGCATCGTGGCGGAGACTTGGATTGTCGCGTTCGTCGCCGATTTCCGCGTCGAAGATCCATTCGTCGTTCCATGCGAGTTCGCCGAAGACGATTTCCTGTCCCTGCGACTCGAACTGCCGCAAGATCTTGTTGAAGGGCTCTACGGCCTCCCGCACCTGCTCGAAGTTGACGTTGCCTAGGGTGATCAGGAGGTTTGCGACCGCCTTAGCGGTGTCGAGGTCCATGGCCTGTCTCCTTTGCTGGGGTTAACGTAATGTAGCACGCATTCAGTGGGTGTCAAGCCTTTTGCAGAGATCCTCGCCAGGAATTCAGCCAGGCCGCTTTCTTGCGGCATGGCGGCGCCCACTTGAAGCGGTCTCTTGATCGTGCGCGTGCTCTTCCGCCGCGCAAAAGAAGCGAGGCCCCGTCCATGTCTGGAGGGGGCCTCTGTAGGGGCTGGAGGATTGTTCAGATGCTGTATCGCAGACGCGGAGACGAGTTGACGGTCTTCTTGAATTCCTCGGTGTCGGCCTCGACGATGCGACGCCATTCCTCGACCTGCCTGCGGGAAGGTCCGAAGTAGCCGCTGTTCTCGCGGCAGATGTTGTCGGCCACGACGGTTCTGTCGTCTTCGCAGAGCACACCGATACCGTTGAGTTCGGGTCCGATTATTCCGCCGGCGTTGTAGGCTCCGTAGATCACGACTCTGTAGTGACGTCCTTCGTGTTCGACGAGGGCTTCGGCATTGACGAATTGAAGGGGGCCGGCCTTGCCCTCTCCCCGCACTCCCTGCACTGGCTCCGTCCTGATTTCCGGTGCGGCCTTGGTTTTGGTTTTCACTGCGTCGTCTCCTTGTTCGGGATGTTTCTTTTCAGGCTATTTCGAGTCCACAACCTCCCAGTCGGTGATTTCGGCGTCTTCGATGCCGGCGTTGTCGTCGAGGCTGGCGACGAAGTTGTGGTCCATGTTTTCCAAGACGTCTGAGATTTCTTCGCCTTCGTCCATGCTGATGACGGCCCTGACTTCGATCTTGACATAGGCTTTTCTCATTGGCAATCCTCGTCGGGGTTGTGAGTTGAGTCTTTCGGCACGGTCTGTCTTCTTTGTCGGGGTTTAACGTATCTTAGCACGTTTCATTCGGATGTCAAGCCGATTTGGAAGAGATTCCGGACATGTGCCTGCAGGCATTCAGTGGGCGGGCACGAGCATTCAGTGGGGTTTACTGGAAACGCTCGTTGAGGATTTCCTCAACCTGTTCGCCGTACTTCTCGTCGAGGTAGGGCTTGACGCGGGGGTCGGAGAACGGGGCTTTGAGCCGACGCCATTGCCCTTTCCCGTCTCCTTTGAGACGGAATACGGTTTCGTTCCTGCACCACCGCTTGTACTGACGGTTTTCTTCGAACTCGCCGACAAGAGTTCCGATGTAAGTTCCGACGCCGTGACGTTGGGGGCCTTCGGAATACTCCCACTCGAAGGTTTGCGTATCGACGAACTCGGCGAACTTTTTCTGCTCGGGGGTGCCGCTGTAGGTACAGACGCCGCCGTTGTGGTTGTGGACGCTGACCTGCACTTTGGGTTGTTTCCTGTCGAGCCACTCAATGCTGATGTCTCCGCCGTCGCCAGCTTCGAACACGGTGGCGACACGTTTGTTGTCGCGGTATAGGGTGCAGGTGTAGGCGCCATTGGGTCCGAATTCTCTGCTGGGGCCTGTCTTGAGGTTCTTGATCTCGTAGCGGGGCTTGCTCATCTCGGTCTTCTCCGTCGGGGTTTGTCTTGAATGGGCTGATGTCGATAACTTAGCATTCGAGTTACAGATGTCAAGCCAATTCGGGAATTTTTGGAACTGAATTCGTGTCGTCGGATTTGGCGTCGTCTGGCCTTGTCAGGGGTCTGGGTCTGGATTTGGCATTGCCTCGTTCCGTTTGAGGCTAGCCAAATTGTCCCCTCTTGTCGTAGACAAGAGGGGACAATTCACCGAAACGGCGCGCACGTCAAGGAAAACAGAGCAGAAATGTTTGTAGTGCGCGCCGATTGAGGGAAGGGTGCGCTTTTAAACTCCAGTTTAAATCTTGCCTCACGGCCCAGAATCGCAACATTTTCATTATCAAACTGTTAACGCTCCATTAAAGGGCAGCCGCGCATTCGCCGCGCATTCTTGCGCACGTTCTGGGACGGCCACATCAGCCAGCTGCGCGTTCTGGGATGGCCACATCATGTGGGTGCTTGGTCGCTGCCGTTTCGGGATCGAAGCCGTGTCAGGCTTGAGATGACCATAGGGCGGCGCGAATGTGCCCCATTCCCGGAATTGGCCTCGATGCGGATTAAGATGTAGCTACTAGGAAGACAGGGGTGCACAACAGCGAGCTTGCAACCTCGCCTTCAGCCGTTCTTGTTCTTCTTCGGCTTCTTCCGGCCTGGCGGCCCTGGCATTTCGTTTCCGGCGCCCACTTCAAACATCTTCCCTCAGACTCGCAGGACGGACGCGAAGTCGTCTGCCCGCCCCGTGGTCTGCCGCAGCAGGAAAACGCCCGTAGACGGCGTTTCCGGGCCGTATGCGTGGAATTCGCTGGGCATCTCGGGCCTGATCGTCAGGTTGGTGCCTTCGTACAGGGGAATGCCCCATATCGCGTCCCTGCCGTCTCCTGCAGGCTTGACGTCCGGCAGCGGGTCGGATTCAGTCCAGTCGCCCTGGATGCGCCCCGTCATGTGGCTGAGGAACTGGTCCGCCCCATACGACGCGGACTGCCGGTTGATGGCGTCGGAGGACGCCTCGATTCCGGCCGGAACCAGCGACATGACTCCGACCAGCGCGACCATGATTATGACCAGCGAAATGACTATCTCCACCATGTTGAACGCGCGCTTCATCTCTCTTCCCTCCTGTTGCTCTTGTCTCCGCTCCATTCAGCCATGCCGAATATCACGGCTTTCCTTCCTCCCCTCACCTCCGTTCGCGGAACCAGATCCTCGAACTTGATGGGGTGTTCCCTCTTCCTCTCCCTCTTCTGCTTCATCTTCCGCACCTCCCGGTTTCCTTCATGGAGCTTGTCCCGCGCCAAACCCCGCTGCATCCCGGGAGGGGTCCGGGGGCGTTCCGGACCGGGACATCCGCCGGTTCGATCCGGCGCCGCGGTGTCCCGTATCGGGGCCGCGCCCACTCCAAGCGTCGGAGTAGCCGTGGGCGCGGCCCAGCAGCCTCCTGGATCGGCCGGGCGGCCTTGGACGGGCGCGGCGGGCGCAGGCATTCAGTGGGCGGGCGCAGGCATTCAGTGGGCGGGCACGAAAAAGCCCCCGCCGGGAGGGACGGGGACCGGAGGCACGTAGGGGAGGCATCTCCTACGACTTGGTTTCTCTCTCCTCTATGCGTTTGCGGAGGTTCTCCACGCCTTCGGGGGTGAGGCGGTAGGGTGCAACCCGTTCCTTGATCTGTTCGAGCGTCATGCCCGAAGCCAGCAGGTATTCGAGCTGTGCCCTCGATCCGCGATTGTTGATGGCCGTGGCCTCTTCGGACTTCATGTCGTGTACGAGATCGTCGAGCAGGAACTCGTGGAATCCTTCGGCTGCGGCCTCCAGTTCTGCGGCGGGGATGTCGTTGCCGTCCTCGTCGTTGAGGCCCTGATAGCCCTCCAGACGGTAGAGGTCGTCCCAGCTCGCTCCGCAGGCGTTGCAGTTGACCGTTATGGAGATGACGGTGTAGGTCGGGTCGAGGGTGTCGGAATCGAGGCGTTCGGCCTCGATCTCCTGGCTCCCGCAAGCAGGGCATTGCTGCCCCTTGTGCTTGACGGCGTACTCGTGGTCGGTGAGGGGTTTCATGGCTTTTCCTTTGTTGGGGTTTCGGTCTTCATATCAGTAGCTCCTTGTCTCTGAAGGCTTGGCCCGGCGATACTTCGAGGTAGCGGACGTCTTCCTTGTATTCTTCGAGGTAGCCAGCCGGGGAACCGTACTGATTGGCGTGCTTGGCCCATGCTTCGGCGAGCTTCTCGTCGGCCTGTTCGACGGTTTCGCCTGCGGCCATGAACTCGAAGTTCGGTGTCTCGAAAAAGGCGATAATCATGAGAACATCTCCGATGTGCTGTAGGCGTTGTCCTCGTCGGCGGCCATCTCGCGGAAGCCCATGGGCATACAGCGGTAACGGACGCCGTCCACTTCGACGATGTCGCCGACGCTGAGACTGCGGCAGTGGTGGATCGTGTTGTACCAGCCGGGATCGTTCTTGGAGGGGTTCTCGCCGACGACGTTGAATCCCGCGAACATCATCTCGCAGGCGTCGAGCGCGGTGGGGGCCTCGACCTCGCCGACGTCGAACACCTGCTCTTCGTGCTCTCTCCAGTCGGGGCGGACGGGGTAGATGACTCTGACTTTCATTGCCGTCTCCTTTGTCGGGGTTCAACGTACCTTAGCACGTATCGCTCGGATGTCAAGCCAATTCGAGAAAAACAGAGATTGTTTCAGACAGTGAGGCCCCGCCTAAATGGTCGGGGCCTCTTGCCGTGTCGGGAAAATACGGGAAGCGTCGGGAAAAGCTACTCGAACTCGCGATACTCTTCGGGCGTGTCCTTGAAAAGTTCGTCATAGCCGCCGAAATAGTCCGTCACAGTGTTGACGATCTCCCCGATGATGTCGGAGTCGCAGTCCTTGGTCGGATTGTAGAACTCGGTTCCGTCCCTTTCTTCTTCGAGGAACAGGAGGTCGCGGATTCGCTTCATGGCCTTGTCGCAGTTCTGGCATTCGTGAGAAGTTTTCATTGCCGTCTCCTTTGTCGGTGTTTAACGCACCTTAGCGCGTCTCACTCGAATGTCAAGCCAATTAGCGGGAATTTTGCATCTTTTTCAGCTTGTCGAGTTCCTCTTTCAGCCTGTCCCGCTCCTCGAACAAGGCGTTGACCATGAAACTCAGGGGCTTGGAATAGTCTTTTACAGGCCTGGATTCGCCCAGCGACCATTCGTCTGCGAGCTGTTTCAGGGCCGAAACGGCTTTCTTCTTGAGCACAGCGTCGCGGTCAGGCATCTGTCTCCTCTTCGGCCAGGATTTCGTTCGCGACCCTCTCTCCGATGTCGCGCATGATCCTGTCCCGCTTGCGGTCGAGGTCGCTGTAGTAGAGAGCCCTGAGATAGTAGGCGGTCTCCGATCTTCAGCATGACATGGGACGCGCTCCAGCAGGTCTTGTCCTGTATGGCTACGGCGTAAAGCTCCCCCTGCTGCGCGTATTCCTGAAGAGCCAGAGCGAAGTACCAGCAGTAGCCCTCTTGCCAGTTTCCCAGATAGGAAGTGTACTCGTCGGCGATCTTGAGGAGCCTGTTGTCCTTGCCCGCCTTCTTGGCGATTTGTTCGAGCAGGTGTCTTATACCGTCAATCTAGCATATCTCTTCTGGATGTCAAGCCAAACAGGGAAAAAAAAGAGATGGCTATGCGTCGTACCTCTTCTCGAACTCCTCTGGCTTCATCCTGCACGGCGTCTTTTCCGGGACGCCCCCGTCGATCCACTTGCAGCAGATCTTCGCCCCCTTCTCCCAAAACACCCAGCGGCTCCCGTCGGCCTTCAGGGTGCATGGCCTGGTTCCGGCGTTGATCTCCTCGGATGTGGGCTCGTTCTTCTTCATGCCGTAATATACGCCGGGCCGTCCCGGTTTCAAGCTCAGGTGCTGCAGCTGCGCTTTCGACCCGGATCCAGGAGCGCTTAGCAGCTTACGCTGCCTGTTGATTTTCAAGGACTTGTGGATTTGCACGGCCAGGCCGGGTCGAAAGCGCATTTTGCGCTGCCGGCGCAGCCAGGGAGGCGCGCACGTTAAGGCTTCACGAGGCGATTCGGTTGGCGTGCGCACCTCCCCGGGCCGCCTTCAGGATGAGGTGACCAAGTCCATAATGCCGGATACGGGATTTTCCCTGTGTCGCAACTACTTGAATCCAGCAGAGGTACAAGACCAGGCCTGTATCGGCCAGTTATGGACCTTGACGGGAGAGGATAAGATTTCTTCTCCCGGGATAGGATTTCTTCTCCTGGCTCGGGAGGGGCAAAGAAAACGGGGCCTGGCGCATCCGGGCGCCAAGCCCCTTAACCGACCTGCACCCTCAATATGGATCTGGCTTGAGGGCGTTCAATAGCCGCAAATGAAGTTTTCTAGGGAACGCGCGTGCGCGGGCGGGCGCGAGCGGGCGCAAAAGAAGGAGGCCCCGCCTAAATGACGGGGCCTCGCCTAGTGTGGATAAGAAGCTGTCTAGGGAGCCATCTGCGTCATCGCCCAGTCCTTGAATCCGTAGATGCAGGGGCTCATGACCGGGACGTCGCTGTGCTTCTGGACGCAGCGGAACTGGACGACGTTGCCGGGACTGACGACGATCTCCTGCAGTTCCAGACGCGCTTCGGTCCAGCCCCGCTCTGCTCCCTCGGGAAGGATCTTGAACTCTTCAAACGGGCCGTCGTCGAACTCGCAGAGGTCTTCTTGACGGTAGCACTCGAAGCCGTAGAAGGAGAACCGCAGCTCGCTGGCGTCCAGGTCCACGACGCCGACTCGCTCGAACAGCTCGATCCGCCGAAGGATCTGCTCTACGGATTCCGGTCCGAGCTCGACCACCATGATGTCCGGGCTCGGATTGTCTTCTTCGTCGAAGCTCGCGAGGTTGAAGAGGTCGCTGTGGCTCCGGTTCTGGCAGACAATTTTCATGTTGTCTCTCCTTTGCTGGGGTTCAACGTACATTAGCACGTCTCAATCGGATGTCAAGCCAATTCGAGCTTTTTCGCCGCCTTCAGCCAGGATTTCCTGTCCCGGGACTTCCGCAACTTCTCCCTGACGAGGGTCTCGTGCTGCCTGAGCCACGCTTCGGGCATCTCGTGCAGCTCCTTGCGGATCTCGGTTCCGTCCCCCTTGACGATCCTGACGTGCGGGTTGCTGGAGTCCGGTCCCATGACGGCGATCTTGACGCCCCCCTTGTCGAAGATGTCGGGGAACTCGTTTTCCAGGGCGAGGGAGACCTGGAGTTGGCCCGGATCCAGGAGTGGTCAGTAGCTTACGCTGTTTATTTATTTGCAAGCACTTGCGGCATCAGGTGCCAGTTTTCGATCTGCACTGATCGAAGCTCGGGCCGAGGCGCGACCGGCGCAACCGGGAGGCGCACACTTTAAGGCCTCGCAAGGGGGTTTGATTGGCGTGCGCGCCTCGAACTTCGCTCGGTCTGATGCCGGACTCGGCGGAAGAGGATAAGATTTCTTCTGCAAGAACAAGATTCCTTCTCCTGCTCCGCAGAGAAAAGAAAACGGGGCCTGACGCATCCGGGCGCCAAGCCCCTTGACCGACCTGCATATTCAATATGGATCTAGGCACGAAGGCTTCAAGAGCCAGAAAAGAAGTTTTCTAGGGAACGCGCGTACGCCCGGGCGCGAAAACAAGAGAAAACCCCGCCTAAATGACGGGGCTTTCCCTACTAGTGTGGATAAAATTTCAGGTTTCCAAATCCAACAACTCGACGCCTCGCAGGATTGGGCTTATGATCCACGACATAGGCATATTGTTCTGCTCGCAACAGAACTGAATGACGCTGCCGGATTTCAGAGAAATTTCTTGCAACGCGATTCGCGCTCGCGTCCAGTCGAGCTCGGTTCCTTCGGGCAGGATCTTGAATCCGGGGAACGGACTGTCCTCGAACTCGTCGATTTTTTTGCGGCCGTAGCATTTGAAGCCATAGTATGAGAACCGCAGCTCTCTGATGACATTATTGGAGTCCGATACCTCGATCCGATGGAACAGTTCGATCTTCTCCATGATTTGGCGGATCGTTTCGGGGTAGAGATCAATCACCATGATTGCGGGAAAGGGCCTGTCGTCTTTGTCGATGTTCTCAGGATCGAACCAGGTCTTGCAGACAATTTTCATGTCGTCCCTTCTTCGTTGGAATCTACGCATAACATAGCATACATTCAGTGGGTGTCAAGCCAATCTGAAAAAATGGGTTCCACCGCGTCGACGGAGCCCTGACCCTCTCTGGGAGATGAAATCTATTCCCTCTCTAGTCCTCCCTGGAGTTCAGGCGCCTGTAGGCTTCCTTGCAGACGCCTTGGATGACGGGATTCTTGGAGTGTGCCACGCTGGTTTCAAGGCCGTGCCGCACCTTCGACTTGTTGTACGTCTTGTCGAACCAGCCTGCCTCTTCCTTGTCAAAGACATTGATCTGTCTGGCGATGGCCGTCATTGCGATCTCGGCTCCCCAGAGCACGAATTTGTCCTCGGGGTTGTCTCTGGCCACCGCACGCGCCGTCGGTTCGTCCAGAATGGCCCGGACCGCTTTTTCGATAAGATGTTTCATTTTGTCGCCCTCAGCCGTTCGTCCCAGCAGTTGCAGCATACCGAGCCGTCTTGGTGATAGCCCGCGATCTCGTAGTCGGGTTTGGCCACGCCGCAGAACTTGCAGACGAGCTTCGGAGCGTTCACAACCCCGTCAACGGCGTTCCAGATTTGGTCGTTGGTGATGCCGCGATCCGCGCTGTAGTACTTGGCCAAGCGGTACATGACGACATTCACTTGCGTGTCGTCAAGCTCGACTTCTTCGCCTTCTTCGTCTTCGTATCCGCAACGGATGTCGTCGGCGTCCCAGACATCCAGAAGCAGGGGATAGGCGCCCTCTTCCATGCTCTCGATGAATTTCAGGGCTTCTTCTTTGGTTTTGCAGTGCTGAGGCATCAGTTTTCCTCCAAGGTTTCAACGCTCTCGATCTCGTAGTCGACCAGCTTGCAGCCTGCGACGTCGTTCCAATCGAAGTCGCCCGCAGCCTCGTGCAGGGTTTGTTCGATTTGGTCTTTGGAACTGTTGTCGGGAACTTCCACCTCGAATGAGTGCGCTCGGGTTTCCGTCCTGTTCATGATTCCCTTGACTTTCATCTGCCGTCTCCTTGCCGGGGTTTCAGAGCGTAGTTGCGGATCTCTTCGGGAGAAAGATCTTGGAGATCGACAGAGGGATGGTTCAGATCGTTGAGATATCCCAGCGTGCCAGGCGGGTAGTGTCCGTTGTCGACGAAGTAGTTGGTCGTGCGGATTGTGCCGTCGAAGTCGAACGTCAGAGCGATCATTGAGCCGTCCGCGAACTCTGCCCAACGGCGGGCGCAGATGCCCAGAGGTCCGCTGAGCTTTTTGAGCTTGGTGCCCCAGCGACGGGCGAGCCACGCTGCAAAGCTGGAAATAACCTGGTTCGAGTTTGGATAGGAGCCGTATTCCGTCACGCGCTTGTCGGACTTGTCGATGGCTCTCTTGATTGCCGTTGAAGTCTTCACAGCTCATTCTCCTTTGCCGGGGTTTTTGGCTTACGGTCTCAATATAGCATGTCTTGTCCCAATGTCAAGCCAATTGGGCAAAAAAATCGAGCCCCCGGCGAAGGGGCTCGTTATACGGATTTCGCTGCGGATGGGAGACGTTATCTTCGACAACTTCCGCGTAGTCGCCGTGAGAGTCCGGCTGAAAAGCCGGAGAGGGCCGTCGGCACGTCTCCTTTCACCGATTTCAAGTCGGCCCCCACAATAAATCTATGCGTCAGAATCCAGCCCGAGCTTCGTGCAAAGATCGCGGTACTGCTCGATCCGGACGTCGGCCCAATTGTCGAGGTCGTTGTCGCCTCTGTCGGGAAAATTCCTGAGATCTCCGATGATGGCGTGGACGGCGGCAATCAGCAACTCGCGCTCGTCACGGGTGGTCAGCAGCTCGAACGCCTTGGCCGTCCGCTTCTCGTCGAATTCCCGGGTTTTGCCGCCATGGCCGCATTTGCGGCACTGCATATGGCTGTTCTCGTCCCACTCCTGGTCGCCGCACTTGGCTTCCGTCAAGTCGGTCTCGAAGTAGTCCTCGTCGTACTCGTCCTGCAACAGGCGGGCATCGGTCAGCACCGTGATGTCGAGGTTCGTGCTTCCGCATTTTGGACAACGATACATGGCACGCTCCTTTGCCTAGGTTTGTCGTTTACACCCTTAACTTAGCATGTTTCCCTTTGATGTCAAGCCAATTCGGCAAAAACGATGCCGTTTCAGTTTCGAGGGTTCTTAACGTCGGTCAGGCAAGCCCCTTGTGCCGCAACCGCCTATTCAGCCGGACAACTTGCAGGCGTTTTTCAAGTTCGGCCGGACGAATGGCGATAGAACGGGTCGGGTGGTCCGGCCAAGACAGAAGAACCGCATCAAAGATGTGAGGCAGGCGGACAAAAGCCTCCGTTGAGCAGTCGATTCTTCCACTTGTGTCCGATCTGTCTTCAATCATCGCCGGCTCCGCAGCGCTTCCGTTCCTCGCCCGGGATTCTTGGTTCGGCGAGTTCGGGGTCGTCATGGATATTGCCGGCAACGGAACAATCCTCGCTCCACAGATCCAAGCCGTCTTCCGCTATCGCGCTTCCCGACAACCGCACAGCCCACCGATAGCGGTCCCAAAAGACGATAAATGCCGCCTCGTCGTCAGAAAGTCGGTCTCCCGCGAAAATGAGTTTGCCGTTGCGGTCTCTTTGGCCAGTGCATTGGCCTACCGTCTTGGGGTCGACCCTGTGACTCTTCCGGCCAAGTCCGTCTTTCCAACAAGAAATGAAGCTGAGATATGGGCCGACAAATAAAAAGCCGGTTACCCACGCACCTTCCATTTTTTCGCCGTCGTCATCAGCGATTTTGCCGCGAAACAAATATCGGTCTTCCATCAAACAACCCTTCTGTTGGCGCGATAAATCCGGTTCAGCAGCAGGCGTATTTTCGGCAATTCGACATCATACGCGCGGCGAACCGTCCGTCGCGCTCTATTCGCCATGCGGTCAGCCAAGTCGACATCGTCTTTCATTTTCATCGGCCGCTTTCCCCTTCCTCGGTCGTTTCTTCGTCCAGAGAGAGATGGCGGTGATGTATGGCGTAGATTCGCCTGTTTTGGGCGTGTTCAATTCCGAGAGCTCCAAACGAACCCGCCTCTGCGGGCCAAACAACCTTTCCGCGCCACTTGTCGTTCGCCTTTTCTACTACCACAAAGGTGTCCTTGGGAAACAATTCCCCTATGGCTTTGGCCAAGTTTTTTTGCGCATGGAACAGGTCGTTTTCACAGTCCCAGATTGCTTGTCTCAAGCAAGACGGTTTGGTTTTGTCTTCCATCAGTTCTCTTGCCGCATAGGCGGCTTGCCTACGATTTCCTGGATGCCAGCACTTCGGCGTGGGTGATCTCCTCGGCCGTGGCCAGACGGTCGACGTCCTCGGAGTCGAACTCTTCGACGTTTCCGCTGGCTACAGCTCGCCCGCGAATCTTGGTGCTGGCGGCGCGGACTTCGCAACCGGCTCCGCCTTCGCAGAAGACCACCAGGCGTCCGTCGGGAATGTCCGCCGGATACCGGTCGCGCTTCAAAACGATGTACTTGCAGGTCAGGTCGCTGTTTAGAGGATTCATGATTTTCACCTCGTTTCTTTCGGCGGGATTCTCCCGCCTTCTACCCGTACTGTAGCACATATCTTCGAGATGTCAAGCCGCTTCGGGAATTCGAGACCTTGGCCGGCGGATCCGGGGGAGCTGGCCGACGGGAGACCCGTGCACACTCCAACAGGGGGGGTAGGCGTGGGCGCCGCTCCCCGGACGCGGCCCGGGCAGCAGGAAGGCGGCCTCCTTGCGAAGGCCGCCTTCCGCGCCGGGGAGGCTGGGGCCGCTACAGCGGAACGACAGACTCGACCTCGTAATCGGCATCGTATTCGGCAGGAAACTCGACGTCGGCCGCCTTCTCGAGAGCCAGCGCCTCGGCCTCGCTCTCGCTCGCCGCCCTGACCCTGACCGTGGCCGACCTCGTGGCCGTGCGAAGGATCTCGACCTCGTACTCGGAGACCTGAAGCTCCTTCACGCAGTCGGTCTCGATGTCGACGTCGAAGTGGATCCAGACATAGCCGCGCTTCCTGGCCTCCTTCATGAGATCGAGAAGCTCGGGATCGATGCCGCTCGTCACGACCTCCTCGACGACGACCTCCTAGGGCAGCTCGCCTTCGGGCACCCAGACGAGACAGGCCAGCTCGTTCTTCATTTTGCAGCATGTCAGCTTCTCAAGCTCGGCGAAGTCGGTGTTCGGCAGGGAGTCGGTTCCGACAAACCAGGTTCTTTCCGTGTTGTCCTTGATCAGTTCGGGGTTCATTTCAGCTCCTCCAGTCTTTCGGGCAGCATCGTTGCCACCCAGTTCCAGTATCCGCGAGTCGTCTTGTCGGCCATGATGGCCCGCTGCCACTCCGACTTCGGGGCCAGCGGATGCTCGCCGCCGTGGCGCCGCTCGAGCTCCTCGGCGTCGGCCCAGCCGTCGGACATGTCCCAGGTCTTGCCGCAGTCGTGGCATTCCCACTCGAAATCCTGCAAGTGGGCGAAGTTGCGCGATCCGCAGTACGCGCATTCAGTGGGCGGCTCGCTCTCGGCCAGTTCCTCGGGCGTGAGCACCCGCTCCTTTTCCACGAACTTCCAGCACTGGACATAGGCTCCGTCCTCTCCGATGCTTACCTCGCAGTCGGGATCGAACTCCAGGTCGCCGTCCAGGCGGCAGACATCCTTCGTCCAGTCGCGGTACCGCTCCTCGAGCTTGGCCTCGGGGCCGGGCTCGGCCGTCGCGGCAAGCTTCCTGGCTTCCTCGAGCTCGTCTTCCTCGAGAACGGCTTCCAGATAGCCGGCGTCGCCCTCGGAAACGCCGAAGTTGACGGTGCCGACGTAGGTCTTGCCGTCCTCGCCGAGGAAGATGATCTCTCCCATGATGTCCTGCGCATACGCCTTGTTCATCGCGCGGCCGGCGGCATCCATCAGGGCGTCGAGATCCTCGCAGTAGCCCGATACGCCGTGGTGTCCGTCCCGCAGCCATTTCAGAATCTTCATGATGCTTCTCCTTTGTTGGGGTTCACCACGAATATAGCACAGATCTTTTGGATGTCAAGCCAAACGGAAAAAAAATGGGGAGCGGCAAGAACCCCTTCAGCCGCTCCCCGCTTCCCGGGGCCAAAGGAAAACTCCGGGAAGTGCAGTGGCGCGCCGGGCGGGATTCGAACCCGCGACACGGGAGGTTAAAGCTCCCTGCTCTAGCCAGCTAAACTACCGGCGCATGCCGTATTATGGATCTGAAGATCTCTCCTTCCAGTTCTCATCTCGAGATTTCCTCTGCCGGCCGCGCGGCCGCCGGCTCTTCCTCGGCGCACACTCCAAGCATGCTGGCGTCGGGAAGCTCGCTGGTTCTGGGCACGGGACATACTGCAGTCGGTCTCGTGGTCCGCCTGGCGGGACTGGCCAAGGCAGCCACGCGCCTGACCTGCTCGGCCAGCTCGGGATCCTCGATCCGGGTCTCGGCCAGCCTATCCAGCAGTTCGGCCACTTCGTGCGGCACCGGCAGCGGAGCCGGACTGAGCCACTCCGGAAAGCTCAAGTCGCCGGCCACTTGGCATCGCGGCTCCTCGCCGACGAGCTTGGCCTCCACCCAGCTCCTGGCTGTCTCGCCACAAGACCTGATTCCTCCGGTGCTGAACACCGCGGACCGGCCTGCGGCCAGATTCTCGCGAGCCAGCTCGCACAGGGACTCCCAGTCTGTCTCGCCAGGTCTGCCGAATGCAGCCGCCGCGTTGTAGATCCCGGGAGAGCGCTCCACGAGCAGGAAAAGCGCGGCGGCCCAGCCGCTCAAGGCGCGCACTTCAAGAGGGACGAGCACTTCGCCTTCGAGGCCGGCCAAGTCCGCGGGCGGCATCCGCCCCGGGGCGAATTCAGGCTTTATCCGCTCAATCCACTGCAGCGCCTCGGGTTCGATGTCCTGGTCGGCCGCCCATTCCAGGAACTCCGCAGGGACCAACACCTTTTTCGGGGCCGAAAACTCGATGACGGTGACGTCGTCTCCCCAGCCCGCCCCGAGCCTGAGACGGACCACCGGGAAGAAGCCGTGATCGGCATAGACGGCCGCGGCAGCCAGCACGTCGGCCAGCATTGCGCGCTCGCTGGATCCGGGCATCTCGAGACGCTCGCCGTCGCAGTTCACGCTCGCTCCTCGCAACGCGTATTCGCCAGCTACGGGCTCGATACGGGGAGCGTCCATCTGCGGCTGCGCATTCAGTGTGGAGCCGGACAGTTCGCTGCTCAAGTCGACTAGCGGCCGCAACAGTTCGGCTTCCTCCGGATGTTCGGCTCCGAACTGGCGGAGGCGGAGTGTGAAATCGCTTGGAGTGATCCCCAAAATTGTTCTGTTCAGCAATTCGTCTCCTTTTGCGAAAATCAGATGAACATCGACCCGACTCTCGTTGTCCATGGTCTCAAGATGCGTCCGAACCAAATCGCGCAGGTCCCGGGAATCTGATGTGGGAGTCGACGACGTGCAGTTGTATTCAGAATCAGTTCGCAAGTCTACGGAAAAGCCCTGAAGTCTTTCGCCGGCCGATGCCCTCTCCCGGAGATATTCCATGGTGCGAGGAATCGCGGCAGCGAACCGTTGACGTTCATCGAGCTCGTCAAACCACACCCGATCTGCAACAAGCCCCTCGAACAGCTGGGATCTCGTCGAAAAATTCAGTCGCAGACCGCGTACCAGGCCGGCAGCAGCGTCGAGACGAAGCTCGCACCTGGGATCCAGTAGTTCGGCGCGCACGCCAAAATAGCTCGTCTTCAAGGTCTCCAACAGTATTGCATCAAAAGGCCCGCGAACAAGTCGCTGTTCTTGATGGCCGCTTATGGCGTCGCGCGTGTACAGCTCCCAGTTCGGCGACGCGGGGCGGGCGACGGCCAAGCAGACTTCGCCGCGAAGAAGCAGTTCGAATAACATCGGCTCAGGCATCGACAAGTTTCTCTGCATCCGGGTATTCTCGCAACAGCACTTCCCAGCTGGGATACGGATCCTTGTTCACGTTGTCTCCGCGGCCGCGAACTTTCATCGGCCTCAAGATGTAGAGGCCACCTCCTCCCAGTTGCGGAGAACTGACCACGTCATGCGGGATCCCGCGGATGCTCACGGTGCCGACGACGGCCGACTTGACTCTGGCTCCTGCCTTTCCGCTTGCCATGACTGACTCCTTTCTAGAGCTTGAGGTTTTGAGCGGAAATGACCCGCTCCGCCTCAAGCTCCTTCGTGTTTATGCCGGCATCCAACTGAGCCAGCAAATTGTCGCTGCGAATCTTCTGATTTTCCAGCTGCTCCCGGAGTTCCTTCAGCATCTTCTCCACGAGTTTTCTGGCGTCCTCGGACGTGGAGGCGAAGCCCGAACGGCGAAAGGGGCAGTCGTTCCGGCGGTCTATCTCCATCATCGAGGCGCGAGTCGCGTAGAGGTCTCCGAGATTTTTGTAGTGGACGACGACCCGGCTCTTTTTCCAGGTTGCGGGAAATTTCTCGATCTTGGCAATGATCTTGCCCTTCTGGGTCTCGCCTACGGTCGCCTCGTAAACCGGATGTCGCCCGGGTTCGGGTCCGTATTCAGTGGGCGTCCGCTCGCATTCAGTGGAAGAGCTCATGAGGCTGACGCGGGTACGGACGTGACATACAGCCCGTCTTGGTCCCGCTCCGTTTCGACTCCCAGAGCGCTGAGGGCGCGGAGGACGTCGTCGTGTTCGGCGTCGTCCAGCTCGTCGTACCACTGCTCATCATCGAGGACGTACGTGCCCGCGACCAGCGCCTTGAATTGGAGGCATTCGGGCAACCGGCGCTGCCCATAGCTGTCAGTATAGTGGGATTTGAGTTGCATCTCTCGTTCTCCTTGGGGGTTTGGGGCTGTGATGCTCATATTCCCAGCCTATCGCCTATCTCCAGACACTCCCAGCACCCCGGAAACGGGCCATGTTTCCATTCGGCGCGAAGCTTGCGGTTGAGGGCGACGGCGCGTTTGACGCCAGCCAGAGTGCCGCCGCACCATTCCCGTGCGTGTTTCCGCTGGGCCTTCGTGAGTTTTTTCTGCCACTTCGTCATATCGGGTTTTCCTTGGGTTCGGTTTGACTGGCCTATGACGTAGTAGTTGCCGCCTCTTCGGCAAGCCGCTGAAGGTTTTCGCACGTGACGGAGAATTCGAATTCGCCGACCCAGAACCTGAGTGCGCCGTCCTCGTGTGCGCACGGGAACTCTTCGAGCTGGCCAGTGACCAGTCCGTCCAGGATCTCGGCCACCCTCTTCTCGAGCTCTTCGGAGATCTCGCGACGCACGCGGGAGGCTGCGTCCATCTCCTCGCGATGCTTCGCCATCTCCTCGCGGTACTTGTCGACCGCGGCGTCGAAATCCTCGGGGGATCCGCATTTCGCGCAGAGCTTGAGACCGCCCTTGAAGAAGTATGAACGACGTCTCTTGTGTTCGCCGCTCACAAACTCGTCGCTGGGGCCCTCTTCGCCGGAGGTGTCGACGGAGTAGTGGTAGCTGCCCCGGGAGCCCAGCGTCCTGCCGCAACGGCAGTCGTAGTCCGAGTCGTCCTCGGCGTTCTGGGCGTCCGAGATGTGAATGACGCCCGATTTCGTCACGATTAGCAGTGGCCATGGCCTGCTCATTTGTGCTTCCCCTTCTGTTTCGCGTTCATCTTGACCGTGTCGAAGCTTATCCTGCCGCGGTTCTTCTTCACCAAGCTCTTGGCAAAGCAGTCCACGCAATTGTAGGGGCAGTGCCCGCTCGAACTCAGGTTGACTTCGTGGATCGGGAGGTCGACGCCGAAGGTGAGCTTCGAACAGTTCCCGCAGTCGGGACAGCCTCCGCCCTTCTCGTCGCAGAACTTGACGTCCAGCCTCCATGCCTTCGCCCGCGCCTTGATCCAACGAATGGCTGACCGCTTTCCCTGCGAGGTGAGGCGGAAAAAATTGCGAATCCACGCGTAGTGATTGCGCGACTCTTCATCCAGGAAGCGGTCCCGCGTCTTCTTCGACTTCATCCTGAACAGGGTCATCAAAGGCGTGAAGCCGTTCAGGCTGCAGTATTCGAAGCATTGCTCGAGGGCCGCCTTCCCGATCGGGGAATGCACGTACTTGATGCGTACGCAGGCGACGTCCGACAGATCTCCCTTGAGCGGGGCTTGGTCCGTCACGTTCGGGTTGAGCGTGACTACCACGGGCACGCCGAGAGCCCTCAGACGTGTGTTGCGATGGGAATTGACAAACACGTAGCGATAGCTTTCCTGCAGCTCCCGAACCTGTTCGATTTCCGCGTCCGTGTAGTTGAAGTTGTTGAGGGTTGCCACTCTGACGATTCTGTCGGTCTTCATCTCGGTCTCCTTTGCAAGGCCTTAGGGGGTTCGCCTTTACCGTAACTTAGCATGCGTCCTGCGAATGTCAAGCCAATATCAGGAATATTTCTCCTCGTTCTTATCGCGGGCTGTGATCTGTGTGCGACGATTGTCGTCGATCATCAACACGGGACCGTCGGGGGCATCGTTGCACTGTTCGTGGCCCGTCAAGACATCGTCACACGTCCAAGCAACGCCAAAGGCGTAAGCCGGGCCCGCGCCGCCGTAAACGCGGCGGAAAACCCGACATAGGACGACGATGTCGTATCGATCGACGGGGCCGAACATGCCTTGGGCCGGCGGCAGCCCCAAGACCTGACGAGAGGCGCGATACACCAGTCGAAACGCGCCGTCGACGACGGTCGGCGTGCCAGACGACAGAGTGGCCGCCGGGAACGTGACACCCATACATGGCAGACTATGTGGCATCTGGTCGATGACGTAGGGACCCAGCAGGTGCCGCGTTGCGGCGTCAATTGTCAGATATTGGCGATAGTCGCCTTCGCCTTCTTCATGCGGAGCTTCGAGGAATAACTGATGACTGGCGGCGTAGTTCATGGTCCGTTCTTTCGTTGGAGGGCTCATCTTTACGTATAGCTTAGCACAAATCCTTCGGATGTCAAGCCAATATCAGGAATGTTTTTCCTCGTCCTCTTCGTCTTCCTCGCACACGATGCATTGGCAGTCGGATTCGAAGTCGTCGGACTCGAAAGGAAAGTCGTGCCTGTAGTCGTGATCCGCCCCGAAAGCGCTGACGCCGACGGCCACAATTTCGTCGTGAGCCCTGCGCGGCACCGTCTCCCAATGATGGGACTGCAGCACGGGAGCTATGTACTCGAAGTAGCCGACTTCGATCACGTCGCCATGGCGTTCGTATCTGATCCTCCCCTCTAGGGAGTGGCGGGCAACGTAAGCCTCGAGCTTCTTCTCGTAGATCTCCAGGGTCCAGTCGTTTTTCGGGCCGCGGTTGAATCCCTCGAACTGAAGGAATTTGACCGTTTCTTCATGCATCGCCCCTTCAATCAGAACGCTGTCCCCGTCGCGAACGATTCGAGCCGAATCGTTTATCGTCCGACTTGGAGTTTTCAGCGTGTAGTAGCGGACTGTGATGTCCGCCCATTTGTCCATGGCCTTGCCCCACAGGAAAAGGTCCATCTCCGGATCCATGCCCCTGGCTGCCAGAAGCTCTTTCATGTCCTTAACCTTCATGGCCTGTTTCCCCGGATTCGAGATGATTGAGATAGTTTTTCCATTCGCGGTCCACTTCGCTCGGAAGAACTGCCGCCGCGACGCAGTAGATGCCGCCGAACTGGTTCTTCCTGGAAATGTCGAATACGCTGACGGAGTTCAGGGGATCCATCGCCGCAGGACGGACTCCCTTCCTGGGATTGGAACTGGATGATTTCATCGCCGCTCTCCTTTGCTTGGATTACCTAAACCTAGCACGATAATCACAAATGTCAAGCCAATTTGACTAATTTTCCCGCCTCCCAATTCCTTGGGCTTCCAGCACCCTCTCTTTAAAAAAATGGAACTTTTTTGCAAAACGCCCTTGTATACCCAAGCGATTGGGTTATTGTATGCATAGAAACAAAACCAAACCTAGGAGATCTGAAATGCAAATGATCGTCAAAATCGAAATCACTCACCGCAAGGCCGAAACCAACATCACGCCATGGGGCGTGTACAAACACGAATTTCCCGCTGCTGACAGTGCCGTCGACGAGCTGGTCGAGCGCTTCGCCGACCAAGAAGATGCAGTGTTCTGCGCACAGTGTCATACGCGAGATGGCTGGCATCACTCCGTGCATCGAGTCCCGGACGTAGAGGAGGCGTGGTTCGTCGAGCACACGTGGCAGGACGGATGTGGTTTCGGCAGCAAACATCTGTCGCGTGCGGCTGCTGAACAGGCCGCCGAGAAAGCGACTGAGAAGATTGGGCGGATCGAGATTTATGGCAGCGAATATGATACTGTCGTGGTTCGGCCAGCGGCCAAAAACAAATGGACGGCGGCGCGCGGCATCGGCAGTCATACCACGCATATACCAGGATCGCACGCGACCCGCGAGGATGCGGAAATTGCCGGCGTCCAGGCGTGTCGACAGGCATGGAATGAGGCGTGCGACTACTGGACCGCTATCGCCGAGGACTACGGCATCGAGGCTCATATCACGTTCGGGATGCGGCGTGCAAAGCCGGAAATCACGGTAAAATACCCCGAGACCGGTCAGAGCGCGTGGGATTGCCGCGACCGCGAATTGTGTTCTGCTGCGGCAGAAATGGGACGGAAGGGCGGCCAAAAGAAAGGCGGCAAAAAGGCTGAAGCCAGCCGCAAAAACGGTAAAAAGGGCGGATCGAAAGGGGGATACCGCATTGAGCATCTGAACCTCGACGGGCAGGGCGAAAAGCGTGTCCGCGTCTATGACATGCCTGCCGCCGGCGACTACTGGGCGGCCGTCACAAACGTTGCCTGCCCGGTATGCGGCGAAGGCGTGCTGGAGTGGGCGGAGGCCGGATACGTTCCGGGCTACCGCATCTGTTCTGGCTGCGGCCGGCACTATGTGGCTGCTGGCACGGCTGCGGCGCCATGTGTCCGATTGATTGGTGGTCGCCAGAGACGGTAGTCCCGCATGACTCCTGCGCCCTCCGTGAAAACGGGGGGCGTTTTTTTTGTGGGGCGGAATTAGCCTGTGACAACACGAGCATTTTGCCGACGAGGCGAACGGCAAATAGATCTAATGAGCCATTTATGAGCCATTTGCGGGATGTGCGGCATTGTCATTGGCGATGAAGGGTCTCGAGGTCGTCGGCGCGGATGGCGGTCTAGTTGGCCGGCCCCTGGCGCGCACTTCAAGCAAAAAGGCCGCCTTGAGGCGGCCTGATGAACGGTTCGACGTCGAAAGCTCAGATGATCTCGGGAAGATCCCTGTTGGCATAGAACCGGATGGTTTTCAGCTCCCTTCCCGTCCGCCAGGAATTCCAAGCGTGAATGATCGTCCCGATGTTTTTGTGGCAGGCCAGATGCGTCCTGTTCTCGGCGGTCAGAAGATAGGCTCGAAGCGGAATGACGGGATTGCCGACCTGCAAATGGGCGCCGGTCAGAAGCTGCATGTAGAATTCCTCGGCTGCGGAGGCGTCCTTCTTCAGAAACAGATAGAAGCAAAGAGCGGCTTCCTTGCGGCCTCGAATGCGGTCGAGGCTTCTTTTTATCTCCAAGACGCGGTCGATGAGCTCGCGGTCGCGCTCGAGAATCTCCAGACACTCGTTCTCGGTCGGCTTGACCGCGTTCCAATGTCCCTCGGGATTGTTTTCATACTGCCAGATCAGCTTCAGAAGAGCGCTCCTCGACGACGTGTTTGTCTCGTCCATGAAGGTCAGGGTGTCGCGAAGACAGCGGGGAGCGTTGTGGTCGATGACCTGCTGAACCTTCACCGGCCAGCCGACGCTTTTCATCACGGGAATTGAAATACCCGTGTCGACAACGGCCTGACATCTGTGCTGCCCGTCGATCAGGCGACCGAGACGATCGAACACGATGGGATTCGGACTCAGGGTATAGGTGTCCTGACTGAGATTGCGCTTGATGTACTCCAGATGGCCGGAACGAATCTTGCGGTTCGGAGCCATCAGCTTCAGATACTTCGCGGCCCGTTCCGGAGTAAGCGTTATCTTGGAGACGGAAATTACTTCGGACATTTCCTCGGGAAGGCCTGCAGATGCATCCGCAATCTCCCCGCCCTCGGTTTTCGTAGTCGTGGCAACTGAAGCCTTTTTCATCTAAGTCTCTCCTTTTGAATATTGAAAACCTGATTCAATATGCTCTCCGTCTTCTGGAAATCAAGCCCGCCCCCGAAAAAAACCGAAATCCCCGCGCACTTCAAGCAAAAAAGGCCGCCGGGCTTTTGCCCGACGGCCCGGATTCTCCCAAGCTCAGAACATGGAAGACGTCTCGATCCCCAGCTCGTTCGCCGCCTTGCCCAGCTGGTTGATCCGCATCCCGGATCCCTCCGGCCACTCCAGCGCGTTCTGCAGGCGCCGCCAAGCTCGGCGTTCCGCTGCCAGGTTTTCCTCGCACCAGATATATGCGTCTTGCAGCCGACAGCGATATTCCTCGTCTTCCACCGCCCGCTGCTGCATGTCCGCCACCGCCGAACCGGCGACGGCATTGACGAAGACCGCTTCCGCTTCCGAGCCGTCGAGGCCGAACCTCGAGGCGACGTCCGCCTTGGCGCGGCCGACAACAGCTCCGATCTCGTTCTCTACGGCTGGCCAGTCCATGACTGCTTCCTTTCTTGCTTTTCCGCATACCTGGGAGACGTCCGCCCCCGCTTGCGGCTGGCCTTGAGACGCTTCAGCTCGCGTCTCGTGATCGTTCCTGCTCGCTCCTTGTGCTCAAGCTCAAGTCGCTGCTGCTCTGTCATTGCCTCTCTCCGCTACAGTTTGAAGACGCTTAGGAGGCCGTTCGGCACGACCTGGATGCGCCCGAGTTCGTTGACGACCTTCGAATGTCCGGAACCGGCAGGCTCCAGAAAAATGCAGTCGAAGGTCCCCGCCCGGGCCGAAAAGCCCAGGTTGATGGCAAGGTCGAAGGCCAGCTCGCCGGAGTTCCGCCGCAGGACGGCTCCCGTCGGGACCTTCTCGTAGAGATTGCTCTTCATCTCGGAAACTCCTTTCCGTTGTAAGAGCAATATAGCATATATTCAGTGCGTGTCAAGCCATGTCGCGACATTCAGGCATAGACGCCGCTTACCCAGTTCCGAAGCTCCCTGAAACTCGAGGGAACCGTCCCTCTGGCAGACAGCAGCTCGTGCAGCCGCATCAGGCCGGCATAGGCCTCGCCCCTGTCGCCCTCGAACGGGCGGGACGTCTCGATCTGCCACAGCAGGGCGTCGCCCCTCTGTTCGGCCGGGCCGACATGGGGGGCGAAACCCAGAAGAGCCTCTTCCGTCGCAGACCTGGATTCCTCGTCCCAGTTCGAAAGGGCGACGTACGTCCCGCCTGCGAACTCCCCTATCGCCACCCCGGGACGGCGCTCCTCCGCGCCGACTCCAACAGCCGAGGTAGACGTGCGCGCCGGGCCGGTCAACCCGGCAGTCCGGCCGCGGCCCCGGCCTCCCGCCGATGCCGTCGGATACAGCCGCCTCCCCTCCACAAGTTCCCATTTCTCCCCGCACGACGGGCAAACCAGATATTGGACGCCGTAACCACCCGCCGTCTCCAAATCCCTGCCGCCGGCGGCAGCCCAGTCCATCGCCGCGCCGCAGTCCGGACACAGCGGCAAACCATCGGAATCGAACTTGGCTCCCTCCCCGGAACCGTATCCGGCAGGACCCTCGAACAGGCTCTCGTCGGCGGAAGCCACAGGACCCGCAAGAATCGCGCGAGGACAGCAGGGACCCAGCGCGGCATGCTCCCCGCCCTCCACAAGAATGTCCGAACCCGGTTTTACGGCCCGGGCGTCGGCCGCGTACATCCAGAACATCCGGCCGCCGGCTGCCCGCACTACCGCGCAGTTTCCCGCGGCATGCACCTGCTTGGCCATGACACGCTCCATTCCCCCGCTCATGCAGCTCGATTCGGTATGGATCGGCATCTCTTTTAAGCCTCCGCGTTGTCCGGGGCCGGCAAACGGCCCGAAAACATTCTACAGCGAAAGCGCGGGAAATACCTCTCCGAATCAAGACCGGGCCGACTCGTCCGCCGACAGCCCCGGGCGCGCACGCCAACGAGGCCGCATGAAATGCGGCAGGCGCGCAGAACTGAAAAAAGTCCCGCGGCCGTGACTCGGCGCGCGGGACCATCGGAGGGGAGGCTCGAACCGGCGCGCGGAACCCGGGCCGAAACCTCGCATTCAGTGCGCGCCGAAAGACATTCAGTGCGCGGCTATTTGGAGGAACTTGCCCTCTCGCTTCTGCGATGCAGGACTAATCAACGATCCAGCCTGATTGTCTGATAAGGACGTAGTGATCACTGACAGAATCTCGAACATCCTTCAGAGTATCATCCACATCGTCGATGACAACTCCCTCTTCCTTTGCGTCCATCAGGACTTTCCTCATGTCGACGGTTCCGTCTGCAATCAGCAGACGAGCGTCATCGGTTTCAACCACTTGCATGACACTCTCCTAGTAATGATTTGGATTGTCCATTCGTGTTCGCAGCTCGTCAGCCTCGGCATCGAGATCGTTGAGGTCCGACTTGCTTGCAGGCTCAGTCGTCGAAAAGCGCTCCGAAGTTGTGGCGCCGGCCGGTATGCACCGTTGCGGAACCCCGCTTCTCCGTGCCGCCCGTGGCTCCGAACTCGTCGGGCTTCTCGTCGAACAGCTGCCCGTAAGCGCGGTTGCTTTCCCGCTCGATCCGCTCCGAACCGACGACAGGCTTGCCGTCTTCATACGAAGCCCCGGCGCTGACAGTGTCCAGATCGGACTGCCAGGCCATCATGCGGGACGCCGCCGTCAGCATGGCATGCTCGTTTTCGATCCCGCCGGCCGAAGAGGCGACTATTCCGGGACAGCCGCCGCGGGATTCGATCTCCTTGCAGATCTCGGCAATCGAGTGAAGCAGCCGTTTCGCCTCCAGCTCTTCCGCGCGCAGGACGGGACCGCTGCACTCCCTGGCGCTCGCGGCAAGACGGCCGGCATGGCAGAATTCCAGCTGGAGAAGACGGCCGAGACGCTGGCCGAAAGGAGAATCGCACAGCTCGGCCTGGCGCAGAGCAAAGCTCGCAAGCGAGGAAACATGCGACAGATAGCGTCCTTCGGAAGGAACATGTCCGCTGCCGTACCACAGCTTTGTCGCGGCACGGCGCATATGGCCGTCAAGAGACCGCACGCTGACCTGTGTCTCGAAAAGATCTTCTTCGCCTGCGTCGCGAAGAAGATCGAGAATGCGCGTCGCATCGGAGGCCGGAATGATGTCGTGTCCGTTTTCGCCAGCCTGCAGGATCGCGGCTTCGGCCTCGACGCACGCGCGGTCGAAGCCGGCAAAGTCGATGTCGCGGCCGTGTCCGACGCCGGAAAGCGCCACCCTGTCGGTAGCTTTGGCGCAGGCGATGAGAAACCGCCTGAAATCAGGCGGCAGGGAACATTCAGTGCTCGCCTTTTCCAGCTCGGAAAACAGCGCGGGAAGGTCGCGGTCGCGCCCGATAAACGCTTCGGCCGCCAGAGACGCTTCTTCACGGCTCATTCCCCGGGCCGAAAACCAGTCCGTTGCCTCGGACATGCGAATCTCGTCGGAAGAGGTGGCCGCCAAATACAGGAGATCCTTTGCAAGAGATTCGTCTGACAGCAGTTCTGCCGTTTTCGCCGGCCAGCCGGAACTGGCGTTTTCGGCGTTTTCGGCCTCCATCTGCAAGTGAATCTGACTGAGCCGGCGCGGATCGAGATCCGCGATCTTTTTCCGCCTGACACGGAAGAAACGGGCGTCGTTGGTGGCGATGTTGCGGGCTGTGGCTGTGAAGGCGGAAGCGATACGGAGCCGCCTTGCAGTTTCTTCATTCATTTGGTTCATTGGTTTTCTCCGCGGTTGCAGTCTCTGAAAGATCTTTCCTGATCATGTCCATCAGTTCAGTGATGGCGATCGATGCGGCCGTCTGCCTGGCGGCGAGCATGCCATGCTTGGCCAGTGTCACACGGGTCGAACCCGGATGACCCCTGCCAAGGCTTCGGTCCATGCCGATGGCCATTTGCGAGTAATCCCAGAGAATGTCCTCGAACCTCTGCTGCATCGCGATGAGGATGCGGGGGGACGGACTCTGGCAGGGATCATGGACTTCGCCCACGGACTCGTGGTCGGCAGGCTTGTCTTCGGCTTTGTCGTCGACAATTTCGTACATTGCGTCCTCGCCGGTGCTTTCATGCTCGTGGGCGGTGTCGGCGGCGGCGGTCAAGTTCCGAATCAGGTCTTCTTCGTCGCTCATGTCGTCAGCCTCAAATAGTTCACTGGTTGACAAGGAACATATACGTTCGTCTCGCGGATGTCAAGCCGTTTTTCGCAATTCCCTGCTTCGATGACGTAGATCGTGGCCGTTTTGATCATTTTGCCTAAATTTGAGATTTGGGCTTGACAATCAAATTTATTATGCTACATTGCCAGATTTGAATGGCCGCGGCGCTGATATAATGTACAGGGTCCTAACATTCAGTGCACACCCCTGAACGCCCCTGGACGGTCCTAAACGCCCCTTGCCGCGTTCCCTGGCAAAGTTAGCTGTAATCCAGCCTCGGCGTTGCCGAGAAACTGGGCAATATGCATCAAGCTCTCTCCCAGTTTCTGAAGCAGTACATTTCCATCCACTGCCCCTTGATGCCCTGGTATGGCTGGTAGAATAGGAGTTCGGGGTCGAGGGTCGCGAAGGGGAAGTCTCCGAACTCGTAGTCGACGTCCCTCCAGCCGAACCTGTCTACCTGCTTGACGGTGACCGCCACCAGCGCCTCGGGGTTGTCCCTGAGGGCAGCTTCGGTCGCGAGGACGTGCGAGGAGGTCAGGGTGCCGTTGTAGTCGAGATGCACGGCATTGAACTCCGGGAGCTCGATATCCCGCTGGCCGAGCAGCAGGTCGTCTATGTCTGCCTTCACCACCGGGATGACGCCTCCGACCTCTCCCCGCTGGAACAGCCGCTTGAAGAATGCCCTGAGCCTTTTTGCCTTCTTCCTCTCGACGCCCAGGCAGTCCGGGTAGTCGAAGTCGAATCCGTTCTCGATCAGGGCGTGGATCTCCCTGCCGTTTCCCGGGAGGCTGAGGAATCTGAGGTCGAAGTAGCCGAGATCCTGGAGCTCTTCCTGGAACATCTCGCAGGCTTCGACCTTGCCGGCGGTCTCGTAGGGCCAGAGCTTCTTCGTCCAGATGTCGAAGAATTTTGTCACGAAGAACTTAGAAGGTTGTTTTTCGCGTCCGGCACAGCATGCGCATCTCGTTCCTAATTTGCCTCTCGCGCGGACTGTAGCCCACCATTCGTGTCCGCACGTGTGGCATCGCCACATGACCTTTTTACAGCTTCCCGAGACGTAATCTGACGGTTTTTTCTGATTGTCGGGATGCCAGTCTTTAACCAGCTCGGGAAAATCAAGGGAGAAATTCCGCGTATCGGTTGCTATCCTGCCGCAGCAGGAAATGCAACGGTGATACTTGCCATATTTCGTGTCGTGGCAGATTCTTGCTCCAGCAGTGCCCGTCCATTCATACCCGCATTTATGGCATCTCCATTTTACCTTCTTGCTGCTTTTCGGCGTAATGTCCGCGGGGGAGAAGTCGTTGTCGGGGTGCCAGTCCTTGACCAGTTCCGGGTGCGAACGGGCGAAATTGTTGTCAGGCGTTGCGACTTTTCCCGCGCAGGCCGGACAACTGCCGCTTTTGCTTCCCGACGCATTTGTTCTCGAGTTCGGAGATGTTTCCCAGGCATGTCCGCACTTATGGCATTTCCACTTGACAAGGGCGGTGCTTCCGTATGTGATTTCTTTCGGGTCTACCTCGTTCTCGGGGGCCCAGTCCTTCATTATTTCCGGGTGTGTTTCACAGATGTTATTGAATTCTGTGGCGACACGCCCGGAACAGCTTGAACAGCAATATGTGTAGTAGGGAGCGGCGATCCATTCGTAGGTGCAGACGGGACATTTCCATTTGGCCTTTTGGTTGCTTTTCCTGGTGACCTCGTACGGGCTTTTTTTGTTGTCGGGATGCCAGAGTTTCGCCAGTTCAGGGTCGCTTACCGCCAAGTTGTTGGTGGGGGTGGCGACTCTGCCTGAGCATGCCGGGCAGCCATTTCCGCGGACCCTGTCTTTCGGAGCGGCTCGCCATGCATGCTGGCATATGCGACACTTCCACTTTACCCGCCTGCCGCTCCCGGGGGTTATTTGCGTCGCCTTTATCCTGTTGTCGGGATGCCATTCTTCTGCAAGGTACGGCTCGGCCACCTTCAGATTGAAGGAATTGCTGGCGACCCTCCCGATACATGCGGCACATCCGCTCCCCTTCCAGCTCCTGTTTGAAACGCTCGTTTTCCATTCGTGTCCCTTGTCGCATCTCCACCACACTCTTTTACCGGAGTACGGCGTCACGTCCGTCGGCTTCAGGTCTCCGTTCTTCGTCGGATGCCATTCCGCGGCGACCTCGGGGAATTCGGTCTGGAGGTTGTATTCTGGCGTGGCTCTGCGTCCCATTATCTCTCCTTTTTCTTCCCCTCGTCGACGGGCGCCCCTTTCTCGCAGTCTTCGGTTTTTCTAGAGTACTGTTCGTCGATCTGCTTCAATGTCTTTTTCAGCCACTCCGGCATACGCCATTGTCCGTGATATGTCGTATCGAGTCCGCACCCCGGACATTTGACCCTAACTGTCTCGCTCGCCTCTCCTCTGTAGACTTTCCGCTTCCACTTGCCGTTGACGCGTGTATAGTGCCGGTCTACGTGTTGCCGTTCTTCTCTCTCGATCTTTGCCCGGGAGTGGTCACACGCGGGGAATTGCCTATCTCCATAGCCCGGTTCTTCTTTCCAGCCTACAGGTATGTAGTAGCAGGGCACGGACTCCTGTTGCCCCCACTCGACCCTGAGTTCGGCCGCGTTCTTTTTTGGCGGATAGTTGGCGATATCGAGATGGCAGACGAGAAGTGTTCCGTTTTGGTGTTCTACCCGGATCATCACGCATCCGTTCTTTGGTGCGATCGGCTCTTTGACGACGATGCCTGGTTTTGAAACGAGACCTGCTCCAGCGGATTTGAGGAGCAGTACGACCGCCTGTCCGACCTTGAGTTTCTTGGCGTCTCTCTTTTTCATGCCTCCCTTCACTCGCCCTACGATAGCACGCCTTGTTCCGATGTCAAGTCGATGTTGCCGAGTTTCTCGGCAAAGTTAGCTGTAATCCAGCCTCGGCGTTGCCGAGAAACTGGGCAATCAGGAGTTCATGCGTTTTCGAGCATTTCCCTGACTTTGTCGAGGTGTGCCCGGTCCTGCGGCTTGCCGCAGGTGTTCAGCTTCACGAACAGGCGCAGTATTTGTTCGCGCGTCGGGTTCTCGATCTCGGCAACCGAAACGATGTAGTTGTCGAAATGGCTTTGATCGCGGACCGTCATCTGGTGATAGGTCAGCCCTCGATACTCGAAACGGCCCTCGTAGAACTCGCACAAGGCGCTTAGGCGCTGTTTGCCGTCGACAATCTCGTACATCACGTCCTCGCTGTAGCCGCGATGCGCGAAGGTGAATTTGCCGATGTCGACGTGCGTATAGATCGAGTGGATCAGGGCCACCTTGTCTTCGTGGTCCCAGACCAGTTCGCGCTGGTAGTCCGGCTCCATGTCGACGCCGAAGTGATAGTACATGCCCAGGACGCCGCGAATGTCGCGTTGGCTGAAGCGCAAAAGGAGATCGTCGCGGTAGCTGAGCACCTTGGTGTCTTTCGGGATTGTCGGGCTCACGTCGCACCAGGCGACATAGACTTCGCCTTTGTCGACGAGAGTCTTGCCGCGCTTTTCCTGCTCGCTCATGCGGTGCACCTTCAGCACACGGCCCTCTTCGAGCACTTCAAGGACGCGCGTGTGCTGCCAGCCTCCATAGCGCACCGCCTCTCCCGGTTTGTATAGGATTGTCGGTTCGGGGATGTGTTCGTCCATCGTCGCACTGTATTCGGGGGTTTTCGCCTTTTTGCGTTTCATTCCGCTAGTTCCTTTCTTTTCCGTACTATAGCATGTCTTTCATACATGTCAAGCCAATATTGCCGAGTTTCTCGGCAAAGTTAGCTGTAATCCAGCCTCAACGTTGCCGAGATTCTCGGCAATCCGCAGTTTCCGCCTCCATTCGTCCCAGCTTGTAGGCCAAGAGGCCCAGGGTCATTGTCAGCACATAAAGGGTTGTACAATTGTCGAGCACCATATGCCCGACGTCGCTCATGGCTTTTCTTGCCTCGACGGAATCCGTTCCGTTCTCCTCTATTGTCTTCAGGACTTCTTCCAGCCTTTCAGCGGCTGTTTCTACGGGCACGACGAGTTCGGCCCCCTCAAGGTAGTCCATGACAGTTGCCATGACATCCTTTACGCTTTCCGCGTGATTCGCAACAGTTTGGGCAAGATCTTCGGCCCGGCTGAACATGGCATGGCATTTCAGAGTGATTTCGGAATCGGTCATTTGCTTTCCCGTCCGGATTTGCCGACGCTCTTTTGTCGGTCCGTTCGTTGCGTCGCGCCTTGTTCCTTCTTTCCGCAGGACGGCTGTGTCGCCGTCGGGGAGGTCGAGCCGGCGTCTAGATTTCGATCTCTTCGTCCGTTCGCAGCCTTGAGGCTTCCTTCAAGACTTCGAGCTCCTCTTCTGCAAGAGGGGAGTCGTCGACTGGCTCGGACGAGATCAGGGCGGTTAGAGTGATTTCCTGTCCGGCTTCAGGCGCCGTTCCGCCTATAAACCATTCTTTTCTGTAAGCTTGCCTCAGGGGTTTGCCGTCGATCTCGAAAACAATAAACACCTTGTCCTCGGTCACCTGGGTCACCTCTCCCGCCAGGGAGTCAATGGCATGGACTCTTTCTTCACGCCTGTCCGTCAAAGTTGCCAGCAGTTCGGAAAGCGCCTTCAATTGCTGTGCAATTACAGCAAGCATTCTTTTCTCGACGCAGGTTTGCGGATCTGTATCTTCCATGTCGGCTTCCTGTCTGTTTTGCCGAGTTTCTCGGCAAAGTTAGCTGTAATCCAGCCTCAGCGTTGCCGAGATTCTCGGCAATTCGCAGTTTCCTCGCCTTGGCGTCCTTCGTGGCGTTGCGGGTAGTTGTCCGTTCCTGTTTTCTTTATGCCGAGATCTTCGCGCTTTTCTTTCAATCGTTGGATTTCTTTCATCAGTACGCGATCGAGCTTTTTCTTGTTACTCCATCCGATCTTGGCATTGGGTTTCCTGACATGATAGACGATATTTCTTCCGATCTCAGCCAGCTTGGCCAGCTCTGCCAGTCGTTTCAGGGAGCTTCCGAGTTCCAGCGCTTTTGCGACGAGCCGCCTGGTTTCGTCTCCCGCCATGCGCGTTCCCGGGAACTTGATGTCTTTGCCGATTTTGTGGACGTATGCGGTGGAGATTCGAAGCATTTCGGCTATTTCCGCAATCGAATGGTTTTTGGCGAGTTTCTCGACTCTTTTTCTGTAGATCGACGCCTTTCTGGAGGGAATGCCGCGATTTTTGAGCGTCGTCCGCACTTGGCTGATGCTGCAGTTCGTCGCGGCGGCGATATTGCGGAGTTCTTCCAGTCCCTCCGTTCTTCTCCTGACGATGTCTTCCTGCACGTCCGCAGGGATTGTTCGCCGGGAATTTTTCGGGGGCGGGTCGAAGAGTCTTTCGTGTATGCTGACGATGTTTTTCAGGGATGTTTTGACAGTTTCCGGCCTGCCGACGTATTCGGCGGCTTTCACGACGGAGGGCTTGACTCGATATTTCCTGCAGTAGTTCAGGATTCTTTTTTTGAGTTCGTCGGTCGGGAATGTGCCGTCAATACCGTATTTCCCGATGATCTGGACTCCTCGTTCGCAGCAGATTCCGTGATCCTTGCAGATTCGGGTCAGCGACTTCTTGGCTTCGAGGAATTCGACGGCGATGTTCCGGTCTCGCTTCCCGTTTTTCGTTTTTCCCGGCTTTTCCGGTTTTCTCGGAAGGGACTCGTTTTTTTCGAGAATGAGCCGGATGCAGATTCTGGTGGCCTTGTTGAGTCGGCGGCCTGCCACGGCTCTTTCGACAGTTTGCGGCGCCAGCCCGTATTTTTCCCCGATTCTCGAGATGACAACGTCTTTTCTGCGGCAGTATTCCGCCAGTTTTTCCCTGTCTGCGGCAGTCAGCGGGGCTCGTCCGCGAATTTCGTCGGGCATGTCGTTCTCCTTGTATGCCCTACGATAGCATGTCATTCATGAATGTCAAGCCCTTTTCGCCGTTTTTCGGATGAACGCGGTTGTTGAGCCGCGTTGTGCGTTCGCCGTTCAATCTTTCGGTCCCGCCGCCCTGAACGAGACGTAGAGCGTGGCCTTCTTGGTTTTCGTGAACGCTCCGTCGAATTCTTCTCGGGAGACGTTTCCCAGCTCGGCCTGCTTCTTGATGGTTTCCAGGTCTGGCGACCCGACGCTCGCGATATGCGGCTCGAGCGCCTTTTCAAGGCCGTCCCACTTCGCCGCCTTCTTCTTGTCGAACTTCAGGATGCTTGCATACCGGTTTCCGAGCCTGGATCTCAGCTTTTCTTCGTCGTATTCGATGATTTCGGAGAGCCTCAGCCTGAGGACCGCCTTTTCTCCTCCGATCCTGACGGTTGCGGTTTTTCCTCCGGCTTCGAGCACGGCGACCCTGATTTCTTCCCTGAGCTGTTTTCTTTCCGCCTCGAGCTTCTTTTTCTCCTCGCTGACGGCATTGAGTTCGAACTCGGTTTTTCTGAGTTCCATGCACCGTTCTCGGAGGCTTTCGTCTTTGTCGAGCATTTCCGGCGCGTCAGACGACATCGTCCGGGATGCTTCGTTGTCGAGTTCGTCCGCGATCATCTTCGTCTCTTGCGTCGAATGTGGTTCGTCAGTCATGTTGAGCCTCGGTTTTCGTTGGACGGATTATGCCAAGCTGTTTACAAACCTGCGCGGCCATGTCTCTCGCCCCTTTTTCGTCAATTTGCTCAAAGGCTGCCTCGGCTTTGTCCCAGCTTGCGTCCGTGTCGTCCTCCCATTGCAGGGCGCAGGAGCATACTCCCAGCTCTTCCGGGGAGAAAAACACCCGTATTTCCGGGTTGCCGTCTTCGCCGGCGTCGATCTTCACCAGCACCTGATCTTTGTCCGTTCCGTACAATTTTGCAAACATCGTCATTCTCCCTTTTGCTTTTCGTTTTTCAATCGGAACAAGGCACTTTGCACTATTGTCGTTCCGCCGAAACATCAGTTTCGGCATTGTCACAAAGAATTTTCGTCAATCTTCTTGGCCTGTCTAATTAGCGAAATCATTGTTCTCCGCTGATTGGGCGGCAAGCGATCATTGCGCCAAGAAACCCCATCTTTGTCTCGCTTCTCGAAAAAGCCTCTCATGGTCTTTGTGAGCCTTTCAATTTTTGCGTATTCGTGTTTCAATTCGTATTTCCTTTTCATTGCGGTTGTTCTGCGACGCTTTCCGCATTGCGGTCGAGGACCTTCTGCAGGTAGAGGTCGAGGCCTTCGCGCACAGCCCATTTGGATGTTGCAAGTTCGGGGCACTTCCTGAGGTTGGCGAGCCAGTCGCCGAAGAATTTCCTGGTGAGTTTCGATTCCTTCTCGCAGGTGCCGTCCGGAAACAGCGCCTGTGCGACGACAGCGCTGCCGACCGCCTTTTGCCGAGGCGTTCGCTCCTTTGGGGCGTAGAGTTCGTGTACGGCGCGCTCAGCGGCGAGCCAGTTCTGTTTCGCTGTTTTCTTTTCGTCCTTCAGCCTTGTTGCGGCGATTCTGACGATTTCGGCCATGAGGTCGACGGCCATGTCGGGGTTCGCCTCGACGGCCTTGGCGCACAGGGTGAACAGGTCCTCCCGAAGTTCCCGTTCATTGTCCCGGTTCAGGAATTCGCGGATTCTCTTCTGTCTTTCAATGTATTTTTCCATGTCTTGTCCGGCTCCATTTTCGGACACGGGACGAATCTGATTCATTCCGGGGACGGCCGGAATTTTGCAGGTTCCTTGTAGCATGTGTCGGCATTGCGTTTCGGCCTTCCTTTGGCATCCAGGATTTCGAATTTGCGGGGTTGCAGAGAGACGCGCTTGCCCAGCAACATGCTGGCGATTTTTTCCGCCTCTCTCGAGGCTTCTTCGCGATCGTCCCTGCTGGCGAGGATGCATTCTTGCCCTCCCGAGGTGACCGCTCTCACGTACCAGCCGTATTTTTCCCGGCTTGGCTTCTCGACGATATCTATGATCTCGATGTTTCGGGCGTGCACCGCTCGTCCGTGGAGGTCAACTGTCCATGCCATGTTTGTTCTCCAATATCCTGAATTCGTTTTCTTCGTCGGGCACCTGCCTGACGAGTTTGACCTGTCTGCACATTCTCGTCCCGGCTATTGTCGCGCATGCGCTTCTTTTGAGGGAATCCGACGCCTTGTGAGGGTCGATTGCCTGTCTGACGGTCAGGGAGGCGAGCTCGCAGAGGGGGATGATCTTCACGCCTTCGAATTCGCCTCTGATCTCGCATTCAAATATTCCGTGCTCGGGTTTCGCCAGACATGTCGCCCTTCCGAGACCTGAGTACACGTAGAGCCCATATCCGGCGGCTTCCATGACGCCGTCGCCCGAGACCCATTCTCCGATTTTGTACTGGACGACCAGGTTTTCGTTGAATGCGGCGACTCTGGGGGACCTGAGGCGGCCGTCGAGAACCTTGTAGTACTTCACGAGTCTCTTGTCCTTTTGTGGCAGTGCCGGGGGCTCATTTTCGCCCCTGTGTCTCGGGGCAGAGCGTCTTGCGGTATGCTTGCCTCAGTTTTTCGGCGTATCCGGGAGCCAGCTCGATCACGTTCTCCTGCAGAAGCAGCGGATGGTGCGAGGCGACGACCACTTGGCCTCCGGCCCTGCAGATTGCCTCGAAGCCCGAGAGGAGTTCTTCGATGCCGGCGATATCCTGTCCGCTTTCCGGCTCGTCGATCAGGACGGTGTCGCCCTTTTTGAGCGGCATGCTGAACAGGGCGGCCTTCAGGATCTCTCCGTGCGACGAGAAGCGGGCTCGGATGCGCAGCGTCATGTTCAACATGCTTCCCGGGGGGTCTGCAGAGGAGCGGGGATTCATCGTTTCGGTGTCGAAGAAACGCGTCTCTCCGCTGTCTGACCGGTTTTTCGCGCAGCGGTCGCACGAATGGATGGCCTTCAGCATCATGCTTTTCCCCGAGCCGTTAGGCCCGCACAGCGCGGTAATGCCTTCGGGGATGGAGAAGACGGGTCCTCCCCTGACTTTGCCGGCATGGTAGGGACAGAGTTGCAGTTTTGCGATCACGTTGTCGTTTCTTCTTCACGAAAACTGCAGGGAAGCCCGTGACGACGGCCGCGGAGGCGTCAATGCGGCTGTTCTCCCGTTTCGGATTCGTCGGGTTCGCCTTCGACGGCTTCTTCCTTGGCTTTTTCGGCTTCTTCGGCGGCTTTCATTACGGCTTCGGGGTTTCCGAGCCTTGTGCGGTGGTAGCAGCGGTAGGGGTCGAGGATATTGGCTTCCGCAAAACATTCCCTGGTCATGTAGAGTCCGTTTCCGTCTTCGCAGACGACGACGTCGCTGAAGGTTTCGCGGGTGGTCATGTCGTGCTTGGCCCGGCGGCCGTTGGGCTTTCTCATGCCGGGCGCGAGGGCTTTGGTGACGGTCACGGGTTCTTCGACGCGATGCCTGATCCAGCTTTTGTCCGAGCTGTAGCGTTGAGCGTCGACGGTGCTTTCTTCTTTTTTCTTCTGTGCTGTCTTTGCCATGGCTGTGTTTCCTGTCCGGGGGTCTGTTTTTTCTTTCTTGCCTTTTCGGACAACTACCATTGTTGCCGCAAAGGCGCCGAACATGGGGAATTTAGCGCGCGTTTGACGGTTGTCAAGCCTGTTTTCGTCAGATTCCCGGCTTTTCGCCGATCTCGTCTTCGGGTTCGAGGAGGTGCAGGATGGTGAATACGAGGACGTGTACGGCGTTCGAGCCGACGGGGACGACCTTGACCACGTCTGCGAGGGCGTCGCGCGTCTGCGGGGCGTCCATGCCCTTCTCGCGGGCGGTTTCGACGTAGCGCTCGATGACGCGGTTCGAAGGGTCTTTGAAGTCGGTGGCGAGCCCGGCTTCCAAGAGGTAGCCGTAGATGAGGTAGGCGATTATTTCCTTGTCGTGCCTTTCCGCCTTCCTGGCGTCCCTGATCGTCCTGACGAGGTCCTTGACGCGGTTGTCCAAGGCGCGGGCTCTTGCTGTCTGGTCTCTATCCATTGTTCCTGTCCTGTTCGGCTGATCAATAGCAGTCGTCGCCGATCCAGATGTTGGGGTAGTCGGTGTGCAACGTCCTCGGAGTCCGCTCCTCTGCCGCCGTTGTGCTCCGCACGCCTTCGGATGATCCTCCTGTGGGAGCCTGCGGGTAGAGGATTTTCCTCAGTCGCTCCTCGTACCATCCTCCTCGGCGCGCCGGGACTGTTGCTTCGGCTTCCTCGGGCGCACGGGGTCCTGGAGCGTCGGGCTTCTCGGCGAGCTCACTGGCCAGCATTGCCGAGGTTGCGACGATCACGACGATGAGCAGTACGACTGTCATGTTTTTCTTGCTCCCATGTCAGGTAAAAAGGTCGAGATCGATGTTGTCTTCCCTCCACAGGCCCGGGACGTATCCTTGGGTCTGTTGAGGACGCCATGCTCCCTCATTCTCGCGTCATTGCCCGGGCTCATCCTGCTTTCCCTTGTTCGTTTCGTGTCTGAGTCTGCATGCGAGGATTCCTATGGTCAACGTGAGGACATGCAGGGTGGAGTTGTTGTCGGATACCATGTGGCCGAGTTTTCCGAGGGCCTGTGATTCCTCTTCGGAGGCCGGGCCGTGCTCCTCTTCTGCCTGGCCTGTGCTACGGTGGTCTTGATTTCAAGGAGTGCCTCGAGCTCTTTTTTCTTCAGCGCGGTCATGGTTCGGTTCTCCTTTCTGGCGTCGGCGGGGCCCGTACATCTTACAGCAGCACTCCCTGTATTCTCCGGCGGGTGACGTTGCCGATCCACTCCTGGTTCTGCGAGTACCAGTCGAGCGTGAGCCTGAGCCCCTCTTCGAACGTCACTTCGGGCTTCCAGCCGAGCTCGCCCATGATCTTGCGGGCGTCCATGGCGTAGCGGCGGTCGTGTCCGGGGCGGTCCTTGACATGCTCGATGAGGCTTTCGGGCTTGCCGAGCCAGTCGAGGATGGCCCGGATGACCTCGAGGTTGGTCTTCTCGTTGCATCCTCCGACGTTGTAGACCTCGTCGGTCCCGCCCCTGGTGAAGGCTGCCCAGATCGCCGAGCAGTGGTCGGCAACGTAGAGCCAGTCGCGGACCTGCATCCCGTCGCCGTAGACCGGCAGCGGCTTGTCGTGCCGGGCGCTACTGAACATCAGGGGGAGCATTTTTTCGGGGAACTGGTATGGCCCGTAGTTGTTGGAGCATCTGGTGATGACGGTGTCGAGTCCGTAGGTGTGGTGGAATGCGTGGACGAGATGGTCCGCGGCGGTCTTGCTTGCGGCGTACGGGGAGTTCGGGCAGAGCGGGGTGGTTTCTGAGAATGGCGCGTCTTCGGGTTCCAGCGAGCCGTAGACCTCGTCGGTGGAGACCTGCAGGAACCGCTTGACTCCGGCGTCAATGGAGGCGAGGAGCAGGTTGAGGGTGCCGCCGACGTTGGTCTCGACGAAGATGTTCGGCTCCTCGATGGACCGGTCGACGTGGCTTTCGGCGGCGAAGTTGATGATGCCGCCGATGTTGTGCTTCTCGAGCAGGTCGGGAACGAGTTCGCCGTCGCGGATGTCGCCGCGGACGAATGTGTAGTTTTCGTCGTCCTCGCATCCGGCGAGGTTCATGGGGTGTCCGGCGTAAGTCAGGGCGTCGAGGTTGACGACCTTGACGTCCCTGTGTTCGGCCAGGATCATCCGGATGAAGTTGCATCCGATGAATCCGCAGCCTCCGGTTACGAGGATCGTTTCTTGGATCATGATTCTCTCCTTTGTCGCGTCAGCAGTCGAACGGCGTCTTTCTGTACCTTATGGTCAGGTCGGCGCTCATTTTGTCGGCCACCATTCTGGCCATGGGCCTCGGCCGGCGTACACGTCGCGCGCCTGTCCGCAATGTGGATGCTGCGACACCGGGAACCGGAATGGAGAATCGTTCAAGTGTATCGGCTGTGGCCACGCAGCCGATGCCGACTTCGTCGGAGCGCTGAACGTGAAACGACTCGGTTCAGGCGGGAGCCTAGAGTCCCCGCAGATCAAAAAGGACTGAATAGAGATTCTTTTATTCAAAGTTCAACTCTTTTCCACTATGCAGAAGCAGTTGTGCGGTTCGTAGAAGTATCTGGTATGCGGCGTGATCGCCCAGCCGTCGTCGAGGAGCTGCTCGATCTTTTCATGGAAGGATCGGAGATCGCGTGTTTTGACGACTTTCTGTATCGGACTTTCGAGGTCGCCGAGGTTTCCGAGAGCGACGCCTTGCTTCTCGACGTCGCCATTGCCGTAGACGGTGTAGGCGCCTATCGCGTGCGGTTTCGTGGGGTTATCCATCATGTTGTTCCTGTTTGCCGCGTTTTTCAGCAATCAGTGCCGTGGGCGAATCTGACCGGACGTTGCGTTTCTCTTTTGTCTTCTGCAATCTATCGCTTGACAGGTCGGTGTCAAGTCGATTGTGACATAATCAAGGCAGGATGCTGTTCTTCGAAGCGGAAAATTTCCTCGTCGGGCGAGAAGTCCGTTCTTCGTCCGGAGCGGGGCAGTTCACTTGATTCCTATCAGATATGGTCCCGAGTCTGCGAAGTCGTCCACCATCCTGACCTGCGGGTTGACGAATTCGATGATTCCTATTCGGAAGATCGTTTCGCGTCCGTCGGGATGGAGCTTCGAGCTGTGTTCGCGGACATAGTCGCACATCTCTGCATAGTTCAGGTCGGAATGAACGGGCACGGCCTTGCAGCCGTTGCCTGTGAGAACGTACCGGAATTTTGTGCTGCAGTTCTTCATGGCAACTCTGCATTGTCGGCGATCACGTGGATTTCGAAGAGGGGCTCGACGTTGACGACGGGGCCGCAATTCCTGACGTGGAGCGGAAGCAGGGCCCTGATGGCTTCGCGGGATTTGGGCGCCATGGGGTAGTCGACGCATTCCTGGGACAGGATGCCGTCGGGGACTTGCAGGGCGCATTTCAGCAGCCTGTCGCCGTAGAGTACGGTGACGAGCCGGTTCACGTGATTATCCATTTGGTTCTCCTCGGGATTGGGCCTGCGGTTCCACCGCTTGACGTCGCCGACGTCGTAGAGCTGGGCCGCGGACTCGTAGCAGTCGTTGCCGGGATGCTCGTAGAAGGCGCCGTGGTGGTCGTCGGTGAAGATCATCTCCTTGCCGCAGAACGGGCACGGCTTGGGCTTGGCGGCCTTCAGCGCTTCGTATTCCTCGTCGGTCATGTCGTCGTAGGCCATCTCTATTTCTCCAGTTCAAGATATAGCTCATTTCTCGTCTTTCCACGGTACGTACACAACGTGTAGCTGCCTGATCTCGCATTCGGGATACAGTTTCCTGTTGATGCGTTCAGCGACTTCCCTGTTCTGGTTGCACTGGGCGGCATGTCCGCGGTAGAACATAATCTGTTCGTCGATAACCGCCCACCACGCATCGACGACGACCCGGAAGATGCCGTTGCGGGGCGTCGTGGCGGTCTCGATGTCGACGAACTCGATGTGTTCTTTGAAGCTCGGCTTCATCCTACAGCCTCCCGACTTCTGGATGGGGCTCGCCCGTCCATTCGGTTTTTTCAGCTTGACTGGATCCATATTTTTTCTGCAGCCGGATCAGTTCCGCGCGTTCGGCCGCTTCGGTTTCGGCCTTTTTCCGGTCCTCTTCATGGCCGCAGTGGATGGCCTGTAGCCGGGCGATGTCGATTTTTTGGACGTGCTGGGCGGGAATGGCCCAGGCTTTGGCCAGGTGGAGATGCCTGCTCGGGTCGACGGCGGACCACTCGTTCTCCCCGTCGGGATAAGCGACGTGGTCTTCGATTTGCTTTTGTTCGCTTCTGGGGTCTTGCGGATCGGTCTCGAACCATTCGATCGCGATTCCGCAGTCGATGGAGTTCTTGCAGCCTTCGGCCTTTTGCTGCTTGACGATGAAGTACTTCATTTTGTTCCTTTTCGGTTTCTATTTCAGGTCTTCGACGTCGCCCCATGTCGCGACTTCCCAGAAATAGACGTAGAACGCGCCGTTGCCGGCTTTGGGATGGGCGATGGTGAAACGCTGCCGCGACACCGTGACATACACTATCAGAACGAGGAGGGCATACATTGCTGTCAATGCGATCTTCTGTTTCGGCGACTTGGCTTTCTTCTTCATCATTGGTTTTCCTGGTTCGCTGGAATTATGCAATGTTGTCTCGGAACCAGCGCCAATGTGCAGCCTTCCACAGCTCGGGTTCTCGAGCGTCTTCCCGCGACGGGGGGAAGACAGTATCCTCCCCGTCCATTTCAAGTTGTCGCACGTGTTTCTCGTGCTTTTCGCGCCAGTCAAGTGCCGCCGCGATTTGGCTGCTCGTAATAATCTCTGCAAGAAGTTGCATCGGTCGTCCTCCCTGTTCAAATTCAAGGCGTAAGTTGTCGGCGACGAGCCAACGGCGTTGAAACTCATCGTCAGGATATTTGCACCAGTTCGCTGGACCTAGATGCTCTTCGAGCCACGCCGTCCTAAAAGCGCCAGTCGAGTACATGCATCCCTTCGGCATCGTTTTCGGCTTGGGATCTACGGGACGCCAGATCCAGATCGGATTGAGGGGCTTGCCGCAAAGCGGGCAGGGCTTCCCCGTAGACACAAACTCGCAGGCTTGCCGATACTGCTCGGGTCTTTCATCGCGATAGGGGTCGAGTATCCAACCGCCGCACTCGCAGCACTCGGATTCGTCCTCTTTCATCAGTCGTCCTGCTGCTTGTTTTCGTCGGGTTCGATCCACTGAAATTCAGAGTCACCCGTAGCGGGGTTCGTTGTTATCCACTCGGCGTAGCCGCGCTCGCAGGCTTCCTTGCGGAGCCTGCGATGCGGGCCGAAAAAATTCTCGAACAGAGTTGACCCGACGACCCCGATACAAAAACCGACAAGAAGCGCGGCCACGATCAATCCCAATGGAGAAGGCTCGGCAGGAATCCTGACCATCTCCACCTGTTCTTTCTGTGCCTCTTCAATCAGTTCCGACATACTCTTCTCTTTCGGGAAACGGCCTATTTTCTCTTCCATTAGAAATCTCCTTCAAGTCCTGTCTTGTCCCTGTGTTTACACGTACAACAGGGGAAAGACAAGCAGTCCAGCTCCTCGTCGGCTAGCTCAAACTTGTCGTCTGAACACGTCCGTTCTTGCAATGCCATTGCCTTGCCTTTCTGTCTTGGCCGACGAAAATCGCCAACCAAGATATTCACGGTACGCGGACAAGCCGCGCCCGTGATGTCAGTCGTGGGGTTTGCGGAAGCGTCCGCGCAACCACGGCACGATCAGCTTCCAAAACATCGTCGCCAACACTACCCCGTAGATCACTCCACGGACGTAGAAATAGCGAGGATCTTCCATTGTCCAATCTGTAAACATGTTTTCCTTCCCGTCTTGGCAGGGCCGAAACCTAACCAAGATATTGAGCGGACGTGATATGCGCGCCGCTCATGTTATTCGTTGGATGCTCGCACATCGTTGGATGTCAGCGATTGCAGCGTATCTACAATCACGTCGATTATCGCGTCAAACGTTTCGGCGTCCTGCTTGCAGCGAAAGTATGCGAGCGGCTCAAGCGTCGTGCCATGCATGCGGTAGAGGCACGGCGTCTTGCGATTCGGGAGTCGCGTCACGCCAAACTCAATTTTTCCGTGCGGGCCTTCGATTCTGCAGCTTTGATGTGCCATCAGTGGTCCTCCTGCCGTAGGCGGCCGCGTGCCTCACGCAACTCTGCGTTATGAATACGATTACTGCGTTTTGCGTGTGCTCTACGCATGTCGTCAAGGATCTCCATTGCAGCCGTGAAGCCGCCCTGAAACGTTTCAATTTCTTCCTCGTTTCTAGGTTCGTCCTCCATCAGCAATTGTATCGCCTTCTTTAGCTGTGTGTATTCGTGCTTAGTCATAACAAATTGCTCCACTCTGACGCTCAATCGCTGTGCTCTTTCGCGCAGGTGGGCATGATGTTCAGCCTATCCCACGCATCCAGTTCGCAGAGCATGTCCTCGCTGACAACGCGCATACCGGGGTCTTCGCAGCCCTCCACCCAATATCCGCCGTCGTGGTCGTACCGCTCGCACGAGTATTCGATGTCCAGTCGGTGAACCTTGCATTCATCCGGCAAATTGTCCGGTTCGGCCAACGTGTAGGAGTCGAACGGACCGCCGTATGTCGGGACCATGCCGCGCTCGGGGTGTTCGATCCACATGAAGAACGGTCTCAGCGTAATGGGGTCTCTGTCGGGACACCAAGGCTGAACAACCGAATCGACGTTATCATTCATTCCGCTTCGCTCCCTTCTTGAAATTCAACTTGATCGTTGGCGCGACGATTCCAAAGTGCAACTGCTTCTTCGTCGGTTCGTACATCGCAGTTTGTGCCTCCCCGCTCGTCTTGCTCCATCACGAAACCGGGACAGTTTGCATCCTTGCAGGAAGGATGTCGCCATGGGTTGCGAGAGGGGAAGTCGTTCTTGACGATCTCGGCATCTCCGCCACAGAAAGGGCACGGCAACAAATCAGTGGGGGTTGTCCCCATTCCGCCGCTTGTTTCTCGCTCTGCCATTTCAAACCTCACTTTTAGCGTTCGACTGTTTGATGTGGTCTTTCATTTTTCGCCTCCAGAGTCGCCGACAATCTCATCGGACGCGACGTCGTTATCGCGTCGCGGCCCATGGAGGACGGACTGACTGCACTTCTGACACGCACCGGCCAAATGGTTTGTCATCTGAAGGCACTCGTCACAAAAAAGCAACTCGTAGCGGTCGGCAATCGAGCTGCCGGCTTCAAGCGACGACTGAGGCCGTGCCGCTGCCAACTTGGATGCTGGGGCGACAGGGTGATTAGCCCTGCCGCCCGTGGTTGTGCTACCTGACAATGCCAGCAGCCCGCATCGCATTGGCCGCGTTCACGGCTGCCTGCGTGAATTTCAACGCATCGTCAGCCTTGCAGTCCTTGCTGGCCGCTTTCTCCGCGTTGACCTGCACCGCTTTCTTCAGTGCGTCTTTCATGGGGTTCTACCTCCCATTACTGCCCCGTATTGTTGCTGCGCCTGTCGGGTGGGGCATGCCCCAACAAGGCGCTTCAAGTGACGCCTAAAGGTGTGTTTGAGCTTGATCGTTAGCCTTCTCATTCCGGCGCATCCTCGCATTCCAGGCATCGCGCCAACCGAACGTGATTGCGCCAACATCAATCAGCCATAGTTTGCCGATGCCGTCAACGCCAGAAATGCCCCAGCGCACTGCGTACCAGTTGCTCCGGAAAAAGCAAGGAAAGGGCCGAAAACACAACACGCAGTGGCTAACCAGCCGATTCGCTATCGCTCGCATATGATCTCTCCCTTACCATGTTCGATCGCGCAACGGCACTCGTTTCAGCCTGTTCTTTGCCTTGCGAAACTCGCGCTGCACACGGTCAAATGCCGCCTTTCCGCCTGTCGTCATGGCCTCTGCCGTTTCTGTTCGCAGGGCGTCAAGTTCTGGCATGGTTTTAGTGTTTCGGATCTTCGTTGTCATCGTCTCAATATTCATGGTTGTTTCTCAGTTTCGCTCTTGACAGGTCGAATTGCAACCGTGCCAGTCGAGCACGCGCTTGATGCCCGGTTCTATTGCTTCGATCGTGCGACAGAGCATTTCGGCATAGATCTCGTTGTTTGTTGTCTCTATCGCATCGGCGGCCTCGAAGATTTCCTTGCGCGTCCTTCTTCTCCTGTATTCGAATTGGCGATTCATCGGGCATCTTTCGGGGACGCCCCATTTCCACGGCTCCCACGGACATGCGAGTCCGACCGAGCCGGTGAGCACTCGGGAACGGTGCTGTTCGGCCTCGCCGCGAGGGCATCGGATCCAGCCGCGGTTCTCGGCGTCCTCCTCGATCATCCGTTTGACCGACATGAGGTTTTTGAGGGACGCCTCCGTCTCCTCGATCCGCTTCTGAAGCTTTTCGGCTAGCACGGCCAGTTCCCGGCTTTCTCGGGGTCCGGAAATATTGTCGAGGTCGGGCCGCGTCATTTCTGTTCCTTGAGGTACACGTATGTTTCGTCGCCGCCAACAACGACGAACCTCTTGCCGCCGTGCATCAGGGTGTCGCCTTCGACGAGCTCGATTTCTTCGAAGTCGCCGTTCGGAGCGATGCTTTCGCATTTCGAACATGTCTTTTTCGTGGCAGGCTTGTCCCTCAGCTTTGTTCTTTTGAGCCTTACGGCTCCGCAGAGGGCGGTGAGGCCCTTGTTTTCGAACAGGTGGGAAACGCCCTTGACCGTCGCCCATTTCATGCCATTTTTTCCGCTCATTTTTGTTTTCCTCGGGAATTTCGCGCTTTTAAGCTTCAGTTGTCAGCGAGAGTCGCCATTGGCATTGTTCCGCCTTGAAGTTTTCTTGTCGAACCACTTTCTGAAATCTCTTGCCGCCCGCGACATCTCTTCCGTACACCAGTCGTCGTCGAGCATCTTGAGAAATGCCGCGCTGGCCTTCTGATTCAGTCGCAGCGTATGCCCCGGGATCAGGCCGTCTTCCGGATCCCAGTTGTCCATGATCGTCCTTGCCGCCTCGAGCAGATGGCCCAGGGCTCTCGGCCCCTTGACGTCGAGGATCCATTGTGCGATTCTTGTCGAGGCCTCGGCGGCGGCCTCCTCGTCGGAGCCGCTTCCTCGCTTGAGCTCGGCGTATTTGGTATTGCCGAGGATGTGCCGGAGTTCGCGCCTGTAGTATAGTGCGGCTTCGGAAAAGCCGGGTTCCCTGTTCATTGTTCTTCCTCCAAGCCCAGCTTGGCGGCCACTCGAGCGAGACTGTTCACAGTCTTGCGGTTCGTTTCGCCCAGGGGTCTGTCGGTCATCGAGGGGACGAAGATCTGGTCGCCTTCCGAGGGCAAATTGTCTAGGTAGTCGCCGTAGGCATAGACTTCCGCCATTTTGGCCAGCGCCTCGAAAAGCACGGCAAATATTGTTTCTTTGTCGAAGAGTTTGGCCTTGTCGAAATAGTCGGCCACGAGCTGCCTTATCTCGTCCGGCTCTCTGGTTTCGGCCAGCAGCATTTCCACGAGGTCGCGCGAGCGCCGGTCGCAGGCGTTCGCCCTGGGATCGCCAGATGTCTTTTCGAAGCGGTAGCGGCTTTCGTCGTCTTCAGGCATGTCGTTTTTCCTTGTTCCATTTGAGCGGCGTCCATCTCGCGACGAACCTGTCGGCTTCCCAGGGCGACTCTAGAATGAACGCCTCGTCAACGACGACTTCGAGCCGTTCGGTCCATGTGGCGGTTTCGAGCCAGCGGACCTCGTCGCCGATGGTCAGGGGGAGCCAGAGAAACGCAGTTCTCCGGCGGACGTCGCCCTCTTGCGGAATCTTCCGTCTCACGTGTTCGGCTCCTCTATTTCTGGCCACGCGGCTCCTCTCATGTTCTGAAGAGCCTTGAGGCAGTTGTCGGCATGTCCGTTGTCGTCCGCGGAGCCGGTGTTGGCGAGGCGCCGCTTCATCCTGTCGAAAAACGGCTTGACGGCGTTTTCGAAGGCTTCGGCGACGTCCTTCTGCTCCAGCAGGGGCTCGCCGTGGCGGTCGCGCCTGAGCTTCCCGCTCTTTTTTAGTTGCCGCATCTGCTCGACCACGCAGTTGCGGGCCTTGCAAACGTTCGTCTGGCGGAAGCCTATGAAGTCCGGATCGTTCGTCCGCATCCTTTCCGCTTCGTCGGAAACCCGCTGAAGGAGCCTGCAGTAGCCGATCGTCGGCGGCGGGGGCTGAGGCTGTTTCGGAGGGGCCTGGGCTGCCCGCCTCCAGGCTTTGACGGCGAGCTTCTTCGAGCTTCTCTTGGGTCCGCGGGCGTCACAACTCTTGTTGACGCATACCACCCTGTACCCGTCCTTGACACGCCGTCCCGAACGGATCGACGTGAAGTCCATGTGCACGGCTTCGGCCGTATTTTTTCCGCAAAACGGGCAAATCATGAAAGCAGCCCTTCTGTTTAACTATCGTAGTGTAGCGCATGTCATGCAGATGTCAAGTCAGTCGGCGGGAATTTTAGGCGTTTGCCCTGGCTATCGACTCCATGTATTCCCGGAGGCAATCGGCGCAGACGTTCTTCGGGCCGTCGATATCGCCGCTCCACCTGATGTCGATCGCGGCATAGGAGGCACGGTCGTCGTCCATTGTTAGGTTTGTGCCTTCTGTTGTGCGTATCAGCGGCACGTCCTTGCGGCGGCAGGCGTCGCAGCGGCCTCATAGCTAGTTTTCACATCTGGCTTTCATGGCGGAAGCCATCGTCTTTGCGATTGCGGTCACCAGCGGCACGACTACCGAATTGCCGAACTGTCTGTAGGCTTGGGTGTCTGAAACCACGATCTTAAAGTCCTTAGGGAATCCCATAAGGCCGGCACATTCTCGGGGAGTCAGTCGGCGCGGATTGGATCCATTGGGCATTTCGACGAGAATCTCGGAACCGTCCTTATGATAGCGGGCGCTCAGGGTCCGTGCGACGGAGTCGCCGTCCACCAGGCCGAATCCAAATCCATTGCCCTTCTTGCGGTGCTTTTCGGCATAGTCCTGAAGATACTGCCACATGTGGTCGCTGAGCACGTACTTGTCGTTCGCCTTCGGGTCAAGAATCTCCCCGAGGGTTGGCTTGGTCCCGGGCGGTTTCGGGAATTCGAACTTCGGCTTGCTGCCGAAGGTCTTTTTCAGCAAACCGACAAGGAAGATTCTCTCGCGGTGCTGCGGGACGTAGGGCTTCGCGTCCAGGACTTCATGAAAAACCTCGTAGCCCAGCTCCTTCAACGTGCCTTCGATGGTCCTGAACGTGTCGCCTTTGTTGTGGCTTTTCAGGTTCTTGACGTTCTCAAGCAGGAACATCTTGGGCTGCTTCTTTTCAAGGATCTCGGCGACGTGGAAGAAAAGAGTGCCCTGGGTTTTGTCCTTGAAGCCGTGCTCCCTGCCAAGGGAGTTCTTTTTCGATACGCCCGCGAGCGAGAACGGCTGGCAAGGGAAACCGCCGACAAGAATGTCGTGGTCCGGTATCTGAGCCTTGATCTCAGGCTGAGTGATGTCCCCCTTCGGGAAGTCTCGGAAGTTGGCGGAGTAGGTCAGCCGCGCGAACTTGTCCCATTCAGACGAGAAAACGCATCCGCCCCCGGCGGCCTCGAAAGCGAGACGGGTGCCGCCGATCCCCGCGAACAGATCTATGAATGTGAAATCGGCCGCCTCGAGACGATCTTGCCTGCCTGCGTCAAAGAGCCTTTCCAAGCCGATCTCGGCCACTTCTGAAAGCGCGGTTTCCGTGAATTCGCGCAGGCTCAGGTTGTGCTGTTTGGCCACATGTTTTAGTTGCTTGTGGAGTTTGTCGCCGATTTCGAAATTGAGTTGTGTCATCGTTGATCGTCTGTTTTCGCGGGCGGCGACATGTGTCGTAGCGATCCCGCAGTGATTTGCGGCCTCCTCTCCAGCTGGTCCTCGCCTTGCCTTTCCTACGTATTGTACCAGAGGACGTGCGTCGCCCAGTCTGGAAATTCGCGGTCTTCGGCCTGCGACGGCGAGACCGTGTCGTCGCTCATCTGGTCTTCAGTGGCGAGGCACCCCCAGCCGTCCTCGTCCGTGAATGAGCCGTTTGAGCCGTTTTTGACGCATTCCTTCTATTCCTCGATCGTGAACAGGGTGCCGGTACCGTCGAGAGGCCTCAGTTTCGGCTCCTCGTCGAACTCGATCCTGAATTCCAAGTCGAGTTTCTCCAGTTCCTCGAGGACACGCTTCTTCATCTTGTCCCGGCCGTCGGTGCCAAACGTGTTTTCAAGCATCCAGCGGGACGAGCAATTTTCTTGGTCCTTGGCGCGGATCTTTCCGTCCACCTGCCAGCCGCCGGGGAAGTCCATGCAGACTTCGAGGACGCTCTGCATGAAGTCGTCCAGGCGCCTGTAGACCAGGACTGCCTTGACATGTTTTTCGGTGATCCACGGCTTGTCGTGCAAGCGTTCGTCGGAAATGGTGCTGACGAGCCTGTACAGCCCCTTTTCGTTGGTTGTTATCTTCAGTCCCATTCCTGCTCTCCCATTACTAGCACTTTATGTTTACGATCTTCGCGCCAGAAAGCCCACGGCTTCAGTCGTGGGAGGATGTCAACAGCCATCTGGTGTCGATCGCCTTTCCTTTTCCGCTTTTTCAAGCGTCTCTTCCATGTCCTCGGGCGGGGCAATCTGCTCGACATTGCGCTTCTCCTGCATGAGAAGCTCCCAAATGATTGAACCGGACTTGAACGTCGCAATCAGTTTGTCGAGCTTTTCGAGATAGGCTTTTCGCCTTCGGATTTCATCGAGGCTCCATACGGCATCGGCATCGATCCAGCGATTTTCCCCGGATCCGTTGAGCAGTTCGATTCTGTACATGCCGTTCGGATATAGAGAGCTGTCGCGATCGAATTCGCATATCGTACCGAACACGGTCGACTCGATGAGCGTCGTGGCGATCAGGCCGCCGACATGATATGCGCCCTTTTTGAATCTTTTCATTTTTTCCTTTTTTCCTTTTTGCGGTTCTGTAGAGTGCGGTTGTCCTGATCTTTAAAGGGTCTGCTGTCGTATTCGCACGTCGACCATTCTCCCTCGGACTCGCGGCAGAACTGATTCTTGCAGGGTCCGAATTTGTCGCCTCGGACGATACACCATTCGGGCTGGGCGGCTGCCTGCGCATGGCGCTCGGCATGCGGGCAATGGTTTGGGACCTTGTCGATGGGATAGTGTCCGTCTCCTTCGCCGTCGACGCCGACGGAATGATCGCCCGGACACTCGACTCTTCCTTCCGACCAGCTGACGTCGTCGCATGCATTCCAGGCGAAACATCCGCCATAGCGCCGCTCCGCTATGTCGTTGATGCAATCTTGGCATACTTTTTTGCAGAGCGGGGCGTCATTCCTGTCCATCTGTTCTCTCCTTCAGTAGCAGGGGGATCTCTGCTGAGGGAGCGCATCCCTCCAGCACGAGAGCGACTCTTTGTAGGATGCGAGCAGTCTCCGAGAGGCATTCCTCGACGCTGTAGCTGTCGACCAGTTGCCGCTGAATTTCCTGGATGTAGCACATCATTTCCATTGTTATCTCTCCGTTGTTCTGGTGTTCCAGAGGTCGACGGCCTCCTTCATGCAGTAATTCTGGCCGCCGAGAAAGCATCCGTTGTCCGGGTGGTGAAGCCCCGGAATTCCGTATTGCATCCTGAATATCAGTCTCGTCCTGCAAAAGGGGCAGGGTTTGGTATCCGCCAGCACATTGATGAAGAAGGCGGCCTCTTCGGCATTTTCCTTCTCCGCTTCGCCATAGTCCCGTCCGTCGTCGGGAAAGCGCGGATCTGGCGCGGGCCTTGCGAGCTGGACCAGCTTTTCTCTGCAGTTCCACTTGTCCAGCATCTCTTTCTCGATTCGTGCCGCAGCAAGCATGCACTCGGATTGATAAGGGTGCTGGAGCCATGCCCCGGCATGGTTTTCCTTAAAATCCAGGGATGCCCCGCACATCGGGCAGGGCAGGGCCGTCTTGGCTGCGGACTGCATCTCCTCCTTTCGTTTTTCGATCTTGGCCGACTCTTCCGATGACGGGATGTCTATCTCGATCCGTATTGGCGCATCTACGATTTGTGAGAGCCTTTTTCCGACGAGCTCGGCCTCGCTCTCGAGGATGATGTGCGGCGTTTTGAGCCTATAGAGCTGCCTGAACCGCAGGATGGACTGGAGCAGGCGGAGCTCCACGGCACACACGACGGCACCGTCGGGCTGCTTGACGGTTCTCTGCGGAATGCTGAGAAGCCTTCTTGTCGCCTCTATCCAGACCTCCAGATCCTCGTCTGTTGGCGCCGCGCGCGGTTCCATGGCTATTCGATCTCCCCTCTCGATTGCATGAAAGCTCCGCCGTCGGGGCTCCAAAAGCCGACCAGCCGCCAGCTCCAGCCCTCCATCTCGTTCATCGACATGAACCCGCAGCCGAAAGGGACTACATGTGCCTGATCTATTGAAACAGTTTTCTGCACGAAGCCGTCCCGCATTTGGATGACGAACCCTCTCGACGGATGGGCCTCGCAAAATTCAGTCCAGTCCCCGTGCTCACATGGCTGAAAGCCAAGAGGCAGCTCCGAGATCTCCATTCCGAACCTGCTGATGCACCGCTCTTCGAGATAGTTGAGCATGTCCCTGGCGTTGGCAAGATAGAGTGCGAGCGGGGACAGGAAGTCGGACATGGACCTGAACTGGTCGGCGGGCACGGCGCTCTCGTTGCAGAGGAAGAGGTTGAATTCGCTGTTAAACATCCGGCATTCTTCCGCAGGAAGATGTATTGTGTTGTTGCAGTACGTGTGCAGTGCGGCGGCGTGATTCGTCAGTGTTTCTCGCAGGCGGACCTCGTCGGAGGACGTTTCGTCACTGGAATGTTCGTTTGATGCGAATTGAGAGGGGACGTTCATGGCGGCGGCGATGCGTCTTCTGGTTTGCAACATGAAAGCCGTAAGGTCCTCTTCCGGCGTGGAGTCGCGTGCGACAATGGGGCGCTCTTCCGTCATTGCGGCATGTATGACGTCGTTGTCCGCTTTGCATCTTTCTTCTTCATAAGTGTGCAGGATTTCCGGGACGAGAGTGACGAGAGTCTCAATTAGCACTTCTCCGGCTTCGGTTAGCTCCCAGCGGAGCGTCCCGTCGTTTCCGGGACCTGTCGTCAGCAATCCGTAGCGTTTCAGATCAAAGGATCCGACGAAAGTGTCCGGCATTTCGGCATTCTGGGAGAGCTGGAACAGGGCTTCGATATGTTTCTTGCTCAGTTTCGGCATCGGTCTCTCTTTTTTGCTGCGAATACCGCCATTGTCCGTTGTGTCCGTTACTGCCGCCGCAGTGCCGCGGCTCGGGATCGATGTATCTCGACTTTCAGGACTGGCAGTCGGGCTTGGCGTCGACTTCCGCCCTGGTGTTCCAGGACTCGAGTGTCTCGGGCCCGTAGCCCTCGACATGCGGCCGCACGCCGCACTTCTGATTGCGGCAGGCGATGTGGATGTGGTGCCTGACGCCGTTGACGTTCCATACCTCTGGCTCCTTGCCGCAGAAGGGGCATGCCTTGGCCTTCAGGGACTTCCTGAATTTCTCGTAGGCCTTGTCGGTCATTCTTCCCATGATGCGTTCCCTTTGCTGAATAGGACAACTTAGCATCAAGACGATAAAAGTCAAGTTTTTCGCTTGAGTATTATTAGCCATCCCGTTCAGCGGAGGCTTACACTGAGATGCCTGTCTTGCCGATTTCTCGGTACGTTGCGTGTCATTAGCCACCCCATTCAGGGGAGGCTTACACGCGCTGGGCGATGCGATCTACGTCGCAGAAGTACTGTGTCATTAGCCACCCCATTCAGGGGAGGCTTACACGCATCATCCAGGAGTGCGGAGACTCCCACAATCCCGTGTCATTAGCCACCCCATTCAGGGGAGGCTTACACGGCGCTACTGGGATCAGGATACTGCTCCCTGCCTGCGTGTCATTAGCCACCCCATTCAGGGGAGGCTTACACCTCCAGACCCTTGGCCCGTGCCCTGTATACCGTGTGTCATTAGCCACCCCATTCAGAGGAGGCCTACACTTTGCTTTCTTGTCTTCGTCTTCTTCGACGAACTGGCTGTGTCATTAGTCACCCCATTCAGAGGAGGCCTACACCGCCGCAGTCGGATTCCAGATGGGGCGATGGAACGAGGTGTCATTAGCCACCCCATTCAGAGGAGGCCTACACTCAGCGGGAGCTCGTTTCGAGATTCGTCGAAAGCGTGTGTCATTAGCCACCCCATTCAGAGGAGGCCTACACGTGGCACCCGCATTGATGATGAAGGCGGGCATAGTGTGTCATCGGCCACCCCATTCAGAGGAGGCCTACACCTGCATCTGTCTGTCTGTTTCCCGTCTCCCCTATAGGTGTCATTAGCCACCCCATTCAGAGGAGGCCTACACGAGGGGCGAGCGAAGCGAAACCTCTCGTCTTTTCTTGTGTCATTAGCCACCCCATTCAGAGGAGGCCTACACGTAGTGAGTACATTACATGTATCGTTGGGCCTGGATGTGTCATTAGCCACCCCATTCAGAGGAGGCCTACACGAACAACGAGCTCTCTGCGCGGCAGCACGAGAGTCTGGTGTTATTAGCCACCCCATTCAGAGGAGGCCTACACTCCTTCTCTCGTAGATTGAAAGGTAAGTTACACCAAGTGTCATTAGCCACCCCATTCAGAGGAGGCCTACACGGTCTCCCCGCCCCCAAGTTTTGCCCTTTCGAATGGGTGTCATTAGCCACCCCATTCAGAGGAGGCCTACACGCCGTGCTAGATCTGGCTACCGCCCTATTATCTATAGTGTCATTAGCCACCCCATTCAGAGGAGGCCTACACCGCGCCAGATCGCGGCGGACCGCATGGACGTCGAAACGTGTCATTAGCCACCCCATTCAGAGGAGGCCTACACGGCGAGAGCCGCGGGGGGCAGGTGGGACGACGTCCTGTGTCATTAGCCACCCCATTCAGAGGAGGCCTACACCGGCAGGTCGGGAAAGGCGATACGGCATGCTGTCGGGTGTCATTAGCCACCCCATTCAGAGGAGGCCTACACCGTCTGCGTTGTATCTATCTTGTATCTGATGCGTTGTGAGCCAGATTCCGAGCGGTTCCTGAAGTCATGTCTCAGAAACGTGCGTATTTGGTGGTCTCAAGGGGCATAAGGCGTTCAATATCCGCACCTTCGAGCGGCCATGGCTCGCCGCACTCCCATTCAGCCGCTCGATATTCAGTTGTCAAAGATCGCATCGGCATCATCGCGAATTGCGAGCGGATGCCTTTTGCTCACTGTTTTCACTGCCACAAAGACCTTTGAACGGCTTGTTCAAGACAAGCCCGTCGCGATGGCGGAAGAGCCTCTTCGACTTGCCTTCGGGGATTCTGTCGGCGAAGGCGTCCCACGGGCGCCGGTCGCCAAACAGTCTCCGGACAATTGCCCGCATGCGGTCGGACTTCGCCTGCAACCTCTCAATCAGTTTGTCGCGCTCCTCGAGGCGCTTTTTGAAATCCTGGTTGCTTTCGTCCTGCTCGCGCGTCGGCTCTTCGGGAATGTCGAACCTGAACCCCTTGGGCTCGACGACGCCATTCCGCTTTTCGAAAGCCATGCAGAAGGGTTCGGCTTCGCGCGTGAGGGCCAGCCAAGCGATGTTCTTTGCGGCGTTCTCGTCTGCGTCGTAGTCGCGGCGGACGCCTTCGGCATCCAGGCAGCTGACGATCCTGCCCTCCCGGTCTCCGATGACGCGTTGTTCGAAGACCCACTGGGACGTGAACTCCGGATCTACCTGGACGAAGCCTATTCCTTCGACTTTCGCCATGAGGCACACGGTGGTTGCGAGCGTGTTCGGAGCCATCAGGTCCCATATTCTGTTGTCGTCCCTGGACTGCTTGCCTCCGGACGAAGGAAGTTTCTCCATTGCTATGACGCTGGCTCCCGCATCGACTGCGGCGTCAACGACGAACCTGGCCAGCTTCTTGCGGACGTCGTTGCGCGCGTTGTGGCGGAGGCGGTAGAGGGATTTGCAGAAGCCCTTGCGGTGCTTGGACTCGTATCCTCCGAAGTGAAGGCACTTCTTGAGAGAGAGGATGCGGTCTATCAGCCTGCACCAGACGAGTCGGTCGGACAGCGAAAGGCTGACCGTGCAGCAGGCGTGTTCGTGTTTGTAGTGATTGAACCTGGCGAATATCTCTTTCGCCCATTCTCCATATCCCGTGATTCTGGCCGCCTCCCATACCTGCAGCGGATCGGAGGGCATCTCGGCTATGGCGTCCATGTAGCGCCGGTAGGCTCCGTCGGCAGAGTCGAAACGCTCCACATCCTTTTCTTTGATCTGGTTGTGCTTGTTGCCGGGATCGGCCTTGAAGCGCCGAGTGGTCCTGATCAGCCACGCGAGGCAGGTCGCGTCCTTTCGCAATTGTCTGTACTCCTGCCCCTTTTCGGTGAGGGCGTCGCATGTCGTGTCCATGACCTGGACGTCGGCGGGAAGTCCGTTCTCAAACCGTGACGTCTTGAGTGCGGCACAGAAGGCCGCCCTGTTGATTCCGATATCTACGCCGAGCACTACGGCGTCCCGCAGCTCGTCGAGTCCCTCGACCTCTTTCGGCCATTGGCGGGTGAAGGCAGAGTGCTTCCCCGACTTTTGCTTGCCGACGAAAATGTTCCGCATCGAGTTTTCGATGTTTATCGGCATTGCGAGGTAGAGCTCGACGGAGTTCCCTTTCCGCCGCCAGCAAAATCTCGGCTCTTTGACGACTCCCGCACGCGGCCGCTTGCCATTTTCGTCGTAGCGGAAGAGATAGTTGTCGCCGCACTTCTCGACGGCGAAGTCGAAAAGGATATTTCTGCGCCGCCCTTTTTCGGGGCTTCCGCCCGCTGGAGTGCCGGGGTTTTTCATGCCTGCGTGCTGTCCGTCGCCGACGGAGACGTAGTAGCTTCCGGCCATTGTCGAATTTTTCAAGGTCAGCCGCAACCCTCGGCCTTCCTTTTCTAGGCAGTAGTCCTTGAGGTAGTTGGCGCCCATGCAGAGAGAATATCCGGTGCAGTCCATTTCGTCGAGGGAAAATTGGGCGTGGGATCTCATCCTTTCGAGGCGACGTTCCTGTTTCCTGAGCTTGGTCAGAGCTCTTTCATGCCTCTCGAGGCTTTTCGCATCTTCGGGCTTCACTTCGTTGACCGCCTTCTTGGCCGCCTCTTCCGCCTGAGACGTCTTTTCCTGCTGTTCGGCATATGCCTCTCGCGTCCTGTGGTCGCAGGCCACCCAGGAGCGCAGTTGCTGAACCGCCTGCTGGAGCACGTTGTAGTCCTCGCCAGAAGTCAGGCCGGTCTTGAAGGGCAGGATGCCTGCATCGCGGAGAGCCTGAATGTGCTTGGCCGCCTTGCCGACTGCTGCGGAAGGCGGACATTTGCCGAGCATCGAGCTTTTCAGCGCTCTCGACGATCCGGATTGCCGCAACAGAGCGTCGCGAAGCCCGGCTGTTACCTCGAAGAATTTCTCTTTGTCCAAATTCGTGTTTCCGAGCTCTTCGTAAAACCCGTCGTCACGACCTTCATATCCCGACAGGAACAGGCGCAAGAGCCATTTGTATGGCTCCAGATGGAGCTCGTACCGCTTAATGAGCTCCCGTTTTTCCTGGTCCGTCAGAATGACCTTGCCGTCGACAGCCTTGAGGCACTGTTCCTTGACGAGGTTGCCGACGATCCTTCTTTTCGACTGAAATGCCATATGAGCTCCTTTGTTGTGGTTGCGGCACTATGGCGCGCGTATATTGGAAGTCAAGTCAAAGGGCGTTTTTTTCTTTCGAATCGCCCGTCTTTGTCAGGCCCCCGTGAGCCTGGGGCACGGCTTGCCCCGGAATGATCTCGTGTCCGCAGTTGACGCACTTCCAAGTCATTTCGGGCCTGTGGCTGAATTCTGCGGGGCTGCAGTTCTCTTCGTAGTGTGCATTCAAGGCGCTTTTTGACTTGTAGATCTCCGATGTTAGGCAGGGCACCATTTTGCCGCCCTGGCATTTCGGGCAGTCGATTGGCTCGCAGTGAATGTGGATCTCGTCCATGATCGCCTCTTCTTTCGCGCTTGATGTTTGGCGCGCGTCATTATTTTTCAGATTCCTTTTCCAAGTCGTCGTCGAGGCTCTCGTCGTGAAGCACGATGATCGGCTCCAGCCGCCGGGCGCATTCGCGGAGGCGTCCCGTAAGCTTTTGCATCTCGATGCGGCGTGGAGCTCCAAGCTCATAAGCCTCCTCGATACCGGCCATGGCGCAGTTGAGCAGCCACTTGAAGTCGTTGTAGTTGACCTGATTGTCATTGGCGGAGGCGATCAGCTCGACGTCTTCGACATTGACGATGGGCATTGTGCTGGACCAGTCAACTCGGACGGCTATTTGCGCGGTCGGCTTCATCACTTGGTCCACCTTGCCGATTCGCGTCTCGCCATGCCGCTCGAATTTTACGGTGTCTCCTCGGGCGAACGGCGTTTCTATTCCGTTCTCGGAAACCCATTTCCTGACAAGTTGCTTGTGGGCGTCGATCAGCTGCGATTCGACGTCCTCGAGTTGTACGACGTCTCCGCTCGAGATTGGCCAGCCGCATTCGTGGTCGAGACGTTTCGCGATTTCAAAGGCTTCGGTGTCCTTGAAGTTCGCCATGACTTCGAAGGCGTCCTTAATCGCTTCATAGTTTCCGTCGGACAGGCCTTTGACGGCAGGACATCCGGACAACACGACCTTGATGTCTAAAGCCGCCCTTTTCCACACTTCGCAGTTGTTGATGTTTGTCGGTCTTGGTTTCACGATTGGCTTCCTTTTGCTTCATATTGTTCGGCAAGTCGGTATTCGCATTTTTCGTCGCATTCTGCGGCTCCGGGTCCTCCCGGATCTCCGTAATCTATGGCTCCGCACCTTTGGCAGGTAAATACGGTTTGGAAACACATGGGGTCGAGATTCTTCGGACATGGCCGCCCGCCGCAGGAAATCCAGTCGTGTCCGAGATGCTTGCAGGTCTGACGGAACTGAATGACGATTCCGACAGTCGGCAGTGGAAGAATATAAAGCCGCCTGTATCGGCGGTCCCAGTATGCACCGACCCACAGGTCGTACCATGCGAACAGGAATTTTATTCTCATTGCGTCGACAATGCGTGTGATCTGTTGTCCAGTTGTAATCGCATTCAGAAACTTAGCTCCTGTCCTATGAAATTCAAGCCGATTTCCCGAAAAAAGGGGATTTTGGCGAATACATGGAAAAAATGGAGAGACAAGGAGATCGTCCCCATGAACATCACCGAAAGAATTGACGCGCATACGCATGTCCCGGCGGAGAAGCTGGTCGTAAAGCCGCCGTTTCCCGACACCATCAAGATCGAAGTAACTTCGCGATGCAATTACCGATGCTCGTTTTGTGCCGCTGGAACTGGCTTGCGGGACGTCGGAGACATGGATCCCGAATTCCTGTTCAGAATTCTGAAAGAAGCCAAGACCGAGGGAGTAAGGGAAATCGGACTGTTTCTCCTAGGTGAATCATTTTTGCTGAAAAGGCTTCCGGAGTACATCAGGTACGCCAAGGAAGAGGCGGGCATCGAATACGTCTTTATCACCACCAACGGCTCGCTCTGCAGCCCCGAACGGCTGGAGGCCGTCATCGACGCCGGATTAGACAGCCTGAAATTTTCGATAAACGCCGGCACCAGGGAAAAATATGCCGAAATGCACGGCGTAGATCGTTTCGAAGAGGTGCTGAAAAACCTTGCATGGCTCGGCGAGCGAAGCCGGGAGCCCGGCTTTGGCATGAGAACGGCGGTCAGCTCGATTTACATCGAGGAAGACGCCGAGGATCTTGAACGGCTGCGGCAGGAAGTTCTGAAACATGTGGACGACTTCTACTACCTGCCGTTCTACAATCAGGCGGGCCACGTCTGCAGCAAGACCGGTGTTGTGGGCAATCCGGGCAGGCTGGGCAACATGGTGCCGACAGTCCCCTGCTGGGGCATATTCAACTCCGCGAAAATTTCCTGGAACGGCTGGCTGACCGCGTGCTATTTCGATCACGACCGCCGCTTCGAAATTGCGGACCTCAACGAGGTTTCGCTTATCGAGGCGTGGCATCATCCCAAGTTTGTCGAACTGAGGCGCAAGCATCTTTCGGGAGACGTATGCGACTCGGTTTGCGCGGAATGCCTCGGATGCGCCAAAACGACGCCATAGTGATAATGGGCAACGGCCCGTCGATGACGGGCGTGGACCCGCGAAATTTCGGGCCCGCAGTCGACACTTTCGGCATGAAGAACGCCTACAGGTTTTTCCGCCGCATCTCCTGGTGGCCGACCTATTTTGCCTGCTTCGACTATACTGCGGCCGGCGAACGAATCGACGAATTCAGGGCGCTGATTCTCGACCCCGAGGTGACGGTGGAGCAATTTTTCTTCCTCAAGAAGATATGTGAATCAGACAGGATCAGGGCCGTCCAGCTTCAGCCGGGCAAGCCGTTTGAGGGCACCTTCAACACGTTCGGGGACGGAGGCAACACTGCCACGAACTGCGCCCATGTTGCGGCGTGCTTGGGGTATCGGAAGATCCTGCTCATCGGCGTCGACTGCAATTGGAAGCACGTGCCGCAGACTCCGGGAGCGTACGAAGTCGCCGATGTCAGGGCGAGTTGCGATTATTTCATTTCCGACTACAAGAAGGTCGGAGAGAAATACAACGCGCCAATGCCCGACACCTACCATTTTCCAGGATGGAGGAATTTCGCCGAGTACGCCGAGGGAGCGGGACTCGAAGTCGTGAACTGCAGTCCCGAATCGGCTCTGGAATGCTTCAGGAAGTCAACGCTGTCCCAAGAGCTTGCCAGCATCTAGCCTATTTTCCCGTTTCCCGATTCCTGTGCTCGAGGGCGGTGGCCAGCTGGTAATTCGAGGCGACTTCGACGTCCTGGACGGCCGCGGCCATGTCCTTGAGTGCCTTGTTAAGTTGGCGCCATGCCTCGCGCTGGTCCTCGTGTCCGTCCTCTATGCAAACCACCTAGTTGGCGGCGATGCTTCGTTCCGCCGCGCGGGTCAATTCCCGCGCGGCTTCGGTGATCCATCGCTGGTAGGATATCGCCAGACATTCTAGGAGTTTCTCGGGATCGCCTTCGTTCCTCGAAGTTTTCATCCTATTGCGGCAGGGAGACCCCGTCCTCTACAGGGAGCGGATCCAAAGGATCCGCGACCGATAGGGCGGGGAGGAACTGCCGCCTCCTGTGTTGTATAATGTTGTCAGCCAGTTTTTCCCTAGTAGGAATATGATATTGTCTGGTTAAGTCTCATATCGGAGTTTCGAAGGCACTCCCCGGGTTCAAACCGGGAGCCGCCCGGTTTGAACCCGGGCAACTGTTTGCAGGAACGCTGATGATATTTGACTGCTCGCCTTTTGGCGAGGGCTGCCGTCAGCCAGCCGAACGTGACGTCGGACGACCGCTCATGCGGTCGCCGCGGACAGTCACAAGCCCCGTCCTCTAAAGGCGGCGAAGCCGCCGGTAGGGCGGGGTAGTTGACTAGTATCTGGCTGACGGCGAAGATGTTGTTCTGCTCCTTACGGGAGCAGGCTCTGAAAGCTTCGGCGAACGGCCGCAGTTCGGGCGGGACTTCGTCGCCGCCCCCGTTGGCTACGATGAACTGGACGAACGTTCGCATGGTGCACTTCCTTGAAATCGATACAGGTTGATGACTGCGACTTCAGTCGTGAGCAGTCTACTTTTCGCTTTGCTTCTGCGATTTGGTGAATTCGGCGGCTTTTTGCTTCCTGAATTTCTCTTCCTCGAGACAGTCGTCGACGAGGGCCTGCAGGTCCTCTTCTTCCCAATCCTTGCCATGATTGTGCCGCCAAAAATGATCGTAGTAATCGGTGGACGCCCAAGACGGCTTGTCCGGTCTCTTGATCTTCCAGCGGTTGATGACCTTCTTTACGTGAGAAAGCTTGTCATCTTTCCAGCCGAGCTTTTCAAGAGCGGCCAAGGCGAACTTCAGTTCGGCCATTTTGCATTCCAGAGTCTGACTTTCCGACTTCATGAATCCCGCTTGGGGCTTGCCTTCGGGGGTGAGGTTTCCGGCATAATACTCTTCGGCAGCCAGCAGAAGCGGAGCCCACCGCAAGTATTCGGCTCGCGTTCTCGGATCATTGAAAAATTGCTTGTAGTCGCCAGGCTCATAGCCGTCGACACAAAGGAGATCGCCGTCTTCCGCGGTGAAGGTCGTGCGGATTGGATCGCCTTCGCGAAGCTGTTCGCCCTGGCTGTTGTAGCCGTCTCTTTGACGCTCGCGGTTCCACTCGTAGGTGCATTTCTTTGCCCGGGGCATTCGCTTGTGCACAATCGCAAGATAGCCCGGTCCAGGATTCCCGTACGGACAGAAGCGCGTAGGACGCGAAGATCTGTCGTGACGCCAGTCCCTGTCGCGTTTTTCGCATTCCTTTTCAGCCTCTCGGCGTTCCCATGCGACCTGTTGTCCGACAGTGACGGCGCCCTTTTTCAGAAATCGGTTGCATTTTTTGCGGAATGCCTCGAAGTCCGGCTTTTCTCCGGCGGTCAGGGCCCGGTCGTCGTCGAGAATGACTTCGACAGCCTGCTGAAACCCTTTGTTTTCCCACAACCGCACTGGAGGGTGCGGATGCAGGACGGGAGAACGATCATAGAGACCCTGGAGGATCAGGGCGATGCGGTTGTACTGCTTGATTTCGTCCTGAATCTTGGCTTGCATGTCGTCGTAGAACACCGAGCTCGGGTCGAAGGGCGCATAATTGTGGCCGTTGTCAAGTCTGTCTTTTCGGTGGTAGGGACTGTGCAAGCCGCATTTGTCCGGATGTTCCTCGATCCATTTCTGGTGAAGCTGCGTGTGTTTTTCGCGCTCCAGATACTCGCCCTCCGTGATGAATCCGTTAACCTTGTTGAAGCTGGTCAGGTCTGCGTAGAGCTTCTGCGTCCCGAACTGTCTGGGATCAGGTACGATCTTTGGTCCGAAATCCAGTGTCGTGGACATGCGGAACACCTGTTCTCCGTTGCGGATGTAGAGATAGGTCATGACTTCCTTTGACTCATACCACAACTTGACAAAGGCGTTTTCATCGGGATCCTGCTCCCTCTTGTGCCGTCTGACCCTGAATGCCACAATGCATCTTGGAAAGGGGAGCAGCCGCTTCAGATTTTCGGAACGGCAAATCCACTTGTCGAATTTCTCGAGGTCGTCGAATTTCATGCCGCCCGTCTGATAGTTGGCGAGACATTCCTCGTCCATATAGTGCCGTCTTTGCATGACGCGGAGCTTCTCGCCGATTTCTGCGGGCGATCCGTCTGCGACCCGCACAACCTGCTCAGTCAAGCCGGCGTACAGCTCGACGTGGAAAATCCTGTCTTCCACGTGCTTGACCAGTCCCTGCATTTGCGAAAGTTCGGCCGTCATGGGCATCAGTTCCGCGGACATCCAGCGGGCCATGTTCGCGTTTTCCTCCTTGATCTGCTTGAAAAGCTCGGGAAGCTCCTCTTCCTTGGCCTTGATCAGGGCGGACTTGTATTCGTCGACGTCGGGAGCCTCGCTCATGGTCATCAGCGCTGTTCCGGGCTCTTGGCCGCCCTGCTCGATGCCCGCGCGGGGAGCTACGCCGATTCGTGCCGTAACCTCCTTGACTTCCAGCATTAGAACCTTGGCAGCTTCGCGGTGCCTCTCGATGTTTTCGGAGATGACTCGCTCGGGATCGAACTCCCTGCGGCAGCGGTCGTGGAATTCGTCGAAATGGATCCTGGTGCAGGAGCTGCCTTCGCGCGGACCGCGAACCTCGTGGATCTCGGCGAAGTTGGTGCCGACCTTGAGCACGCATCCGAGCCACTTCGTCGTCCACGCCGTCTTGTCGCATTCGCAGTTCGTATAGGGGCAGTTGCAATCGCTGACCCAGTACCACTGGCCCAGCCGTATCTCTTCTTCTTCGCGAATTTCGCGTTCGCCTTCTACGGGACTGCCGACGACGGACAGTGAGCCGGCCCTCCGCTCTTCGATACATTCGTCGCAGGGATATTTCTGCGGTATCTTTCCGCTGACGACGGGGCAATCGGGATCGCCATACTTGCAGCCGTGTCTGGTACAGCAGTGGCCGGCATGGACGTCGTCGGACAACTTGGCGCAATTTTCCTGTCCGCTCATTTTCGCGCACCCCTTGGATAGCAGTATCGGCTGTGTTGCTTATCCGGTTTTCGGTTCATGCGCCAATATAGCATCTACCGAGTGTATGTCAAGCCCGAAAGGACATTATTTTTCGTCTAGTCGCGCAAGGGTCCAGCGTCCGTTTCTGGTGATGTCCACGGTGGAGATCCAATCTGTTCCGGTGGCGTCTGCCAAATTGTTTTTCACCAGGAATCCGACATGGCGGGGATGCGGCAGCCGGCTCTTGATTACGCCAGTCGGCGACCGGGAAAGAGCCCGAAGGTTTTCGACGTGCTTTTCGGTTAGTTCCGCGGGCGTTTTCATGGATTCGTCCTGCCGTGTTTTTCGGGATCTTGCGGCCATCCAGTCACGCGGTAGCATTCGGGGCATCTTTCCATGTCGCGGGGAATTAGGGCGCCGCACTTCATGCAGGGGACAAAATATTCCCCTCTTTCGAGTCTCTGCTTTGGCTTGTCGTTCCGCGTCACCCGGACGTGCGCCCTGTGACCAAGGACGAAATCGGAATTCCTGAAGTCGTCGAGGCTCATGCCCTCGATTTCGAGCCGGCATTTTCTAATGTCCCTGAAAATGCAGCATATCATGAAGAGATTCATCTTGGCCGATTCTGTCGCAATGTCGAATTCGTCACGGAGTACGCCTGCCTCCGGCAAATCTTGTCGCATCTGCAATGCATAGAAGGACGGGGGCCTGTCGGACAGTGTGTGGCCGTAGATTTCCGCAGTGTGGCCGCCGTAAGAATTTTGTCCGCGCAGGGCGTCTTCAAGTTCCGTCCAGACGCGGAGCAGCCTTTCGGTCGATATCGTGATCACGGCATTTCGTCCTCATAGAGCACATATTCTTCGCTGCAAAGTTCACAGAGTCGACTCCAGCCCGGTACGCTGTAGGCATAGGCGTCGGAGGCCATGCACCAAGCTGCCGAGAAATATCGGGCGAGCTTGGAGTCTCGGACTTCCTTGAGGTGCAGGATCTCTTCGCTGATCGTCCTGCCCGTGGGGGCGCTCTTGCTGTCTCCCGGCGTTTCGTAGGCGGGGTGGTTCAGCTGTATGTGGTGGGCAATGATGTCGACAAGCTCGTCCCACCAGGCATCGACGGTCTTCCACCAGTTTTTTGGACTGTCGACCCGCAGAAAGTATTTCCGGTCTTCTTCGGGCACGGGCTTGAACAGGTCGCTCATGTTGTCTCTCCATTTCTTCTTTGGCCGTTCGGGCCGGGCTCGATCTTCGCGCTCATTTTTTCGAATTCCTTTTACGATCTTCGACGGCGAATGCAATCGCAGCTAGCGCAATCATCCCGGAAAGAAACGCCCACGCATACCATTCCTGCCTTAGCTGTTCGAAGCAGGCAAATCCGTTGATTGCGGCTATGAACAGCTAGAGATATGGCGTCAACCTGTGTTGTTTCATTCGCACATTTTTTTCCATGCCTTGTGATCTATCTGCGCCTGCCGCGCCATCATCTTGTTGACGCGCTTCCAGAACTTGTAGTTGCTTTCCTGGCTGCCGCGGCCCATCTGCACGCAGTCGATGTCCTTGCGCAAGTAGGAGAAGAACGTCACTAGGAGCTGCAGCGAGCAGATTCTTTCGAGGTAGTCGTCAAATTCGCTACGATAGAAATAGCCGAAGTCGCGGTGGTAGATGTAGCATTGCCTGATCTCTGTCTTTTCGCGGATCAGAGACCGGCCGAGCGCCTGCATTTCGCCGCTGGCAATCTTGTCCGCGATTTCCCTGGCTTCCTGCTGTGCCCGCTTGATGCCGTCTCCGACAGTTCCTTTCTTCCAAGGGTGCCTCTTCTTTGCTGCAAGTTCGAGAGCCGCTTCGTAGACCGGCTTCCTGAAGAGAATCAGCCTTGCCGGCGCTGATGCTTGGTCTTCGAGCGCTGCGGTTCGTCTCAGCACGAGACCGCGCACGACCGCCTTGACCAGTCCCTCGAAACTCTTGCGGCCTTCTTCTATTTCCTTTTCGTAGTGATCTTGGCTTGTATCGAACTTGAATTTCTTGTCGCCCGTCATCACCTTGAAGATGTAGTCCGTGTTCGAAGTTTCGACGATGTTTTCGAGAGCCCCGTAATCGTTGTAGGTCCCCTCGAACGGATAGAAGAGGAGTTCGTTCTTTTCGAGAATGAACAGCCCGACGGTTTCTTGGCCGTCTACGATCGGCAGGTGGCTGATAGCGCATGTTTCGTTCCAGCAACCCATAATGCTTCCTTTCTATTTTACTGTCAGCGCTCTATTAAAAGATAGACGACTTGGAAAACAAGATCGGGATTGGCCACGGGATTCGAATTAAGAGGCTGAAATTCCGCCAGTGCCGGTTTCGGCGGAACGTCCGAGGATTTTCCGCTTCCATTCGGGCCACGATTTCACAGTTTCGGAGGCTTCCCGGAGGTGTTCCAGAAACTTGTCGGCGCTCCAGAGTTCGCCGTATTGGTCGAGGAACTTTCGTACGCTGCCGTCCCTGTAGCAGTCTAGGCAAGCGGGCAGTCCGATGTAGCGTCCGCTCGTGGGTTTTTGACAGCAGACGCAGGGAGCCGGGTCTCTGTGTTCCTCCACCAGGCTCTGCAGATCGGGCAATTGCTTTGCATCGCTCATGATTCGTGTCCCAGCACCCTGTTTACCTCTTCCCAGGTCGGAACCCTGATCGGGCTCTTCTTCTCCGACTCCAGCGCGTCTATCCGCCTTTTGAGCTCCTCGATTTCCTTGGCGGAATCCGCCTGCTTCCGGGTCTTGACCTGCTCGATTTCTTCGGCGTTGCCGACGTGGAGGGCTTTGGCTGTGCCGTCCTCCAGGGCGTCGCCGAATTCCTTGAGGGCGTCCTTCAACGGCTTTGTCTCGCCGAAACTTCCGTCTCTGTACTCGGTCGCCATGTCGTCCTCCTCAGTTGAGTTCGTGCTGGGGCTCGGGGAGCACCCTGGTCTCCATGTCGTCGGCAGGATCGCTGAGCTTGATTCCCATCTTGTCCAAACGGCCGTAGCCCTCAACGAAGGAGTCGATCCAGCCGATGGCGCCTCGCGCCTGGAGTTGGGCGAGATGCTCGATGTGGTCCTCGAGCGTGTGAAAGGGGAAGAAGCTTGCGCGGAAAGCCTCCATGAACTCGGGGGTGAACTGCGACTCGTCGATTTCGACCTCGACAAAGGTCGTCACTTCAACTGTCCTCTTCATCGGGTTCTCCTATGACTTTGCGCCTCCTGAGGGGGGCAATCATTTTGTCCGCCAACTTTGCAAGGACGGCGCGTTTCTCGTCTTCCAGAATTTCCGCTACTATAAGCTCTGGCGAGTCTATGGCAATTGCCTCGATCGCCGCCTTGAGTTGCCAGAGGGCAAACCTGCCGCGTTCGGCGTCGCCTCTCGACGTCACCGCCCACTTCGAGGGGTAGGAATGCCCGTTCTCACAGGTGTCGTTGCCGTTCGGCCGCTTTTCCCTGCTCTCTCCCGGCGCGAAGCATCGCGGGCACCAGCCCAGCGGCGGGTCGGGCTCCTCTTTCGGGCGCTGGCAGGTCGGGCAGGGGATCTTCTCCTTGCCGCTGTCCACCTTCCCGCGCGTCGAGTTTTCGACTTCGCCGCTGCCGCCGCAGTTCGCGCAGGTGCCGACGGGGTCGCACATGTAGAAGCCCACGTCGCCGGTGCAGGGAGGGGCGTAGTGGCTAGCTTCCTTCGGCCCGAGTTCCTTCTGGCAGTTCGGGCAGGTTCTCTTCTTCGGTGTTCGTTTCATCTGTCTCCTAGCCTCGTTCGCATTGTTTGCAGATTGATACGCGATACCCTTCAGCCGGCACGATTTCGTCTTCGATCCACTTGCCGCAGAGTCCGCAGTGGGCTCCGACAGCCAGATCCTCGATCCGCCACCAGCCGAACCGGTGCAGCAGTTTGACAATTAGTTCCGCATGTTTTTTCATGATGTATCGGGCAATTCGATTTCCGTCAGGTTGCCTTGTCTATCTTGAGCTCGTGCAGTGCCTCGAATGCCTTGCGGTTCTCGGACGACTCGAACTTGAGAATCAGCTGCTCGTGCTCGAAATCGTGCTCGATCTCCTGCAGGTCCGACGTTCCGGGGATTGATTTGCGGCAGTCCATGATCTCGCAGGCGCTGAAATACGGAATCTTGACGGTCAGGCGGCAGGACCCGGGCTGCTGGGAATCGTACGTCAGCCCCCGCAACAGCTCCAGCAGCTTCTGCCAGTCCCTGAGGGCTATCGCCGGCTTGGTGGCTCCGTGCTCCCTGCAGATCTCGGAAACTTTCTCGAGCCCCTTCTCGAGCTCTTCCTGTCTCGTGAGCGTCAGCTGGGTTGGCGGCTTGAGGTGGTGGCGGGCGGTGCAGTAGATCTCGATTATGACGTTCTGGTGCTTTCCGATGATTTTCTTTGCGCGTTCGAGCTCGCCGACGAGGGCGTTGAACCTTGCCTGTCTCACGACGTTGCCGTCAAAGCTGTCGACGACGGTGCAGAGCCTTTTTTCCTTGACGATGTCGCGAACGGCGTCGGCAAGCTTCTTCAGCCCGTCGTCCTGATCCCAGCCGAGCTCCCCGCCCCATACGGCGTCGGAAACGGCGCATGCGAAGTCCTGAAAAACGGCGTTGCCACGCTCTAGCACCTCGACATATTCATAGAGAATGCTCTCGGGATTCTTGGCCTCGACGTCTTGGCAGTCGCAGTGGTCGCGGACGAACTGCTCGATGCCGAGAAGCCGCCCCTCCAAGGTGCCGGCCATATCCCACGTTCCCTCGAGCGCCTTGGCGGCCGCCTCGAAGTCGCGGGAGCATATGTGGGTAGCCTCATGCCCGGTTCCGCGGATGCAGGCAATTTCCATGGGATTGCCGCCTTTGCGGTGCATCTTGGCGAAGGGTTCCAGGGCCTTCTTGAGCTGGCTCATCGGATGTTTCGGGCAGTTGGCGACATGCTCTTTGAGGATGTCCGCCATGGATGCCGGAACCTCGTCGTCCGGGCCGTAACGGTGTCCGCAATAGACACAGTTGATGTACATGCCGCTCTGGAGGTCGTCGATCCAGCCCTTCTGCCGCTTGATTTCCTCGCGGCTATCCAGAAGCTCCTGCAGCCATGCGGCGGTCCGCCGGTGTCTTTTGGCGCCGATTTTGTCGCCGCTCTTTTCGTCGAGGTCGGCGGCGATCATCTCGTGACTGGCGGCGTCCCTGATGTCTTCGTTTTCTTCCATTTCTTCAGTCCCTCTTGCCGAGTTTCGAAAGGCATTCCGCGCAGATTGTCGAGTTGCCGGCGTCCGGCAATGCACGTCTATATCCCGCTGCCTCAAGATAGCCCTGCACCTCGCACGGACGTCCGCACCTGTGACAGATCACTTCGTAGTCGCGGAGTTTTCGGCCTCGTTCCAGGCGGTCGATCTCTTCCTGCAACTGTCGTTTTGCTCTTGCACTGTCGGGCTTGACCATGACGTGTCGCGCCCAGAACATGGATGCTGCAGCTCCGGAACGGATGAACTCGATTAACTCCTCTCGGGTCTTCTCTTCCAGTCTCGGATCGGTTCCGCCAGCTTCGACCAGAATGTTTCTGGCCCTGGCAGTGGCGCCCATGGGAACTTCCTCGCTGGTCGGACTTGCATTGACGCTGATGATTTCCCATTCGGAATCCTGGCTGTGCTCGTCGTTTTCGGCCAGTACGTCCCAGCGGTAGAGCACGGCAAAGACGCTGACGGCCCGCTGCTTCTTGCCGTAGGCCACGACCTGGATGACGGGATCCTCGCCTTCTTGGCGGGGCTCGTAGACGGTTTCGAGCCTGCTGATCGCGCCGGCGGCAAATCCCTCGCTGAGGGAGACGACGGAGCTCTTGAACTTGGCAGGAGGTAAATCGACGAGAACGACGCCGTCTCGGTAGCCCGGGCGTTTCCCTTTCTCGAAGAACAGTTCGACAAGCTCTTCAAGTTCCTCCCAAGAGCCATCGAAGTGGCTGTATTTGCTGTCGGGCGTCTGCCGCTTCACGAAGCGGGAGGCCTTGATGAAATGCTTCGGCTTGTATTCAGGCGTCATTCTTCTTCCTCCGGCAACGGATTCGGCCTTTCCACGCTCGAGGCGGTCGCATAATATTCGAGGTCTTCGGCTTCGTACTCGTCGCCCTCCGTCATCCGCATGTAGCGGTCGACGTTGGCAAGCCAGACGATGCGGCTGACGTCAAAGATGCCGAAGCCGTCGAAAGTCCACCTCTGCATGCTCTCATCCACCGCCATGCTTATGGCGTGGTTTTTGTCGGCACTGCCGAGAAAAAGCTCGTTGAGCAAATCGGAGGCTTTGCGTCCTCCTCCTCCGCCGCGGCCGCAGCATTGGCACGGCGCTTCGGGCTCCCATGTCAGCTTATGTTCGGACAAGGCCCTTGAGAAATCCTCGCAGAATTCCTTCAACAGCTTCTCGGGGTCGGGCTCCGCCTCGCGATCTTCGGAGATGTAGTAGATCGGCACGCAGGCCGTGCTCTCGTTCTCGTAGGCTCCGCAACGAAGCATGACGAGCCATACTCCCGGGAGGCCGCGCTCGCCACCGGTCAGCTTGGCGGCGCACGCATGAAGCAGATCGACCGCTTGCTGGACGCATTCGAGACACCAGCCTTCCTGTCCTTCGGGCATATGCGAGCAACTTGTTGCCTTCTTAATCTCTTCCTGCGGCATTTGTTTCCCCTTTCAAGTCGTATTCCGCTTCTTTCGCGCGAAGCCAATTCATGGTTTTCCTGCAGTCGGTTTGGATCTCGATCTTTTTCTGCCTGAGTCTGGCAGCCAAAAATGTCTCGGCCTCTTTCTTTTCAAGAAAGACATGTCAGTCGTTCCTTGTGGGTTTGGACGGCAGCTCGACCGTGAACCAGTGGTCCACGAATATCATTGCGCCCTGTTTCACCATGACCTTTTTCATTCCTCTTCCTCGACCACCTCGATTCCGAAGTGGTCCAAGGCTTCGAGCAGGTCGTGCCTGATCATTTCGTAGCTTTCGCTGCGTTCTCCCTCTTCGGCAATTTCAGCCTCAAGTTGCTTGCCGATGTCGCAGTCGATTGCGGATGCCGCCGCCACCACGAAATCCGTCATCTTGCCTATGGCAATTGTCTGCATGGCTCCTCTTCCGTTTTTTGCTTGAGGGGATTGGCATCCCAAGGTACGTCCTTGAGCTCCTCGGGGAAGTTCAGGGGTTCATAGCCGTGTCTGAGCGTCAAGTGCTCGAAAAAGCTTTCCGCATCGGCAAAGACATGGGATTCCTCGATGTAGGAATTTGTCGTGAACGGACTGCGTCCGCCGGGAAAGATCATATACCGCTCCTTGAAGTAGTCGCGGGCGTGTCCGAGCTCGTCCATCATGCCGGTGGACAGCGGCGGCCTGTCATCGTACGGGTGGATGGCGACGACGGCGTCGACCTTGCCCACGAACATGTGCAAGTCGCGGTGGACGGTGAAGGCCCTGGTGATGCGGCGATCCCTGTCGCTGAGCGGCGCCTTCGGGATCTCGATCGCCTGCGGGTCGATGACCAGGCCGAAACCGCACAGTCGCTTGACGGTGCTGTTGATGACTGAACGAATCGATTCGTCGGCGTGAGTCATGGAATAGGAGACGTAGAACGACGGGACGCTGGCATGACGTACGAGTTTGTACAGGCTTAGCGGATGCTGATTCACCGGTATGACGTAGTGCCTGATTCCCATGGCCTTCGCCCAGTCTTCGGAGAGACTGACTTCTTCCCCCGTCCAAGTCAAGACCGCAGTGTGGTCGCAGCCTGCTTTCTTGATATTGTCGCAGATCGGATTGTTCTCCGTCGCCATGATCCTGCTGACAATGTCCCATTCGGAGTCTATCAGGGTGACGACAACATCGGGCCTGACGTATTCGGCGATCTCCTTCAGGTCCTTGAGCTTCACGTTGATGCCGTCCCACTGGATCGTGGCGGGCACCCTGATGACCGCGTTCTTCGTGTGTCTCTGCTCCATGCGGAAGCCGATCTTCCTGTATTCGCGCTCGCGGAGCACCTCGAAAAGGTAGTTGGTCGCTCCCAGCAGCCGATAGAGCTTTTTGCCTCCTGTGGCTTCAAGGGCCTCGACGAGATCGTAGTATTCGAAGGGGATGCCCTCGAAACCGGCCATGCCGATAAGGGCGTGGAAGTATTCAACTTCCGGCAGTCCCGCAATGGTTCCGGTTACTAGCACTCTCATGGTCTTTCCTCCTCCATCCATTCGATGAAAGCATCCAAATTGCTTTCGTGCCAGAGACACTCGCTACAGTCGATGTCGTAGCAGGGCAAGTCTTCGAAATGGCCGAGGCCGTGGCTGAACTGGACCATGTCGCAGGTCGTCTTCTGGAGACACTTGGCCTTCAGCCGCGGATCGGAATTTTTCGGCTCGGGCATCTTGAGGCCTTTGAATTCTTTCATGCCGTCGCCCGTGTTTTGAGTTTTTCCGCCGTCAAGAAGTTCGGGACGCCCACTTTGAACTTGGTCTGGCGCAGCGGAATCTCCCTGCCTTTCATTCCCTTGGCATAGAGGTGCTTGGTCAGGATGCACTTCGACGTCTGAATGTCGAGCAGGTTGAAGCCCTTTCGCGTCACCTTGACGAAGCGGCAGAGCTTCGGCAGTTGGGCCCTGTGGTTGTTGAAATAGACCAGATATTCGGCGCCCAGCTCCATGTTTTTCCAATAGTTGAATTTCCACTTCATGTCTGAATCTAGCATGCGACGAGGAAAAGTCAAGCACAATGCCAAAATGTTTTATTTTTTCCTGCTAGGTCTCAATTTGCATATCTAGCATGTTTCAATCCATGCAGCCCGCGAAAGGCTACGATGCGAGCATTGTCGGCTGTACCACGCATCTTTCAATCCACGCAGCCCGCGAGAGGCTGCGACCCTCAGGGGGCTGTTCGACGATCTCGACCTCAAGCCGTTTCAATCCACGCAGCCCGCGAGAGGCTGCGACCTGATAGCCGACATGTCTACTGCGGAGATCCTCGAGACGGTTTCAATCCACGCAGCCCGCGAGAGGCTGCGACGAGCGCACTCGCCAACGGCGTCTATCTGCTGACGGACGTTTCAATCCACGCAGCCCGCGAGAGGCTGCGACAACATGCTCCGGGACGCGGTTTTCGGGATGTCGGCGTTTCAATCCACGCAGCCCGCGAGAGGCTGCGACATGCCACGCCGTCCATCTGCAGTTCGAGGACGACTGGTTTCAATCCACGCAGCCCGCGAGAGGCTGCGACATGCCACGC